>QMCE01002728.1_pt1 | contig 10942 bp, 12 predicted proteins | sample 1821851 | NCBI WGS metagenome assembly QMCE01 (sample SAMN09453174, study PRJNA476694) | Termite gut metagenome, whole genome shotgun sequencing project. | isolation source: worker | host: Odontotermes sp. | place: South Africa:Pretoria | collected 2016-01-28
AATGCCAGTCCCAATACTGGCGCCATTTTACACGATTTTTTTTGCACTGTTGTCCTCCACTCATGATGTATAAAATCGTTTTTCGGCGCGTCACAGAAAGATGCTTGTGAAACGCCATAAGCCAGTCTATCACGGCGGGCGGGATTTTGCAATAAAACATACTCAGAGTATATTTTTATAATTTAATAGTGGTGTCAGTAAAAAGTCATGGTGTGGTTGCGGTATGGGTACGCTATATGGAGAGGGGGGAGTGGGGAATTTGCTGTTCGCTGTCTGTGTATGTTCTTTCACGATTGGAAGTAACACGCGCAGGCAAACTCCGAAGCTGTCCGGCGAAGCCGGATGGCTGGGGGATAGGCGCAGACCGCGATAGCGGGCTGCGCCGTAAGGGGGGACACGATGGGTGTTTCTGTGTGCCGGTGGCAGTACGGAAACTGTCCCCCCTTTTCTTACTTAAAATTTCAGTCCTGCGAAGAATGTGGGATATATTTCACAAGTTCTATCGTTTACGGTGAATGAAGCGCTGTTTCCGCTGTACACGGGATACTTGTCGTTGTACCCTTCGACGATTATATCCGCGCTGACGCCGCCAAAGATGGTGAGGTGTTTTGCGAGGGACAGGTTTATTGAAAGCCGCGCTCCTGGGATCTGCTGGGGTGTGCCGATGTCTTCCCACCGGACATTCTCGTCTTTTTTATACAGTTCCTCTGCTTTTGCGATGTTCAGGTATTGCTTAGAAATTAAATCGAAATCAAACGAAAGCATTCGTCCTAGTTGTAATCTGGCTCCGATACCGCCGCCGTAGACAAGTTCGTCAAACTGGAAATCCCAGGGAGTTCCCACAAACCAGACTGTATAGAACCACTTTGTGCCGCCCTGAAACTGGAGATGGAGGTTTTTCCGGGAATCTACATATATCGCGGGAGAGCAGATTCCGCCTTTGATAAAGTTCAGGAGGCCTATCGGCGCGCCGTTGAGTTCATTCGCCACGTTGACTATACCGAACTGGAGGCCGTCAAGCCTGTCGGCGATATTTATAAAACCTGCGGCCTGGATTCCTTTGCTATGCCCCTGCATTTTATTCATGAATCCTGAGAGCTGTATGCCGGTAAATCCGCCATTGTTGATATTTAAAAAACCTGCAGCCTGAATGCCCCGGCTGTCGCCTCTGGCCATATTCATAAATCCTGCGTACTGTACGCCTTGTATATATCCCTTGTTCATATTCATAAGCCTTGTATATATCCCTTGTTCATATTCATAAACACTGCGGCCTGCATGCCTTGTACATATCCGTTGTTCATATTCATAAACCCTGCGGCCTGTACGCCTTGTACATATCCGCTGTTCATATTCATAAATCCCGATGTCTGAACACCGGAACACCGTTTACAGTGCCATTGACGGTGGACATGAACCCGGAGGCCTGTACGCCTGAAAGATTTCCTGTTATTTGTCCAAAGAAGCCGTTTGCCTGAATACTGGTGATATTGTTGTTCTTGCCCACTAGGAAATTGGCGGAGAGCATCGCGCTGTAGTCACTGCCCTGGGGAAAGGACAATGCGGGAACAAGGCTGATATAGAAGGGCGTCCACTTTTCTTCTGGCTGCGCGGCGGGAGGAGCGGCAGCGGCAGCGGCGGCGGCTTCGGCTTCGGCGGGGATATCCTCGGCAGCAGCTGGCGGGGCAGTTTCATCATCAGTTCCCCGGCGCGTGGTGGTTTCAGGGGTAATCTGGATAAAATCGGAATGTTCAAGCCTGAACAGCTCTCCCGACTGGAGCTGGATAGTGCACTGGGCTGTCCACCCGGCGGTCACGCAGGAGACGACATATCTTCCCGCAGGAAGCGCCAGAGACATGGTTGTTCCGAAAATCTTGTTCACTTCGGCAACGAGTGTTCCGCTGGTAGTCCGCACAAAGAACCTCCCGTTCTGAATGGAATCAAGGAGGAGTACCGCGTCACCCGAAGCGATGTCGGTCATGATTAAGTCGCCGGAACCGACGAGGGTAAAATTATATGATGGATGCTGGGGCCCGGCCATGCTGAATTCTGTCCGGGCAAGGGTGTCATTATAGGCGTAGTGATAGAGCTCGTTCAGGGAGACTTTGCCGTCACCGGATGAATCCGCCGCGCCCCGGAGGCCGGTCACAAGGGCATGGGTGAAGTAGGAAGCCTGTATTGAATCGGATTCCTGGGATGCCTCTGATTCGGAACTCGATGAAAGATACGCATGGCCTTTTACCACCGAGGAATCATCCATGAGAAACGGCTTCTGCCGGGAGCCGCCTTTTACACGGATGAAGCTCCCGGAAAAACAGGAGTCCAGCATCACCACATGCACATCCGCGGGAACGGCTGAGAGGGTTTCTTTGAGTTCGGGATAGGGATACTTGTCATTGCCCAGCAGCAGGTCGTATTCATCGGAATGCCCGGAATAATAGAAAAGGAACTCAGTTCTTCGGGCGTTGTCCTTTATCGCGTCTATCCGGGTATGAAATGTCTGAAAAGCCCGTTCGAGATCGGCTTTTTGGGGGTCTACCAGCACCATGCTGTTTCCGGCATTGATCCCGCCGAGTTCACGCATGGCAGTTTCGAGCTTGTACGCATCAGTGCCTGCGTATTTCAGGGTACTGCGTCCATTCCCGCCCTCATTCGAGGCGACATACAGCGCAAACCGTTCGACAGGCCGTTTATCTTCATCTGCGGCATCTGATGCGGACAGCGGAAATATGGCGCAGACAAATAACACGTATAAACATAAAACAGATATAATTTCTTTCATCATCTATTTCCTTTTATGAGGGTAAACTCCGTAACATTTGTATTACGGGGCAGAAAGTCAGCGGGATTGAGTGTGCGAACCTGCTGCACTTCTCTGGTTCTGCTGAAAGCTGTACGGAGAGCGTCCAGGGAAACGGGATTGTTTCCGGTGATAAACAGAAACCGCTCGAATTCCGGCGCGTTGTCGAGTTGGTACGCAAAGTCCAGGGCTACCTCCCCATCTTTCATCAGCTCGGCGGAGGAGCTGCCTTGATATGGAAAATGCTGGGTAAATACGCCGTTGCCGTCCACCGAGACGATTGCGCCGTAGCTGGACCCGGCGGCTATATAACTGACCTGAAGGACATCATCTTCCTTTACCTCGGCATTATCTTGGAGCCGGAGTGCTTCACCATCGGTCTTTTTATATACATTGATCCGGGGTTCTGTATTCACGGACGACACGCCCTTTATCCGGTTTTCGGTAATATCCCCCTGATGCCGGCCTGTGTAGGCAAAAGTGAACACAAAAACCACGCAGGCGGCGCAGGCCAGAACATAGGGGATACTGTGGAACACGGAGCGTGTCAGCCGGGTGTTTCTCTTTCCGTCCCTTCTTGTGTTTTGAGACTGCGACACCAGATGTTCCACATATTCAGGGGAATACTGCGCCAGAATCTGTTTATTTGAATGGGAAATATGCCGCATAAGACGGTTTTTCTCGTCTTCGCTCAGAGTATTTTTTCTGTTTTCGGAAAGGTCATCCCAGGACATCTCCCCGGTAAATATCTTCTCACTGAAAAGTTGCGGTGTTTTCATTGCGCACCACCCTCCATAACCTGAATTCTCTTCTTCAATGAGGCAAGCCGTTTTCGTACACCGGAAACCGACATACCTATCTCCTTTGCTGTCTCTTCCAGGGTCAACCGGTCGATGTAATAAAGTACTGCCAGATACCTGGTATTTTCTTTCATGCTGTCAAACACTGAATCCAGCAGCATTGATGTAATCGTATGCTCCTCGTGGGCGCTGCCGTACCCGGCGATCTCACACAACTGTTCATCAAAATCGTAAGTCTGGCGTACCTTCTCGGAACGAATCCTGTTCAGGCATACAGTGGTCGCCATCTTGTACAGAAAACTTGAACACACCTGCGAAAGTTTCTCTTTCCGCTCAACAAGCTTCACAAACACATCTTGCATTGCGTCAAAAGCAAGGTCTTCGTTCTTGAGAAGAAATCTGCAGCGCCGCAGTACCATCGGCCCGAAGACCGAATAAAGAGCCTTTATATCCAATGCCATTATCTGCTCTTGACTGTAATATTTCCTGTGCTGGAGTCTATCCATATCTCGGACATCTTCTCAGAACGTCCGATAACCGTCCCGGACAATTTGTTCTTTCCCGATGATTCTGTATAAATGTTGAATCCAGAACAGTTCACCCTTCCAGTACCGGTTTTCGCTACAAGATGAAATGAGCTATTACCGGGAAGGAGGAGTTCTGACATGCTGGTAGTGGTAGATATGTCGATCTCGCCGGGCTGGGCAGCGCAGTCAACCAACACAGAACCGGTTTCTGATTCCGCAGTCAGTATCTCAGCCTCAAGATTTTCCAGCGAAATAGGCCCGGTAACGCTTTCGACATCGAATGTGTGAGACCTTACAGCTGACGAATTGATCCCGCCAGTAGCATTTTTCAGATAAATCCCCCCGCTTACCGTAATGTCCTCAGCCTGAATCCGCCCGACACTAGAGGAAACATATATATCCTCCGCCTCAAACATTTCGGGGATTGTAATATCGAGATACAGCGAATTCCAGCTCTTGGAATCGGGTCTGCATTTGATGATAACCGTTCCGTTCTCTTTGGAAACAGAAAATCCCAGAGAATCCGCAGATGACCGGCCTGAAACTTCTACGGAAATATCCGTCCTTTTTGCTGAACCGATAGTTACGTTTGCAACCGTGGTATCAATCTTAATGTCACTTACAGATGAGACAGAAACAGTCTCGTACATGGATACATCCCTCGCGTCATCTTCAAATTTATCGATTTCGATTACACATGAATTCATTGCGAGTATCATAAAAACACAAAAAACAACCGTCGAAATCCTTCTATTCATCATACCATTCCTTCCTTAAAATATCTTGTGCACAGAAATATAACACCTGAGAAGGAAAAATATGTCACCTCTTTTCAAAAAAATCCTGAATTTTGCCGCTCCCATCATAGCTGAAGAAAGGGGGGACACTTTCCCCACGTTTTTTTGCAAACCGAAACATTCCCCCTGTCCCCCCTTACGCCGCAGCCCGCCCACGGTCTGCGCCTATCCCCCGGCCATCCGGCTTCGCCGGATAGCTTCGGAGTTTGGCTGCGCCAAACTCCACGCATATGGTGACAGTCACCCGAAAGGCGTAGCGTGGTTGAGGCGCGGGACCGCTATATATGGGGGATAGGCTCAAACGGCTTTGGCCGGTTGAGACGTAAGGGGGGCGGGCGGGGAATGCGGCTATGCGCGGGGGGCCGTCTGGAAACAGCCCCCCTTTCTTAATCGCAACGAAACTTGACCTGCAAAGCGGCGGCAGGCTATAATGGGAGCGGGGGGAATTTCAAATGAGTAACGAAATAACTGTCAACGCGGGAAATTTTGAAGATGAAGTTTTGCGGTCGTCTGTTCCGGTTTTAATAGATTTCTGGGCTTCGTGGTGTCAGCCTTGTAAAATGATAAGTCCTTTTATTGATGAGATTGCCGGCGAATATGCGGGGCGGCTTAAAGTTGTCAAGATTAACGTGGACGAGGAAGGCGATCTTGCGGGACGGCATGGTATCATTTCGATTCCTACGCTGATTCTCTACAAAGATGGAAATGTCGTAAACCAGAGGACGGGGGCAGCTCCTAAGCACGACATCGAGGCACTGTTCAGGGATTTTGTCTAAGAGTTTACGCGCTGCTTAATTCGGCGGCTGTTTTTATTTTAACGTTTGTTCCGGCAATAGCGTATTGTTTCGGGTTTGAAAAATTCCCGGTTAAGAACACGCGAAAAGGTTTCGTTTTCCGCTGGAATGTCGATGGTGATGCCGGTAATGCCGCTGTTGTCCGCTATTTCAAGCAAGCGTGACAGCAGTGTTTTGCCGAGTCCCAGTCCCCGGTGTTCGGGTGTCACTTCCAGCGCGTAAATGTGAATATTCGCGGGGGCTGTGTGCGCGGCGCTTATGTACGCGGCGAATTCTCCGCCGGAACTTTCTGTTACAACGCATATATCGCCGGGAAAAATCCACGGGCTTGTTCCGGCTTTTTCCGCGCTGTCTCCGGCTTCGGCTTCAGCTCCGTTTCCGGCGCACAGGCGGCGCAGTTTTTCGGCGGCTTCTCTATCCGCCGCAACGCCCGGCCGGAAATGGAAATCCTCAAGCGCAAGGCTTTCAATGTCCTCAGGTTCTTCGCCGATTAACTCCAGCCCCCACAATTCCCGCAGCGAGTTGTACCAGCGGGTTATTTCGCGTTTCATGTGGCGGTCTTTGAAATTAAACCAGAGTTTTTCTACTTCGGGATATTGCGCGATTGTGTCTTTGAAAGCGCGGAAAACGCCCTTGCCCCGGTCGAGCGCGGCGGCAAGCTCTTTTCGCGCCGCCGGATTGTGAAGCCCCGCGATAAACCGTTCCATCAATCTGAAACCTTCGGAAGGCCCCCAATCGGGAAGCGCGATATAGCGGTCATTACTGTCGTCTTCGTCTTGCTCGGCAATTGTCTCGCCGTCGTTGACAACAATTCCCCGGCTGGTATCCAAAAAAAATTCGCCGTTTTGATCTTCCATGTAAAAGAGAAGTTCATCGATCAATTCGCCGCTCAGCTCGAACCGCATATTTCATTATAGGCAAAAATCGGAAAAAAGAATACCATATTTTTCTATGGAAATAATGAAACGAACTGCCGATTGTGGCTCACTGAAAAAAAACGACACCGGACGGAAAATAATATTAAACGGCTGGGTACACCGCAAACGGGATCACGGCGGCGTATCCTTTATCAACTTGAGGGATCGCTACGGAATCACTCAGGTTATCGTCGACTCGGAATCAGACGGCGGACAGGCGGAACTTGCCACTGTGTGCGCGGAACTGCGTAACGAATTTTGTGTCGCGGTTGAGGGAACGGTGCGGGAAAGACCTGCCGACATGATCAATCCGTCGATGAGTACCGGAGAAATCGAAGTGCTCGCCTCAAAGATAGTTATTCTCAACCGGTGTGAAACGCTGCCCTTTCAAATTGATGAGGAAAGCAGCGCCAGCGAAGATTTGCGCCTGAAATACCGCTATCTTGATCTTCGTTCCGGGGCGATGCAAAACCGCATACGTCTGCGGAGCGAGGTGACTTTTGCCGTGCGCGAATGGATGACCGCCGGTGGTTTTTTTGAAATCGAAACGCCCACATTTATAAAATCAACGCCGGAAGGGGCGCGTGACTATCTTGTTCCTTCGCGGCTGTATCCCGGAAAATTTTACGCTCTGCCTCAGTCGCCCCAGCTGTACAAACAAATTCTGATGGCAGCCGGGTTTGACAAATATTTTCAAATTGCCCGCTGTTACCGTGACGAGGACGCGCGCGGCGACAGGCAGCCTGAATTTACGCAAATTGATATTGAAATGTCGTTTGTAAGCAGGGACGATGTGCTCTCCATGACAGAGGGGCTTTTCGGCCATGTGTTCAAAAAAACGCTGGGCGTTGATCTGCCCGCTCAGTTCCTCCGGCTGACATACGAGGAAGCAATAGAAAATTACGGCACAGACAAGCCTGATTTGCGTTTCGATATGCGTATGCGTGACTTTGCCCCGTTTGTCGAAGCGGGCGGTTTTCAGGCGTTCAAAGACGCGCTTACCCAGGGCGAGGCGCGGCGGCAGGAAGCGGCGGAAAAAGGCGTTACCTCGGCGGGCGGCGGAGTCAAAGCGCTGGTTGTAAAAGGCAAGGCGGACTATTCCCGCAAACAGATTGAGGAACTGGAAGCCCACGCAAAAATATACAAGGCAAAGGGCATGGCGTGGATGAAAGTCGCGGCTAACACGGCGGCTCCGGGCGGCATTGCTCTGGAAGGCGGTGTGTCGAAATTTTTTGCCGAAGACGCGCCGCGCATAACGCGGGAACTTGAAGCGGAAGCGGGCGATCTTATTCTCATTGTGGCGGATGCCAGCCGGAAAATCGCCAACACCGCGCTGGGAGCGGTCAGATCAAAACTTGGCCGCGACTTGGGACTCTGTGACGCGAAACGTTTTGAATTCGCGTGGATCATTGATTTTCCCATGTTTGAATTCAATGAGGAAGAAAACCGCTGGGAAGCGGCGCATCACATGTTCACCATGCCTCAGGAAAAATATCATCCGGCACTGGAAAGCGATCCGGGAGCAGTGAAGGGCGATTTGTACGATCTTGTTCTCAACGGATACGAGCTTGCTTCGGGATCAATTCGTATTCACGATCCAGAACTGCAAAAACGGATATTCAAAATTGTGGGCATCGCGCCTGCTGAGGCCGAAAAGAAATACGGCTTTTTAACCGAAGCGTTCAAATACGGCGCGCCTCCTCACGGCGGTATTGCTCCCGGACTTGACCGCTTGATCATGATAATGGCCGGGCAGACTTCGATAAAAGAAGTTATCGCCTTTCCGAAGAATTCGTTCGCCGCAAGCCCGATGGACGACTGCCCCAGCGATGTAGACCAAAAACAGCTTGACGAACTGCATCTTGTGGTAAAATAGAGTTGTTCTGAAACTGAAATTTCAGAACAACTTCCGCTAAAAAATCGCAAAATACATAGTATTTTGCGAGACTTATTCGACAACTGACCGAGTTGTCGAACAAGTCCAATACCCTGAAAATGACAAGTAACGCGAAAGGCGCGGAGTCCGGCGGCGGGCTGCTTTACGCGCCTGTCCGCGATTGGGAGCGAAATTGAAAGAATTGCTGGATTTATTCTGGACATTTATAATCATCGGCGCAACTACTTTCGGCGGCGGTTATTCCATGCTTCCGGTTCTCGAACGTGAACTGATAAAAAAACGGGGCTGGATAACAATGGATGAGGTTATGGATTATTACACCATAGCGCAAATTACGCCGGGAGTAATCGCCGTCAATGTCGCCACTTTTGTCGGTCATAAGCGCAAAGGAATTGCCGGCGGAGTTGCCGCCACGCTGGGACTAATTTTTCCCGGTGTTCTCCTGATGATTTTAATTTCCCTTTTTATCCAGAACTTTGCCGAATATCCTGTTGTCAGCCATGCTTTCGCCGGTATACGGGTCGCGGTGGGCGCGTTGATCGTCAACACAGTTATCAAACTTGTCAAAGGTTATTTCAAAAATTACAAATCCGTTATTCTTTTTATCGCCGCGTTTGTCCTGTCGGCTGTTTTCAGCGCGTCACCAGTATTGATCATATTGGGCGCAGGTATAGCCGGATTTTTTCTTTTTCCCGCCGCGCCGCAAAATAATAACAAAGCGGCGGAAGGAGAAGACGCGCCGTGAACCTGTTCTTGATTTACGTGGAATTTTTCAAAATAGGTCTATTCTCAGTCGGCGGAGGACTCGCGACACTGCCGTTTTTGTTTCAAATGGCGGATAACAGATTCGCTTTTATAACACGCAGCGACTGGCTGAGCCGGGAAATGGTAGGCAATTTTCTCGCCATCGCCCAGTCATCACCCGGCGCTGTCGGGGTCAATGTGGCCGCGCAGACAGGGTTCGCGTATGGGGGCATTCTCGGCGGTCTCTGCGCCGCTCTGGGACTAGTCAGCCCGGCAATCATCGTTATCACAATTGTCGCCCGCATGATTCGCGCCTTCAAAGAAAACAAAATAGTGGTTTCCGTTTTTTCAGGACTGCGCCCCGCCGCCGGAGGCCTGCTCACTGCCGCCGGTTTCGGAGCGTTGAAACTTTCCCTGTACAACCCTGACGGCGTTCAATGGCATGAAATACTCCGCTGGAAAGAATGCGCGATATTTGCCGTATTGTTCGCGTTTACATATAAATTCAAAGGACACCCAGTAATTCTTATCGCCATAGGAGCCGCTGCAGGTATTGCGCTGGGACTGTAACAATTCCGGTTTAATATAACACGAAAAAAAATCATGTCACAATTTACTTTTTTTAATCTACGTTTTTTGCGCCGCGTATTAGTATATCTTCTGGGAATGTTTGTACTTGCTCTGGGAATTGTGCTGGCAGCAAAATCAAATCTGGGCGCAACGCCGGTTATTTCTGTCGCCTATGTATTAAGCATTATTTACAACGCCGATCTCGGACTGGTAACGGCCTTAATTTATTGCGTTCTCATCCTCGTCCAAATTGCGATACTCAGAAAAAAATTCCCCCCTGTCTATTTTTTGCAAATAGGAATGACGGCAGTATTAGGCGGTTTTGTTTCCCTGCTTAACCGCGCGCTCACATTCTCTCCGCCGGAGCATTACGGATTTCAGCTGCTACTGTCCCTCGCAAGCGTGCCCATTGTCGCTTTAGGTCTGCTCCTCTACCTCAAGGCAAACCTGATTCCGCAGCCAGTCGAAGGGCTGATACTGGCAGTCGAAAAAAAATGCCATTGGAAATTGCACAACTTAAAAATCTGCGCTGACTGCCTTTTTGTAACTGTCGCCGCTGTCATTTCGTTCGCCGTCTTACACCGGATCACCGGCATACGAGAAGGCACACTTATCGCCATGCTAACCGTCGGCAATGTCATGGGATTTTTCTCCAAAAAATTCGGCCGCCACATCGAAGCACTGCTCCACCAATAAAAACCAATTTCAATAATATTCTGGGCGCATTTTGCCGCTTGAAGCAAGCGGCAAAACTGGGCTATCCGCTGCAATTCCTCGACTTTGCTCACGCAAAGTCTGCGGGATTTCCGCTTCTATCCCTTGCGCTCCTCACGGGCTAACCGCAAATTGATGTTAGTGTCCGATAACGACTCTTTCGTCATTCTGGCGAAAGCCAGAATCTCCGCAATAATACACCGGAGATTCCGGGTCAAGCCCGGAATGACATTCGGCTTCCCAGGCGTCTGACACTAATGCGTTACCTCCTCTCGCAAACAATACATATACGTTAACTTAGTATACAAGAAAGAAAAAAGCGGATAAAGTAAGAGAATGGGAAGGGAAGAAGAAAGATATAAAGAGTTGCTGAAACTGCTGC
>QMCE01002146.1_pt1 | contig 10939 bp, 14 predicted proteins | sample 1821851 | NCBI WGS metagenome assembly QMCE01 (sample SAMN09453174, study PRJNA476694) | Termite gut metagenome, whole genome shotgun sequencing project. | isolation source: worker | host: Odontotermes sp. | place: South Africa:Pretoria | collected 2016-01-28
AAATATTGTCAAAGAGTCCGCTTCGCGAAAAAATTTTTTTCATGTGCACACTGTCGCTGTTCCGGATAAGGGAAAGGCGAATATTGCGGTTATAAAATTGCTATCAAAATATTTTGGGATTGCAAAATCAAATATAAGAATCATTCGCGGAGAAACAAGTCGCGATAAAACTATAGAAATTAAAATTTCATAGATAAATTTTGGATTTCAAGCTGCTCTAATTCCGCGCGGCCATTTTTGTGATGCGGAGAATCATATCGGATACCAAAATTTCCGTAGGAGCATCTTTGACTTTGCAACGGATATCCGTGTCCATCAGCAACCGCATACACTTTAATAATTTTGAAACGCTCCATAATTGGATATGCTTTTTTATCGTCGGGATGATTTTGAAAAATCGGAATCCGTTGATTTTTAACGCGTCGTCGATTGTCGCACCGCTTTCGATTGCCTCGTGCACTGATAATAATTTGCGGACGTATATCAAAAATATGCGAATCAGAATTACCGGAGTTTCTCCGATATCCAGCACTTTCGGATACAATCTCAACGACGTTGCCGTGTCGCCGCCGAACATGGCGTATGTTAAATCTGCGGTTTGCAGCGCAGACGAGTCGGAGATAATTTTTTCTGCATCTTTCAATGTCAGTTTGTTTTTTCCGTAAAGATACAGCGATAATTTTTCCAATTCGCTGCGAGTCATCGCGCGGTTCGATCCAAGGTTGGCGCATAAAAATTGCATAGCGTCGTAATCGATATTCGCGATGCCTTTTGCCGACAATGTTTCCTTTATGATTTTTGCAAGGTTGCTCCCTTCGTCCACATAACACGGCAAGGATACCAAATCGGATTTTGTGGTTTCGAAAAATCCGCGTAATTTCGACGTTGTGCCAAGGTCGTCCGCCAAGACAATCAACAAGCAATCGGACGATGAAAATGTATCGAATGCGTCTTTGATTGTTTCCGCGATTTTTTCGGACGCGTCTTTTATCGTGATGACTTTGCGCTCCATCGCGAACGAGATTGACGACAGTTCGTTAAATAAAATTTCCGGAGTATCTTCGATTGTTTCTCCGTCGTAATTGAAAACGGAAAATGGATTTGTGCCGGCGTCCGGAATAACCGCGTCAAGTGCGCGTTTACCGTATTCCAAAACTTGGCCGCGGTCTTGACCGTAAACCAAAATGGCTTTTATGGACGAAAGCTTGTCCTGTAAAAGTTTATCAAAGTCCGGCTGTTTTATTTTTGCCAAAGTTATTTTCCTTCTTTAAAAAACAATGCGATTCTGGTTATCATGTCTTGCGACAGCGTTTTCAAATTCTGGTTTATCGTGTCGTTTTTCGACAAGTCGGATGCGTATGCCTGGCGCAAAATATTGTATGATGAAATCGAAGACGCCGTGCTTTTGAAAACAACCTCTTTCGTGGCGATGTCGCGCAGGCTGTATCCTACGGTCTGTCTGATTGTCGCGAATGTAGCCGTTTCGTCTTCGCGGATTGCCTTTTCCTCTATAACCGGCGCGGCCAGATTTATTTCAAGCAAGTATTTCGAATCAGCCGGAGTCCCATAAGCATTAAGCGAACTGTATAAATAATTGCGCAATATCTGCCCATTTTTTCCGTTGTCACCCTGTACTACTGGGATTTTTATCGCATACATATCGACCACGATGTCATTGTAATACCTCTGTTTGTAAAGCGGAGAATATTCGCAAGACATCAATCCGACCGCCGTTGCAAGCAGTAAAATATTTGCAAAAAGTTTTATCATTTGCGCACCTTTTTTTTACACGATTATATTTATAAATTTGTTTTCCGTTGCGATTATTTTTTTTACTTCGCCTGCGATATGTTTTTTTACCGCCGGATTTTCCGTTGCAATTTTTGTTAAAACGTCAATGCCTGTCCCGAATTTCACATCAATCACAGCGCGGGTTTTTCCATTTACAGAAACCGGAATTTTTAACATTTCCGTTTTCAAAAACTTTTCATCCACGTCGGGAAATTTTTCGTTAATCAAAAATGTTTCGTTGCCGAGTTTTTCCCAAATCTCATCGCAAATATACGGCGCAAAAATGGACAGCAATTTGATAAATTCCCGATACATTTCAAACGGAATTTTTTCCATTTCCGCCATGTGGTTTGACAGCTCCATCAGCGCGGAAATCGCGGTGTTGAACTTCATCGACAAAACTCTGTCGCGGACGTTTTGAATCGCTTTGTTGATGATGACTTTTTCGTCATGCGTCAGTCCGACTGTTTTTTTCAAATCGACTTTGTCAAACAGAGTCCAAACTTTTTTCAGGAATCTGTAAACGCCCGTTACCGCCGTGCCGCTCCACGCAACATCTTCGGTCAATTGCCCGTTGACCTGAGCGCCGACATTGACCTGCTTGACCGGCTCCAGTGCGCCAGTCGCCAGCACCGCCTCTTCAACATCCATGCGCGTGACCGAAACGGATAAATAAGAAATCGGCGGCTCCGTGAAAAAGAAGTGCTTGATACCGAAAGCAATCAGCACAACGATCAATAAAATGACAACTGCCGTGATAATTTTTTTCATGACTTGATTAAAAATGTCCCCGTGCGACAAAAAACCGACATCGATTTTATATGGAGATTGCCTGAAAACCGCTTGAATCGTCATTTTTTCCATCGCATGTCCGTGTAACAAATTTATCTTTTAGAAGAAACAAAACAAAAAATAGTTTCTTTGCAAAAACCTCTTTCATTCAATAGCCAGAATATAAATACGTGCCAAAACAATGTTTTTGGCATTGCCTTATTTTGACTCAAATGCCAAGAGAAAGCGCGAAAGCATTTCTTATGCCGATATCTTTGCTGCCGTGATCGCCCTCCTCTCTCTTCTCGCCGTCTTTCTTGTTCCGCGCTTGCCCCTCCGCCAAGAATCATGCATAATCACCGGCTCTATTGAGTCGCGGTAAGAGTCTCTGTCTTTTATCGCCTTGGAAATACACGAAATCAGGAGCAAACCATGGCCAGAAAATGCCAGGTAACCGGGAAAGGTCCGATGGTCGGACACACTGTTTCCCACGCCAACAACAAAACGAAGCGCCGCTTTCTGCCGAACCTGCAACGCCGTCGTATCTGGGTAGAAAGCGAAAATCGCTATGTTTCTTTACGGTTGACCAATGCCGCTCTGCGCACTATCGATAAAAAAGGTATCGATGCGGTGCTCGCCGCTCTGCGCGCTCAAGGCCAGACTGTTTAAACGCGTTCCGCGCTCTTCGAGGGAATACATATCATGCGTGAAAAAATCAAACTGGAGTCGTCCGCCGGAACCGGCCATTTTTATACGACCACCAAAAACAAAAAGAACATGCCGGAGAAAATGGAGATCAAAAAGTTTGATCCCGTTGCCCGTAAGCATGTTTTATATAAAGAAATCAAATTGAAGTAATTTTTTGAAGCGGTCGTTCTTTAGCGGTGGTTTTCCACCGCTTTTGTTATCTGCGGATTTTTTACGTTATTTTTTCAAGGCGCGATTTTTGTGCGCTCGTTTCCGCAACAGGCAATGCTAGAATGTTGGCAACATTTGTGCTTGGAGAACCTCATGAAAAACCGGGTTGCGTTCGCTCTTAACATTTGGGTCGCCTGTCTTTGCCTCGCTCTTTTCCCCGCAGCCGCGCAACAGTTGCCGACAACGCAAACACCGGCGCCCGCCAACCCGCAGCCGCCAGCGATCGTCGATGAAGAAACCGCTGCCACGGCCACGCCTAAGCCCACGCACACCAATGTCTCTACCGAACACGGCCAAGTCAATCTCGGCGACCCGGAGCTGGAGCCGCAAGTTACCATTGTGCAAAAAGACGGTGAACGCCATGAAGAGGTGCGCGTCAACGGACAACTCCGCTACGTTCGCGTCGTTCCGACATTCGGTCCGGTATATTTTCTGGTTCCGCTTCCGAATGGACAGATGGCGCGCCGCAATGATATCGATCCGTCGTTAAGCCCGCCGATGTGGCAACTTTTCTCCTGGTAGTTTTACGGTTGCTTTTGCATATTCATGTCTGTTTACACACCGGTTTCCGAAGCTGATCTTTCCGCTTGGCTCTCTGGTTACGCGCTCGGCAAATTGCGCCATTTAGCGCCCATTGCTGCTGGTATCGAAAACACCAATTATTTCGTCACCGTCGATGATGGCGACTTCGTGTTAACGCTGTATGAGCGCCTGCCCGTTAAAGATTTACCTTTTTATCTGGATCTGATGGCGCATCTCGGCCAAAAAAAACTCCCTGTCCCACAGCCGCAAAAGAACCGCGATGGTTCTTTTTTCACCATGTTGAACGGCAAACCGGCAACGCTCATCGAAAAGGCCGCGGGTGCACCGCAAATACGGCCAACCGCCGAACATTGCGCCGCAATCGGCCAAACGCTGGCGGGCATGCATCTGGCTGTCGGTGATTTTACTCAGACACTCGATAATCCGCGCGGTGCGATATGGCGACAGGAAGCGGCGCACGCCGTGCGCCCGTTTCTCGACGCATCGCAACAAACGTTGCTGGATCGGGAGCTTGCCGCGCAGCAACCTTTCGCGCGAGCGTTACCTACAGGCGCAGTACACGCCGACCTGTTTCGCGATAACGTGCTTTTTGTCGATCCGCAAAAAACGAGGATCGGCGGCATCATCGATTTTGGTTTCGCCGCAACCGACGCTTTTTTGTACGACCTTGCTATCACCGTTAACGATTGGTGCCTTGCCGACAATCAAACCGGCGCGTTCGATGACGAAAAGTTGTTCGCACTGCTTGCCGCCTACCAGCAGATACGCGTTGTCAGCACCGAAGAAAAATCACTCTGGCCGCAAATGTTGCGTTGTTCGGCTTTGCGTTTTTGGCTGTCCCGCCTGCATGATCTTTACCTGCCGCGTAACGGCACGCTTGTTCACGCCCACGATCCGGCGCACTTTGAGCGTATCCTACGCCGTCGTGTCAGCGATCCTGTCTTTTGGCCAACGACTTGAGAATCTTATGGAAAATAATAATGTCCCGACAATCACGCGCTGCGCTGCGCGTCGCGGCTGGCTCTGGTGGACGGAAGCGTTCAAATTGGTCAGAGACGCCGCCGGCGCCTGGTACGGGTTAGGCGTCGCGTATTGCCTGATGTTGACGCTTCCGGTAACACTGATCAGCGTATTGCTGGTCCAAACGCTGCCGCAATTAGCCCCGCTCGGCTCTTTGCCGATGATTCTGATTCCTTGCTTTGTCGTCGGCTTCATCGCCGCCGGCTGGTCGCAGGCGCGCGGGCAAAAACCGGAAATCCACCATCTATTCGCCGGGTTTAAATCCGATGTGAAAACATTATTGGTCATTGGCGCAATTACCGTGGCGCTTTCTTTAATAATCAATTCTTTTGTTTCTCCCTTCAGCAGCCCCGAATATCTGGCGTTGGCCCAAAATATACACTCTGGTGAAAATATTGAGACTTTTTCGGCGCTGACGTTTTCATCCTCTTTTTTATTGTCCCTCTTGCTTTGGGGATTTTTGTTGTCCCTCTTGCTTATGGCCGCCTGGCTGGCGCCAGCCGTTGTCGTTTTTCAACACACAACCGCCGTACCGGCATTGCTTCGCAGCTTGAAAGCGCTGTGTGTCAACTGGCGGGCGTTGTCCGTTTATATTTTGGCGCCCATAGTTGTCATCATTTGCTGCTCTTTCATTCTGGGAGTGGTTTCGGTCATTTTTTCGTTGGCGGCCGCATCGGCAGGGACTCTTTTTACGACGCTGATCGTTCTTTTGGCTTTTGCGTTTATCCCTTGGTTGGTCAGCGTATCGACATTAACCGCTTTTGTGGCTTATTGCGATATTTTTCATGCCCAGGATCATGTGTTTCCGCGAGACGTCCCACAATCCCGCAACGCATGAATCGCTGGCGTAACGCCATTTATTCGTTTGCCAATGCCGTTTCTTCGCGTCAAGTTTCGCGTTCTTTTTCAGCTTGCCTTTAAAAAGTAAATCAATGCAAACGCTCGTGCGTTTTCTTGGCTGTTTTTTTACTCATGCGTTTGCTGCCTGCGCTTGGCGCAACGCCGCTTTTCTTTTCTGTACGCTCTTTCCAAAAACGATGGACCAGTACTACTGCGATGGGCAACTCATCGACGAGTGATTCACGCCGATCCGCATCATCAACCCATTCGGCAAACGCGGTATCCTGTTCGCCGAAAGCCAGCGCCTCAATGGGGAATAACCAATCGGCCGTGTCGGCATTTTCCATCAATTCCGACCATGATTCGCCGCCCAATGCCACGCCGGTCATAAAGCCCTGGCACCAATCGCGCCCTTCATAAACACTGTCTTCGGAAAAATCTTCATCATTCTCGCCAAGATAAAGCAGCGGCTTGAACATCGTCGGCATTTCATTGAGCACCTGGCTCAACATCGACCAGTGGCGCATGATTAATTCGAGAATTCTTTGTGCCTGTGCTTGTGAAGAAAAAGCGGCACCCATCGTGCTTTCCGACGAACCGCCCCAAATCGCCTGCAACCATTGCGAAGTCGGCAACACTACCGGCGAACACACACACGCGGCAAGGAAGCCATCGAGCATTTCCAAATTCATGCAATCTTCGGAAACCGCCGAAGACACTAAAAACGCTTCCAACTCGTCGAGCTCGTCGTTGGTTAATGGCATATTAGGCGACGTTTCGTGGCTCATGGCAAAGAACGATTAAAACAAAGCGCCATGATACTCCGTAAACTTCGTTCTGTCGGCGTTTATTCCGGCCGTTACCCAGCAAACCCGATATGGACGGCAGCAACGCCGAACGTCATGTTGTAATATTCGACGCCTCGAAAACCCGCGCTTTCCATCATTTCCTTGAGTGTTTCCTGATCCGGATGCACACGAATGGATTCGGCAAGATAGCGATAACTCGTTTCGTCTTTGGTGACAAGACCGCCCAGCCAAGGCAAAATTTTGAAACTGTAAAAATCGTAAAGCGGCGCAATGGTTTCATGCACTTGCGAAAACTCAAGAATCATCGCCACACCGCCCGGCCGCAAAACCCGCCGCATTTCGGCGAGCGTCTTTTCTTTGTGCGTCACATTACGCAAGCCGAAACCAATGGAGACCACGTCAAAACTCTGATTGGGAAACGGCAGGCGCTCCGCGTTACACAACACCATATCGGGGTCGAATCCTTGTTGCGCCAATTTCTTTTTGCCCACACCCAGCATCGCGGCGTTAATGTCGGTCATGATTACCGTTGCCCGCGGACAACTTTCCAAAAAAAGACGAACAAGGTCGCCTGTACCGCTGGCAAGATCGAGAATATCGGCATCGCTCTTTGCCGCTACATACGTCACTGCCTTTTTTTTCCACCGGCGATGCAGCCCGAACGAAGCAATATCGTTCATCAAATCGTATGATTTGGCAATAGAAACAAAAACTTCGCCGACGCGCTTTTCTTTTTTTTCTTCGTCAACGGTTTCAAAACCGAAATGCGTTTTTGTCATCCGCCTGTGTCCCGGCTGCCGCCTGCTTGTGCGAGTTTATCGAGATACGCCTGCCATAATGCTGGTTCATTTCTGCCCAGTTCGTGAAGATACGCCCAGGAATACAGCCCGGAATCGTGTCCGTCTGAAAAAATCAGCCGAACCGCGTAGTTGCCGACCGGCTCGATGCCTTGCAATACAATATCTTTCTTGCCCGTTTGCAATACTTCCTGACCCGGACCATGCCCGATCACTTCGGCGGAGGGCGAATATACACGCAAAAACTCCCAGCTCAAACGAAATTCGCTGCCGTCCACATAACGAAGCGCGAGAATACGAGATGCGTTTTGCAACGCAATCTCGACCGGACGAATAACCGATTCGTTGAACGCCTTCGCCATGGTGGTTTATCAGCGCCTTGGCGATGAACTTTGTTGCTGGCCAAAATCGGGAATGATTGTGTCCGCAATAATATTAAGATGTTCCGTGCCGGTAAACGCGTCGCGGCTGCGCGCCTCTTTTCCGCGCAGCTTGATATCAAGGCGCAAATCGTTGATCGAATCAGCATTGCGCAACGCGTCTTCATAAGTAATCAACCCATGCTCATAAAGATCAAACAGCGATTGATCGAATGTTTGCATACCTTGTTCGCGCGAACGCTTCATGATGTCCTTGATTCCCGGAATATCGCCTTTGAAAATCAGATCCGAGGTAAGCGGCGTATTCAACATCACTTCAGCGGCAGGCACGCGCCCGCGCCCGTCCGAACGCAAAATTAGGCGCTGTGCCACGAATGCGCGAACGTTTAACGACAGATCCATCAATACTTGCGCGCGGCGCTCTTCCGGGAAAAAGTTAATGATGCGATCCAGCGCCTGGTTGGTGCTGTTGGCGTGAAGTGTCGCCAGACATAGGTGACCGGTTTCGGCAAAAGCGATGGCAAATTCCATGCTCTCACGTGTACGGATCTCGCCAATCATGATCACATCCGGCGCCTGACGCAGCGAATTCTGCAAAGCGATTTCCCAACCATCCGTATCTACCCCGACTTCGCGCTGCGTGATGATACAGTTTCCGTGCTGATGCACATATTCGATCGGGTCTTCGATGGTAATAATATGACCAAAACTGTTCTGACTGCGATGTTCCAGCAGCGACGCCATCGTCGTCGATTTCCCGGCGCCGGTCGCGCCGACAAAAACTATGATTCCGCGTTTGGCAAGAATGACATCTTTCAGCACCGGCGGCATGGCCAAATCTTCGTAAGTCGGAATTTTCATGTTGATGGCGCGCAACACCATCCCCGCCCACCCTTGCTGCATAAAAGCGCTGACCCGGAATCGTCCCACCCCCTGCAGGCCGATCGCATAGTTGCATTCCTTGGTCTCTTCGAAAAACGCCTTTTGCCGCTCATTCATGATGCACTGCACCAGTTCGGCCGTATGTTGCGGCTCCAGAGGCGATTTCGAAACCGGCGAAATTTTGCCGTTAACCTTGACCGCCGGCGGAAACCCAACCGTAATGAAAAGATCGGATCCTTTTTGCTGTACCAGCAATTCCAACAGTTCGTGGACGAATTGAACGGAGCGGGGGTTGTTCATATGTTTCTCGGGGACTTGATTTAACTTTGGAAGAGTTCGCGGTTGACCGCCTGTGCCAATGCCGCCTGTGTCGTAATCTTGTTGCGGCGTACCAATTCCAGCAATGCCTGATCCATCGTCTGCATCCCGACATTCTGGCCTGTCTGCATGGAGGAGTACATCTGCGCAATTTTATTTTCGCGAATCAGGTTGCGTACGGCGGATGTCCCGATCAATACCTCAAATGCGGCAATACGCCCCAATCCGTCTTTGGTCTTCAACAGCTTTTGCGAAATCACCGCGACCAGCGATTCGGAGATCATTGCCCGCACCATGTCCTTTTCGGCGGCCGGAAATACGTCAATGATCCGGTCCATCGTTTTCGGCGCCGAACTGGTATGCAATGTGCCAAACACCAAGTGCCCCGTCTCTGCCGCCGTCAACGCCAAGCGAATCGTTTCCAGATCGCGCAATTCGCCGACCAGAATATAATCGGGATCTTCCCGCACCGAGCTTCTCAACGCAGCTTCGAAGGAATGCGTCTGCCGCCCGACTTCACGTTGATTGATGAGGCATTTTTTTGACTCGTGGACAAACTCGATCGGATCCTCAATGGTCAGAATATGTCCGTTCTCCTGCTCGTTCACCTGATTTACCATGGCCGCCAGCGTTGTCGATTTTCCACTGCCGGTCGGTCCCGTGACCAAAACCAATCCTCTCGGTCGTGTCACGATTTCATAAAAAACTTTGGGCGCCCCCAATTGCTCCAATGTCTGGATTTTTGTCGGAATCGTCCGGAATGCCGCGCCCGCGCCGCGCATTTGCGTATAGGCATTGACACGAAAACGCGCCAAGTTGGGAATTTCGAAAGAGAAATCCACCTCCATCCGGTCTTCGTATTCTTTTTGCACCGCATCACTCATGATGTCGTAAATCATCGTATAGACTTCCTCGTGCTCCAGCGGCGGCAAGTTAATCCGGCGAATATCGCCGTGCACCCGGATCATCGGCGGCAAACCGGCAGAAATATGCAAGTCCGATGCGTTATTTTTGACCGCGAACGCCAAGAGTTCTGTAATGTCCATTTATAATTCCTTTGTGAACCGCATGCAGATGCGCGTAACTTGAGTCTCGATTTTGAGACTACTATTATCCCATTAATCACATAACCTGTCCGATTATGGTTCAGCAACAAAACGTCTGGCAAGCGCTTTGGTCCCGGATTCGCCAATCTGCGGACAACTGTGGAAGAAATGCCGACGATATCGCTTTATTGGCTGTTTCCAAACAGTTTCCTCCGGAACATATTCGTCGCATTTATGCTTTTGGCCAACGCCGCTTTGGTGAAAATTATGTGCAGGAAGCGCGGCAAAAAAAGAACGCCTTGTCCGATATTCGCGACATTTCCTGGACACTGATCGGCACATTGCAAAAAAACAAAGCGCGAATCGCCGCCGAAATTTTTGATATGGTTGAAACCATTGACGACCTAACGCTTGCCTTACGCTTATCTGATGCGCGTTCGCCGGAAAAAGCGCCTCTGGATATCTTGATACAGGTTAATATCAGTGAAGAGCGGCAGAAAAGCGGCGTTCCCGCGCATGATGCCTTGGCCTTGGCACATGCGGTTTGTGATTTGCCCCGTTTACGCTGGCGCGGTTTCATGGGAATTTCGGAAAACCATGACGATCCGACTCGGCAATACGCACAGTTTATGCGCTTACGCGAATGCTTTGATCGAGCTGTGGCGGAAAACTTGGCGCCCAATGTACTTTCAATGGGCATGAGCGCCGATCTCGACGCGGCGATCCGGGCAGGCTCGACAGAGGTGCGCATCGGCAGCGCATTGTTTGGTGCACGAAATTATTAAAGGAGAACAGACATGATTAAGACACTTTTTCTCGGCGGC
>QMCE01002147.1_pt1 | contig 10939 bp, 7 predicted proteins | sample 1821851 | NCBI WGS metagenome assembly QMCE01 (sample SAMN09453174, study PRJNA476694) | Termite gut metagenome, whole genome shotgun sequencing project. | isolation source: worker | host: Odontotermes sp. | place: South Africa:Pretoria | collected 2016-01-28
GACGATGTTAGCGGAGTTTACTACGACAACGAAAAAATACTTTCTAACGTAGGTGATATTGCAGCATGGTTTGCCGACCCTATAGAAGATATTGGAAAAAAGCATGTAGCAGGAATGCAACGCGGAGATCCGAATACTCTTGATTGGTACTCTTTTGCAAGTGTAACTTTATCTATTAAGCTCAATGCTCCGGAAGCTCAATGTCCTGCTTATCCTCAAAATGCTGCTACTCGATTACATAAAAGAAGGTAAAATTGAATAAAATTCCCACTCATATAGCAGTAATAATGGATGGCAACGGACGTTGGGCAACAGCGCAGGGCAAACCGCGCACAGAAGGTCATATTGCCGGAGCCGCAACAGTACGTCTAATAACAGAAGCGGCTCGTGAGGCCGGTGTGCGCTACCTTACTCTATATGCTTTTTCGAGCGAGAACTGGAACCGTCCACAAGAAGAAATAGACGCATTAATGTCGCTACTTGTTCAGCATCTTTCTTCAGAACTTACCTTACTCCTGAAACACGACATACGCTTACGCACTATAGGTAATATAGAGGCACTTTCGGATGATGCATGTGCTGCTCTTAATAATACCCTTGATAAAACGTCTCATTGCAAAAGTATGGATTTGGTGCTTGCTTTGAGTTATGGTTCGCGAGATGAAATTGTGCGGGCAGTAAAACGCATTGTTGATGCAAAGACGCAATGTATAACTGAAAAAACCATCAGTGAAAATTTAGATACGGCATTTATGCCTGATCCGGACTTGCTTATTCGCACAAGCGGAGAGCTGCGTTTGAGCAATTTTTTACTTTGGCAAATGGCATACACAGAATTTTATATAACCCCAACTCTTTTTCCGGATTTTACAAAAGAGGAGTTTAACCATGCGTTGGAAGAATATTCAAAACGCAATCGTCGCTACGGCGCAGTACCAATAAATAAAAATGTTTAGATTTTTTTTACTATCCATAATATTACTCTTATCTAATGTTTTTGCACAAGCGCAAAGGCAGTTAGATAATGCTATGCAGACGAATAATGTTGTGCAGGCAGATAGTACAGCGCAAACGGATAGCAACAGTGCGCAAAAAATGCCAATCGAAGCAGAACCCGCACAAGATCTGCAAGCGGAAGTTTCCGTTATTGAACAAATCAATCTTGATAACTATATCTCGTACACTTCAGCAAAAGAATATGAGATTGCTAATATTACAGTAACAGGTATAAATTATTTAGACCACCAAACAATAATACAACTCTCCGGCTTAGCACTTGGGCAGACTGTTAAAATTCCCGGTGAAACAATGTCCGGAGCAATAGATAAACTTTGGCGACAATCCCTATTTGAAAGTGTGAATCTTTCAATAAAGGCAATTGAAGGCAAGCGTGTATATTTAGATATAGCACTTGAAGAACGTCCTCGTCTGTCAACAATACATTACGAAGGCATTAAAAAAAGTTTGCAAACAAAGATTAAAGATAATTTAAAGGTACGTGATAATGAAGTTTTGAATGATTATAAACTTGCCCAGATAGAAAAAAGCATAAAGAAGACACTTGTTGATAAAGGTTATTTGCATACCGAAGTAAGGCTTATGAAAAAAGCAGATTCAGTTCTTGTAAATTCTATTGTACTTACTGCGAAGATTACCACAGGTTCGAAAGTAAAGGTAGGTCAGATAACTTTCGAGGGCAATGATGCGGAAAGAATTAGTGCAACAGGGTTAAGATCATGGGATAAATTTAAACGGTGGTTTAACAATATCGGCAATAAAGAGAATAAGGCTTTTTCGGATGCTATGTTGCGGCGTACTTTAAAAGATACAAAGCAAAAAGCATGGTGGCGTTTCTGGAAACGGAGTAAATATGTTCCCTCCGCATTTAAGGGCGATCTTGACAAAACAAGCAGTGCATATAACAAGGAAGGTTTTCGCGATTTTCGTGTTGTTGCCGATTCTGTTTATGATATATCACCAAAACTTGTGGGTATAAAAGTAAAACTATATGAGGGCAATCGTTACCGCTTTGGTAATGTTTCTTTTGTCGGCAATAAAAAATATACACAGGAACAATTAAGACTAGTTTTGAATATAAAAAAAGGTGAGGTTTACAATGAAGAGAAACTTAGCACAAATCTCACAATGAATCCCAATGGAATAGATATAAATGCAATGTATTTTGATGATGGTTATCTGTTTTTTAATGCAACACCTGTCGAGACCAAGGTTTATGGTGATACTGTTGATATGGAAATCCGTATTTTTGAAGGACCACAAGCACGCTTTAATGAAATAACAATAACCGGCAACACTCGTACAAATGATCATGTTATATTGCGCGAAACTCGTACTATTCCCGGGCAATTATTCTCTCGTACCGAACTTATAAATTCTGTTAACGCTTTGCGTGGCATGCGCTATTTTAATGATGAAACAATAGGTGCCGATCCGCACGCTAATCCTGACGGTAGCGCAGACATGCATTATTCTGTAGAGGAAGTGGGCAGCGATCAGCTCGAACTTTCAGGTGGTTGGGGTGCAGGTACAATAGTAGGCACAATAGGTATTGTATTTAACAACTTTTCATTGCGCAATGTATTCAAGAAAGACCGTTGGAAGCCGCTTCCTTCCGGAGATGGTCAACAATTCTCACTAAGAGCACAGAGTAACGGCACTTGGTATTGGTCTGTGTCAACGTCATTTACAGAGCCCTGGCTTGGAGGAAAAAAACCAATATCATTGTCTGTATCTTATCACCATTCAATGCAAAGTAATGGTGTGGCAAAGAAAAATCCGCTTTACGGAAGAATGGATATAGATGGAGCGTCGATAGGCATAGGACAGCGTCTTCGTTGGCCCGATGACTTCTTTATGCTCTATAACGGTATAAATTTTAGCCGTTACAATGTGCGCAATTACAGTATAGGACCAATAGATAGTGGTGTATCAAACAATGTTTATTACAATATTTCTCTGTCTCGCCAAAACTTGGATGCTGCACTGTTTCCACGTAGCGGAAGTACTCTTTCAATTAGTGCAGAATTAACGCCGCCATGGTCGTATATGGGTAGCAAGGCGCACCTTGAAGCAGACCCCAATGCTCGTTTCAGATGGTTAGAGTATTATAAAATTTCTTTACGAGCTGGTTGGTACTTTAATCCGATAGACAAATTTGTTGTCAATATGCGCTTCCGTTTGGGCTATATGGGCAGTTATAACAAAAAAGTAGAGGTTTCTCCATTTGAAAGGTTTTATATGGGTGGAGACGGTTTAACAGGAATGGAATTAGATGGACGTGAACTTATAGGTTTAAGGGGTTATGCTAACAATGCTATAACAGGCGATGTTACAGGTGGAACAGCATATACGAAATTCACCTTTGAAATGCGCTATCCTATATCTATGAATCCTGCGGCAATGATTTATGCTTTGGCTTTCTTTGAAAGTGGCAACGCATGGACTGATGCTAGAAAAATAAATCCTTTTAAACTCTACAAAAGTGTGGGGTTAGGCGTGCGCTTGAACCTCTCTGCAATGGGTATGTTCGGACTTGATTGGGGCTACGGCTTGGATGAGATTAAAGGTGGCGATGGTAAACGCAACCACTTCCACTTCTCAATCAACCAGTCTCTGGATTGGTAGGATATTATGAATAAAAACATATTACTGACAGTAACAATATTGTTGCAAGTAGCTGTAATAAAAGCAGTGCCGGAGTTTCGTCCATTGTCGCATAATCAACAGCTCGAAACAGCGAAAAAAATTAGCAAAGCTGTAGTTGATACAATACTAACTTTGCCTTTTATTGATGACTTTTCAGGACAACCCCCATATCCCAATCCGAATAATTGGATAGATGCTAATGTATTTGTAAATCGTACTTATGGATTATTTCCCCCTACAATAGGTGTGGCAACCTTTGATGCTTTAGACCAAAACGGCAGAATTTACTCTGACGCTCCAAGTGGTGGTGCTGTTTTTGAAGCAGATATTCTAACGTCAAATTTAATTCGTTTAGACTCTATTTTTTATCCGTATCCGAGAGCACTTTCACCCGCTGATTCTGTAATTTTGAGTTTTTATTTTCAACCCGGCGGTGGTATGGGCAATTCATGGAGTGGTGGACAAATAGGCTATATTCCTGCCCCTGAAGACCGTCTTATTGTGGAGTGTTATGATAGCGAACTTGAAACATGGATGCCGGTGTGGGAAACTATGGGAATGTCACTTAAACAAATGTGTCCTATTTGTGACAGTATGCAATATCCTCAACAGCAAAAGAACTTTTTTAATATGGCTGTTATTCCGATAAATCATACGGGCTTCTACACAAAGAATTTTCAGTTTCGCATTAAGGCATATTCTTCTATAAATCCGGATCTGAATACAGGTGGTGGGCAATGGCATATAGACTATGTTTATTTGGATGCAAATAGGACGAAAAACGATAATAATTTTAATGATATTGGTTTTGTAGAAGTGCCGCAAACAATGCTAAACGGGTATGTCGAAGTTCCATATAATCAGTTTGAACCGAGTTCCGTTAAAAATACTTTACCGATTATAGTAACAAATTTGAGCCCTTCTGCGCTAAGCTGTGAATATTATAGTACAATAACCGATATTGCAACAGGATTGGAAGTATCGAGAGAGCCACAGTCAGGCATTGCCGGTGCAAATATCTACCCCTACGAAGTTAACGGTTATTATACAAATCCCAATATTTCCACAAGACCGCAAACATATCTCTTTCCGGATGTTGATGCTGGAGCGAGTGAGAAGGAATATGAGATAACCAGAATTTTAAAATTATCCGGCGAAGGCTCTGACATTATTGCAACAAATGATACGGTTATAACAAGGCAAAAATTTGGTCGCGAATACGCTTTTGATGATGGCAGTTCAGAACAATGTGTGGGTTTTAGTGAACCTAACAATATAGTTGCAGGACGGTTTACTCTTATAAATCCAGACACTATTGCAGGTTTGAATATATGTTTTAATAAGTCGTACAATGACCAAAATAATGATGCTCCTTTTTCGATTTTTATTTGGACTGTAAATGGTGATACTCTTCCGGATGAACTTGTTTATGATGGAAGTGAGGTGTCAACAATGGTAAAATATTCAAATGAAAATAATGGTTTTATAAAATATTATTTGCAAGGAGAACCACTTGTTTTATCTGCAGGTACATATTTTTGGGGCATAGAACAGCGCACCACAACTTTTTTAAATATTGGTTTAGATCAAAACAATAATGCATCGCCCTATACAAAATATTCCTACTATAACTCAGTCACAATGGAACATGAATGGGTTGATTTTTTTTACTATGGTGCTATTATGGTACGTCCGGTTTTAGGAACTCCTGAATCATCAACTAACGTTGAAGAAAAGCAGATAATAGAAAATAATCAAATGAGCGTAAATCCCAATCCGGCAAAAGATAAAACAACATTATTCTTCTCAAAAAACAATAACGGTATTGCGCAAATAAAAATTACTGATTTAAATGGAAGACTCGTTTCCGTAGAGAGAAAAAAAATTATAAATAGCAAAGTAGAGATTTCGCTGAGAAGTTTTTTAAAAGGATTATACATAATAAATGCTACGGTTAATAACAAGACCTATAACGCAAAAATAATCATTGCACAATGATTGAATCTCTCGAAAATGTTGAGCAGGAAACCGACAGCGAAGATGGCCTGTATGAGCACTTTAGCATATCTGTAGATAAAGGTCAATCGCCATTACGGATAGATAAATTTCTTTCCGATAAAATGTACAACATTTCCCGCAACCGCATTCAGAATGCAGCGGATGCAGGATGTATCCTTGTTAATGAAAAACCGGTAAAGTCAAATTATAAGGTACGCCCTAATGACATTGTAAGTGTTGTTCTACCGCATCCGCCTAGAGACAAAGAAATAGAACCGGAAAATATTCCATTAAACATCGTTTATGAAGATAATGATTTACTCGTTGTAAACAAGGTGGCAGGAATGGTTGTACATCCCGGTTTCGGCAATTTTTCAGGCACCCTCGTTCACGCTCTTTTGTACTATTTGGGAAACCATCCTTTACTTGTACACCGAATAGATAAAGATACATCAGGTCTTCTACTTGTAGCAAAAAACGAAATAGCACAAACTTTTCTTGCAAAGCAGTTTTATGAACACAAAACAGAACGCACCTATCAAGCACTAGTTTGGGGTGATATAGAAGAAGACGAAGGTACAATAATAGGTAATATAGACCGCTCTACAAAAAATCGTAAAATAATGGCTGTTTTCCCGGACGGAGACAAAGGAAAATATGCCGTAACTCATTATAAAACTTTAGAGCGTTTTGGTTATGTTACCTTAGTTGAATGTCGGTTAGAAACAGGACGCACTCATCAAATTCGCGTACACTTCAAGTATATAAAACATCCGCTTTTTGCAGATGAACATTATGGAGGAATGGATATTGTTAAAGGCACAAACTTTACTCGCTACAAGCAGTTTGTGGAAAATTGTTTTAAGATACTTCCGCGTCAGGCTTTGCATGCAAAGACACTTGGTTTTATCCATCCGACAACAAAAAAGAAAATGCTTTTTGATAGTGAATTGCCGCAAGATATGACTGAAGTTATAGAAAAGTGGCGTAAAAATTAGTATATTTGTAGGTTAAACAAATAAAACATGATTAAGCATATTTATATTGTCGCATTTGCACTTTTTTTTGGCATTTGCGTAACGAAAGCACAAATTCCTGACGAACCAACAGGGCAGATAGAGCAAACAACAGAACAAGCTCCAACAGAACAAGCACCCGAATCGGAATTGTCGGCAGAAACAGAACCGGAGCCGGAAGAAACGATTATCAAGGCATCAACTATTGACGAACAACTTGACGAAAAAGCATACAATGAAGGAGTTTCGCTTTTTAACGCTGGTAATTTTGCCGGTGCAATAGCCAAGTTCAGTGAAGCAATAGAAGGAAATCCGAATTTTGAAAAAGCATATATAAATCGCGCCTCTGCAAAAAAAGAATCAAGTGATTTGACAGGTGCTATTGCAGACTATTCAAAGGCGATAGAAATCAATCCAAATTCTTCAAATGCTTTTTTCGGTCGTGCACAAATACACTATATACAAGGTAAAATAGACGAGGCATTTAACGATTATGGCGATGCGGTAAAAGTTGATAGCACAAATCCGTACGCATCTTACTATCATGGTGGGATAAACTTTGAAAAAGGTAATTATGAGGCAGCTATTGCAGACTATAATCGTGCAATACGTCACAAAAGTGATTATGCATACGCTTATAATGATAGAGGTAGTGCTTGGAGACAACTTAACGAATATGCGAAAGCTGTAGCAAGCTACGAACAGGCTTGTAAATTAGATTCAACAAAAACATTTTTCTTTAATAATTTAGGTAGTGCTTATCGTAAGGCAGGAGAGTTTGAAAAATCCCTTGCAGCCTATGGCAAGTCACTTAAATTGGATAGTAAAAACTATTTTACCTACAACCTTCGTGGTCTTACTTACTATGATATGGTTGAATTTGAAAAGGCAATAGAGGATTTTACAAACTGCATTAAGATAAATGCCCAATATGGCTTTGCTTATATGAATAGGGGAGACGCTTACTATAAACTTTATGATTATCAAAATGCACTTGCAGATGGTGATCGTGCAGTTCAACTTATGCCTAATAACGGCAGTACATATTTGAATCGTGGTAATTTTAGAGAAATGATGCGCGATAAAAGCGGTGCTTGTATCGACTGGAAAAAGGCAGTAGAGATGGGGGTAGAAGCAGCAAAACCATATACGCGTCAATGTAAATAATAAAAAGAATAAACGAAGATGAGAAATAAAAATATCATAAAAGCTACAATTAGTTGTCTGTCGTTTGTTCTGATCACATCGCTAGCATTTTTGACAGCACCACTTTCAGCACAATCCACAATAGACAAACTAATAGGTCCGAGCAGTTTGCAAAAAAAAGGAGATGCTCAATGGATTTTAACTAACACACAAAAAGCATACGCTTCAAAGGGTACTCCTATATCTAAAACAAGTTTTGAAACTAAGAAACAATACAATTTGTTTAATGGTTACTATAAATCGGCAATCTATTTTTACGAGATGGGACATCGCGTTCAATCAATACCCTATCTTATGCAAGCACATCAAATGTTGCCGAATAATTTGCAATTAAACGTTCTTCTTGGCAAGGTTCTTTGCATTTCAACACCAACCAGAGCACAGTCAGAAGCTTATTTAATAAAGGCATTGCAAATAGAGCCAAGTAATAAAGATGCTCTTATTTACCTTGGTAGAGTCGTTTTATCAAAATATCTTATTGATTCGGCAATAAATATTTTTACACAGGTTCTCACATTGCCAACCATAGATACCAATGATAGAAAATATGCAGAAAAATGGTTGAAAAACGCTCAGTATGCAAAGGCGCGTATAAAAAAACCGGAAAGAGTTTGGGTTGATAACATTGGCTTTGGCATTAATAGTACGGCGGCAGATCATACAGCAGTTCTTTCTTCTGACGAGCTTACAATGTATTTTACTTCTGTGCGTCCCGGTTCAAAAGGAGGAAAGGTAGATCCAATGACGGGCTATTTCTTTGAGGATGTTTATAGGGCAACAAGAGTAACTAACGAAGATACTGTTTGGACTATAGAGAATCTTGATATAGTAAATACAGATGGTCATGATGGTGCTTCGGGCTTATCTATGGATGGTCAACGTTTGTTTATTCACAGGGGTGCAAAAAAAGAAGGGCTTGTTTATACTTCAAAAGCAGACGGAAATGCGTGGACAAAACCCATTCTTGGTGCGGAAGGAAAAGAGATAAGGACAAAAAGAGATCACGATAAAACTGTATCATATACATTTGACGAACGCATTATGTATTTTGTTTCCGACAGGCCGGAAGGATATGGTGGTTATGATATTTGGTATTGTAAAAAAGATAATTCGGGCAATTGGGAGGAACCTAAAAATGCAGGTCCCATTATCAATACGGCAGGTAATGATATGTATGCCTCAATAGCACCTGACGGCAAAAGTATGTACTTTGCTTCGGATGGACATCCTACAATGGGCGGCTTGGACATCTTTTTTTCCATACAAGACAGCGCAGGTAATTGGAGCAAACCGACAAATTTGGGATGGCCCATAAACACAGTAGAAAACGAAATATCTTTTTTGCGCACGCTTAGCGGCAAAAATGCTTACTTTTCTTCGGAGCGTATGCCGGTGGACGGTGAAACTGTAAATAAAACGATATACAACGCACCAAATTATGGCAGTTATGACATTTACAAGCTTACATATCTTGGTGAAGAAAAAGGTGTTGTTACGGGAAGCGAAGACCAGTTGCTCGCTTATATAACAGCACCCGTTGGCGAAACAGTTGTAGAGGCTGCTGCGACAATTCAAGTTACACCAATCACGCTTTTAAAAGGTTTTGTATTTGACGACCAAACGAAAGCACCGCTTGGCGCACCAATATCAATGGTGGATAATGATCTTGGAGAAGAGATTGCTGTATTTGAATCAAATCCGAAAACAGGACGTTTTACTATAGCGTTGCCGGCAGGTCATAACTACGGCATTACGGTTAGGAAAGAAGGTTATCTGTTTCATTCCGAGAATTTCGATATTCCACTTGCAGATGCCGAATACAATGAGGTTTATAAAGAATTTCCACTAAAGAATATAAGTGTAGGTAGCAAAGTTGTTTTGCGAAATGTATTCTTTGAGGTTGATAAATATGTGTTGTTACCTGCGTCTCACATAGAGTTAGAGCGTCTTGTTAAACTTATGACAGATGCTCCGACTTTACAGATTGAGGTTTCAGGACATACGGATGTAACCGGCTCGCTTGCTCACAACAAAACTTTGTCACTTAATCGTGCAAAGGCAGTGGTTGACTATCTTGTTGAACGTGGAATTTCTTTGGATAGAATTACCTCTGCAGGCTATGGTCCTGAACAGCCTGTTTGTCCGGAAGAAGAGCCGGATTGCTTAAAAAGCATGACTCAGGATAAGATAAAAGAGCTTAACAAAACTGCGGAACAACGTGCGCTGAATCGCCGTACTGAGTTTAAGATAACCGGCAATAGCGCAAACCTTCAGATTGAAGTGGCAAAACCAGGTAACTAAAGATGCCTATTTATACTAAAAAAGGCGATAAAGGAATGACTACTCTTATAGGTGGTCGCTCCGTTTCAAAGGCAGATATGCAAGTTGATGTCTATGGAACAATAGACGAACTGAATTCACAAATCGGGCTTGCCATGGCGTTTTTGAGGGAGATAAATGTTATCGGCATAATCGAAATAGAAGGCGTTTTGGGAGAAATCCAAAAAGAACTTTTTTTAATAGGCAATTTATATGCGTCTGATATAAAAGTACAGTTTTCAATGCCTTTTATAACAGAGGAAAACATAAGTAACTTAGAGAAAGAAATAAACAAAGTGGAGGCGATACTGCAGCCACTAAAAGAATTTATATTGCCAAACGGAAACATAGCAACGTGTCAATTACACGTATGCAGAACGGTTTGCAGACGATTAGAACGCCTTATGGTGTTTTTTGAGAACAGTAATGCGGAAGCGGAAAGAAACACAGAAGATTTCATAATAGCCACAAAATACATAAATCGCCTGTCCGATTGTTTGTTTGTATTTGCCAGACTTGTATCTCAAACCCTATAAAATTTACTTATATGAAAAAATTATCATTTTTATTATCAGCGGCAGTTATTGCGCTTTCTCTAATTACAACGTCTTGTGACAAAGAAGGAAAAGCACTTAACAGTTTAAAAAGTTCTGTATGGGTTGATGACAAAACAGAGGCTTCAGCTGTTTATAAGCTTGAATTTGATGCTGATGCTTCGTCTGTTGCAATGACTG
>QMCE01002310.1_pt1 | contig 10925 bp, 7 predicted proteins | sample 1821851 | NCBI WGS metagenome assembly QMCE01 (sample SAMN09453174, study PRJNA476694) | Termite gut metagenome, whole genome shotgun sequencing project. | isolation source: worker | host: Odontotermes sp. | place: South Africa:Pretoria | collected 2016-01-28
GAACCTTTTGTCTCTTTGTTATTGAAAGTTACGACAACCGTGTAGTTGCCGGCATACAGCGCTGTGACGTCGACCTTGCCCGGCTCGAAGGTGGAGATGTCTACATTATTTTTCGAGAGTACCTTTATTCCGGAGGAGTTGTAAGTAACGACGTCGGCTTTGCCTCTGACGTTATTCCCCAGACGTATGTACATATAGTCCTTCACGGGGTTGGGGTAGAGGTCCATAGGCCTTGAGTCGTCGCGGCACATTGTCAGGAATTCGTCGGTCGTGAATTTGCCGGCCATGTCGGAAACTTTTATTTTCACCTTGGCATTGCCGTATTCCATTGCGGTAAAGGTGTACTTGCTTCCCTCCTGCTTCTCGATCTTGATTGCCGATGCCGGCTCCGCGGTTATCTCGTAGATGAGATCCGTGTCGAGGTCGTCGGTGAAATATTCGCTCATATCGAGAGTCTTCTGGGCTCCCAGCGTGGGGAAATAGACATCTTCGGGGTAGTCGGTATCTTCCTGCGTGGCGCCGCTGAAGACGGCTGCCGGTGAACGGTCGCCTGCGGAATTAAGCCCGGCCACATATATATGGTATGTCGTATTCTGTGCGAGCGATTCGAACGATTCGGTAATGGGGTCTCCGATATTGAGACTGCCCACCGTTATATTCCTTTTGGTTACACCCTGCGGAGTGTTGACAAAAGCGTCGTCGGTCAATTCCTTATCCGATACGATGATGTCGTAAGAGACCGCCTTGACATTATCCTCGTCGCCGTTGACAGTCCATGTAACTATCGCGTTGTCGAGACCGAATACGGCCGTGAGGTCTGTCACCTGTTTCGGTTCCTTGGTCGTGGTCGTGGTGCCGCTGATCATTACCGCTGACTCCGACACATTGTTATACATATCGACGGCTATCATCGATACGTAGTAGGTGGTTCCGGGTTGCAGTTCGTCTACCGTGAGCCTCAGTACCGCACCGACGGGTTTGTCGCCCGTGTTTATCGTATACTGTCTGGCTCCTGCGGGAGGATTGTCGAAATCGGCACCGGTGAGGTCGTTCTCGCTGAAGAGCATCTTGAAACTCTTGACCGGATTATCGAGGGCATCCTTTACTACTGTCCAGGAAATATCCGCCGTATTGTAGTGCCATGCACCGTACAGATCGTCGACATCTGCGGGCGGTTCGTTCGTATTATTGCGGTTAACCGCTTTGTAGGCATCTATGTATCCGGCTCCCAACTGATATGCATAGGCGGGGTTCATTGCATTTATATCGACATCGAGTACCGACTCCATGAGTATATCCCACAGTTCGTCGTTTGTGAATCCGGGCTGGCCTACTCCCATTTGCGATATGACGAGCGCAGCCACACCAGCAACGTGGGGGCACGCCATGGAAGTACCCTGATACGAGGCGATCTGGTTCCCGGGAATAGTACTCCATATACCGGCGCTGTTGCCGTAGCGAGCTATATCTCCGCCGGGGGCAGTGATCTCGACATTGCTGCTGTAATTGGAGTAGCTTGCTTTTTCAAAGTTCGGCGCGCAGGCCGCGACCGCGAATACCTTCTCATATGCGGCAGGATAATATATCGAGCCATAGTCATTATTTTCATTGCCATAGGCAAAGAAGACTATACCGCCTTCCATGGGGCCCGACTGTACGCCGTACTCATCCATTCCGGCATTATCTATAAAGTAGTCGATACCCTGTCTAAGGGTAGGTGAAACTCCACCGCCTCCAATGTATCCCCAACTGTTCTGAGAGATGACGGCGCCATGGTCGGCGCTCCATACGAATGCGTCGCGTGTTCCGGTGTCGCCTATAAAATCTCCGGCGTTATTAGCTATTTGTGCGCTCATTATCCTTACGCCCGAGCCGGGAGTTCCGTCTCCGCCGGCAATGCCGCACAAGCCGTAGTTGTTGTTGTTTACGGCTGCTATAGTGCCGGCAACATGGGTTCCGTGATCACCCGCAGTGACGTTCGGTGAGTCGTTATAGAAATTATATCCGCAATATCCGTTTTCATCCCTCCACATATTCTGAGACAGATCCCTGTGAGAGGCATCGACTCCCATATCAGTGACAGCTACGATCACATCGGGATGCCCTGTGTTGATCTCCCAGGCCGGGAACAGATTGATGTCGCATCCCTCCTCGAAATTGGGTCTGGTGCCGGGGTTGTTATAATGCCATTGATCCCCGAGGCGCGGATCGTCGAATCCGACGGCGTTCGGTGTTATGCTGCCGGCAATATCGTCTGCGGATGCCGTTGCGACTACTTTATAGCTCAACGGATAGATCTTGCGGGACGGGACGATATATTCGACCTCGGCCACCTGTTCGAGCATTCTGGCCGCTTCCATCGAAGAGATGGATTCGTCGAAGCGTACGTCGAACCACACATGGAGTCCGGCTTTCCGCTTTCTGGCTTCGAACTTGGGTTCACCCTTGAACGCCCTTTCCAGCTTAAAGGTTTTTATTGCTTCGACAGCTCTGTCGAAATCCGGCATTCCGGTAGCCAGTCCGCCGCTCCGGGTCTCTTCCATCACCCTCGTTGCAGCGGCTTCGGTAAGTTTGACGGTCAATATGCCCGGAAATATTTCCTCTTCGGGCACCTGGAAAATTTTTGACTCCTGAACGGGCTCCGTACTTCCGCCGTTCAAATCGTCCCTCACGCACGAGAATAAAGCGGCAATGACGGGGATGATCAATAGATGTTTAATTTTCATGTATTTAATAAGTTTAGTTAAAATTGGTTATAGTGTATATTAAATTGTTGTCATGCTTTGCCTGCGCTTCCGAGCACTTTCTCGCATTTATGCATATAGAGCTTTTTGAGCCATTCGCGTGCGGGGCCGAGATATTTGCGCGGGTCGAATTCCGCCGGTTTAGTGAAGAGTATCTCCCTTATGGCCGCGGTCATGGCCAGACGGCCGTCGCTGTCTATGTTGATCTTGCACACCGAACTCTCGGCCGCCCTGCGGAGTTGGTCTTCCGGTATGCCTATGGCATCCTTCAGCGCGCCTCCATACTTGTTGATAATGGCCACCATATCCTGCGGGACGGATGAAGAGCCGTGAAGCACTATAGGGAATCCGGGTATCCTGCGCTCTATCTCTTCGAGAATGTCGAAACGCAGGGAGGGAGGTACCAGCACGCCGTTGGCGTCGCGGGTACACTGTTCGGGTCTGAATTTATTCGCGCCGTGCGAAGTGCCTATCGATATGGCAAGCGAATCGACGCCTGTGCGGGCTACGAAATCCACTACGTCGTCGGGATCGGTGTAGGTATGGTGTTCGGCCGAAACCTCGTCCTCCACGCCTGCGAGCACTCCCAGCTCTCCTTCGACCGTCACATCGAACCGGTGTGCGTACTCGACGACCCGGCGTGTGAGAGCTACGTTCTCATCGTAGGGAAGATGGCTGCCGTCGATCATGACCGACGAGAAACCCATGTCGATACACGATTTGCAAAGTTCGAAAGTGTCGCCGTGGTCGAGGTGGAGTACGATGGGAATATTCTTACCCAACTCCTTGGCGTATTCGACCGCACCCTGCGCCATATAGCGGAGGATGGTTTGATTGGCGTACTTACGCGCGCCGCTCGACACCTGGAGTATCACTGGGGAGGAGGTCTCCACACAAGCCTGCACAATAGCCTGCATCTGCTCCATATTGTTGAAGTTGAAGGCGGGGATGGCGTATTTGCCTTCCATGGCCTTCCTGAACATTTCTCTGGAATTGACCAGTCCTAACTCTTTGTATGAAATCATAGCCGTATGACGTTTAAACAGATATTCGACTGCCGGTCTCTTTGTTATAGACCAAACAACCATGCAAGGTAGTAATTTTATGTTAAAGATAATCAAAAATACGTTTATTATTTATCTTTGTGACGCTTTACCATTGAAATTCGAAAGGATTTTTCAGACTAAAATGTCCTTTGGCGCGTTATAAGTCATATATTGTCAGTGAATGTACATGAAAGGTTTCAAAAGTTTTTGCCTGTTGCTTTGGGGGTTTCTGCTCTTCCCGGCGGCGGTATCGGCGCAAAATGTCGCTTTCGAGGTCAATGCTCCCGAAGTGGTTGCCATAGGGGAGGTGTTCCAAGTCGAATTCGTGACCGACACCAAGCCTAAAAACTTCATTGCACCAGCTTTCGAAGGAATGGACCTGCTCGCGGGACCGTCGTCGTCGATAAGTACCAACACCGTGGTGGCCAACGGCAATATGGAGCAGACACGGAAATACACATATACGTACGTCCTTCAGTGTAACACCGAGGGCGAGTTTACGATACCGGCGGCTGCCATAGAGGTCGGCCGGGAGACGTACCGGACAAAGCCCGTAACGATAAAAGCCATAAACCAGCCCGCCGCGGCTAATTCTCCTTCCGGCGGCAACGCGGTATTGGCGCCCGACGACGTACTGCTCATAGCCTCGGTGAACAAGAGCAGGGTATTCAAGGGCGAGCCTGTGAGGGTGACATTCAAACTATACTACAACAAACCGATGGCTAATGTGCAACTTGTCAAGATGCCTGCTTTCAACGGTTTCTGGAGCCAGCAGTTGGACGTCGAAAGCTATCGGGGACGCAGGAGGGAGGAGTACAAAGGCAAGATATACGAGTCGTGGGTGGTGGCCGAATACCTGCTTTTCCCGCAAATGGCAGGCACGCTCACGGTAGATCCCATGTCGCTGACCGCCATTGTGCAGATAATCACGCAGCAGCGGTCTCAATCCATATTCGACGATTTTTTCGGATCGCCCGACATACAGGAGGTGAGTAAGCCGCTTACCACGGAGCCAATCAGGATACAGGTGAATGAATTGCCGTCCGGAGCTCCTGCGAGTTTCAACGGCGCCGTGGGCGAGTTCGAGCTGTCGCATGAACTGCCTTCGTCTTCGATTGCGGCCAATTCCGCTGTTACTTATAATATAAGGCTGTCGGGTAACGGCAATCTTCAGCAGGTGCAGGCTCCGAAGCTCACGCTACCCTCGTCGTTCGAACAATACACCATAAAGACTACCGAAACGCTCGACAATTCCAGAGAGGGTGTCTACGGATACAGGCAGTTCGAATATCCGTTCATTGCCCGCGCAGTCGGGGAGTACGACATTCCGCCCGTGGAATTCTCCTATTTCAACCCCGGGCTTGCCCGGTATGTGACGCTCTCCTCGCCCGGCATGAGGATGCAGGTGTTGCCCGATTCCGTCTCATTGCGGGGTGGTGAGGGGGCTATTGTGAGCGGTCTCTCCAAGGAGGATATAAAGATACTCGGACGCGACATACGCTTCATTAAACTCGGACCGGCGAACCTTCATTCCCAAGGTATGGTGTTTATGTGGAGCGGGTTGTATTTCGCGATAATGCTGACGATCGTCGGTCTGTTCGTATTCCTGCTCGTATGGCTGAGGAAATATCTCGCCGACCGCCGCAACAGCGCGCTTATAAAAGGCAAGTATGCCAACAAGGTAGCCCTGATGCGTTTCCGTGCCGCCGAAGACTACATGAAGGCGGACAATCAACGCGGATTCTACGAAGAGATGCTTAAGGCCCTGTGGGGTTATATGGGCGATAAGCTTAATATACCGGTAGCCAACCTCACAAAGGAGAACATTCGCGAAGAACTCATGAAAAAAGGCGTATCGGCCGACCATGCATCGCGTTACATAGTAATAATAGGCGAGTGCGAGTACGCGCAGTACGCACCGGCGGCATCGGGGCGTATGCACGAAACATATTCGGCGGGCGTCGAGATAGTGTCGAAACTCGAATCGGTCATAGGTAAACAGGCATGAAAAGGGGACTCTTAATATTAATATCGGCGATGCTGGCGGTGCTGTCGTCCACGGATGCTTCGGCCGGCGACAGGGCGGAACTCGGCGCTGTGTGGGACAGAGCCAACACCTTATACATCAATGGCGATTACGATGGCGCCGCGGTGCTCTACGACTCCATAACAGATCGCGGGTACGCAAGCAGTAAACTGTACTACAACCTCGGCAATGTACATTTCAAGGGCAACCGGATCGGAAAGGCCATAGTGAATTACAACAAGGCGCTCAAGCTCGCCCCCTACGACGGGGATATAGAGTACAATCTTGCCGTGGCCAACAGTTATGTCAAGGACCGTATAGAGGCCGTGCCCGAATTTTTCCTTTCAGAATGGTTCAGGCAAATGCGCTCCGGGTTGACGAGCAATATGTGGGCTGTCGTTTCGCTCGTGCTATTCGCGGCGGCGGCGGCTTGTGTGCTGGTATATATGCTTGCGCAAAAAAAGAGTTTGCGCAAGACGGGATTCTTTGTAGCAATATTTATGGCCGTGTTCTTCTTCGTCGCGGTGTCGTTCTCGGTCAGGCAGCGCAGCGAACTTATGAGTGCATCGCAGGGCGTTGTGACGAGTTCCGCCGTGTCGGTCGTAAGTTCGCCGGAGCGGTCGAGCAAGGAACTCTTTATAATACACGAGGGCACGAAAGTGAACGTTACGGGCAGCTATGGCGACTGGACGGAAATAACGATAGCCGACGGTAATAAAGGCTGGATACCGACCGTTGCCATAGAGTTGATATAGAGTATGTCCAAGTTGCTGGAGAGTGTCGTGGTGGAGTTGGCCAGACTGCCCGGAGTGGGAAGAAGGACCGCCCTCAGGCTTGCGATGCACATATTGCGCACGGAGGGTGAGGATGTGTTGCGTCTGACCGATGCTATCGGGCGTTTCAGAGGTGGAATAAAGTACTGTTCATGCTGCAATAATCTGTCCGACGGGGATGTGTGCACCATCTGTTCCGACCCTTCGCGGGACCGTTCGGTGGTATGTGTGGTTGAGCAGGTGGGCGATGTGCTTTCGATAGAGAATACCAATAAATACAACGGACTTTACCATGTGCTCGGCGGTGTCATATCGCCCATGCAGGGTATCGCCCCGTCCGATCTCAAAATAGACCTGCTTTTGGACAATATCGCCGGAGGGACTGTGCGAGAGGTTATTTTGGCCGTCAGTGCCACGATGGAGGGGGAGACCACGCTGTTCTATATTTCGCGCCGGCTCGAACAGTTCCCCGGACTGAAGGTAACGGCCATAGCCCGCGGCATAGGTTTCGGCGACGAAATAGAGTACGCCGACGAACTTACCATAGCGCACGCACTTCATAACCGGACGCCGTTCAGGAGGGACTGATTGCCGGAATATGTATCTCTAAAAGTCTGATATATACCCTTTAAGGGTGCTTAGGTGCTGTAATTAGTCGTATTTTTAACAATGGAGCGTTCAGCTCCTTTTTTGTTTTGAATGTTTTGGATTTGTGATTAACTTGTGACGAGTGGAAGCCGAAAAACTTAAAGAGTAGGCATCAATCCAAAACATTATAACCTATGAGAAAACTTTTGTTGGCTCTTGGCGTGGTGCTTTTTATGGCATCATGTACGAGCGAGCCCTATGATCTGTCTGAGGAACAGGCTCCGGAGGTTAAGGAAATCGTTAGTTTCAAGGACAGTGATGTAATTCAGGGAAAACTCCTGATCAAGTTTACGCCCGACGTGGTGGAGAATATGCCGGTTACGCGAGGTGAGAGCGCACAGGCGGTTACCGGTTTTCAGGCGATAGATGCGGTTGCAGACCGGATCGGTGCCACCGGAATGAAACATCTTTTCGATATCGGCGGAAAATTCGAAGAACGCCAGCGTGAATCAGGCCTCCACCTGTGGTACGAGATTGCTTTCGATGAATCCGTTCCCGCAACCCAGGCCGTTCCACAATTCAGCGGGATCGAGGGGGTCGATATAGTCGAGCCGGTATATATCCTTGATATGCCGGAACCCGAAATTGTTATGGCCGAACGGAATGTTGGGACCACATTAAGCGATGTTACCATACTTCCATTCAACGACCCGCGCCTTGTGGATCAATGGCATTATGAGAATGACGGGACCATGCCCGGTGCTCTGGCAGGATCGGACATAAATCTGTTCGATGCATGGACAGCGGAGACCGGAAAACCGGAAGTTATCGTTGCCGTGATCGATATGGGCGTCGACGCTACGCATGAAGACCTTGCCCAGAATATGTGGAACGACGGCAACGGCCATTACGGAAGGGATTTTGTAAATGACAGTTACAATGTCCCCGTAGGCTATCACGGTACCCATGTGGCCGGTACGATAGCGGCTGTGAACAACAACGGCGTAGGTGTCAGCGGTATCGCCGGCGGTAACGGTTCGCTGAATTCGGGTGTGAGGATAATGTCGTGCCATATCGGACTCAGTTACCCCGATGCCACCGCGGCGATCAAAGCATTCCAGTATGCGGCCGAGAACGGTGCGGTCATAGCGCAATGCAGTTGGGGGGTACAAAGCAGCACCGCTTTGCAGGCGGCCATAACTTATTTCGTTATGCGTGCCGGTCTCGATGAATACGGCATACAGACCGGCCCCATGAGGGGCGGATTGGTGGTCGTATCCGCAGGCAACACCGATGGTAATCACGGACAGTATCCGGCAGTGTATCCCAATGTGTTGAGTGTGGCTTCGATAGGTCCTGCTTATGCCGAGGCCGATTATACCACTTACCATTCTACCGTCGATCTGTCGGCGCCGGGGGGAGATACGCTTTTCGGCAATTGGGCGGGAGTCCTGAGCACCATGCCCGACAACGAATACGGGTGGCTGCAAGGTACCTCGATGGCATCGCCCCATGTATCAGGCGTAGCCGCTCTGGTGATATCGAAATTCGGAGGATATAACCTGACTCCCGAAGGATTGAAACAAATCCTTTTCAACACCAGCAACCGTCAGGCTCTCTATTTCTACAACCCGACCCGCACAGGTCTGTTGGGCGAAGGATTGGTCGATGCCGCGAGCGCGGTCATGAACGACTCTATCAATATCGCCATTACCGGGCCGGAGGAGACCAGCGTGGGCAGGACGGAAACATATACCTTATCGGGTCTTTCTCAAAATGTTCAATCCATTGAGTGGAGCGTGTCCAACAGGTTTGTGCTTGAGCGGGTAGATACTATAGGGATAATAGGTGGAAATGATCTAATAGCGATGGATACAATAATCCATATCGCGAGGGGTGCACAAATAATGACAGGACAGGGAACGTCCAGCGTCACCGTAAAGTTCAACAGTCGTTGCATCACTACGCTGAAGGCTGAGGTCGTACTCAGTTCCGGCTTACGCAAGAGGGTCGATTACCGCATAGCCTCCGAGAGTGTGATAGCCGATGACCTTACCTTGAATGTAAACTATCGCTACCCGAATTCTCCGGGTATGATATGGCCTTTGTATGGTAATGCGTGGCGTATAGGGGCCGCAGGCATTGCAACCGTTTCCGGACTCGAGGGCGTAGGTTCGAGCTTGATCGTAGGCAAGGAGTGGTCGGGACATGGAACAAAAGTGGTGAATGAAGTCTCCGGCAGCGGGATGGAATTCATCGTTAACAACCGTTATCCTCATATTGTACATTCGTTTGCCGCCTCCGTATATTTCGACCTCGATTACAAATCGGTGCTCGGAACTGTCAAGTCGATCCGCAAAGAATTTACCATGCCCGTCGGCTTGCCCCAGCTTCCCGGTTTGCGGATGTCGGTCGATGAACCCCGTATCGGTCAAGGCTTTACCATAACATTGGAGGGTACGGTGAATTATAATTATACCTGGGCTATAATAGAAAGACCGAGTCCGGGCGCCGGCCGTTTGTATATGCCGGCTTTCGGCACGAGCCCGAGCGTATTGTTCAGGACGGCGGAAGAAGGGTGGTATACGGTTGCCATAATGAATCCGCTTAATCTGGCTGCGATAGGGCCTGAAATATACGTCAGCTTCTACGTTAATCCGTAACACGACCCGTATGGAAGCGGGATCGATCCCGTGTAATTGAATATCACCCGCCTCGAAACCTTTCGAGGCGGGTGATATTCAATATTGTAATTTTCAAATTTTCAAATTCAAGACCCTATTCCTCCGGTTCTATTATTATGGGTTTGTCGGTGGCCTGGAATATAGCTCTCGAAGTATTGCCCTCGAAAAGGTAGAGCCTGTCGCCGTCGAACTGGTACAGGGTGATCTTTTCGAACATATTGAAGAACGGGGTCTCGATATTGTCGCCCAGGCAAGCCATCATGGTCGATGCCACGGGGCCTATTTTTATGCCGCCGTTGGCGTTGATGACTTCGTAGGGACCGAAGTAACGGTTGCATTCGCCTATGCCGGCAATACGGCCTGTCGTGAGGAACGTGACTTCGTACTTGTCGACCGCGTCGACACTCTTACCGTCCAACTGGATCAGCTCCCACACCACGCTCTGAAGGCGGCCTTCGACGGGCGCCTGCTGCTTGCGGCAATTCCTGCAACATCCCGTAAATATCACCCCCGCGAGCGCCAGGACAGCCAAAAGTTTCAATGTTCTCATTTTTCTTTACTTTTTAATTTTACAAATCGTATCTTTGCTATGTTTTAAAATCATTAACGATCACGACATGAAAAAAGTCATTACCTCAAGCGGCGCACCCAAAGCGGTAGGCCCTTATTCGCAGGCGATAGAAGCGGGCGGAACCCTCTATATCTCCGGACAGCTTCCGGTAAACCCCGCCGATGGCACCGTCCCTGCAACGATAGAGGAGCAAACAGCCCGTTCGCTCGAAAATATCAAGGCCATTCTCGCCGAAGCGGGTTATTCGCTCGACGACGCCGTCAAGATGACCGTTCTCCTCGACGATATAGGCAATTTCAGTGCCATGAACGGAGTCTATGCCAAATATTTCACTGGCGATATGCCTGCCCGCGTATGCTACCAGGTGGCTGCCCTGCCGATGGGAGTGAAGGTCGAGATCGAGACGATCGCGGTTAAGAGGTGATCTTTGAAAACGGTTTGAACTTCCGGGCAGGTTACTGCTCCGTTCGTTCGAAACGGCTTTGAAATGCGT
>QMCE01770538.1_pt1 | contig 10925 bp, 9 predicted proteins | sample 1821851 | NCBI WGS metagenome assembly QMCE01 (sample SAMN09453174, study PRJNA476694) | Termite gut metagenome, whole genome shotgun sequencing project. | isolation source: worker | host: Odontotermes sp. | place: South Africa:Pretoria | collected 2016-01-28
CGACCAGATGGCCGAACCGAAATATGTCATGGCTATCGGAGGTTGTGCGATCGGTGGCGGGCCTTTCAAGGGGTCGTACCACGTTGTGCAGGGTGTCGGCGAGATCATTCCGGTGGATGTCTACGTTCCCGGTTGCCCGCCGCGGCCCGATGCCATACTCTATGGCATGATGCAGTTGCAGCGCAAAGTGAAAATAGAGAAGTTCTTCGGCGGAGTAAACCGGAAAGAGAAAGAAACAGAACCATAATATGGATAATATACGATTTATAACGCCTGCGGACTTACACAACGAAATGTTTCGTCTGCGCAAAGAGCAACAGATGGACTTTTTAAAATGTCTGACAGGCATGGACTGGGGAGAAGCTGATGAAAAAGACACGCCGGATACGCCACGCGGACTGGGAGTGATTTATCACCTGGAATCCACCGTTACCGGCGAATGTTTAGCGGTACGTACCGCTTCCCTGAACCGTGAAACTCCTGAATTGCCAAGCGTAAGCGATATCTGGAAAGCAGCAGACTTTCTGGAACGTGAAGTATATGACTTCTTCGGAATTATCTTCATCGGACATCCCGACATGCGCCGTCTCTATCTTCGTAACGACTGGACAGGATACCCCATGCGTAAGGACAACGATCCTGAAAAGGACAATCCGCTATGTATGGACAACGAAGCAACAATCGATACCACTATGGAATTGGAACTGAATCCCGACGGTACGATACAGAACAAGGAACTGTTACTTTTCGGTGACGAAGAATATGTGGTAAACATTGGCCCACAACACCCTGCTACGCATGGTGTAATGCGCTTCCGCGTGTCACTGGAAGGTGAAACCATTGGAAAGATAGATGCTAACTGCGGCTATATCCACCGGGGTCTACCGCTACCCTCAACATGCCGAAATCGCACTGACCGATCGCCTGGATTACCTGGGCGCGCATCAGAATCGCCATGCGCTGTGTATGTGCATCGAGCAGGCAATGGGTATTGAAGTAAGCAACCGTGTAAAGTACATACGCACCATCATGGACGAATTGCAGCGCATCGACTCCCACTTATTGTTCTACTCTTGCCTGGCAATGGATCTCGGGGCATTAACCGCTTTCTTCTACGGTTTCCGCGACCGGGAAAGGATACTCGACATCTTCGAAGAAACTTGCGGCGGACGCCTTATCATGAACTATAACACCATCGGCGGCGTACAGGCTGACCTTCATCCTGGTTTTCAGAAACGGGTGAAAGAGTTTATCCCATACCTGCGCGGAATTATTCACGAATACCACGAAGTATTCACCGGCAATATCATTGCCCGGCAACGTCTGAAAGGCGTAGGTGTGCTGAGTCGTGAAGATGCCATCTCTTTTGGAGCCACAGGGGGCACGGGACGCGCCAGCGGCTGGGCTTGCGACGTACGCAAACGTCACCCGTATGGAGTGTACGACAAAGTGGATTTCAAAGAAATCGTTTATACCGAAGGAGACTCCTGGGCGCGCTACATGGTTCGTATGGACGAAATCATGGAAAGCATGAATATCATTGAACAGCTTATTGACAATATTCCCGAAGGTTCCTATCAGGAAAAGATGAAACCTGTTATCCGTGTTCCGGAAGGACAGTATTACACTTCCGTGGAAAGTAGTCGTGGGGAGTTTGGTATCTTCCTGGAAAGTCATGGAGACAAAACCCCATATCGCCTGCATTTCCGTTCAACGGGATTACCGCTGGTAAGTACCGTAGACACCATCTGCCGGGGAGTGAAGATTGCCGACCTGATAGCCATCGGAGGAACACTGGATTATGTAGTGCCGGATATTGACAGGTAATTAATGATTAACGATTAGTGATTAGTGGTTAGCGGGTACGCTGTCACACTGAAAGAAGTATTAATCACTAATCACTAACAACTAATAACTAACAACATAACTAAATAACGTGTTTGACTTTAGTATAGTAACCAACTGGATACACCAGACTCTGACTTCCTTTATGCCGGAAGGTCTGGCAATACTCCTCGAATGCATAGTGATTGGCGTATGCATCATTCTAATGTATGCCGTGCTTGCCATCTTATTGATTTATATGGAGCGCAAGATATGCGCATTCTTCCAATGCCGCATCGGACCGAACCGTGTAGGCAAGTGGGGTAGCATTCAGGTCATTTGCGATGTGCTGAAGATGCTGACCAAGGAAATCTTCACTCCGAAAAGCGCCGACCGCTTTCTCTATAACCTGGCGCCATTCATGGTTATCATTGCCTCATTCCTGACATTTGCCTGTTTGCCTATAAATAAAGGTATGGAAGTGCTGGACTTTAACGTAGGCGTGTTCTTCCTGCTGGCGGCATCGAGTATGGGGGTAATAGGCATTTTGCTGGCAGGATGGGGTTCAAACAATAAGTTCTCACTCATCGGGGCTATGCGAAGCGGAGCACAGATAATCTCGTACGAGTTATCCGTAGGACTGAGCATCCTAACGATGGTAGTACTGATGGGAACCATGCAATTCTCTGAAATTGTAGAAGGACAAGCTGACGGATGGTTCATTTTCAAAGGACACATCCCGGCAGTCATTGCTTTCATTATCTACCTGATAGCCGGAAATGCCGAATGTAACCGTGGCCCGTTCGATTTACCCGAAGCGGAAAGTGAACTGACGGCAGGATATCATACCGAATATAGCGGTATGCACTTCGGTTTCTTTTATCTGGCGGAATATCTGAACTTATTTATCGTAGCCGGTGTAGCCGCTACCATCTTCCTGGGAGGCTGGATGCCATTGCATATTGCAGGACTGGATGGCTTTAATGCTGTAATGGATTATATTCCGGGCTTTATCTGGTTTTTCGGAAAGGCATTCTTCGTAGTGTTCCTGCTGATGTGGATCAAATGGACGTTCCCACGGCTGCGTATCGACCAGATTCTGGCGCTGGAATGGAAATATCTGGTGCCCATTTCAATGATAAACCTGATAATAATGGTACTGATTGTTGTATTCAAACTGCACTTCTGATTAGTGAGGTAATGCAAAATCTGATTTCCATTCAGACCGGTATAAGGCCGGAAAGCAATATTCACTTTCGGATAAATTAAATATAATAGAGATAATGAAGGATGAAAACGAAACATATAGTTATTTAGGTGGACTGATACATGGAATATGTTCCTTGCTGACAGGAATGAAAACTACCATGACCGTATTCTGGCGCCGGAAAGTGACGGAACAGTATCCGGAGAACCGTGCGACATTAAAGATGTTCGACCGTTTCCGCGGGACACTGACCATGCCGCATAATGAGCTGAACGAACATCATTGCATTGCCTGCGGGCTGTGCCAGATAGCATGTCCCAATGATACCATCAACGTAGTAAGCGAAACGATAGAAACCGGGGACGGCAAGAAAAAGAAGGTATTGGCGGAATATCAATATGACCTTGGGTCGTGTATGTTTTGCCAGCTTTGCGTCACTGCTTGTCCGCACGATGCCATCACATTCGATACCAGCTTCGAGCATGCAGTGTTTGACAGGACAAGGCTGGTGAAGACGCTTAATCGTCCGGGCAGCAACGTAATTAATAAATGATTAACGATGAGTGATAAGTGGTTAGTGCCATGCGGCATACGGATGTGTTACCTGCTAATCATTAATCACTAAAAACTAAAAAACTAATTCAAATGGAAATAACCCTTGAAACCGTAGTATTCTACTTCTTGGCAGCGTTCATCACTGTGTGCTCCATACTTACTGTGACTACACGCCACATGGTACGCTCGGCAACATATCTGCTGTTCACACTTCTCGGCACGGCAGGCATTTACTTCCTGCTGGGCTATACATTCCTGGGTTCGGTACAAATCATGGTTTATGCCGGCGGCATTGTAGTGCTTTACGTCTTCTCCATCCTGTTGACCAGTGGTGAAGGAGACCGCACTGCCGACAGGCTGAAACGCAGTAAACTATTGGCAGGTCTGGGTGCAACAGTAGGCGGCGCCGTCATTGTACTGTTCATCACATTGAAATATAAGTTCATTGCAACTACCGACATCGCACCGCTGGAAATCAATATCAAAACCATCGGAAATGCCATGTTGAGTGGAGACAAATACGGTTATCTGCTTCCCTTCGAAGCCGTCAGCATCTTGTTGCTGGCATGTATTGTGGGCGGCCTGATGATTGCACGCAAGCGATGATAGCTACTAATTAATAATAAGCATTTGATTATGATACACATGGAATATTACCTGATAGTTTCAGCTATCATGTTTTTCGCCGGCATCTACGGGTTCTTCACCCGCCGCAACACACTGGCAATACTTATCAGCATTGAATTGATACTGAATGCTACGGATATCAACTTCGCCGTATTCAATCGTTTCCTCTTCCCCGGCGGACTGGAAGGGTACTTTTTCGCCTTGTTCTCCATTGCTATTTCGGCAGCCGAAACGGCAGTAGCTATCGCAATTATGATTAATATCTACCGCAACATACGAAGTATCCAGGTTAACAAGCTGGATGATTTGAAATGGTAACCAAAAAGAATTATATATGGAATATACAATCCTCATTCTCCTGCTTCCTCTCCTCTCCTTCCTTGTGTTGGGGATTGGCGGCAAATGGATGACGCATCGAACGGCAGGCATCATTGGCACTACTGTATTAGGCGTGGTAGCCATAGTGAGCTATGCCACTGCCTGGCAATATTTCTCCGCCCCACGTCTGGCGGACGGTACTTTTGCCACACTTATGCCTTACAATATAACATGGCTGCCTTTCACCCCGACGCTGAGTGACTTGGGCATATTGCTCGACCCTATTTCGGTGATGATGCTTATTGTCATCTCTACCGTGTCACTGATGGTACACATCTACTCTTTCGGTTACATGAAGGGGGAACACGGTTTCCAACGTTATTACGCATTTCTCAGCCTTTTCACTATGTCCATGTTGGGGCTGGTAGTGGCTACCAATATCTTCCAGATGTATCTGTTCTGGGAACTGGTGGGCGTTTCGTCTTACTTGTTAATCGGTTTTTATTATACGAAACCGGCTGCTGTCGCGGCAAGCAAGAAGGCATTCATCGTCACCCGTTTTGCAGACCTGGGCTTCCTGATCGGTATCCTTGTCTACGGTTATTATGCCGGAACGTACACCTTTGAACCTAATCAGATGGCGCTGCTGAAAGGTGGTGCAACCATGATACCGCTGGCATTGGGACTGATGTTTACAGGCGGCGCCGGAAAGAGCGCCATGTTCCCGCTGCACATCTGGCTACCGGATGCAATGGAAGGGCCAACTCCCGTTTCCGCATTGATTCATGCGGCGACAATGGTTGTTGCCGGAGTTTATCTCGTAGCACGAATGTTCCCGCTGTTTATCGGTTATGCACCGGATGTGCTGCATCTGGTAGCTTACATCGGAGCATTCACCGCACTTTATGCCGCTTCGGTTGCCTGCGTACAAAGTGACATCAAGCGTGTGCTTGCCTTCTCTACGATTTCCCAAATCGGCTTTATGATGGTAGCATTGGGCGTATGTACTTCTGCCGACCCCCATCACGGAGGATTGGGATACATGGCAGGAATGTTCCACTTGTTTACACATGCCATGTTCAAAGCGCTGCTCTTCCTCGGAGCAGGCAGTATTATCCACGCAGTGCACAGTAATGAGATGTCCGCTATGGGTGGATTACGCAAGTACATGCCTGTGACGCATGCAACGTTCCTGATTGCTTGCCTTGCTATTGCCGGCATACCTCCGTTCTCCGGATTCTTCTCCAAAGATGAAATATTGACTGCATGTTTCGAGTTNNNNTCCCGCAATGGGTTGGATTATGACAGTGATTGCTGCAATGACGGCATTCTATATGTTCCGCCTTTACTACGGTATTTTCTGGGGAAAGGCAATTAGTGATAAACGATTAGTGATTAGTGATAAGCAAGCGCAGCCTACTAATCACTCATCACTAAACGCTAATCACTCTCACACTCCTCATGAGAGTCCGTTGGCAATGACTCTGCCGCTGATATTTCTTGCGGTTGTAACTGTCGTAGCAGGCTTCATTCCTTTCGGCAAGTTCATTTCATCTAATGGAACGGCTTATGAAATTCATCTCGATTGGACGGTAGCGGGCACCAGTATTGCGATTGCCGTCGCTTCAATTGCGATTGCCACTTATATGTATGCAAGAGCAGAGCAGCCTGTTGCCAATGCACTTGCCCGCCGCTTCCGCAGGTTGTGGACGGCTGCTTATCATCGTTTTTATATTGATGATGTGTACCGGTTCATTACCCACAAGATTATATTCGGTTGCATTTCCCGTCCCATTGCCTGGTTCGACCACCATGTGGTAGACGGTTTCTTCAACTTCCTTGCCTGGAGCGCAAATGCTACCAGTGATGAGATACGCGGCTTGCAAAGCGGACAGATTCAGCAATATACATACGTATTCCTGTTGGGTACGCTGGCGTTGATTCTGATGTTGCTGCTGTAAAACAAGACTATCGGCTTTAACGCCTAAGCCCGCTTGAGGGCTGATAACTCTTGAGCGAAGTGATAACTCCTTAACCCCTGACTCGCATTAGGAATAAATTCAAAACAGCTTCTAAGAATGTGAGATAATTATAAAACAATATTGCAATATGAATATATTAAGTATTTTTGTTCTCATTCCCCTGCTGATGCTTCTCGCCCTCTGGCTGAGCCGCAACCTCAGGCAGATACGTACGGTGATGGTTACAGGAGCTTCGGCTCTGGTAATAGCTGCTGTCGGCCTTACCATTGCATACCTGCAAGCACGCGCCGCCGGCGACACTGCCGAAATGCTTTTCCGCGCAGACGTTCCCTGGTATCCGGCGCTCAACATACACTACTCTGTCGGCGTAGACGGCATTTCCGTAGCCATGTTGCTACTCTCCGCCATCATCGTTTTTACCGGAACCTTTGCTTCCTGGCGCCTGCAACCGTTGACCAAAGAGTATTTCCTTTGGTTCACCCTGCTTTCCATGGGAGTATTCGGCTTCTTTATCTCTACCGATTTGTTCACCATGTTCATGTTCTATGAAGTGGCGCTGATACCGATGTACCTGCTTATCGGCGTGTGGGGCAGCGGACGCAAAGAATATTCCGCCATGAAACTGACATTGATGTTGATGGGCGGTTCGGCATTCCTGCTGATTGGTATCCTCGGCATCTATTACGGTTCAGGCGGTACTACCATGAACTTGCTGGACATCGCCGCATTGCACAATATTCCCATCGAACAACAACGCATCTGGTTCCCGCTCACTTTCCTGGGTTTCGGTGTGCTTGGTGCATTATTCCCGTTCCATACATGGAGTCCCGACGGCCATGCTTCGGCGCCCACAGCCGTGAGTATGCTCCACGCCGGTGTATTGATGAAGCTCGGCGGTTACGGCTGTTTCCGCATAGCCATGTACCTGATGCCTGAAGCTGCGCAGGAACTCGGCTGGATATTCCTGATACTGACAGGCATCTCCGTGGTTTACGGCGCATTCTCTGCGTGTGTACAAACGGACTTGAAGTATATCAACGCCTATTCCTCCGTATCGCACTGCGGTTTAGTACTCTTTGCCATCCTGATGATGAACCGGACTGCCTGTACCGGCGCCGTATTGCAGATGCTCAGTCACGGTTTGATGACAGCCCTGTTCTTCGCGCTTATCGGTATGATTTACGGGCGTACTCACACACGTGACGTACGCGAGCTGAGCGGCTTAATGAAAATCATGCCTTTCCTTGCAGTTTGCTACGTGATTGCCGGACTTGCCAACCTCGGACTTCCGGGACTTAGCGGATTCGTGGCCGAAATGACCATCTTTAACGGCGCCTTCCAGCACGCAGATGTCTTCCACCGCACATGGACTATTATCGCTTGCACTTCGATTGTGATTACCGCCGTTTATATTCTGAGGCTCGTCGGCAAGATACTCTACGGCACATGCGCCAACAAGCACCACCTGACATTGACCGATGCCACTTGGGATGAACGCACCGCCGTCATCATCCTCATCGTATGCGTTGCAGGCCTGGGCATCGCCCCGTTGTGGATAAGTAATATGATTGGAGACAGCGTAGTACCCCTGGTAAGCATATTCGCTAATCACTAACCACTAACAGTTAATCACTAACCGCTAACAGTTAATCACTAAATAACATGGATTATTCCCAGTTTCTCATTCTCAAGGAAGAGCTTTCGCTGATAGCTGTCATCGTCATTCTCTTCGTAGCCGACCTCTTCATGAGTCCCGACGCTCACAAAAGAGACGGCAAACCGCAGTTGAACACCATGCTGCCCGTTGTATTGCTCACGATACATACGCTGATTACGATTATCCCCGGTCCTGCTGCCGACGCTTTCGGCGGAATGTACCATAACGCCCCGATACAAAGCATCGTGAAGTCCATACTTAGCGTAGGAACGCTTATCGTTTTCCTGATGGCGCACGAATGGCTGAAACTACCGGATACTTTTATCAAGCAAGGCGAGTTTTACTTGCTCACCCTCTCCACTTTACTTGGTATGTACTTCATGATATCCGCAGGCCATTTCCTTATGTTCTTCATCGGATTGGAAACGGCGAGTATCCCAATGGCTGCATTGGTGGCTTTCGACAAATACCGCCACCACTCTGCCGAAGCGGGTGCCAAGTACATACTAACCGCCCTGTTCTCCAGCGGCTTGCTGCTTTACGGCATCTCACTGATATACGGAACGGTAGGCACTCTCTATTTCAATGATATCACTGCCCACCTGAACGGGAATGCTTTGCAGATAATGGCGTTCGTGTTCTTCTTTGCCGGCATGGGCTTCAAGATTTCCCTTGTCCCCTTCCACTTGTGGACGGCGGACGTATACGAAGGCGCCCCAAGTACGGTAACCGCTTATTTGAGCGTCATTTCCAAAGGTTCTGCGGCATTTGTGCTGATGACTATCCTTGTCAAGGCATTTGCTCCGATGGTAGACCAATGGCGTGAAGTGTTGTATTGGGCTATCATTGCCAGTATCACGCTGGGCAATCTGTTCGCCTTACGTCAGGAGAACCTGAAACGTTTGATGGCATTTTCCAGCATCTCGCAGGCAGGATACATCATGCTGGGAGTTATCAGCGGAACATCTCAAGGCATGACGTCGCTGGTATATTATGTGCTTATTTACCTCTTTGCCAATCTGGCGGTGTTTACGGTAATTACGATTGTAGCCCTGCGCGCCCATCGTTTCACGCTGGAAGAGTACAACGGATTGTACTCCACCAATCCCAAACTGGCATTCCTCATGACGCTGGCATTATTCTCATTGGCAGGTATTCCGCCGTTTGCAGGCTTCTTCTCGAAGTTCTTTATCTTCGCGGCGGCTTTTCAGAGCGGTTTCCATTTGCTGGTGTTCATTGCATTGGTCAATACGGTACTGTCGCTATACTACTATCTGAAGATTGTAAAGGCAATGTACATTAATAAGAATGACGAGCCTATCGCCGCCTTTCGCAGTGATAACTATACACGCGCCAGCCTCGTTATTTGTACGTTGGGTATCATCGTGCTGAGTTTCGCAAGCATTATCTATCAGAATATAGATAAGTTCACGTTCGGGTTATAGCAGGTGGTTGATGATATTATTCAGGCGCGGATTATGCTTTAGTAAGCGTAAAAAAATAAGTTGGGACAGTTTTTGATTAAAGAAAGAGACTGCATCTCATCAGTGCCGTCTTAATCTGTACCAAGTTATTTTTTAATCATTACTTAGTATCTCTATTAGCTTCGCTGACAGAGATACTAAATCGTAATCCGCACCTGAAACATATCAAATAACAATATGTAGCTCCGCAAGTGATACGTGATCGCAAAAAGACAGCAAAAGCATCTTTTCCATAACAAAACATTCCGCAGAAAAAGGGGAAATAGAAACTGCAAACACGATATTCTGAATATATATACAGATATTCCGCATGATTCGTGGCCGATATACGGAATTTATGCAATAATTGTATGCTTCCTGCGCGAACGGAATAATACAGAGCGCGAACCAGGCAATTCTGTGCGTGAACCGCATATAGCCCGCTCGTGAACCGCATATAGCCCGTCTGCGAACCACATATATCCCGTCCGTGAACCGCATATAGCCCGTGCGCGAACCGCATATATCCCGTCCGTGAACCGCATATATGTCGTATAAAAAGCAGCACTATCCGGTATGAATAGTCTTAATAATTCTTCCGGCAGTTTTAAAAAACGTTCCGATAGTTTTTAAAAAACTATCGGAACGTTCTTAAAAAACCCCTCGAAAATCACTAAAAATCCCTCCAAAGAAATCTTCCGTATTTTTTAGAGATGTATAGATTTCGATATTCCGCTATCTGTCAGCAAGATACGGATTTTTACTCCCGTATTTCCAGCCAACTCTGCCTTCGGACGGAAATATCGCATTCTCAGGCGACTAAAAATACAGAATATCAATTTGACAGTAACGATGTTCACACTCTTAGGCAGGATGTTATTCCACCTCGCCTAACTTAAGTCGCACAAAGTCTTCAATGAAATCTATCGTCTTTTCTACGCCTAATACAGAAGAATCAATGCAAAGGTGATAAGTCGCTGCCACTCCCCAAGTCTTATAACTATAGTAATTATAATACTCGGAACGTTTCTTATCGGCCTTACTTATCATACTTTTCGCTTCTTCCTCCGAAATGTGATGTAATGCACGAAGACGCTGGATACGCGCTTCTTGTGAAGAGAAAATAAAGATGTTGATGCAGCATGGATGTTCGCGCAGGATATAGTCGGCACATCGGCCAATAATTACGCAGGGGCCCGCCTGTGCCGCCTCCTGGATAACCTCGGCCAGCACATTTTGGAAGGTGTGGCCCGGCTGGGATGTGGCATAGTCGGCAAAGCTGGCGGCCTTGC
>QMCE01002150.1_pt1 | contig 10907 bp, 5 predicted proteins | sample 1821851 | NCBI WGS metagenome assembly QMCE01 (sample SAMN09453174, study PRJNA476694) | Termite gut metagenome, whole genome shotgun sequencing project. | isolation source: worker | host: Odontotermes sp. | place: South Africa:Pretoria | collected 2016-01-28
TATCTTAATTATATAAGGTGGCTGAAAAGAGAAATGTGTAATATTTTAAACTAATTGTAATGAAAAATGCGAGAAAACAATTTCAAAAGATTTTCTACTCGTTTCTGTTTACGGTGTTTTGTAGCCTGACGGTTTTGGCACAGCAAAGAACAACGGTGAGAGGAACAGTTGTAGACGACAATGATGAGCCTGTTATTGGAGCTTCCATTATCGTAAAAAATGCCCGGTCAGTGGGTACGGTCTCTGATTTGGACGGTAATTTTGTTTTAGTGGTTCCCGGTGAGAATTCAACTCTTATCGTTTCATACGTCGGAATGACGACGCAAGAGGTGAGGGCCACAAGCAGAGGGACTATAAGAGTGGTTTTAAAAGATGACTCACAAATCTTAGATGAAGTAGTGGTAGTGGGTTACGGCCAGCAAAAGAAAGTGAGTGTGGTAGGCGCCATTACACAGACCTCGTCCAAAGTGCTTGAACGTTCGGGGGGTGTATCGGACTTGGGGTCGGCCTTGACTGGTAATTTGCCGGGGGTTATAACAACAGCCAGTACGGGTATGCCCGGTGAAGAAGACCCACGAATTATGATTCGTGGTATGAGTTCCTGGAACAACAGTTCACCACTGGTTTTGGTGGATGGTATCGAACGCCCGATGGCCGGCCTCGATATTAATTCGGTTGAATCGATTTCGGTATTGAAAGATGCTTCGGCAACAGCCGTATATGGGGTAAAAGGTGCTAATGGCGTAATTCTGATTACAACAAAGCGTGGACAAGATGGCAAAGCAACTATCAATGTCAGCGCCAATATGGTGCTGAAGATGCCATCCAAATTGCCCAACAAACTTGATTCGTATGATGCCTTCATGCTTCGGAATGATGCGTTGGAATACGAAATAGGGTTGACTCCCGACTCATGGACTTATATGATGCCGCAAACACTTATAGATAAATACCGTCACCCGGCTAATCTGGAGGAAATGGAACGTTATCCTAATGTCGACTGGGCAGACTGGATGTTTAAGAATCAAGCCTTTTCCGAGAATGTGAATGTGAGCGTAAGCGGAGGTACCAAATTTGTGAAATACTATGCCGCTATCGACTATCAGCACGAAGGCGACTTGTTTAAGGAATACGACAACGGACGCGGATACCAAACTACTTATGGATATAATCGTGTTAATATGCGTAGTAACCTTGACTTCCAATTGACCAAAACGACCCTGTTAAAAACAAATATTGCAGGTTCGCATGGTGTGAGGCAAGGCCCGCGCACAGCATACGAATACAACATTTGGGGTAGCGTGTATACAACCCCTCCTAACGTATTTATGCCTCGTTACAGCGATGGCGCATGGGGATACGACCCGGTAAATAATGCCAATAACTCGGTTTCGGGATTAGCATTGTCTCCGCAAAACACCCGCACGACTACCCGGTTGACTACCGACTTTGTGTTGGAACAAAAATTGGATTTCATAACAAAAGGATTGGGAGCCAAAGCTTCGGTCTCGTGGGATAATGTTTTTCTGGAAGAAAACCGCGGTGTGAATACTACAGACGGTGCATTATACAAGTATATCAATCCCAATACAGGAGAGGTAAGCTATAATCCGTCGGTAGGCGGTCATAATTTTGATTTTCGCGAACAAGTGAATTGGACTCCCCAAGGAGGCCGTGTGAACAATAATGCTACCGAACGTCACTTGTATTATTCGGCACAGGTAGACTATAGCAACACATTCGGAGATCATACGGTAACCGGTATGGGATTGTTCAGCCGTCAGGAACGCGCCAAAGGAAGTATTGTGCCGCATTATCGCGAAGATTGGGCTTTCCGCGTTACTTACAATTATGCTAACAAGTACTTCCTGGAGTATAACGGCGCCTATAATGGCTCTGACAAGTTTAGTGCCGCAAACCGTTTTGCATTCTTCAACTCCGGCGCTATCGGCTGGATGATCAGTGAAGAGAAGTTTATGAAAAAGCTAACGTTTGTTGATATGTTTAAGTTAAGAGCTTCTTACGGTGAAATCGGTAACGACGAAATCGGTGATGAATGGGATGCTTCGAGACGTTGGCTATACATGACTCAATGGAACTTGGGCACAAAAATCAAAACCGGACAATACAATGTAGATAGTCCTTACACTATCTACCGCGAAGCTACGGTAGGGAATGAAAATATTCATTGGGAAGTGGTGAGAAAAACTAATTTCGGTGTTGATTATTCATTCTTTGACGGATTGGTGACAGGTAGCGCCGATGTTTTCAGAGACAAGCGTACCGATGTCTTGATTGCCGGTAGTGACAGGTCTACACCCTCTTATTTTGGAGGAATCACCAGAGCGCCGTGGGCTAATCTGGGTAAAGTGACAAATCAGGGTTATGAAATAGAAGTACGCCTCAACAAGACCTTGAAAAACGGCGTCCGCTTATGGGCAAGCATGAATATGACCCACGCAAAAAACAAGATAGAGGAAAGAGATGAAGGTGAATTGCTACCCGAATATCAAAAGCGTGCCGGAAAGCCAATCGGACAGACATATACATACGTCGATCACGGTTATTTGCAGACAATGGACGATATTTACGGAAGCACACAATTCGAATCGCTTGATAATCAGAAGCTACCGGGCGCTTATGCTATTCTCGACTACAATGGCGATGGAATTATTAATACTTATGATAATATTCCTTACGCATATTCGGGCAACCCTCAGAATTCATACAGCGCTTCAATAGGAGCCGATTACAAAAGCTGGAGCTTCTTTATGCAATTTTATGGAGTCAACAATGTGACCCGTCAGGTTGTATTCTCCACCTTCGGACAAAAACAGTTGACTGCTTATGACGAAGGTTCGCGCTGGACTAAATACAATCCGAATCCTAATGTGCCGATGCCACGTTTTGGTTCCACTTCAAACGGATACTACGATGCAGGGCGCTATTTCTATGACGGTTCATATATCCGGTTGAAAAATATAGAATTGGCTTATACGTTTACCGATGGATGGATTCGGAGTTTGGGTATTTCAAACCTGAAATTATTTGTAAATGGTAACAACTTGTGGGTGTGGACACGTATGCCTGACGACCGCGAATCTAACTTTGCCGGAACCGGCTGGGCTTCGCAAGGTGCATATCCAACTGTCAAACGTGTCAATTTCGGATTAAAATTCACATTATAAAATAATATGAAGATGAAAAAACATATATATACGTTATTGTATATCGCAATCCTCGCCGGATGTCTGGTGATGACCTCTTGTGAAGATTATTTGGACAAGGCACCCGAAAGTACGGTGTCTCCTGAAGACGCTTTCAAAAACTTCAGAAATTTTCAGGGTTTTACGGAAGAATTATATTATTGTATCCCCGACTTTGCACATGGTTACTGGAATAATTCCTTCAATTGGGGCGAAGATGAACTTATCTCTTTTGGTATCGATTATCACATGGGATATAAAGTGGATATGGGCGACTTTTGGGGTTGGCAAACAGGATTCGACGGTTGGCAATCGGGATGGATGGACCGTGGCAATACGCAGGCTAACTCAACAGATCGTTTACAGAAGTCTTTGTGGCCTTTGGCATGGTATGGTATTCGCAAAACCAATGTGGGATTGGAAAACCTGAGTAAGATGACCGAATGTACCGAAGAAGAACGAAACCTTATAGCCGGACAGCTCTATTTTTTCCGTGCCTGGTTCCATTTCGAATTGATGCAGTATTTTGGAGGTATGCCCTATATCGACAGTACGCCTTCCGCCGACGAACCGTTGAGAAATCCACGCCTGAGTTATCAGGAATGTGCCGACATGGCGGCTGCCGATTTCCGTCAGGCGGCCAACCTCTTACCCATCAATTGGGATAATACAAATGTAGGAAAAGCTACTTTCGGAAACAACCAGATCCGAATCAACAAGATTATGGCTTTAGGTTATTTAGGCAAAAATTACCTGTGGGCCGGAAGTCCGTTGATGAACTATGCGTCTCAGGGAAGTAAAACCTACAATGCCGATTATTGTAAAAAGGCAGCCGATGTGTTTGCAGAATTGTTGAGCTTGGTCGAAAACGGGCAAACGCAGTACGCATTAGTAGATTTTGCGAATTATTCGGATGTATTCTATTCGTACAAGAAGAATTTTATGAATCCGGGGTCAACGGAAGCTATTTTTCAAACACCTCTGTACGACGCCTGGATGGGGTCAGGATGGTGTTTAGGAACTCAATTTATTCCATCTGTTGTGGCAGGCGAAACCCAGGGTGTCTTATTTTCTCCGACAGCCAATTATGTAAACTATTACGGTATGGCAAACGGCCTGCCGTTGAATGATCCGGACTCCCAATTTGATGATGAGTACCCTTGGCGCGACCGCGATCCGCGTTTCTATCATGATATTACATTCGACGGTTTACGAGTGATACAAAATACCAGTAGATTTACCGCCGAAATGGAAGCAACAAAATCCCAGTTTGCGAATCTGTATACCGATGGAAACTATCGCCATATCGTGAACCAAAGCCGTACCGGATACATATTGCGCAAGTACACACCGCTGAGCGTGGGTAATTACGATGAAGGTCTTCGCGATTTTGGAGACGGGTTGACTATTCAGATCAGTTGGATGCGTTTGTCCGATGTTTATTTGATGTATGCCGAGGCTGTGGCCAATGGCTATGGCTCTACTACGGCAAATGCGTCCGGCTTTACTTTGAGTGCGTTAGATGCAGTGAATAAAATCAGAGCGCGCGCAGGTGTTGGAAACGTTGCCGGTAAATACGCAGGTTCTGTCGATGGTTTTATGAGCGAATTGAGAAGAGAACGTGCAGTTGAGTTAGCTTACGAAGGGCATCGTTTCAATGATTTGCGCCGGTGGTTATTGCTGGCCGAGTATCCTTACAACATTAAAACGTCGCAGGAATTTGAGCGTGTCGACCCATTTAACGAAACAGACCCCACGCAAAATCGTGTAGCAAACTTCAGAGAAGAGATCATATTGCAACGCAATTTTTCGGAGAAACATAATTGGATGCCTTTGAAGACTTCAGATGTGACTATTTACCCCGAATTATATCAAAATCCGGGCTGGTAGTAAATTCCGTAAAATTTAAACGATTAATTAAATAGAAAAGACAATGAAATATATACGAATAAAGTCCATTTTATGTGTGGCGCTTGCAATTTCATTCTTATGCGCAGAAGCGCAGAATCCGCAACCTGAAGAACAGCATGTAAATTCCGATTCGCTGGCGACCACTCAGGAGGAAACCGTACAAGTGGCTTTTCGCAAGGTAAATCAGGAAGACTTGCTGGGAGGAGTTTCTTTCGTAAACGTAGAGGAACTTATGAAAAAAAACTATATCAATAACAGTCTCACCGACATGGAGGGATATGTGGGAGGCTGGAATGGAAACAGCCTTTGGGGGATAGATAAATATTTGGTTTTGGTAGATGGTGTTCCGCGCGCTGCCGATAATGTAATGCCTTCGGAAATCTCACAAATTTCATTTTTGAAGGGTGCATCTGCCGTTGTCCTGTACGGAAGCCGTGCCGCAAAAGGGGTCGTGTACATTACTACAAAACGTGGAAAGGAAGGAAGTACCCGTATTGATGTACGCGGCAATACCGGTTTTCATGTACCTGTGAGTTATCCCAAATATCTCGGGTCGGCCGAATATATGACTTTATATAATGAGGCTCGCGGGAATGATGGCCTGGATCCGGCTTATAGTGATAATGATATTTTCAATCATAGTTCGAGGTTGAACCCATACCGTTATCCCGATTTGAATTTTTATTCTTCGGATTATCTGAAAAAGGCTTATAATAAGTCTGATGCGACTGCCGAAATATCCGGTGGTTCCGACAAGGCTCGTTTCTACACCAACATCAATTTATACAATATCGGTTCGTTGCTGAAATATGGTGAAGCCGACAAAGATCGTATTACACGTTTCAGTGTACGTGGAAATATCGATGTCTCAATAGGACAATATGTGAAAACTTACGTAAATGCAAATGCTACATTTTATGACGGACAGGCGGCAAGAGGTGACTTCTGGGGAGCGGCAGCTACGTTGCGTCCCAACCGTATATCTCCGTTGATACCTATTGATTATCTGATGGAAAATGATGAAAACTCATGGACATTAGTAAATAATAGTAGTAATCTGATCGATGATAAATACCTGCTTGGCGGCACACAAATCGACCAGCAAAATGCTTTGGCCGATCTTTACGCATCCGGTGTCAATACATTTACCAGCCGTCAATACCAGTTTGATATGGGTATGGATATTGATTTGCAGAAAGTGTTGAAGGGCTTGACGTTTAAGGCTCAATTTGCTGTCGATTATGCTACCACGTATAATAAGTATTATGGCAATAGCTATGCGACTTACGAAGCCAGGTGGGCAAATATGAACGGAGAAGATGTCATTATCGGCCTGTCCAAATATGGTGAAGATAGAAAAGATGGTATACAACATGTATCTGATAGCTGGAACCAGCAGACTATTGCCTTTTCAGGTCAGTTAAATTACAACACGAAGGTAGCCGATACACATAAAATTTCGGCTATGCTGATAGCGGCAGGTTATCAACAGGGCGATTCCACATATCATAGGATGAGTAATGTTAATCTTGGCTTGCAGCTCGATTACGATTACCTGAGCAAATACTATGTGAGTTTGGGTGGAGCTTTAATACATTCGGCTCGTTTGCCCGAGAAAAACCGTAATGCGCTCTCTCCTTCTGTTACGCTGGGATGGCGAATAGATAAAGAAAGTTTTTTGGCAGAATCTCAGGCATTGGATGAATTGTTACTAACCGCTTCAGGATCTATCCTGCATACCGATTTGGATATTACTGATTATTATATGTATCAAAGTACTTACAATCAGTCTAATGGTGCATGGTGGGGATGGGCCGACGGCAATCAAAGTCGTGCTGCCGAATCGAGAAGAGGCGAAAATAAAGATTTGACTTTTATAAAGCGTAAAGAAATCAGTGTAGGTCTGCGCGGTTCATTGTGGAACAAGTTACTTGCATTTGATGCATCCTTCTTTACAAACAGCCTGGAAGGATTACCGGTTCAATCCACTACCATTTATCCAAACTATTTCTTGTCATACTGGCCTGAAAGTACATTGATTCCGTATGTAAATTACAACAATAACAGCCGTACAGGTTTTGATTTTGCGTTGAATTTTAACAAGAAAGTCGGAGATATTGACTTGGGTCTGGGCGTATCAGGCACATACTATACCAATCAACATAACCGTTTAGATGAAAAGTATGCAGATGAATACCGCTATCGCAAGGGGCATCCGACAGATGGTGTGTGGGGCTTACAGACCGATGGATTCTATCGTGACGAGGCGGATGTTGCTTCATCTCCCTCATCTTCTTTCGGAGAGGTGCAACAGGGTGACATCAAATACATCGACCAGAACAACGATGGCATTATAGATGAAAAAGACGAGGTTTACCTCAACGCTCGTTATGATGAGCAAGGCGCCCCCTTTACGACAGGCGTGAACCTGACCCTCAAATGGAAAAACTTAACTTTCTTTGCATTGGGAACCGGATATTATGGCGCTTCGGCAATGAAAAGCAGCAACTATTATTGGGTATATGGCGACAGGAAGTATTCGGAAATAGTAAGAAACAGGTGGACTCCGGAGACTGCCAATACTGCAACTTACCCACGTTTGACCACATTGAGTAATACACACAATTTCCGCAATTCGGATTTTTGGTTGTATAAAACAAATCGATTCAATCTTGCCAAGGTTCAGTTGACTTATGATTTTCCCAAATCTTTGTTCCAAGGTTCATTTATCCATAATTTGTCGGCGTATGTTTACGCTACAAACCTGCTGACAATTGCGAAAGAACGTAAAATTTTGGAATTGAACACAGGGACGGCTCCTGAAAACCGGTTCTATAACATTGGTTTTAAAATAGGTTTCTAAAAATGCAGTTAATACATAAAAAAATATTCTTATGAAAGAGATATTAACAATTTTAATTACGGCTTTTCTGTTGGTTGGGTGCGACGATTTGTTTTCGCCCGCAATAGATAACAACAGACCGGTGAGCGACGGACAGAATGACCCGATTTTTGCGGAAGGTATTCTGGCAAACGCCTATACGCGAAATCCTTATAACTCGATGGCTTTCAATGATGTGGCAACAGACGATGCAGTTATAAACCAAACTGATAATGACTTCCTGAAAATGGCTACCGGTTCGTGGACTTCCAATAATAATCCTATGGATCAATGGTCGTCCTGCAAGGCGGCAATTCAATATATCAACCTGTTTTTAGGGGAAGTAGATCAGGTTTCGTGGGTAGACAATCCGTTGGTTAATACCATGTTTTGCGATCGCTTAAAGGGAGAGGCTTATGGCTTGCGTGCTATGTTTATGTTTTACCTGTTACAGGCGCATGGAGGCTGGACGCCCGGCGGAGAGTTACTGGGTGTACCCATTGTTAATGAAGCGGAAGACATAAGTGCCAACTTCAACTATCCCCGCGACACTTACGATGCGTGCATCAAACAGATATACAGTGATGTACAAATGACGGCAAATTTATTGCCGCTTGATTATGAGAATATAGCTTCGGATAATCAAATACCGGAAAAATACCGTTCAACAGGCATCAATGTAAGTCAGTACAACATGGTATTTGGTGAAAATTTCCGTACGCGCATGAGCAGTCGCATCGCCATGGCTTTCCGTGCCAAGGCTGCATTGCTGGGCGCCAGTCCGGCTTTTGCACAAGGGACTACCGTAACATGGGCAGATGCAGCTAATTATAATGGCGAATTGCTCGATTTGATCGGGGGGTTAAGCGGATTTGATACCCAAGGAAATACTTGGTATAAAAATGCGCATGAAATTGCCAATCTCGGAGCGGGAGCAAATCCGAAGGAAATGCTTTGGCGAAATGGTAAAGAAACTACGACTACTGCTCTGGAAGAGGATCAATACCCTCCCAGCTTATACGGGAGCGGACATGTGAATCCTACACATAATCTGGTCAATGCATTCCCCATGGCGAATGGTTATCCTATTACGCATTCCGAAGGAAAATATGACGCCACAAATCCATACGCCGGCCGCGATCCGCGCATGAACCTGTATATTGTCGTAAACGGAAGTGCAGTAGGTATAGACAAGAAAGTGATAGACACAAGCGTAGACAATACTGCGAATGATGATGGGCTGAACAAGGAAGATAACTACTCTACCCGTACCGGCTATTACCTGAGAAAACATCTTCGGGAAGATGTATCTATAACTTCGACCAACAAGAACGGACAACCCCATTATAGCCCTCGTATCCGTTATACTGAAATCTTTCTGAATTATGCGGAAGCTGCTAATGAAGCGTGGGGGCCACAAGGAACCGGAACTCATGGCTACTCGGCTTACGATGTGGTGAAGGCCATTCGTCAACGGGCAGGAGTGGGAGTTGACAACGGAGATGCTTACCTGGAAAGTATCAAGACGGACAAAGACAAGATGCGTGAATTGATCCGTAACGAACGTCGCCTGGAATTATGCTTCGAAGGGTTTCGTTTCTGGGATTTACGCCGGTGGAATGCCGATTTAAGCGAACCGGCTAAAGGGATACGCATCAGTCAAGGCACATATACGGAATTTACGGTTGAAAACCGTAATTATGCCAATTACATGAATTACGGTCCGATACCTTATACCGAGATAGTGAAGTATAATGAATTGAAGCAGAACCAAGGTTGGTAATTTGATTATTTAAAATTTAAAGATTAAAGAAAATGAAAAAAATATTGTATATATTCTCATTGATTTCATTGATGTTCTTTCAGGCATGTGAGAACCAAGATTGGTCTTTCCCCGATTATGGAAGAACTACGGTGTATTTTGCTTACCAGTATCCCATAAGGACGATTGTGCTGGGCAATGACGAGACTTTCGACAATACAATTGATAATCAGCACAAGTGTATTATCAAGGCTACGTTGGGCGGTGTCTATGATAACGGCACCAATCCTACGGTAGATATTACCGTAGTTAACTCGTTGTGCGACAACCTGGTGTTTGCCGGTGGCGGAAACGTAGTACCTATGCCGTCAGACTATTACGAATTGTCGTCCAATAAAATAGTTATTCCCAAAGGGGAAATCAGCGGCGGCGTGGAAGTACAGCTTACGGATGCTTTCTTCGCTGATCCGAAGTCGATTGAAACAACTTATGTCATTCCTTTAGTGATGTCGAACGTGCAAAACGCCGACTCCATCCTATCCGGTGTTCCACTTGTCGATAATCCGGATCGTCGCGTTGCAAGCGACTGGAACGTTATCCCAAAAGATTACATCCTGTATGCAGTGAAATATGTGAATGCGTGGGATGGTGTTTATTTGCGTCGCGGAACAGACCAGGTGACGGCAGGTGGCGGGACATCGACAATCGTGCGTCATGAGCAGTATGTGGAGAATGACGAACTTTGCGAGTTTACTACCCTTTCGTTGAATAAAGCCGGGTGGTCCTGGAAAGGTAACGGCCAAACCTGTGAGCTGATGCTGACATTCAATGAAAACAACGAATGTACTTTCTCTACCGATACGCCGGGATGCAGTGTGTCGGGTAGCGGTAAGTATGTGGAGAAAGGCGAAAAAAATTCGTTCAATAATAAGGATCGTGATGTGCTGTATTTAGATTATACGCTCGATTTCGGTTCGCAGACTTATGCCACCAAAGATACATTAGTGATGCGCGACCGCCAGGTGAAACCCGAATGGTTTACTGTAGTAAAAGAATAACTTTAAAACAAAAAACATGAAACGATATAAGAACTTGTTTTCACTCATCGCCTTAGGTGCGGTTTTAGGATCGTGTGCAGATGATAGTG
>QMCE01002151.1_pt1 | contig 10900 bp, 5 predicted proteins | sample 1821851 | NCBI WGS metagenome assembly QMCE01 (sample SAMN09453174, study PRJNA476694) | Termite gut metagenome, whole genome shotgun sequencing project. | isolation source: worker | host: Odontotermes sp. | place: South Africa:Pretoria | collected 2016-01-28
TTTTATGGAAAATATAGTTTTCGGGATACGTCCCATAGTCGAGGCGATCGAGGCCGGGCGCCAGATCGAGAAAGTTTACGTGCGCAAGGGCGCCGAGGGGCAGTTGCTGGGCGAGCTGCGCGAGATATGCCGCCGCCGGAACATAAACGTACAGGAGGTGCCGGTAGAGAAGCTCAACCGCCTCACGCGCGGGAACCACCAAGGCGTGGTGGCGCAGATCGCGGCGATCGAGTACGTCGAACTGGCCGATATTCTGGAGGGCGTACCGCAGGACGAAACGCCGCTGATCGTGGTGTTCGACGGCGTGACCGACGTGCGCAACTTCGGGGCCATCGCACGCAGCGCCGAGTGTGCCGGGGCGCACGGGCTTATCGTCCCAGTGAAGAATGCCGCCCCGGTCAACGCCGACGCCATGAAGACCTCGGCCGGCGCGCTTGCCCGTATACCTGTTTGCCGTGTGGGAAGCGTGCGCAACGCGCTGAAGATCTTGCAGAACGAGGGTATGCAGGTCGTCGCCGCGAGCGAAAAGAGCACCACGATAATCTACGATGCCGACATGACGCGCCCCACGGTGATCGTGATGGGCAGCGAGGAAACGGGTATATCTAAAGAAGTGATGAAAATGTGCGATGTGCAGCTCGCGATACCCATCGTCGGCGCCGTCGAGTCGCTCAACGTTTCTGCCGCCGCCGCGGTGATCCTCTTCGAGGTGGTCCGCCAGCGAATACATTGACAGTGGTTAATGAGCGGGGCCATCTCGAAGCGTTGAGCGAGAGATCTCTCGCTCAACGCTTCGAGATGACAACCCCATTGCTTACTGCTTTTGTCAGGTAAAGTAAATTATTCCGAATAATGTTCAAAAAAGCGGAACTGTTCGTCAAAGGGATACTGCGCAAGGTGATCTTCCGGGCGATGCCCGGATATTGGCCGGCATACGTTGCTTACAGCAAGGCACGCACGCGCAGGCTGGCATCGCATTATCCGCGCAAACCGTATGCAAACCCTCCCGCGGGGCACAGGGTAATATTCATGGTCGACAGCCTGCATGGGCACAGCGGCGGACTTACCGACCGCCTGCGGGGAATGGCTTCGATGCGGGGACTTTGCAAGGAGCGCGGATGGGACTTCAGGATATGGTTCCGGACGCCTTTCCCGCTCGAACGGTACCTTGTGCCTGCGGAGTACGACTGGACGACAGACGCCGCGGAGCTCGACTTCGACCATGCCGAACCTGTTTTCGCAATGGACATACGCGGGGGCAGGTCGACCGAATTCGGGCTGCGGTACATTACGGAACATGTGGAATGCCACCCGCTCTGCCACGTCTACACCAACCTCGCCCTTTCGTGGGAAGATTTCCCGGCGCTGTACCGCGAGCTGTTCAAGCCCTCGCCTGCTCTGGAGGCGCTCATTGAGCAGAATACCGCAGTATTGGGCGATGGCGCCGTGGCTGCGGTGCTGCGTTTCCGGCAGTTGCTTGGCGACTTCTACGAAGGCGGGGAGGCTTACAGCCATACACTGACGCCATCCATGCAGGAAAAGCTGATAGGGGAGTGTCTGGAAAAGCTCGCCCGGGTCAGGGCCGAAAATCCGCAGGTGCGCAAAATCCTGGTCACTTCCGATTCGTCGACCTTCCTCGCGCGTGCCGTCGCCGCTTTCGAATGGGTGTATACGATCCCCGGCAGGGTGGTCCACATGGCTTTCACCCACGGGGAGGAGGAAGATGTCTATATGAAATCGTTCGTGGATTTCAATGTCCTTGCCCACTGCCGGAAAATATATCCGATAACCGGCCCGGGTATGTACCGGAGCGGGTTCCCGTGGGCGGCATCGCTGATCGGCGGCGCGGAATATGAGGAAATTTGTTTTTAAAGGTTGTCACTGATCATTAACCGTTAATCGAAGTCGAGCGTGACGACGGTTATCCCCGCGCCGCCGCGTTCGACGTGTTCGTCCTCGGTGCGTTTGACGACGTTTATCGTGCGCAGGTATTTGCGGATCTCCTCCTTGAGCGCACCGGTGCCCTTGCCGTGAAGTATGGTCAGTTGGCCGACGCCCAGCATCGTGGCGTCGTCCACGAAGTCGCGCACCACCTCCAGCGCCTCCGAGGCGCGCATCCCGCGCACATCTGTCGAATTGCGGAAGTTGAGTTTGCGCTGCGACAGGTCGGTGTTTAGCGCGGTGCCCGTTGCCGGACGCTGGCGCGACTGCTTTTTATACTCGGAATTCGAGGCCACAGTGAGGCGCGCCAATTCGACGGTCGTCAGTATCTGCCCGAACGCCACGGTCGCCTTGCGGCCCTTTATCGACTGCACCTCGCCGATCGTGTCCTGTCCCTCGATGCGCACCTTGCTCCCCACCTCGGGCGTTTTGGGTGTGGGCGGGGCCGCTTCTTTGGCGGTGGCGGGGACATCGCCGCGCTGTGCCTTGCGCTCCTCGCGGCGTTGGCGGCGGGCGACCAGGCGCTCCATTTCGCGGTCGATACGCTCCTGTTCCGCAGCATCCACACCCTCCGGAGCATCGAGCGATTCGCGGAACGTGTCCAATTCGCGGCGTGCGAGGCGCGTCAGTTCACGGTCGGCCTGCGATTCGCGGATGGTTCGTATCGTGCTCTCTATCTGTTTATTGGCTTCAGCGGTTATGCGTTCGGCCTCGGCCTTGGCCTGTTTGATTATCTCGGTGCGCTGCTGTTTGATCGTGGCGAGTTGGTCGGTGTAACGCTGTTCCAACTCCTCCACTTTGCGGTCGGCCACGCGGATGCGGTCGCGTTTCTGTTCCCAGTAGCGTTTGTCGCGCGCGATCTCGCGCAGTTGGCGTTCGAGGTTCATGTGGTCGCTGCCCATCTTCTCCGACGCCGAGCGGATAATCTCCTCGGGCAACCCGATCTTGCGCGCGATCTCGATGGCGAACGAACTGCCCGGCACCCCCATTTCGAGGCGGAACAGCGGCCGGATATTGGCCACGTCGAACGTCATCGCACCGTTCACCACGCCGTCCGCTCCCGAGGCGTAATATTTGAGGTTGGAGTAGTGGGTGGTGATCACGCCGTAGCACCCGCGCGCTTCGAGGCGTTCGAGGATCGACTCGGCGATCGCGCCGCCGATGACCGGCTCGGTGCCCGTACCGAACTCGTCGATCAGGATGAGCGAGTCGCGCCCCGCATCGTGGAGCATCCGCTTCATATTGAGCAGGTGCGAGCTGTATGTACTCAGGTCATTATCAATGGATTGCTCGTCGCCGATGTCTATAAAAATGTCGTCGAAGATGGGCATCTGCGAGTTTTCCAAAGCAGGTATGAGCATCCCGCACTGGAACATCCACTGGAGTAACCCGACGGTCTTCAGGCACACCGACTTACCCCCCGCGTTCGGGCCGGAGATCACCAAAATATGCTTTTTGCGCGTCAGCGTCAGATCGAGCGGCACAATTTCGCGCCCTTCGCGCCGCAGCGTCTGGGCGAGTATCGGGTGGCGCGCCCGGCGCAGTTCGAGCGTCCCGTCGCGCGAAAGGATCGGCATAACGCATTCGTTGTCGAGCGCGAACCGTGCCTTGGCGCGGACCATGTCCATCGTGGTCAGGTAGTCGCCGCTGCGCTCAATACCGTCCACATCGGGGCGAATCCAGTCGGTGAACGCGGCGAGTATCCGCACCACCTCGCGCCGCTCCTCGTACTCCAGTTCGCGCAGCTCGTTGTTGATCTCGACCACCTCCACAGGCTCGATGTAGAACGTTTTGCCCGTCGCCGACTCGTCGTGGATAAAGCCCTTGAGCTTACGCTTGTTGGCCGCCGAAACGGGAATCACCGCGCGCCCGTCGCGTATCGACACCGCCGCGTCGGCATCCACGATCCCGCTGCTCTGCGCCTGTGCCAGCACCTGCTGCAAACGCTTCGAGGCCTTGCCTTCGCGGTCGCGTATCGCCTTGCGGATAGTGTACAACTCGGGCGAGGCGTTGTCCTTTATCTGGCCGAAACGGTCGATTATAGTGTCGATATGGCCCACGATCTCGGGGAACCCGCTCACGTCGCGCATCATCAGTTTCAGGTCGGGGTACGACCCCTCGGCGGTCTTGCGGAAAAACTCCACCAGTTCGCGCACAGCGCCCAACGCCCGCCGCAGCGTGAGTATCTCTTCTACCGTCAGGAACGACCCCTCGACCTCGATCTTGCGCACCACGGCGTCGGTGTCGGTATACTCCCCGCCCGGAAAGCCGCTCTCCATCATCAGCGCCTGGCGCATCTGCCCGGCGAGGTTCAGCCGCCGTCCTATGACATTTGCCGACCGCGAAAATTCCTCCCCGGCCAGCTTGCGCACGCCACCCTGCGTCGTACACCGCGCCTCGACCTGCGCACGCACGCGGTCGTATCCTATTTTTTGTTCTGTCGTTTGCACTTTACTTATTCTTGCGGCCGAAGACGGAAATATTCACATATCTTCTGGGGTGGGCCTTAAGGTCTTCGAGCAGAACCGAGAGATTTTCAGTGGCCGCCGTAAGCGAATCGTACAGGCTGTCGTCATTGACCAGCCTGCCGAGCGTGCCTTCGCCCTCTTCCACCGATGCCAAAATAGTGCCGAGGCGGTCGAGCGATGCGGCGAGGTCGTTGCCCAGCGCCGCAATATCCACTTCGGCCAACTTCCCGCTAACCTGCCCGAAGTTGGTCATTATCGTGTCGATGTTACCGCTGTTGCGTTTGAGCGTTGCCGTGAATTCGTTCAAGTTCGCTATCGCGCTGCGCAGGTGCTCCCGTTCGTTGGTCAGCACATAGTTGAGCGACGACGTCATATCGGATATGTTCGAAAGCGTACCCTCTATGCTCGCGCTGTTCTGCTCCAGAATATTATTGAGGGTGGCGAGCGTATGGGAAAGATTATCGGCGACCACTGTGAATTTCTGCTTTATCACCTCCAGTTCCGAGCCGGCCATTTCGAGCATATCCTTGTCGACCGACGAACGCAGGGTATCGCGGTTGACCAGATACTGCTCAGAGCTGCCCAGCACGATCTCGACCGCCTTGCCGCCCATCAGCCCGTCGCTGAATATGCGCGCCTGCGAGTTCTCGGGGATCTTGTACCTGGAATTGATGTTGAACGCCAGCACGATCTTATCAGACCGGACCGGATCGTACATAATGTCGCCCACGACACCCACCTTGAAACCCTTGATCACGATGGCCGACGACTTCTGGATGCCGTGCACCTGCTCGTATGTTGCGTAATATGTGTTCGTCATATTGAATATATCCCTACCTCTGAGGAAGTTGATCCCCCAATAAAGGGCCACCAGCATCAGAAGTGCATATAATCCAACCTTGGCTTCACGTCTCATTTTCATAATACATTCTTAATTTAAACATTAGTCGGTCAGTTTCCTGGCCTCGGGGAGAGGTATCTGTTCGTCGCCCCGGAATGCAACGGCGAAGGCGTCCCCGAATGTCTTGCGTACCTCGGCCTGAAGCTCCAGCGCCTCGGCGTATGTCGTGCATTCGCCCACATAATAACGGTACCGGCGGCCGTCGTGGCGCTCGTGGGCCTTGCCGCGGTAGCTTTTCAACTCCCTGCTGTTGCGCGCTATCTTCTTCGTGGCGCTCAAGATCTGTACCCTGTACACTATCCCTGGCGATACCGCAACTTCCTGATGCCCGGGCGCCGGTTCCCCGGAAAATTCCGCTGACCGGCCCTCGACCCTCTGCTTGTATTCTTTTACCGCGTCGAAGATCGCCGTCGCCATCTGCCGCTGTCCCTTAGCGGAGGTCAGCACCCTGCGGTCGGAGGCATGGTTGAGGAACCCCAGTTCGACCAGCACGCCCGGCATGGTCGTGTACCACAACACCAACAGTTTCTGCCGCCTGATCCCCTTGTCGGGCAGGGGAGTATTCCGTTTCACGTTGTTCTGGAACATATTGGCGAAGACAATGCTCTGCTCTATGTTCACGTACTGGGCCAGCGAATATATGATGAACATCTCCGACGAGCCGGAGAGGTAATCCTTGTACTTGGTCGTATAGTCCTCCTCGAACGAGATCACCTGGTTCTCCTTCATTGCCATATCGAGGTTGCTGCCCTCGTTCTCCTTGCCCATAATGAGCGTGAGCGCACCAGACGGGGGCTTGACGTCCGTCGCGTTGACGTGTATCGAGATGAACAGGTCGGCTTTCTGCTCGTTGGCGATCTTGCCGCGGCGGTCGAGGTCGACATATACATCCCGGTCGCGCGTGTAGACAACCCGTACTTCGGGCAGATCCTTCTTTATCATATCTCCCAACAAGAGCGCGACCGTGAGGTTTATATCTTTCTCCATGACCCCGCTGTACACGCATCCCGGGTCTTTGCCCCCGTGTCCCGGGTCGATGACGACCGTCCGAACCCCCGGGGCAACATTTTGTGCGACGGAAATCGTCCCCGTGGACAACAAAAGCGCCGCAATGCACGTTGAGACAAAAAGATTTCGCCCGAGATTCATTGAACAAAAGTTATTTTTCGTACTTTTGAAGGCACAAAATCGGCCAGAAATGCAGCGCAGAAGCCATTTCCGGCGTTTTTGCCGACTTGTCGGCAAAGTTATACAATTTTTCCCGTATTTTGAATAAAAGAGCGCTAAAATACCTGTTCGTGTTAACCCCGCTGTGTGTGTGGTTCTACTTCGGATGCACCACCCTGTACCCTGTCACCGGCAACGGGGAAGGATGGGAGGCACACCATGCCGAACATATACCGGCACGCGACACGGCCCCGGCGACCGTGCAGGATACGAACGCCGTGCATCCTGCACAGGAGGGGGGGCCACTGACGGCAGGGCGGGCTGACGGCCCGGAGGGAACGGCCGCGGATTCGGTCGCGAGGCCCCGCATACCGGAAGACAGGGCGCAGGAAATTCTCGACAGCGCGGCGATCAGGGAGCAGGCGATACATGCGGTCCAGAACAGATTTGCGCAGCTTATAGCGCGGGCACACAGGGAGTCGGGCGAAGATGTGTCGCCGGACAGCGTGCGTTCGATGGCGCTGGAGGAGATACTGCCTTTGATCGATTCTTTACAGGCGTTGGGGATGGAACTTCCGCCGGTGGACACGACGCTGACCGCCGACGAGGATATGATGCGCAGGGTGACGGAGATGCTCGCGGCAGGCCACACCGATATTGCGCAGATGCGGATGCAGGCGTCGGGTGCCGACACCCTGCCTACAGCCGCCGTGCGGGATTCGCTCCAGAGGGTGCGCCCGCCGCGCAAGCCGTTCCTCGACGACCCGATATTCGCGACGACCAGGGATTCGATGGTCTACGACGTGCTCGGCGACACGATATGGCTTTACAGCCAGGCCGATGTCGACTATCAGAACCTCAATATCAAGTCGGACGTTCTCTCGGTGAGCACGGTGACCAAGATGATAAACGCCCATGGCATCCTGAACGACAGCGGTATCGTGACGAGGCCCATTTTCACACAGGGCTCCCAGCCGATGGACATGAAGATCGTGGCGTTCAACCTCGACTCCAAAGAGGGTATCGTGAGGGATTTCGCCATGCAGGATGGCGAGGGCTTCATGAAAGCCGACCTGGTCAAGATGCACTCCAACAAGCACATGGACATGGCCTGGGGCCGGTACACCACGTGTAACCTCGACGACCCCCACTTCAGCATCCTGATGTACAAGGGCATCGTGATCCCGAACTCGAAGGTGATCTTCGGGTTGGCCCATTTCGAGTTGGAAGACGTGCCGCTCTACTTCCCGTTCCTGCCGTTCGGGTTCTTCCCGTTGGCCACGGGGCCGTCGTCGGGGTTCCTCATGCCCACGTTCGGCGAGGAATATGTGAAGGGCTTCTTTATCAGGGACGGAGGCTACTATTTCCGTTTCAACGACTATATCGACGCCACGGTGACGGGCAGCATCTACACCCTCGGGTCGTGGGACGCCAGCCTCAGGTCGGGTTACGTGAAACGGTACAAGTACAGAGGCAGCCTGAACGCTACATTTTCGAAAAATATCATAGGCGAGAAAGGGGCTCACGACTACATTAACGGCAACACGTTCCGGATCAACTGGAGCCACCAGCAGGACGCGAAGGCGCGTCCGAACTCGACATTCTCGGCCAGCGTCGACTTCTCGACCAGCGGCACCAAGGAATATGCGACGACCAACGTGGAGGATTTTATAAAGACCAATACCAATTCGGCGATAAACTACTCGAAGAATTTCCCCGCGTCGGGAAACTTTCCCGGAGCCTCCATCTCGGTGGGCTTCCGCCACTCCCAGAACAACGTCGACTCCACCTATTCGTTCACGTTCCCGCAGGCGTCGTGGAGGGTGAATAATTTCAAACCGTTCAGGAACAAGAACCGCAGGGGCACCGAGAAGTGGTACGAGAAGATCACGCTTTCCTATTCGGGGGGCTTGCAGGGCAGCCTCGACAATATCAAGGAACAAGACCTGTTCAAGAAGGAAACCCTCGGCAAATTCCGCTCGGGGATAGAGCACAAGATACCAATATCGGCCTCGTTCACCCTGCTCGACTATATTAACATCACCGCCGGCGGCAACTACAACGAGCGGTGGGTATTCCGGAAACAGAACCTGCGGTGGGACGAGGCGAGCAAAACCGTCGTCGGCGACACCACCTCCGGCTTCTACCGGACATACGACTATGGCGCGAACGTGTCGATGAACACCAAGATATACGGGATGTTCGAATTCAAGAACAAACAGGGATTTTTCAGGGCGATACGCCACACGATAACCCCGTCGGTCAGCCTCTCGGTAAAGCCCGATTTCGGAAAGTCGCAATACGGTTTCTGGAAGACATATCAGAATAACGAGAACGGCTCGACGACGACATATTCGCCGTACAACGCCCTCAACTATTACGGCTCGCCCGGCGGCGGCGAATCGGCCACGATGTCGTTCTCGCTCCAGCAGAACCTCGAGGCGAAGATACGCAGCGACCGCGATACGACCGGAATGAGGAAGATAACGATAATCGAGAACCTGTCGCTTAGCAGCGGATTCAACCTGCTGGCCGACTCGATGAACCTCAGTGTGATCAATTTTACCCTGGCGATCCCTATCGTCAAGCAATTCAAACTGTCACTCAGCGGCGCGCTCGATCCATACCAGTTCGACCCCGCCACCAAAAGGCGCTATAACCGTTTCACGTTCGCCGACGGCAAGCTGCCCAGGCTGACGAATATGTCGACCTCCTTCAACTGGAGTTGGGCGCCCACGTTCGGGTCGCAGGCTTCGATAGAACAGTTCGAGCGCGCGGCGGCGGAGATACCGCATGTGCACGACCCTGACAGCCCGATGGACTACGAGACACAGAGGGCGTTGCTGGCCGCAGCGTACTACGATTTCAGCCTGCCGTTCAACTTCGGGTTCAGCTATTCGCTGCGGTACAACAACCACGAGCGGCAGCGGCAGTTGACACATTCGGTCAACTTCAACGGCTCTCTCACCCTGACCCCGTACAAGGCCGACGGCCAGTCGCGGTGGGCGATCACGCTGCCCACGATCGGGTTCGACTTTTCCAACAAGAAACTCACGCCGGGCCGGATCGCCATCGTCCGCGACCTCCACTGCTTCACCATGAGCCTCAACTGGACACCCATCGGACCGCGCTCCTGGGGTTTCAACATACGCATCAAATCGGACGTACTGAGGGACATCAAATACGACAAGAACCGCTCGTACTACGATACGCTTTATAATTGACAATTGACAATTAACAATGGACAATTGACAATTAAAACATTATGAAAAACCCTTTCCTCCACGATTTCGCGACGCCGCACGGCACGCCCCCATTCCGCAGGATCAGGCTCGAACACTATATGCCCGCTTTCGAGGAGGGGATCATGCGCCTGCGGGGCGATATAGACGCTATTGTGAACGACCCCGCCGGGCCGACGTTCGGGAATACGATCGAGGCGCTGGAGAGGTCGGGGGCGCTGTTGCAGCGCGTCGAGGGGGTTTTCTTCGCGCTCAACCACAGCCATACGAGCGACGAGATGGATGCTATCGCGAACGACGTGCAGCCTCTGCTTACGGCCGTCGGCAACGATATAAACCATAATGTCAAGCTGTTCGAGCGGGTAAAGGCAGTGTACGAAGCGCGCTCCGGGCACGATTACAGCCCCGAACAGCGGATGCTGCTCGATAAGACCTACAAGGGATTCGTGCGCAGCGGCACGGCGCTTGGCGAGGCCGAAAAGGAACGCTACCGCGAGCTGACCACCGAGTTGGGCCGCCTGTCGCTCGTTTTTGCGCAGAATGTGAGGGTGGCAACGTACGCATACAGCCTGAACATAACCGATCGCAGGCGCGTTGCCGGCCTGCCTGCCGACGTGAAACGCCACATGGCCGCCGAGGCGCGCAGGCGCGGAGAGAAAGGGTGGACGGTGACGCTTCAACCGGCGAGCTACGACAATTTTATGATGTACTCCGCCGACCGCGAGCTGAAGGCCGAACTGTGGCGCGCGCGTATGACGCTATGCTATGGCAACGGCCCGCAGGATAACCGCGAAAATGCCAGCCGGATGGCGTCGCTGCGGCTGGAACTCGCGCGGCTGTTGGGTTACGCGACCTGGGCCGACTATGTGCTGGAGGAGCGTATGGCAGAAAGCGTGGAGGAGGTCGGCTCGTTCCTCGGCGAACTTCTCGCGGCCACCAAAGGGTGGGCAGAGGACGAATACCGCAGGATCGCGCACTATGCCGGCGGCGCGGAGGTTATGCCGTGGGACCTGTCGTACCGGATCGAGCAGTACCGCCGCGGACACTACAACGTCAGCGACGAGGAGGTTAAGAAATATTTTCGCCTGGACATTGCGGAACAGGGTATTTTTACGCTTGCCGGGCGGCTCTACGGGGTGGAATTCCGCCGCAACCCCGACGTGCAGGTCTATCATCCCGAC
>QMCE01004386.1_pt1 | contig 10899 bp, 15 predicted proteins | sample 1821851 | NCBI WGS metagenome assembly QMCE01 (sample SAMN09453174, study PRJNA476694) | Termite gut metagenome, whole genome shotgun sequencing project. | isolation source: worker | host: Odontotermes sp. | place: South Africa:Pretoria | collected 2016-01-28
AAAATATTTTTGAAATATTTATACTTTTTCGGAATAATTGCCTCCGCCTCTTGACAAGGGGGTGGGTGGTGTGTTATATTTGCCGCTGATCCGAATAAACCCCGAAAGGAAGCCGATCCCGGGGAGCTTCCGAAAGAAAACCAGAACGGGCGTTCTGCCCGTCGTAACCGCGCCGCCGATCTATAATCCGTCTTTTTTGCGGCGCTGCAAAAAATCATATTATGAGCAACAAAAATGTAAAACCCTCCCAAGCAGGCAGAGCCGCAGAACCCGCCGACCATCTGCCCGACCTCCTGTCCGAACTCGAACGAGGTGCCATCTCCTCGCTCCAAGCCGCCCTTTCGTCCGTTCGCACCCTCTCCGATGCGAGGCTCCTGGCTAAACTCTCCGTCTCGCGCCTCGTAGGCGTATCCCGCGAACTTCGCGAACTCATCAAGGTAATGTCCGTCTACGGCTGTTGAATTATGAAAAGAGAAAAACTCGTCGAGATGGTCGAGGCGGCCGCACGCGCCGAAGGATATGCTTTCCACACGGGCGAAGCGCAGAACCTCAACGGCACGGTAAGGGTGTGGCCCGCCGCATGGCTCACCCCGCCCGTAGTGAAGTCGCGCACTGGGCGCACCGAGGGCGAAGTGACTTATCGTATCGTACTGCATTTAATGGCGTTACCCTCGTCGCCCGAACACAAAACGCTGTGGGAAAAACTCGAACGGGATGCGCTCACCATTGCCGGAAGCATCGCCTGCCGGGGGGAGGTGTGCGCCGTCGGAGGCATCTCGGTGACCCCTGCGAGAGGTTCACTCACGGCCGGCGGCGAAGTGTCGGTGACGCTAACCGCGGAGATCACAATGTGGTATTATATCTGAAAAACGATCAAAAATGACAGTAACAACTTTTCCCAGGCCGTATCAGTCGGTCTTTCGCGACGCCTGCTTCTCTCTGGCGGGAATTCCGACCCCCGAGGTCGATGTATCTATCCGCGCCGTAGGGCAAACCGCCCCGCTGGGCATCAAACGTATCTACACCGAAGGAGGCGGGGGGAGTGTCAACGTCGCACCCTATATGCGGCGGCTCGTCGCGCCCGAACCCCTGTGCGGCTTCTCCGCGGGGATGGTTGCGGGGATAGGCAGGGTCGTTTCGTGCTTCGTCGAGGCTCCCGGCTACACCTCGGCGGCGATAGCCCTTACGGGCGGAACCGAAGATGCTCCGCTCGATACCATCCTGTCGGCGGCTCCGCGGACAGTGAAGATCCGTCCGGAAGAAAAGGACGAGATCGCGGTTATCACGGGCGGCACGGCCGTAAAACCCGTGATCGTTTTCAACCACGGGGGTGTCGAATACGTCGACGACTCGCACGGCGCCTTTACGGGCAACGGTATGGCGGCGATGGTGGTCGATGCCGACGCTTTCGGCCGCACTTTCACGTCGCTGACGGGGGCGGCGGAGGAGGAGATGACGGGATTCGCGGTGCGGTTGACGATCAGGACGGGAACTCCCTCCGAAACTATCCTCGAACGGCGCTATACACTCGACCGAGTGTCGGGTGCAGGGCGGCGGCTCGCGTGGGTGAACCGTTATGGCGCGGTGGACTACCACACTTTTCCGACCCTGGCCGAAGTGCGGAGCGCCGGCAGCCGGACACGAATATATACCTCCGAAGGATACCGCACCGTGGCGACCACAGCCGAAAGGTCGGAAACGCTCTTCTCGGAGCCGTGCGATGCGGCGGCGGCCGAATGGCTCGGTGAGATATTCTCCTCGCCTGCCGTGTGGGAGGTCGACGGTGTGCGGTACGAAAGAACGGAAGTGGCGGGCGGAGGGGTCGAGCACTCTCCGCTGCGACCCGCAGTGGTGTCGGTGACGCTATCGGCGCCGACAAAAACAGTCTCACGAAAATTCTGACCCCCCCACGACGTATGGAACTCTACATCGACAATAAAAAAGTGGACATGGATGCCTCGACCGAGGTCTCCGTTTCGCTCTCGGCGGCTGCCACGGGCGACCCGCGCAAGGGACGCGCCGGATATACCCGCCGCGTGCGTCTTCCGATGACTCCCGCCAACGACGCCGTTTTCGGATATGCCGCCGAGATACTCTCCCGCGACCGTTTCAACGCTGTTCGCCACACAGGGCGCGTGGAACACGACGGGGCGGTGCTCATCGAAGGCTCCCTCTTTTTGAGCCGTGCAGAACGCTCCCCTGACGGAGGTTTTTACGAGGTGCATATAATCGGAGCCTCGAAAGTGTGGGCGGGCATAGCCTCGGCGCGGCGACTGCACGAGACGGGCATCGACTTCTCGAAAACCCTGTCGGCGGTGACGATCTCGTCGAGCTGGACAGACAACAGTCCCGTCAGGTTTCTGCCCGTGGCGCGCGAAAAGATGGAGCGGGACTTCTCGTCGGGGAGCGTCATTCCCGCCGCAAAGGTGCTATCGAGCGACGATTACCACCCCTTTCTCCACGCCGCGACGCTGCTTCGCGCCGTTTTTGCCGACGCGGGCTATCGTGTCGAGAGCGATTTCGTGGACGGAGAACTCTTTTCGTCGCTCTACATCAGCGGCAACTATCCCACGCGCGACGTCTCGACGGTGAAGGCCAACATGGATTTTCTGGCGCGCCGCCTGGCCGCCTCGTCCGATGTGGCCAACTCGATGGGAAGGGTCTACGCCGATCCCTACCGCGCGTCGTTCACAGTGGGCAACATCGTCGACACGGCCGATCCCTCGCAGGTAGTCGGAGGAGTATCTTACGACGACGTGTTCACTCGCAACGGCTGTTTCCAGATGGACGATGACCGCATAGCTTTCGTTCCAACTTCGCCCGTCTCGGTCGGATTCCAGTTCCATCTGCGCTACACCACCGACTACCGCATGAAGAACCGCAACGAGATGGCAGGTTTCGACACCGTCTATCTCGGGGAGCAGGACGAGCGCGAGTTTACCCTGGCGAATCCCTACCCCGACCGCCGAAGCACTTTCAGGGCGGGATACAGCTACAAGCTGGGGGTGTTCGACCACGTCGCGGGACGAGAGTACCAACTGCGCTACACACAGGGGAACGGCACGGTGAGTTCGGCGGTGGTCGGTGCGCGTTTTTCGAGCCTGTCGATAGCCTCGACCACGCAGGCGGTTTCGAACCCCGTGTTGTATTACCGCACCTCGTCCGCGGGAAGTTGGATGGTTTACGGAGGCGACTGGGCGCTGTACGACGGCTTCGTGGGCGAGACCGGAACCCTCGACGTCGAGCTGACAGTGCGCACCGCACCCGAGGAGATAACCCCCGGCAGGCCGAAGTTCTTCAACTCGATCTACTTCGCAGGGGCAGATCCGGGCATGAGGCTGACCGTCTCGCCCGCGACCTGGCTGCGTCCCGTGTTCTACGCCCAACCCACCGAGGGGGCTGCGCTCCGGTTTGCCGACGTTTGCGCCCACGACGCCACCCAGATGGACTTCATAAACGCAGTGCGGCAGATGTTCAACCTGAGATTCCACACCGACAGCCGTGCAAAGACGGTGCGCATCGAACCCGCCGACAGTTTTTACTCGGATGCACGCATCGTCGACTGGACGGAGCGCCTCGACCTCGGAAAACCGATAGCGGTCGAAGAATTGGGAGGCGATCTGTCGCGCCGGATGGTGTGGTGTTACAAGGCGGGCGACGGAGCCGTCGGGCGATTCAACCGCACGTCGGGTGAAGATATGGGCTCGTGGAGTGCATCCGTCGAAAACGCCGCCGCCGCGAACGGTACGTCGGTGTGGGAAAACGCCCTGTTCACCCCTTCCATCAACGCTCCCGACCTCTACACGGGTGCCCGCGCGGCGTTACTCGTCCAGGCGGGCGATACTTCCATCGACACGCTCGACCGCACCGAAGACCTCAACTTCGCGCCCAAAGTGGTTCGCTACGAGGGAATGGTTCCCCTGCCCGCAGGCCAGGCCTGGGGTTGGCCATCCCCCTACGCCATACAGCACACCTACCCCAAACTCGCTTTCCACGCCCCCGAGAGCGGCTATACGCTCTGCTTCGAAGACAGGGACGGCTGCACGGGTCTCCACTCGATGTGGGAGGGCGACGTGAGGCTGTGGAACGAAGGGCGCAGGGTGACGCTCCACCTCGCGCTCGACGCGGCGGACATCGAGGCCCTTTCGTTCCCTGCGGGCGATAATGCCGGTTTCCGAACCCTCTACCGCCTATCGACAGGCGGCGAGAGTGCCCTCTACCGCCTCGAAGAGGTTTGCGATTACTCTCCCTCGGCCCCATCTACAAAATGCGTATTCATCAAACACATCCCGCAGCCATGACACCGGACGAAATCAGGGAGTTGGTCTCCCAAATCATCGACGAACAAAAGAGCCTCGAAGAGATAATCGAAAAAGCGACATTCTGACACCCCGAACCCATATGACACTGTATGAAAAAGAACTTGCACGCATCGTCGGCGAGCGTTACGGAGAGCTTCCCGCCGCCGAACTCGTCGCGGAGCTGTGCCGGATAGGGGTGATAGACCACACCCTGTGCAAAACACTCGCAGTCCGCCGACGGGTCGGAGAGATGGTGCGCGAGGGCTACAAAAAGGTCGACGCCATGTGGCTCGCCGCCGACCGGTTCTGCGTAACCTACGAGTACGTTCGCAAGTGCATCTATTACTATAAAGACGTAAATATTTAGCTATGATCAAAATCACAAATTCCAAACCCGGAGAGACCGTCATCGACATCGAAGGAACCATCGGAGTGCCCGAAGAGTGGCAGTTCGAAGAGCCTGCCGGACGGATCGCGACTTACGGCAAATTTCAAAAGGCCCTCGCGGCGATCTCATCTATTCGCGACGGCGAGATAGTCGTCAATATCCGCTCGTCGGGAGGCGACGTGGGCGACGCCCTGCTCATCCATGATGCCCTCTGCTCTCTCGACGGCACCATCACCACCCGCTGTTACGGCTATGTGGCTTCGGCGGCCACCATAATCGCCCAGGCCGCGTCGCCCGGATGCCGCGAGGTCTCGTCCAGCTCTCTCTACCTGATCCACAACGCCGTGGGGAACTGCGAGGGCAACGCGAGCGACTTCCGCCAAAGCGAAGAGCTGCTGGCAAAGACCGACGAACGCATTGCGGCCATCTACGCCGCACGCTCGGGGCGCGGGCAGGAGGAGTTCACCGTCCTGATGGCCGAAAACAACGGAACAGGGCGATGGCTCTCTCCGCGGCAGACGCTGGAGGCGGGACTTGCCGACAGAATAATCGACGTCGCCCCCGCAAAGGGTAAAAGGTCGAAACCACTCCCCTCAAACACCTCCGAAGCCGATGTCCTGCGCCGGCAGCAGAGCGTGGAACTCGAAAAACTGAGGCGCCGCATCACGACCCTCGAAAGCGAAAATGCCGGGCAGAATGCCCGTCCCACCGAAACCAATCCCAAAGAAGATCCCTCGCCCACGGAGAGCCACCGTTCGGCTAATGACAATGCATATCGAAAGGACGCGGAGGGCTTCTTTATATAATTGATAATTGATAATTGATAATTGATAATTGGCTACGCGCTATGAATATTTATCAATTCCCAAATTCTCAAATTCTCAAATTCTCAAATTCTCAAATTTCCAAATTCTCAAATTCTCAAATTCTCAAATTTCCAAATTCTCAAATTCTCAAATTCTCAAACTCTCAAATTAAAATCATTATGAGTCAAATCGTAGAGCCCAAAACCTATCAGGGCAAAGATCTCGAAACTATTTTTTTCCGCCCGTTGCTTTCGGGCCCCGATGCCGAACAGCTCGGCATCAGAGTACTGTACAATATGCCCGTCCCCACGACGCTGAACTTCTGGCGCGGCACGGGCAGCGTTCTCCGGAAATACAGCGCCGGATGGAGCGGCGGAACGTCGCACGAAAAATTCCAAAAGACCATCGACCTCCACAAGGTCAAGGCGGAGACGGGTTATTCGGCGGCGGACTACTTCTCGATGGTGTTCGAACAGATCGCCGGACGTCCCGACGTCAATTTCGACGACCTGGCGGGTACCGAACTCGAAGAGGCCGAAACACGGCTTTTCCGCGAATCCCTCGCCGAAAGTATCCGCGCGACTATGTGGTTGGGCGATGTGTCGCGAGCCAGCGGCGTACTCAACACGTTCGACGGATTCATCACGCAGTTGATGTTCGATCTGCGCCAGGGCACCTCTCAAATATCGGCCATGGAGATGTTCTCGTCCGCCGAATACAATGCGGCGGGTGCCGGCGAAAACATTCTCAAAAAGGTCTGGGATCAGGCCAACCCGCTGCTCAAAGAGCTCAAAAGCGAAGGCCAGCTCGTATTCTTCGTCACCTCGGACATCTACTCGAAGTATGAAGAGGCACTCGACAGCGCAACACTCGAAGCCGCATATATCGCCCGTCAACAGGGGCGCGAATCGCTCTCGTACAGGGGTATCCCCGTTGTCGATATGCAAATTTCGGGCTATCTGTCGCAAACGCGGGAGCTTCCCCCCTCGTGGGTTATTCTGACCGACCGCCGCAATCTGGCGCTCGCCGTCAATACGAGCGACTTTCCCGGAACCGAGGTGCGCATGTGGTACAATCCCGACGAAATGCAGAATCGCCAGAGGGCGGTCTTTGCCGCGGGGTGCGACTACCTGCTACCCGAACTGATCTCCTACGCATTCTCGCAACCCGAATAGAAGATGCCTCTGTACGGATTGGAAAAAACCTCTCCCGACTCTGTACGCCCCCGTGGCGGAGTAGCAAAGGTCGAACTCATTCCCGCAGGTTCATTTGCGGGAATGGGGGAGGCCGGGGGAGTGGGAGGAGTGGGGGAAGTGGGTTCCGTGCCCGCCGCGGCCGGATACGCCTTTCGCGAAGACCGCGCACACTACTCCGAGACGCGCTCCGGCGATGGTTTGCAGATGCTCGTACACCACTCTCTCGTGATGGAATTTCCGGCGGGTGAAGCGGCGCGCAGGGCGGCGGATGAACTCGTGGCACGATCGGGCGAAGGGTTCGTGGCGATCGTCACGACGGCTTCGGGCGAGAGGCTTTCGGCCGGATGGTCGGAGCGTTTCGGGACCGGCTACCCGCTGCGTGTGGCGAAGGTCTCCTCGGCTTCGGGTTCCGTGCCCGCCGACTTTCCCGCCATCACCGTCACCCTCGAAAGCGTCGACGCAGATTTCTCGAAAGGGTGGAGTTGATCCACCCTTTCAAATTAAAAATTACGAATCGCAATGAAAAAAACGAACAACAACCACCATTCACCCGGACGGATCATGGCCGTGCGAGGCTCGAAAGGGGAGCCTCTGGGCGACCTTTCACCGGTACGAATAGCCTCTTCACACATCTCGCGCCCGTCACGTTCACCCCACTCGTCCCACTCCCGCCAGTCGTCGGATGCGGGATTCTGGCGCTGGGGCGACGACAACCTGCTGCCGAACGCACTCGCACTGATGTCGCGCCGCTCGACCACCCACCGCCGCATCATCAACGACAAGGCCGACTACATATCGGGCAAAGGTTTCTCGTTCGACGACGACATCGACCCCCTGGCGCCTGGCGAGGCTCGTCGAACGTGCCAACGGAAGCGGCGAGACACTGCGCCAGGTGATGAACAAGCTCGCCTTCGACAAGGCGCTTTTCGGCAACGCGTTCCTCGAAATCGTAACCGATCCCGCGCGGTCGTTCCTGGCGCTCTACCATCAGGACGCTTCGAGGTGCCGTCTCGCCCGCGACGGCCGCTCGGTGATCCTGCACCACGACTGGGCGCGCTACCGCCCATCCGAGGCGAGACGGCTGCCGCTCTATCCCGACTTCGAGGCGGAGGCGGGTAAAGACGGCCTGCTGCGCTCGGTGATCCACTATAAGGACTACGAGCCGATGTTCACCCACTACGGCGTCCCCTCCTACATCGCGGGCATGAATGTCTCGGCGATAGCCTACAAGACCGACCGGTGGAATATTGCGAGGCTCGACAACTCGTTCCAGCTCTCGGGCGTGATGGTACTCGACGGCTCGGTCGACGACGAAATCCAGGCACAGGAGATAATGCGCACCGCCGAGCGCAAGTTCGCCGGAAAACCGGGACAGGTGATGTTCGTGCTGCGGGAAGGCGGTATGCGTAACACCGAAGCCTCGCACTTCATTCCCATAGCCTCGTCGAACGAGGGCGACTGGAAGGCATTGCACGAACAGGCTACATCGGACATCGTCGTCGCACACTCGTGGTTCCGTTCGCTGAGCGGGCTCGATTACGGCGGCGGTTTCAACTCCGAGCGCATAATGCACGAATACGAGATCGCACTCAACACCGTCATCCTCGGCGAACAGGCCGAGATACTGGAGCCGGTGCGCCGCGTGATAGAGCTCGTGCTGGGTGTCGACGCCTCGTCGCTGCAAGTCGTGAACCGTCCTCCGACCAAGGTCAAACCCCTCTATATGAAGGTGTGGGAGGCACGAAAAGCCGACGGCCTCGACTACGATCCCGAAGATCCCGACCAACAGTGCTATCTGGGGCAGGTGATGAAGTATAACTTGAAAAACATTGATTGAATTATGGATTATGAATTATGAATGATGGATTATGGATTGGGCTACGCGATATAAATTAATGAATTAAACTAATAAACGTGCGAAGCACGCCTGAATCTATAATCCATAATTCATAATCCATAATTGTAAAAACAGAACCTATGGAATTAATAATAACACCGGCGCAGGTGGCCGAAACGGCTTTCCTCGCTCCCGATTTTATATCGCCCGAGGCGGTTCCCGAAGCGACCATACTTGCCGCACAGCAGAAGTTCGTGCGGCCGGTACTGGGTGCCGCACTCTGCGACGCCCTCTGCCGCGGCCAGTACCCCTCGCTGCTTGCCGACTACATCGCCCTGCCGCTTGCGCTCTACACCAAGATGCTGATGCTTCCCTCGCTGGCCGTCCAGGCCGGGGCGGCGGGAGTGGTCGAGGCTCACGGCGCTAACCTTGCACGAGCGGGTGAGGCGCGCCTGAATGCCGCAATTCGTCGTCTGCGCGGCGACGCGGCCGCCCTCATGCGCAGGGCGGTCGAGCATATCGAATCCTCTCCCGACACCTACCCCGAATATGAGCCGCGTGATCGCTGCTCCATCGACGGCGGAATTGTACTTAATTGAAAATGTCATCCCGACAGAGCCGAACCTAAAAAGATCCATACCCTTCGGACGTTTCTATTCGGCGACGAGGGATCTGCCTTGCAGGTAATCATAACCTATTACTATTGTGTAGATTCCTCGTCGGTGCGGAGAGAACATACATCTTTCCTCATCCTTGCTACCCGCACCTCGCTCGGAATGACATTAAACATTGCATATTATGGAAAGTACTATTAAATACCTGTGGGGCGGGGTGGCGGGAGTGTGCGCCCTGTTCGCACCGGTGCGGGGGCTGATAGTCTGCGCGGCGGTGTTCGTGGCGATAGATTTCGCGACCGGAGTGGCCGCATCGCACGCCCGCGCCCGCCGAGCCGGTCTGAAATGGACGTTTTCGAGCCGCAGGGCGTGGGACACGGTCACGAAACTCGTCTTCGTGATGGCCGGAATCGCCCTCGCGTGGATGCTCGACAGCGTGGTGTTCACCTTCGTCGAACTGCATCTGGCGAAGATATTCACCGGTTTCGTGTGCGGCGTAGAATTCTGGAGCTACCTCGAAAACGCCGGCGACATATCGGGGCACCCCATTTTCCGGGCGCTGAAAAACATCCTTAAAAAAAAGGTGGACAAGGCGACCGGAGGGGAGGGCGGGGAGAACGACACTACAACGTAGTTATCAGGCTGAAAATCTTTGCGATGCCCTGGATGATTATCTGTATCCCGACGCAGAAGGTGATGAACGCAATGAATTTGCTGATGATGAGGTTGCCCGAGTGTCCCAGTTTTTTCATCAGGCGCGGCCCCTGCAACAGTATCAGCCATAATAGCAGCAGCATCACTACGATCGCGGCGGCGATTATGGCGTAGTGTATGCCCGAGGCGAGCCAGTCACCTTTCTTCTGACCGGAAGCCATAAGGGTGAATATCACCGAGATGGAGCCGGGGCCGAGACATATCGGGAACGACAGCGGATAGAACAGCCTGTCTTCGAGCGAGCCGGTGCTCATTGTTTTCGATTCCGCGGGGGTCAGGTGCACCGTGTCGGCATCCGAAGTCGAGAGCATATCGTACCCCGTTTTGCAGATTATGATCCCCCCGGCCACCTGGATGGCCGGAACGGCCAGTCCGAAAAGCATCAATACGAGATGGCCGAGCACGAGGCTGCCGAGACCGACGAAAAGACAGTTGAGGAATATCCTGCGGGCGACCGTCTTACGTTGCGTGTCGTCGAGGTCGCGCAGGTAGCCGTGTACCATGAAGCCGTCGCCGATGGGATTTATTACGGGGAAGAGAGCAATGAACGATGCCACGAACGTGTAAATTACATCATGCAGAGTCATACCGGTTGGTCTTTAAGTTGAATTTTTGCAATTATAGCAAAAATTAACAATTAATCGGCCATATCTTCTATGAAAAGATCCTCCATAAGAGCCTCGATGTCGCGGCGCTCTTTTTTCGTGGGACGGCCGGTACCGCGGTCGCGCGAGATGAAGAGCGTCTCGCGCGGAACGGAGAGCTTGTCGAGCTCCTCGGGCGGGGTGATGTTCTCGGCGTAGCGGGGAACCTCGCGCGCACTCTGGCGGCCGCCCACGAGCTCCAGCACGCGGAAACGGAACGTCACCTGCCCTTTGCGCACCTCCACCTCATCGCCCGGCTTCACATCGTGGGAGGGCTTGACCCACGCGCCGTTCACCACCACGCGGTTCAGCTTCACCGCGTCGGCCGCCATTGTGCGCGTCTTGTAAATCCTTACGCACCATAACCATTTATCTATACGCATACTCATATCTTAGGGT
>QMCE01005025.1_pt1 | contig 10898 bp, 7 predicted proteins | sample 1821851 | NCBI WGS metagenome assembly QMCE01 (sample SAMN09453174, study PRJNA476694) | Termite gut metagenome, whole genome shotgun sequencing project. | isolation source: worker | host: Odontotermes sp. | place: South Africa:Pretoria | collected 2016-01-28
GGCCAGCGCAACGTCATGATAGGCATCGACGACGACCGTATAGTTTACGTCCCCTTCACCAAAGCCATCCGCGACGACAAACCCATCAACCGCGACCTCATGCAGACGGTCAAGGTGCTGTCGGTGTAGCAGTCAATGCAAAGATGTATATGGGCATCGTGTTGATTTGCCCTACTCCGTCATATCCTTGGTAACGCCGAATTTCTCGGCGTCGTGGCATTTGCCGCGGGGTTCGACGTGGACCACTATGTCGTAAACATCCTCCACATTCTCCTTGATGCGGTCTTCGACGTCGTGGGCGATGCGGTGGGCCTCGTCGAGGGAGAGGCTGCCGTCGGCCTCGATGTCGAGGACTATCATGTACATCCCGCCGATGAGGCTCGAACGGACGCGGTGTGGGTTCTCGGCGCCGGGCACCTGCTCGACGGCTTCAAATATCTTACGGTAAACGGTTACGTCCTTGACGCCGTCCATGAGTTCGGCGTTGGAGTCCATGAATATCTCCACAGAGACCTTGATAATGAACAGGCTCACGATAAGTCCGGTAACGGAGTCGAGTATCGGCATTTTAAGGATGAACGTAAAGAAGAGGCCCAGCAGCACTGCTCCGGATATCACCACGTCGTTGCGCATGTTCTTGGCGTTGGCTATCAGTAGCGAGCTGCCGATACGGCGTCCCTGCCTGTATTGATAGAGCGCCAGAGCGAGCTTGCCGACTATCGAAAATATGGTTATGTATATGGCGAGCATTTGGGGCAGTTCGCGCTGCTCTCCGGAAATGACGGCCGTCAGGGTGGTAACGAGCATCTGCACGCCGGCGTAGAAGATGACCAGCGACAGCACCTTCGTGGCGACGCTCTCGGCCTTCTGGTAGCCGTAGGGATATTTGCGCGAGGGCGGGCGGCTGACGATACCCGCCGTAACTATCATTATCACGGATATCACGACGTCGGTCGCCGAATCTATACCGTCGCCCAGCACGGCCATGCTGCCGGCCACGATACCCACGATGATCTTGGACGCCGAAAGGATCGCGTTGCCTATGGTGCTGACCCACGATGTTCGCATGAGCACCTTCTCTTTGGAAACTGTCTTTGACATTATTCGTACGAAATAAAAATGAATGAAACGATAAAGGTAGTGATTTTATTGTTGCGAACGTATGTGAGGAATCTACCTTATATGATCATTGAGTTAGGCAGATCTCTCGTTGCCTGCGGCTCTGTCGGGAAGAACACACAGCAAAACACATCGATTTTATTGAGCTATTTTACTGTTACTTATATAATTACAGCGCCCGCCCCGGGTTCGTATACCTTCTGAAAAAAAAGGCCGCCCCGACAGGACGGCCCCCCTTCGACGATTGTACCCCTAATAATCGTCTCAGGGCTTGGACGGTAAGATCCTAACCTGTTCTTACCTGCTGTATTTGGGATTCTTTATATTCCACGGGCCTTTGTATTCGGCATGGAGTTCGCCTCCGCTGTGAACGATATCGAACTGGATGGTGTAATTGGTGTGGTCTCCCGCGATCGACATGGTGCCGCTTTTAAGCGCCCATATCGTTGCCATGTTGCCTTTCACCATATTGACCACACCCGAATAATCCTCCGATGCATAAACTGTATTGGCATTGGCGGTCATGTTGATGGGATATATTCCTTCGGGGAGGTCGAGTATCTCTACGGACGATCCCATGTTCAGCGACGACGATGCGAATACGCAGTCCAACATCACCATAATACCGTTCTGCTCGCTAACGGGAATAGGGAAAGAGTAAGGGAAAAATTCCAGAATGAACTCCTCTTTGCCCGCTCCCGCCGAACCGACATAAGTGGATCTGCCGAAAACGAACGGCGTGCGGTCCGTTGCTTTGGCTTTAATATCGTCTCCGGCCAAAGCGATGTTCATGGTATGGTATCCGCCCGCCTTGATCTCTATCGGGTCGACGACGACGTGAGACTTCTTGAAAGTAAACCCTTCGGTCTCTCCCTCGATCGTCATCTTAACCCCCGTGCCGATCGTTATTTCGGGAATGCAGATCGTGCTGAAGTCCCGGCCGTCGGCGTGGATCTCTCCGTTGGGTGTGACGGTGACTGTGGCCGTGGCACCCGACGCAAAACCGCCGAACGTGCCGTCGGTCAGGTTGAAGTTACCCAACCCGGCCAGATTCAGCGAGGCATCGTCGGTGGTAAAGGTGAGCCTTTTGATCGCCTCGCCGTTAAGCTCCGGGCTGTTGAGCACTATCCTGATCATACCCAACACCCTCTTGAAGTACATATCGTCGTAGCTGATGGGCGATGCTCCGTCGTGGGTGTGCGTAATGGGATACATGACCAAAATGTCGGCCGCGGGGTCGAACGACGTGGCGGTGGGTTTCTGAGTGTCGGGAATCCTTATCTTGCCCGTGTTGATGTCGGGGGTGGAGTTACCGACCGGTGCGTGGGGATAGTAGCCGGCTATCGTGTACTCGCCGGCGCCGAGCCCCTGAACGGTACCTGCGAATGTGGCTTTACGGCCACCGTCTTCCAATGTGCTGGTCAATTTCCAGTTCGGGCGGGCAAGGTTGCCCTGGGTTTTGTTGAAAATATGAATCCCGATGGCATCGCCTTCCGTCCATACAGGATTGGCGGGGTCGGAGATGTCGGTTCTCGTCTCTTCGATACCGGCGGTCAGGGATATCCTGGTATCCGCTCCTCCGCGGTTCGTGTCGTTATTGTCGACGCAACCTGCAAACGCGGCAGGAAAGAGCATCATGAATGCGATAAAAGCTAATTTCTTCATTGTAGGTAGATTTTTCATTAAATTACGATTTGCGGCTACCATGTCGTCGAGCCTGTTTCATTGCCGGCGGCACCCGCGGCGCCTGCCGTACCGTAACCCGCAGGGGTTGTGATGCCACTGCTCTGCGCGATACCGTTTTCGACCTCGACCGAGATATTCTCGATCACGGGAGCGATGTACTGTCCTTTTTTCATTTTAGTAATTGTTTTTGGTGGGTTAATAGATCGGTTTATAAATGGGTTATAGATATAGAACCTGAGTTGCGCGTAAACGCGACTCACTTCCTTGTTTGAAGCGGCCTGCAAAGTTGCGACCTCACCCTCCCCGGAGCCTGTCCCGAGCACAGCAAAGTAACTTGGAGAAGGCGGGGAGGGGTGATCGTTAACAAATACGGCTCGCGAAAGCCACTAACCAGAGTTGCGGATGAGGACTTAAATCCCGAATGCCTGACAAACGGCAGGATAAAATAAACCCTTATCCGCGACTCAGGTTATCAGATGTAGAGTTCTTTATTGGGGAACTGCTTGGAGGCGCGGGCTTTGACGGGAAATGCGGGTTTGAAGAAAGGTTGGTATTCCTTCGGGTTCGCCGGTGCATCAGACCCTCCGAACGTCATAAAGCCGGAATATGTTTTCCGTATCTTTTTGCCCTCTTTCGTTACGAGATCCATAACTATGGTGTAGGTGTCGGCGCCCGTTTTGGTGGTTGTCGCCGTACCGCTCACTATCTGGTCATCCTTGATCACCTCCTCTTTTACAAAGCTCCTGATGCTGCTGGAACCGGTGTCGATCTTCCATGCGCCCGCAGAGCCGACAGTATATGTGCCGTCGGGTATGGTCTCGGCGGTGCCGGGGGCGTACATAAGCATAAAGAGAATATGTTCGTTGCCCACCGCATTGGTGTCCGTAAGGGCGAGATAGTAGATCCTGAAGTCGTCGGTTCCCAAACTGACGTACATGGCCTCTTTGAATTCGACCTCTTCGACGGGACAGAGGTAGTTCAGATTCGGCACATACAAGGGTCCGTCGTAGGAACCGGTGAACGTACTGTATGCACCGTTGTCGAGAGCGATATCGAACGTCATGTCGTAATCGGTGTGGTCTCCGGCTATGGTCATGGTGCCTCCGGTGATCAACTTGTCGGCCTCCACCACATTGCCGTCATCCACAGGCCAAAGCACGGTAAAGGAGTTGCCCATGGGATCGGTTATAAGAACATTATTGGGGGCTACCGTGTTGCATTGCCTGCCCATGCTCTCATCGACGGGTGGCGCGATTATATCCAGCACGAACCACCAGCCGTTGAGGTCGGAACCTTCCGGATCGAAAGAGACGGTCGACAGCATGAAATGGCTTGTGCCCGGTCCGTAGTTCTCCCAAAGATTCATACTGCCGTTCAGGAGCATCGAGTGGAACCGGACGTCGCTGTATTGACGCCACTTTCCCGTGGAGAATGCATAGCCGTCGACCCATTCGCTCCATACGTCGTATTTGCACGAACGCACTTTCCAGGGATATGAACTTTCGGGAGTAAGGCCGGTGGCCATATAGGTAAGTCCGTTCACGGTAACGGGTGCCGCGTTGCCTATGACTACTTCGTGAAAGTCGGCGCCGGGGTGTTCCCACGATAATGTCGCCGTGTCGTGGGTTATGTCCGTAACATCGAGATCGGTGGGATCGGGTGTAATACCCGGTATGGCCTTCGTGGTGAACTTGTCGCCTTCGACCCATACGCTCCACAGTCCGTTTTTGCACGATCGTATTTTCCATACGTATTCAGTTTCCGGAGCGAGACCGGTAAGACCGTAGCTGAGTCCTACCACAGATACAGCCTCTCCGTTGTTTATCACTACTTCGTGGGAGTCGGCGCCGGGATGCTGCCACGAGAGAGTTGCCGTATCGACAGTTACGTCCGTCACCGCAAGGCCTGTGGGGGCGGGTACGCCATCGTCTTTGAGCGTCGTGAAAGCGGGACCATTAGCCCAATCGCTCCTGGCGTCACCTTTCACGGCCTGTACTTTCCATGTATAATCCGTTTCGGGAGTAAGGCCGGTAGCCTCGTAAGAGGCGGAAGCAACTGCGACGGCATCCATGCCATCGATCGACACGTTGTATTTTTCGGCGCCGTCGACAGCCGTCCATGAGAGTCCGGCTGTGGTCGCCGTACAGGTTTCGACTTTGAGTCCGCCGGGAGTGTCCGGTAACTCCGGTTCCGTATCACATGAAACCGCAAGCCAAACCGAACAGGCGAAAATGCCTGCTAACTGCAAGATTTTCTTCATAAATTTAAATTTAAGGTTAGTAAATATGGGTTAGTAAAAGTTTGGGTAGTTTAAACCAAAAAGCCGCATCGGGATGTCCCGACACAGCATACACTTATAAATATTAACATACCGACAATAAATCATTTATCGCTCGACGGCGCACTACACCCATATCGACATATGCACTGTGAGAGCGGCTGTCGGGGTACGTGTTGCGCGGATTTTCGACGATCGGTAAAATCATAAACAACGGTGTTTGAATTTGGCAAACATAAGCCATTGTTTTTGTAAATGCAAATATTTTGAGAAAATTATAACATTTTTAGGCGCATTAATAGCATATGGAGTCACATTCAATACGTTGGAACGATCGCCGGCTTGCAGTCGGCGATCCATACCGCACACAGATCACCGCCATACGACGTCCAGCGCAGCATATTAACATACAAATAACAGATTTACACCACACTTACCCGTAAAATAATATTATATTAAACGATAATTTCCATGGCCGGTAAATAAAAAAATCGTATATTTGAACTCGCAGAAGAAAGTTATGGCACAAAACGAAAAACGCGAGAATGTCTTCGAGCTGATAAAGTCGATGAACAAGGCCGAAAAACGCAACTTCAAACTCTACGCCAACAGGCTCGGCAGTAGCGAAGAGGCCAAGTTCGTCACACTGTTCGACAGCATAGATTCGCTCGAAGAATACGACGAAGGGAAAGTTCTGCAGCGATGCCATTCCGTCAAAAAGCAGCAGCTTCCCAACATGAAAGCGCACCTTTACAGGCAAATACTCATCAGCCTTCGCCTGTTGGGCGTCCAGCACTCCCCGATGCTGCAAATGCGCGAACAGATAGACTTCGCGCGCATACTTTTCGACAAAGGGCTTTACTCGCAGGCCGAGAGGGTCCTCGACAAAGTGGCCGCCCAGGCCGGGGACACCGAACAGCACGTCACCATACTCAGCATAATCGAACTCCAGAAACAAGTAAGAGCTATCAACGTTTCGGGCGATATGACCCATGAGGCCACCGCCGCCAACCGCCGCACGATACATATATGCGACGAAATAGAGTCCTCCAACGAACTCTCCAATCTTGCCGTGAGGCTCTACGCGCTCCACCTGCAGCTCGGTTACGCCCGTTCACAGAAAGATCTCGACCTGCTCGACATATACTTCAAACCGCGCCTCGACAACTATGCCGGACGCGATCTCTCGTTCACCGAGCGGTTCTACCTCTATCAGGCAATGGCATGGTACCATTACGTGAGGCACAATTTCGCATACGCTTACCGCTACGGCCGGGCGTGGATCGATATGTTCGACGAAAGACCCGAAATGAAGGAGATAATGTACGACAGTTACCTGCGCGGATACTCGAGGTTCCTGGAAGGTATGTACCTAATGCGTATGTACGGGCTCTTCGTCAAAACCATGAACAAGTTCGAACAGGAGAGCAGCACCATAGGCAGCATAAACGAGAACGCGGAGATGATCTCCCAACAAATCCTCTTCACCGCAAAACTCAACAAATGCATACTCGAAGGGGCGTTCAAGGAGGGCTTGTGGATGACGCGCAGCATCGACAGCTACCTCAAGCGCTACGGCAAGCACATGAACGTCTACGACAAAATGATGCTCGACTACAAGATAGCGATGCTATACTTCGGCGACGGCAATTTCACCAAGTGTATGGAATACCTGTCGGGCATAATCTCCGTGAAAGACCCGCAGGTGAGGCGTGATCTGCAATGCTATGCCCGTATGCTTAACATCATAGCCTCCTACGAGGCCGGCATAGACTATAATCTCGACTACCAGATAAGGTCGGTCTTCTCGTTCATAATGAAAATGCGCGACATGACCGAAATGAAGCGCGAAGTGTTCGCATTCCTGCGCAAGCTGGGCAACGCAGGCGCCATAAGCATCAAAAAAGAGCTGAAAGTCCTCTACGAACGCCTTAAGCCCTACGAAAACCACCACTACGAACGGCGCACATTCTACTACCTCGACCTGATGTCGTGGCTCGAAAGCAAGATCACGGGCAAGAATTTCGGCGACATAGTCCGCGCCAAGTTCGACCGCATAATCGAAGGGGAGAATGGCTCTCCGGATGCGGAGAAAGCATAGAATTACAATATCTTCAAATCTAAATACCATGAAAAACCTTTACTTGTTTATTTTGATTTTCGGCCTGTTGTTCTCAGGCTGTGAAAACGACACCCCCGAAACAACAATATACACCATCGCTCTGACCGACGATGGCAACGGCACGGCTAAAGCGACTGTCGGCGACAAAGAGATCATCAAAGCGGCGGAAGGTGTGACCGTTGTGCTCACCGCCGTGCCGGACGAAGGTTATGTGTTCGGTGAATGGACTACCGAAAACGGCAACGTTACATTCAATAATGCGGGAGCGGCTTCCACGACTTTCACCATGCCGGCCGGCGACGTTGAGATCAGGGCGGAATTTATCGAAGACAACATAGACGTCCTCTCGATGATCACCGACCCTCTATTCAAGGGCATTTGTGAATATGCCATGACAAACGAATATAACTACTGGAATTATCTTTATGGCATAGACCCGTTTATTCATCCCGCATGGGATACGAACAGCGACGGTATTCTTTCGCTTTCGGAGGCCTACGCAGTAAAAGCCATATATGTGGTGGGGCAATTGATCCGGTCGTTTGAGGGAATAGAGTATTTTAGGAATTTAGAGGTATTTGCTTGTGGCGACACCGGACTGACATCGTTAGACGTATCGCACAATACGTCACTCATCACTCTTGTATGCATTAACTGCAGTCTTCCTTCGCTCGACGTGTCGAATAACAAAGCGCTTATGTGTCTGGACTGTAACGACAACCTGATCACATCGCTCGATGTGTCGAAAAATACGGAACTCCAAACTCTGGATTGTTCGAAAAATAAACTCTCTTCACTCGATATATCCAATAATACAAAACTTGTTCGTTTGACTTGCTTCTATAATTATCAGCTAACCTCACTCGACATCTCGGAATGCACGGCGCTCTCTGCTTTGGATTGTGGCGGCAATCACCTCACATCACTCAATGTCTCGAATAATACGGCGCTCGTAGATCTGAATTGCTATAACAATCAACTCACATCGCTCGATATCTCGAACAATACCGCACTTACATATTTGACTTGCTTTAACAACAGGATGTCCGCGTTGGATATCACCAATATGGCAACATCATCCGACTTCTTCTTATACGTCGTTTGTTGTGGCGACCAAACTACCGACGGGACTACGCCATTAACACTGACGCTGACCATGCGCGAAGATCAGAAACCATATTGGGATTTCTTTTTGAACAATCCCAAAGGGTACGGACAGTACAATACAAATGTGATCCTCGCGAATTAACTCCGACTCACGTTAAAATTAGAGCCCGTTTAAAAACGGGCTCTAATTTTTCTTAAGGCTATTTCAACTCCAAACTCCACACTCTATTATTTAGCTCTGTGCCGCTGGTTCTGGGGTTTATTGTTCTTGCCGTTCTTTTTCTGGTACTGGTTCTTCTTGCCACGCGAGGGCATACTGTGGGGCGGCTGCCTGTAATCGCTTTTCATCAGACTTATGGCGGCTTCATCGACGTCTATGCCGTTATTCGACATTCTCTTTATATCCTTGATTATAGCCTCGTTGTTGGGATGCTCCTGATTGTACTCGTAGCTCTTGGTGCGCAAATAGCGGGCTATATCGTTTATGGCATCCTGCACGGCCTCGCCCTGCGGTTCGTTCTCGAGAGCGTTTATGATCCGCTTCACATACTTGCCGTAATGCTTCATGACGACCTTCTTGTCGGGATACTTCATCCGTTCAGGTGCCGGCGTCAGGGTGACGGAAGTGGGAATAGGGTAAGGCGAATCCACGTCGAGCCTGAAATCCGACATAATGAACAGATGATCCCACAACTTGTGCGTGAACTCCGGCGTGTCGCGCAGAAGAGGATTGATGTTGCCCATGACGCCGATTATGTAGCGCGCCTTGCGGTTTCGCTCTTCGCGATCGTCGACCAGCATGAGATTGTCGACCATCATATGGATATGGCGGCCGTATTCTGGCAATTCGAGATGCTTGCGATAAATGTTATAATTTTTCTCCATTTAAAATAATACAATAAGACGCAGAAAGGAAAGAAATCGAAAATCAGGGTTAAAAAACTAAGAATGAGAGAGAAAAAACCGCAACTCTTTGGATAAGACGGTTTAAATGATTAACTTTACGCAAAGTTATAGAGTTTTTTATAAAAAACAAGATTTTGGACGATTAAACGTCCGCCCCGGACATTCCGGACAGGTTGAAAAAACACAGTACAGTTACTATCACCCCCCTCGCAATGGCAACTATATTGGTTATAGACCCTTCCCGCAGCATACGCAGCACACTGAAGGAAAGATTGGAATATGAAGGTTACCGTGTCGACGTCGCCGAAGACACCATCGCCGGCGTGTCGATGTACAGCAGCAGCCTCTTCGATCTCGTAATTTGCGGCCAACCCGACTCACCCCTCCGCATTTCCACCCCCTGGATAAGGCTTTCCCACGACTCCAGTCCCGAAAGCGCAGTATTGGCCATGCAGCAGGGCGCGATCGATTTCGTCACCAAGCCCATAAACATGAACAGGCTTCTGGAGGCGATCCGCCGCGGGCTCTCGGCAGGACAGCAACGCGCCCCCGAAGTACAAGCTCCGACACAGGAGAGAGCGGCCGCACCGGAAATCAATCCCGACGAAGCATCCGTTCGCCATGTAAGACCGCGCGCGCAGCAAATTACCACACCCATCATAGGCGACTCGGAGCCCACCATGAAGCTCAAAAGGATTATCGACAAGGTGGCGCCCACCGAGGCACGCGTATTGATCATGGGCTCCAACGGTACTGGCAAGGAGCTCGTTGCGCGCTGGCTTCACGAAAAAAGCAAACGTAAAGACGGCCCGTTCGTAGAGGTCAACTGCGCGGCCATACCGTCCGAGCTCATCGAAAGCGAGCTCTTCGGCCACGAGAAAGGGGCTTTCACATCGGCCGTCAAACAGCACAAAGGCAAGTTCGAGGCCGCCCACAGGGGAACGCTCTTTCTCGACGAGATAGGCGACATGAGCCTCGCGGCACAGGCTAAAGTGCTCCGCGTGCTTCAGGAGCGCAAGATCACGCGCGTGGGCAGCGACAAGGATGTCGATGTCGACGTGAGGGTGGTAGCCGCGACCAACAAGAATGTCCCGCACGAGATCCGGCAGGGTAATTTCCGCGAAGACCTGTTCCATCGCCTCAGCGTTATAATCATCAACGTCCCGCCCCTCGCCCAGCGGACAGACGACATTCCGCAACTTGTGGAGAACTTTCTCGAATCATTCTGCGAATACTACGACGTCCCCGTAAAATCTATCGACCCCGACGCCCTCGAAGAACTCAGGCAAATGCCCTGGACGGGCAACATCCGCGAACTGCGCAACGTCGTCGAACGCCTCGTGATCCTCTGCGACAATCCCATAACCCGCACCGACGTAATAACATACGCCAACGGACTCGGTTAATTGATCGATGTTTTTTGTTCTCTTTTGCAAAAGAGAACCAGAAAACTCTTGGAGATACTTCGTATCTCATGGTTTTTTCTATACAAGTTCGGAAAGAGAGAAGAGCGGCAGTATCGCTTTACTTATATGTTTTAATTTACTGCCGCTCTTCTCTCTTTCCGAACTTGCAAAGTAAGCCGTGAAAAACGTAGTTTTTCCAAAAGTTCTTTGGTTCTTTCTTACAAGAAAGAACAGAAAATATTGAATAAATAACCGTATCTTTGGACATATTTTA
>QMCE01002153.1_pt1 | contig 10894 bp, 10 predicted proteins | sample 1821851 | NCBI WGS metagenome assembly QMCE01 (sample SAMN09453174, study PRJNA476694) | Termite gut metagenome, whole genome shotgun sequencing project. | isolation source: worker | host: Odontotermes sp. | place: South Africa:Pretoria | collected 2016-01-28
ATCCACGCGGTCAAGCTCTTCCTTGGGCAAATGGGCGAGCAACTCCCATCCTTTGTCCAACGTCGTAATAATGCCTCTATCTTCTTCCATCCCTTGGTTGACGAACTCCTTCTCAAACGCCGCACCAAACGCAAGATACTTCTTGTCGATGTCTGGAAGCTCGTCTTCGCCGATGACGCTGGCCAGCGCCCTCACGTCCCCTACGTGCGCATAGGATGAAAACAACTGGTTCCCCAAGTCCATGTGGTCCTCCCTCGTGAACCCCGCCCCAATTCCATCCTTCATCAAGCGCGACAGGGAGGGCAACACGTCAATCGGCGGATACACGTTCTGCTGGTGCAAGTACCTCTCCAACACGATTTGCCCCTCGGTAATGTAACCCGTCAAGTCCGGGATTGGGTGCGTGATGTCGTCGTTCGGCATGGTGAGGATGGGAATCTGGGTGACGGAACCCTCCACCCCCTGCACGATTCCCGCCCGCTCATATATTGTTGCCAATTCGCTGTACAGGTATCCCGGATACCCCTTCCTGCTTGGAATCTCCCCTTTGGAGGAGGACACCTCGCGCATGGCTTCCGCAAACGAGGTCATATCCGTTAGGATGACCAATATATGCATGTTTTTCTCAAAGGCCAGATATTCCGCCGCCGTCAACGCCACCTTGGGGGTAATCAACCGCTCCACGACCGGGTCGCTGACGAGGTTCAGGAACATCGTGACGTGTGAAATGGCCCCACTCTCCTCAAACGTCCTGCGGAAGAATTCCGCCACGTCGTGGTTCACGCCCATGGCGGCAAACACGATGCCGAACTTATCCGTGGAGCCGTCGCCCAACGATGCCTGTTGTACGATTTGCGCCGCCAACTGGTTGTGCGGCAATCCATTGCCGGAGAAAATGGGCAGCTTCTGGCCCCTAATCAACGTGGTCAGGCAGTCAATGGCGGAAATGCCCGTCTTAATGTAGTTCCTTGGGTACTCCCTCGACACGGGGTTCAGCGGCAGGCCGTTCACGTCCCGCATCTCCTCCGCCGAAATCTTGCCAATGCCGTCTATGGGCTGCCCCACCCCGTTGAACACGCGTCCAAGGATGTCTTCCGACAAGGCGACCTCCATCGGCTTGCCCGTCAACTTGGTATGCGTATTCACCAACGACATGTCGGCCGTACTCTCGAATACCTGAATCACGGCCTTGTCCTCGTTAATCTCTATAATCCTACCCAGCTTCCTTGTCTTTCCCTCTACAACGAGCTCTACAATCTCCTCATAAAAGGCGTTCTGTACGCCCTCCAACACAATTAATGGACCGTTTATCTCACTAAGACCCAGATATTCAATGGACACGCTTTTCACTCCTTTAGGCGTTGCTAAAGCAACGGCGTTATTGTGACACTACCCTCAAATTTTTAGGCGTTGCTAAAGCAACGGCGTTATTTAGGCTCTCCACTCTAATTTTTAGGCGTTGCTAAAGCAACGGCGTTATTGTGGCACTACCCTCAAATTTTTAGGCGTTGCTTTGCAGGCAATTGTCGTAAAACTCGTCTATCAGCTTCTTATAGTCGTCAAACTTCTCCAATTCGTCGTTGGCGACGTCGTACTTAATGGTGATAATCTTTTCAAATATGCCCTGTTCCTTTAACACGGACATGGGCATGCTCATCCCGACCAGCACCTTGGACTTCTCATACAGGTACAGGATGGTCTCCATCATCTTCAACTGCTTCTCCATGGGGACGTACGTGTCGTCCTTATGGAAGGCGTTCTGTTGCAGGAAGCCCAGACGAATCACCCTGGAAACCTCCAGCACCAACTTCTGGTCGTCCGGCAACACGTCGCTGCCTATCAGCTTCACAATCTCGTTCAGCGTATTTTCCTGCGACAACAGGCTCAGCATGGTGTTGCGGTAATGGATGAACTCGTTACCCACCTTTTTCAGGTACCACGGGGTAAGGTCCCCCAAATACTCGCTATAGCTCGTAAGCCAATGGATGGCGGGAAAATGCCTGGCGTATGCAAGGGAACGGTCCAAGGCCAAGAAACACCGGACGAAACGTTTCGTGTTCTGCGTAACCGGTTCGGAGAAGTCCCCACCTTGCGGCGAAACCGCCCCTATAATGGTGACGCTGCCCTCCGAGCCATTCAGGTTCTCCATGAACCCCGCCCTCTCGTAGAAGTCCGACAAGCGGGAGGCCAAATACGCCGGGAAGCCTTCTTCCGCCGGCATTTCCTCCAACCGACCGGACAGCTCCCTTAGCGCCTCCGCCCAACGGGAGGTGGAGTCCGCCATAATGGCCACGTGGTAACCCATGTCCCTGTAATACTCCGCCAACGTGACGCCCGTATAGATGCTGGCTTCCCTTGCGGCAACCGGCATGTTGGACGTGTTGGCAATCAGCACGGTGCGGTCCATCAACGGTCGACCCGATTTGGGGTCCACCAACTTCGAGAACTCCTCCAACACGTCCGTCATCTCGTTGCCGCGCTCCCCGCAACCGATGTACACGATGATGTCGGCGTCCGCCCATTTAGCCAATTGGTGCTGGGTCATGGTTTTGCCCGTGCCAAAACCGCCGGGTATTGCCGCCGTACCCCCCTTGGCAATGGGGAACAACGTGTCCAAAATACGTTGGCCCGTAACCAACGGTCGGTCAATGGGATGCCTCTTCTGCGTGGGTCTTGGTATGCGAATCGGCCATCTCTGCATGAGCTTGATTTCCACCTCGTCCTCGCCGTCCCGTATCGTCGCAATTACGTCGTCTATCGTATACTTGCCGTTCGGAGCTGCTTCCACTACGACGCCCTGCACGTTGGGCGGCACCATGGAACGGTGGACGATGGCGGACGTCTCCTGCGTCTGGGCAATGACCGTCCCCCCGTGTACGTCCTCACCCACTTTAACCATAATCTCCACGTCCCACAGTTTCTCACGGTCAAGGCTGTCAACGCTTACCCCTCTCGGAATGTACATGCCTTCGCCCCGCGCAATTTCCTTCAGCGGCCTCTCGACCCCGTCAAATATATTGTTCAGTATGCCGGGCGCCAAGGTGACCGAAATGGAGCCCCCCGTTCCCACGACCTCCTCCCCGGGCTTTAACCCCGTCGTTTCCTCATACACCTGTATGGTGGTCATATCCTTCGTCAGTCCGATTACCTCGCCAACCAGACGGTCGCCTCCCACATAGACCATCTCCGACATCTTGAATCCTTGGCTTCCCTTCAGATAGATGACGGGACCGTTGACCCCATATATGTTACCGACGTTCTCCATAGGAACCCCCTTCACCTTTAGATCGAAAACCCTTCCCTCTGTTCCTCAATACCCGATGTGAAAGAATGGTCTATTAACACGTTTTTGGCGTGTACCACCGCCCGAACGCCCCCCATAAAGTCAATGCTGCTAACCGTAAGGACGGCACCCGACTTCTTCTCCAACCGCTTCTTTTTATCCTCGTCCGACGCGTTGATGTAGATGGTCATTTCCTCCTTACGGGCGAACTGGACGGCCTCCTTTATCTTCTCAACAAGGAAGTCCTCATATTCTTCCGTCTGCATATACTCGACCAACTTCTCGTCCACGGATTGGAACACCTCGTCACAGTATTTGGCCGTCGCCTCGGCCAACTCCTTCTTAACGCTCTTCATCGTATGGGACAATACCTCGTTCTTCTCCCTCTTCAAATGTTCTTCTTCTGATTGGACCACCGCCTCCGCCTTCACACGGGCGTCCCTTTTGAATTTCTTGTACGTGTTGTCCAGACTCTCTTGGTACTCTCTCAATAATTGGCTCTTCTGCTCCGAGGCGTCTTCGATGGCGGATTGATAGAATAAGTCCAGCTTTTCTTGAAGCGTCATAATCCATCCTCCCAAGATAGTAAACTCTTTAAAGTTTTAACCCAATGGCTTGGTTTACGTAATCCGTTATAAAATTTGGCTTGCGTCCCGTCCCATGCCTGTCGGGAATTTCTACAATAAGCGGCATACGGTACTGAAGCTTCACCTCGTCAACCAAGTCGGGGAACTCCCTCCCAAACTTTTCCGTCAATAGTACGATGCCTATCTCCTTATCCTTTACCGCCTTCTCCAGTTGCTCCCTCAGATGTTCCCTGGAATGGATGACGACCCCGTCCACCCCGGCGAGGAGCATGCCGGTATAAGTATCCACATTGTCACTAATCAAGAACATCTTCATACGCGTCTCCCAACCTGGCGCCTTGGCGTACTCCCCATCAACTCAGGATAAAGAATGCGATCAGCAGCCCATACAGCGCAACCGACTCCGCCAACGCCACAAAAATCATCGCCTTACCCATAACCTCGGGATTCTCACTAATGGCCCCCAACGCCGCACTTGCGGAACTGGCCACGGCGATGCCCGCACCGATACAGGCAAGGCCAACGGCCAAACCGGCACCAATGTACTTCCACCCCTCCGCCGCACCCTGTGCGACAGCGGCGGTTGCAGCGACTTCCTCCGCATTTGCACTGCCCCTGGACACCATCAGGCCGATGACCAACAAGATGCCGATGAACGTCACAACGTTGTATACCGCGACTTTCTTAACCATAACCCCTACCTCCTGCTATTATTAATGTTATTATTACTATCACTTTATGGCGGTGACGTCCTTAATAGAATGGAACGCCTTGCCGGACCCCTTATAGAAACGGCTAAACATCTCATAATACTCCAACCTCAGCACCTGGATGCCCACGACCAACGCCTCCAACCCCGAAACGAGGATGTTTCCCACGATGACGACCACCATGTTCAACTTCCCCTGCGGCCCTTCCGCCAAGGAGAATACGACGCCCATCATGCCTGCGTGAATGAGGGCGAACGCGCCCACTCGCAAGAAGGACAAGGTGTTCGTGGTGTAACTTAGGAGAACCTCGAACAATTCTACGAACGCCTCCACAAAGAACATGGCCTTCCCACTCTTCGGCAACACCCTTCCCTTCTTCTTCATCAGGTTGCCAATCGGCTCCTTCAAGAATATGGCGAACAGGGAAACCCCTATCAAGGTGACGACCATGGATTGTGGCAGTGCGGGACGCCCCGTAAACGCCAAGGCGACGACGGCCATAATGGTGCCGTAACACAACAATCCCGCAACCCCGCTTGGATCCAGCAACAACGACTCCGCATCCTTTTGCCGGATGGCGTTCCGAATGTGGAGAACCATGGCGATTAGGATGAGCGCGACGCCAAAAACCACCGATATCGTCAACGTCGTCATAATGTCATTCATGGGGTGCATCCACCTTGCCGGAATCCAATCCTCAAACCCAAACACGCTGCCATACATCCAGCCGAATATGACGGACCATATTCCAGCCAAAGACACGATGGCGGCTATCTTGATTTTCTTTACATAATACAACAAACCCCCCCCTATAGTCAAGCACAAACCTTGCCCCACGTCGCCAAACATGATGCCGAACATCAGGGTGTAGGTAAGGGCGATGAACAGGGTTGGGTCCATCTCGTTGTAATTCGGCAACCCGTACATCTCGACAAACATTTCAAACGGCCGGATAAGTCTGGGGTTGCGCAACTTGGTTGGCGGCTTTATCTCGTCATCCATAGAATCCACCGTCTCGTCGTCGATGCAGTAAATCCTCTCGTCGTCCTCAATCTCCTTCAAGAACCGCTTGGCTTCCCTCCGCGTCATCCAACCGGCCAGAATATAGAAGACTTGGCTGCCGCCCTTCTCTATCGTGCAGGCGGCCAACTTGCGAATCTCAAAATGCCGGTTTCTTTCACTTATTTCTTTGTAAGCGTGTAAAATGTCGGGTGCCTCGTCATCCAACTTATTCTTCATTTCCTGCTTAAGTTGGCGGATTCGCGCGTCAACCTCCTCCACCTTGCCCCTGATGCCTTGGTACGCCTCGGCCGGCGTCCCTTCATACTCGTCGGATATGAACATCCTTTCAAAATGCAGGGAGGAAAATATGGCGTCCACTTGTGTTGCGGACGACGCAGGGATAAAGTAGATTCCCCAGACGTACGCCTCGTCCCTGTGGCATTCCAAGAAGACGGTTTCCAAGTTCTCATAGACGTATTTGGCGAATTTTGCATAGTTTTGATGGGCAATCTTCCCAAATCGAAACTTTATGAAGCGTAAATTTAATATCCTTTGAATCTCCGACTCCAACATGCGGAACGGCTCAATCTCCGCCATCAGTGCCTTGTAGCGCTTTCTCCCTTCCCGTAACTCGTCTATCTTGGCAAGGAATTCCCTCGTTACGACTTCGGCCCGCTCAATAATCCCGATTGCCTCTTGGGCGTCCATTTCGCCAAGGGACGGAGTCTTCCCCTCCGAAATGTTGGGAAGGATGGCCTGCGCCTGGCTTACGATGGCTTTGTATGGATTGATCTCGACAAACGGCATTAAGTTTGTGACTCCCGTCAACTCATCCAGCGCGTTTTCAAGATGTATCTCGTATTTTGTCAAATACCTTTCGACTACGCGGTCAAAATCTTCCCTCGGACCGGTCAAACTTAGAAATTCCATTTTTTCTATCACAAGAATTCCCTCCCTAATAATCTTTCAGTATGGCCAAGCTATCTTCCGGGCTCAATTGGTAACGGACGCACTCCAATGCCGTCATCAGCTTGTCAACCTCCCTCTCGCGGAGGTATAGGTATTCATGGACCGGGGCTATCGAATGGGGGTACCGTTTTGCGTTGCCATGGTAAACGTCCCTCACCAGCTTGTGGTATGCGACCTCCATGTCCACCTTTTCATCATCCCCAACGTACTTTTTATAACCGCTTTGTTGTAGCAACTTTATGAACTCCTCCATGTTGGCCGACTCCACCATGCCGCGGATTTGCTCTTTGGTAAGTTTGTAGCGTATGGGAAGGATGGAGCGGTATATTTGGGCGACGTCGGCCGAGTAAAACATTTTATAGCGGTAAATCCACAAAATGTTCAACATGTCAATTTCACGGCCCACCTGTTCCGTAAACACAACCCTCTCCTTGCCCTTTAACACGGCGTCCTTCAACCGCCACACTTCTTTATAGTAAAACACGTCCAGCTGCGTTTGATAATCAAACAACAAGGCTTCCCCCTGGTCTTCATGGAAGGCTGCAACGACGCCGTAATACCTCGTCCCTTCAAGGCACGCCACCAATTCGTCCATACTGCTCGCCCCCGCCAACCTATCCAACGGCAACTTGGAGTGTTTCTCCAGAAAATTGGCGTACAAGAATTTCCGTTGCTCGTTTTCTTGATGGAGGGTACTCAGAATACAATCCTTCAACAGCTTTATTTCAAAATGAAGAAGGTAAAGCGAAAGAATGTCCCGCTGTTTGCCGCTACAGAATTGGTATATTTTTATGAAGTCGTCATATAGGGCGTTCCCCACAACGTGTTCTATTTGGTCGCGGTGGACGCGTTGCTCGTCTAGGCCGTCAAAAATCTTCCCATAAGTCGGTTTTTGCTTAAGGTATGAAACGATTTCGGATACTCCGTCAAAATGAATGATTTTTTCATAGTCCCCCTCCGTCAAGAGGTGGACCCCCATCGCCTTAACTTTCGTCGTTATGCCACTATACGCTGTTAATCCGGCCATTGCCGCCTCCTACTTGGTGATGCTTCTGACTATCTGCTCGATCATCTTCTCTTTTTCTTTCTTATATTTCGCCTCCAGGGCCTGCAACTGCTCCGCCGCTTCCTTTTGCATCCTCTCCTGTTCGGGACCCAACTCGCTTTCCATCTTTGCCTTCATTTCCTTGATTTTAGCTTCCGTCTCCTTAGCCGTCTCATCTTCAAAAGCCTTCATCTTCTCGTGAAGGTCGTCTTCCATCGCCTTTTTTTCGTCCGCAACCCCATCAATTATAGTATTGGCTTTGTCTTCAATCTCAAACAGCGTATCTAATATCTCACTCAAGTATTAGGCACCTCCCAACGGATAAAGTAAACCCTTCATGGTTCGCTACCGACAATCGTATCACAGAATGTATGAAAAATCTATAGCAAAAGTTATGATTTATAAATCATATTATGACGATTTGTTGTACAATGTGCAAAATAGTATTTGAGTTTTTGGGAGTTTTATGCTAGTATAAGTTTGTGGCATGGTTTTTTCTATACTATAAGTGGAGAGGAGGCTAGTTGGTTTTGCGATTACGAAATATTCCAAATTCAAAAGAACGGATTGAGACGTGTACCTACATGGTAAATGAGCCGGAGAAGTGGAAGGGGCGCTGGCGGGAGTTGTTCCCCGAAGACGGTCCGATACATTTGGAGATTGGCATGGGCAAGGGGCGGTTCATTTGGAATATGGCGAAGGAGAACCCCACCGAGAACTTTGTCGGGGTCGAGAAGTTTACGGGGGTGCTGTCCCGTGCCGTACGGACGCTGGAGAAGCAGGAACGGGACGCTTTGGCCGCACTTCCCCCCCGCTCCGAAGGCGGCTCCCCCCTCCTGTGGAACAACTTGCGTTACATGCATCTTGACGCCCAGAACATTTGCGACGTATTTGACGAGGGGGAGGTGTCCACCCTGTACCTTAACTTCTCCGACCCCTGGCCCAAGAAGCGGCACGCCAAGCGGCGCTTGACGTCGTCGGATTTTTTGCGGCGGTACGAGCGCATCCTAATTCCCGGCGGACTTCTAGTCTTCAAGACCGACAACCGAAAATTTTTTGATTTTAGCCTGAGTGAGCTTGGGGCTTCCCATTGGGAACTGCAAAGCGTCGTTTACGGCGTGCATTCGGAGGCGCGCCCCACGGATAAGTTTATGACGGAATATGAAGAACGATTTGTGCGATTGGGTTGTCCCATATACCAATTCTCCGCATACTTTTAACTTTCCCGCATATATTATTGGTTAAGTAAGATTATGGGGTAAACGGTTATGGAACGAGGCATTAAGTCTACAATCGCAAAAATGACGGCTCCCAACATGAACCTAAATCGAAAGGTACTGCAAATCCGTAAATCCGTAAACGAGGTAAACCGACTTCTCCAACCCCCCAAGCGGGGTGGAAAGAGTGGGGGTAAATAGGATGGAGGATGAAAAACGCAGAAGGTTCCACTTTTTGCTTCAATTACTAGCCAAGATGGGTTGGGACATACATTCAGATGGAGACGATTCAAAAGGAGACGATATGGAACTTCAAATTACGGACGAGAACTTTGAACAAGAAGTACTGGAATCCAACATACCCGTTTTGGTGGATTTTTTCGCGGATTGGTGCGGCCCGTGCATCATGATGGCCCCCATAGTGGCGGACTTGGCTAAAGCGTACGACGGCGTCGTAAAAGTCGGCAAGCTCGACGTGGATAAGTACCAAGAACTGGCGCTTCAATACCGCATACTCAACATCCCCACGTTCCTCCTCTTCAAGGATGGGGAGGTCGTGGAGACCATCGTGGGCGCAAGCCTGACCAAAGAATCCTTTCAAAAAATGGTCAAACCTTACCTATAGGTTGGCGATGCCCTTCTTTTTCAGGCGCGTACGGATGAACGCTTGGACGAGGTAGGCCATTACCGCCGTGACGGGCACTCCCAGGAACATGCCCACGATTCCAAAATAAGCGCCGCCAACCGTTATGGCGAAGATGACCCATAGCGGTTTGAGGCCCGTGGACTCCCCTAAGATTTTGGGTGCCAGGAACAACCCGTCAAACTGCTGTAATAGGAATATGATGATACCGAAAATGATGGCTGATTTGGGGTCAATCAACAAGTAAATGGCGATACCCGGCGCGGCACCTATAAAGGGTCCGAAATACGGTATCACGTTGGTGATCCCAACAATCACGCTGATTAGCACGGTATACGGCAACTGGAAAATCGTCGTAAATATAAAGCACATCAATCCCATCGCCAGAGAATCCGTGGCGCTTCCAATCAGGAATCTCGAGAATATTCGGCTGCAATCCCTCCCTATTACACAAACCGCATCCGCACGCTCCTTGCTCAGTAGGGCGTATAGGAACCGCTTAAAACCCTTGAGGCTGTTTCCCTTGTCAAACATCATGTAACAGGATATCACGATGGTCAGCGTAAACGTAATCAACGCCCTTACGGCGCCATAGGACAAGTTCCACAGAATGGGAACCAAGTCGGCCGCAAAATTCTTGAAGTAGTCATAGATTTCCGGCTCCAGCTCACTGATCTTCTCTTGAATGTAGTCAAAGTCAACATTGGCAAACGCCCGGGAGAACGTCGGGTTCTCGTCCAAACCCTGAATGAACTTCTCCACCTGGTCGTACATGTATGGCAACCGCAGAGTCAAGTCTTGAATGCTCCTGATAATTTGCGGTATGACGTAGAGCATTGCGGTAATCAACAATCCCAGAATGAACGCATAGGCAATTATAATGCTGAGGGTTTTCCGTAGCCCCCGTAACTTAGGCTTCTTCATGACGAATTTCTTCAGCAATTGGTCAATTTTCATCATAAACGGATAAATCAAGTATGTAATGATGAGGCCAAGGAGGAAGGGTAGAATCGATTGAAGGAACCCACCAATCGCATTCCTCGTGTCGTCTATGTTGACGATTGCAAAGATGGCGACGGTGCTGGCCACCACTAGACAGAACGCGTAAATGCATATGGTGAAGTATTCCTTGTTCTTTTCAAATTGGTTCTCCTTCCCGCTTCCCGCTTCCTTCACTTCCTTTGCCTTTGCTACAATTCTCTCTTTGCTTGATTTTTGCATGTCTCCTCCTTGCCTGATGTTGGTTTACTGGTTTTTTGATTTGTCCTATTCAGTATATAAAGCAATTTCATATATTGACTCCTTGTTTCCATATTCGTTTTCATCACCCAACAAATTAATGTTAAAACCATGAATGCCTAATTTGTCTTGATTTTCATTTCGTATATAGATTGACATGTAAATAGTGTAAAATTCCCCTTTATCCGTTTCAATATTC
>QMCE01002154.1_pt1 | contig 10894 bp, 9 predicted proteins | sample 1821851 | NCBI WGS metagenome assembly QMCE01 (sample SAMN09453174, study PRJNA476694) | Termite gut metagenome, whole genome shotgun sequencing project. | isolation source: worker | host: Odontotermes sp. | place: South Africa:Pretoria | collected 2016-01-28
ACCGGCCAGCGGTGGGTGATGAGGGCGTCGATGTTCACGACGCCCGTGGCGATGAAGCGGAGGGTCTGGCGGTAATGCGCGTGCGAGGAGCGCGTGGTTCCCGTGACGGTGAGCTGCTTGTAGTGGATGACGTTCGTGTCCAGCTCGACGTTTTCCTTGCCCTTGGGGAGGCCGCCGAAGAAGTTCACCCGCCCGTCGATGCCGGCCAGGGCGAAAGCGCCGCGCTGGGCGGCGGCGGCGCTGCACGCGGTGACGACCACCTCCGCGCCCCTGCCGCCCGTGACGCTGGCGACCCGCTCGGGCAGATTGTCCTTGACGATGATCAGCTCCGGATCGATGGCGGCGCACGCGGCCAGGCGCTCTTCCGACAAATCGTTCAGGATGACGTTCGCCGCGCCGGACATCTTCGCCAGTTTGGCGTGCATCATGCCGATGGCGCCGGCGCCGATGATGACGACCGTCTCGCCCGGACATACCCGGTAGCGCTCGAACGCGTTGTAGACGCAGGCGAACGCCTCGTTGGCGGCGGCGGCCTCGAAGCCGACCGCGTCCTCAAGCGGCGTGACGTTCCCCAGGCGGATGGCGGCGGCGGGGATGCGGGCGTATTCGGCGAAGCCGCCGTCCATATGGATGCCCATCGCGGTCAGGTTTTTGCAGTGGTGGCTTTTCCCGGAGACGCAGAAGTCGCAGATGCCGCAGCCGATGTTCGGGGCGACGCTGACCCGCTGGCCGGGCGCGTATCCTCTGACGTTCGCGCCGACCTTGTCGATAACGCCCGCGAATTCATGGGCCAGGACGACGGGATGGTCGGCGTCTATGCCGGTCTGGCCGTTTTTCACCATCCGCAGATCGGTGCCGCACACGGCGGCCGCCTTGATCTTGAGAAGCATTTCGTCCGCCGCGATCTCCGGGAGCGGAACGCGCTCGACGCGAAGATCGTCCTTGCCGTACAGCCGCGCGGCCATCATGTCCATGAGAGTTCCCTTTCAATTCGTCCCGTTCAGTCCACGGCGACGATGCGTTTTTCGACGATGGAGAGATTGCCCGCGTTCACCACCTTGACGGCCATTTTTCCGTCGTGCCCGGAGACTTGCGGCGGGGCGCCTGTCTTCACGCTGTCGATGAACGCCATGTCTTCCCGCAAATAGGCGTCTTTGAACAAGCCGCGCCAACTGTCGACCAGCGGCTGCGTCCCCGTGCGGTTGGCCGCGGTGCAGGAGAGCACGGCCTGATCCTGCAAGCGTCCGATGAAGACGCAGCCCTTCGTGCCCAGGACCTCGACCCGCGCGTCGTAGGCGTAGCCCACGCCCTGGGCGCCGTCCATCATGCCCTGGATGCCGTTGGCGAAGGTGGCGGCGACGATGACGTTGTCGTAGAAGTCCGGCCATTCCGCGCGCGCGTCCGGGCAGCGGTAGTTGCCGCCGATGGCGTAGACGGTCTTGAATTCGCTGCCGGAAAACCAGCGGAGCGTGTCGATGTCGTGGCTGTTGACCTCGGCCAGGGGGCCGTTCGATTTCGTGATGTCGTACATCCACGGCTGCGGGGCGCTGGGGCCGCGCGTGTTGGAGCGCACCATCACGACGTCGCCGATTTCCCCCGATTCGACGATGCTCTTGGCGCGGCGGAACCCGGCGTCGAAGCGGCGCATAAAGCCGATCTGGAGCGTCACGCCCGCCTTGTCGGCCGCCGCGATCATCTCGTCGCATTCGGCGACGGTCATGGCCATAGGCTTTTCGCACAGGATATGCTTCCCGGCCGCGGCGGCGTCCAGGACGATGCCTTTGTGGAACTTGGTGGGGGCGACGATGACCAGGGCGTCGACGTTCTTGTCTTCGAGCGCCTGGGCGTGATCGGCATACCCGTGCGCCACGCCCAGCTCGGCGCACGCCTTTTCCACCGTCTCCCTGACCGGATCCACCAGCGCCGTCAGTTCGGCGCCGGGGACGCTCTTGGCGAAATTGACCGCGTGGATCATCCCCGCGCGCCCGGAACCGATGACGCACACACCGATTTTCCCGTTTTTCATGACGTTCCTTATATTGCGCTAAAACACCACCATAGTCTTGACGGCGCCGCGTTCGCGCGACGCCGCGAATGCTTTCTCGTACTGGGCGAGGGGGTAGGTCCCGGTGATGAAGTCCTTCGCTTCCAACCGCCCGGAGCGGATGAGTTCGCACAGCGGCTCGTGCGCGGCCGCTTCGTGGACGCGGGTCGGCCACTGGTGGACAAGCAGGTTGAAATTGTAGGGGCCGCGGAATTTCTCGACCGTGACGCAGTCGTCGGCGATGACGCCGTAGACGCAGACCGACCCTCCCATGGCGATGAGCGGAAGGGCGGCGTTGACGATCGCGGGGCTGCCCACCGCGTCGATGATCGCGTCCGCCTGTCCGCCCGCGTCCTTCCGGAAGCGGGAGACGACGTCGGCGTCCGGGGCGTAGACGGCGTCCGCGCCGAAGCGTTTCGCGAGGGCCTGCTTTTCCTCGACCGGCTCGACGCAGGCGATAAAGGGGAAGCCGCGCAACTTGGCGAAGTTGACGAAGCTCAACCCCACCGGTCCCGCCCCGAAGATCAGAATCTTCTGATCGGGGCGCAGCATGAAATCGGAGAAGCCGGCATACACTTCCCGCCAGGTGCAGAGGAGCCCCGCCGCGTCCGCCTGCACCTCCGGGGGGACCTTCTTCATGACTTGATGGATTTCCTCCCAGCCGTTTGCCGCCGTCGCCGCGCCGTCCGCGACCATCGCCCGGTGATCGCGCGCCACGACGTATTCGCTGAACCCGCCCCAGCCGCAATGGTACTCCGGGGACGGCGACGCGAACAGCAGGCCGCCGACAACCCGGTCGCCGACGGCGAACGTCGTCGCCTTGTCGCCCTTTTCCACGACGATGCCGACATTCTCGTGGCCCAGGAGGAGCGGGTACTGATCGGCGCCGATGCCGGGGAAATGCCCTTCGATCAGTTTCCTGTCGGTGGCGTTGCAGATGAACACCGCTTCGGTTTTGACCAGCGCGTCATAGGGGCCGATGTCCGGCCTGGGGACCTCGACAAGCGCCAAATGGTTCGGTTGCGCCACCGCCAGTGATTGCATCGCGATGCTCCTTGATACGGGAAGACGTCACGCCTCTCGCGCAGCATCACATCAAAATCACTGCCATTCGCTTTTTTGCCGCGGAAATTCCGGAAATGAAAAAAGGAGTCCATTCGCCGGCACTGCTATCTCCAAGGAAAACAGAGGGATATGGCGTTTCCGGTTTTGGCGCTTTTCCCTGCCGAGCCCGAGCCGGGATTTGGGTAAACAAAACCGGCTTTCCCTTTATGGGCAACCTCGATTACCCGTATCGCACACTCCTTTCTTACCCGGCAGTAAAGGCGATCGGTAAACGTAAACTGTGCGGCATGTGTCTGCTTTTTTGTGTAATCGGCAAGCGCATTGCCCGATACGGGTAGATTACACCATCCCCTGCCGGTGCTGAAATTATGCTAACTCGTTATCGTACTTATTCTTGTGAATATCGCATGGTAGTGGCACCGTATTTGCAACTATATCCTGCACACGCAAATGACGTTGCCCAGACTCCATCACTACAGCAATACCGCTTTCATGACCATACGCAGGAAGAGTACGGCGATTTTCGGGGCTATGTTCCCGAAATCAGATTTCTTTTTTTGAGGAGATGATGATGAAAAGAAGCATGTTGTGCGCGTTGGCGATCGCCATGTTCGCCTTCACCGCTGTCGCGGGCGAAAAAGCCCTGAAAGACGTCAAGATCGGACTGTCCATGAAGTCGCAGACCTCCCCGTATTTCTCCGCCCAGATCGAAGTGGCGAAGTCTATGGGGCGGGAAATGGGCTTCACCATGATCGCGATCGACGCCGAAGGCAACATCGACAAGCAGATCAGCGACTGCGAAGACCTGATCGCGCAGGGAGTCGACGTCCTCCTGATCAACGCGATCGATCCCGTCGCCGTCATCCCCGCGACGCTGGCGGCGAAGGCGGCCGGCATCCCCGTCATCGGCTTCGACACCCTTATCGATCCGGCGGGCGACTTCCTGACCGTCGTCCTCTCGAACAACTTCGAGAACGGCCGCGCCGTCGGCGCCTACGCCGCGCAGTTCTACGCCGACAAGCCGGTCAAGGCGGCCGTCATGTCCGGCGCGAAGGGGAACACCCCCGGCCGCGACCGCCGCACCGGCTTCTTCACCGGTTTCATCGAACAGGAGCTTCTGACCAAGGGCAAGAGCACCCTTGAGCTTCAGGTCCAGGGCTGGGGCGACTGGTCGCAGGAGCTTGGCCTGAGCCAGATGGAAGACATCATCGTCGCCTACCCCGACATCAACATCCTTATCGCCGAAAACGACTCGATGGCGCTCGGCGCCATCAAGGCGATTCAGGAAGCCGGGAAAATCGACCAGATCCGCATCTTCGCCATCTGCGACGGCCAGAAGGAAGCGATGGCCATGATCAAGAACAACAACGAAAACAACTACATGGCGACCGGCATGAACGACCCGCACCTCGTCGCCAGCACGGCGGTGAAGCTTGGCGTCGACATCGCCACCAAGGGCGTCATTCCCGACCTGCCGAAGATTTCCTACACCCCCCCCGTCGCCGTCACCAAGGAAAACGTCGACCAGTACTACCGCCCTGACGCGATCTTCTAAAGCATTTCATGAATTTCGGTGATATCTCGATGTGAAACGTCTTTTTTGAATCGCGCCCCCCGGGGCCGCTTCCGCGGCCCGGGGAGGCGCTTTTCCCGAAGGGAAACGCCAGACATGATTCCCAGCGTGGAAATGAAGGGCATCAGCAAATCGTTCGGCGGCGTCGAAGCCCTGAAGGGCGTCGACTTTTCCGTCCTCCCCGGCCACATCCACGGCCTGGTGGGCGAGAACGGCGCCGGGAAATCCACCCTCATGAAAATCCTCTCCGGAGCCGTCCTGAAGGACTCCGGGGTGGTCCGGGTATCGGGGAAGGACGCCCACATCCAGTCCCCCAGCGACAGCCGCGGGCAGGGGATCGGCATCATCTACCAAGAGTTCGCCCTCGCCCCCGACCTCACCGTCGCGGAAAACGTGTATATCGCGCGCTTGCCGAAAATGCCCGTCATCAACTGGAAAAAACTCGCCTCCGACACCCGGGAGCTCATGGTCCGCCTCGGCTTCGACATCGACCCGATGGCCAAGGTGCGCAGCCTCTCCGTCGCCTACCAGCAAGTGGTGGAAATCGCGAAAGCGCTGTCGGAGAACGTCAAAATCCTCATTCTCGACGAACCCTCGGCCGTGCTCGCGCCCGCCGACCTGGAGCGCCTGTTCCAGATCCTGAAGCTGCTCCGGGAGCAGGGGGTGTCCATCATCTACATCTCCCACCGGCTTGAGGAAATCTTCGCCATCACCGATCGCATCACCGCCATGAAGGACGGCCGCGTCACCGGCGAATTCGCCACCTCGGAAGTCAATCAGGACACGCTCATCTCCGCCATGATCGGCCGCGAACTCACCGCCATGTTCCCGAAGCGGAACGCGACGATAGGCGACGTGGCGCTGAAGGTATCCCACCTCAAGAACGACAAGGTGGCCGACGTCTCCTTCGAGGTGCGGGCAGGCGAGGTGCTGGGGTTCGCCGGTCTCGTCGGGAGCGGCCGCACGGAAATCGCGCGGGCGATTTTCGGCGAGGATCCGCGCGTCGCCGGGGACATCTTCGTGAACGGCGAAGAGGTCCACATCTACCATCCGAAGGACGCGGTGCGGCAGGGAATCGGGCTGGTGCCGGAGGACAGGAAGCGGCAGGGGGCGCTCCTCTCCATGTCCATCCGCGAGAACGCAACGATGGCGACGCTGAAGAAAGTGTCCGGCGTCGGCGGCGTGATCAAGCGCGGGGTCGAGAAGTCGGTCGTCAGCGATCTCATCGGGCGTCTGGGCATCAAGACGAACAACATGGAAAACCCCGTGTCGTCGCTGTCCGGAGGCAACCAGCAGAAGGTGGTGCTGGCGAAATGGCTGGCGGCCAATTTCAAGGCGCTCATCCTGGACGAACCGACGCGCGGCGTCGACGTCGGCGCGAAGTACGAAATTTACGAACTCATCAACGGTCTTGCCGAAAGCGGGCTGGCCGTGCTGGTGATTTCATCCGAACTGGTGGAACTGATCGGCATGTGCGACAGGGTTCTCGTGATCCGGAGCGGGGCCGTCAGCGGCGAGTTGTCCGGCTCCGACATCACCGAGGAGCAGATGATGCGCCACGCCATTCACACAGAAGCCGAGGCTGTATAGAGACCGCATAGAGTGGAGACAACCATGAAACGCCAATCGCCGATCGTCGGGTTCCTTCTCAAATACAACACCCATCTCATTTTTCTGGCGCTTCTGATCGCGTCGACGCTCCTCTCGGACGTCTTCCTGACCCGGCAGAACATCTTCAATCTGTTGCGGCAGGTGACGCCGAACGGCCTCGCCAGCATGGGGATGCTGCTCGTCATCCTGACCGGCGGCATCGACCTGTCGGTCGGGTCCATCATGGCCCTCACCAGCGTGTCGGTGGCGCTTCTGTCCGCCCAATACTCGCCGGCGCCGGCCATTCTGATAACCATCGTCATCGGCGCGGCGATGGGCGCGTTCCACGGCGTGTTCGTGGCCTGGCGGAACATGGCGCCGTTCGTCGTGACGCTGGCCGGCATGACTATCGCGCGCGGCTTCGCCTACATCTATTCAAACGCCGCTCCGATCCGGCTCCCCGCCGACGCCATGTTCCTGAAGGGGTTCAGCACCAATTACATCGCGGGCGTCCCCGCGCCCGTTATCCTGATGGCGGCGGTGTTCGTCATCACCCTGCTGCTGCTGCGGATGACGTCGTTCGGGCGTTTGGTGGTCGCCATCGGCTCGAACGAGACGGCGGTGCGGCTGGCGGGCATCCGGACGGGATGGTACAAGTTCTGGGTCTACGCGATTTCCGGGATGTTTTCCTCGCTTGCCGGCATCATTTCCGCCACGCGCACCGGCGTCGGATCGGCGGTTGCGGGGCAGGGGCTTGAGCTTGACTCCATCGCCGCCGTGGTGATAGGCGGCGCGAGTCTCGCGGGCGGCTACGGGAACGCCACCCATACGCTTCTCGGCGTGCTCACGCTCGGGATGATCGGGAACATCATGAACCTGACCCATATTCCCTCGTACCAGCAGCAGGTATTGAAGGGCGTGATCATCGTGGCCGCGGTGCTGCTGCAGAGCATCAAGAAGCGGGATTGACGCGGGCGCTATCGATGCAAAGCGGTTGGCGGCTCACTTCCTGGGTCTGGCGTTCAGCATGGCGTCGACCAGCTCGTCGCCGACCGCCTGGCGGATAAGCGTGTAGACCGACTGCGAGGCGTCGAATATCTCCTGATAGAACGCGGGCGGCACCTTGATGATCTCCGTGCCGGAGTCGGTGATGATCTTCAACCGTCCGTCCAGGCGCGCGTCGGTCTGCGTATAGGAGTACTCCTCCGCCAGACGCGCTGCTTCGTCTATTATCTTCCTGTCCGCGTCCGAAAGATCGTCATAGAACCGCTTCGACGCCACCAGCGTCAGAAGATGGGGCACATGGTTCGTCTCTATGACGTACTTCTGCTGCTCGTAGAGCTTGGCCGCGACCGTCGCCTCGTACGGGTTTTCCTGGGCGTCGATGGTTCCCTGCTGCAGGCCGATATACACTTCCCCGAAATTCATCGGCGTCGGGCTGGCCCCGATGGAGCGCCAGAAGGCGATGTGGTACACGTTTTCCATGGTGCGGATTTTCTGGCCCTGGAAGTCGTCCATCGCGTGGACGGCCTTGTTCGAGGTCATGACGCGGAAGCCCTGATCGCCCACGGCCAGAAGTTTGTATCCGTGCTTCTCGTACATCGCGTTGAATATCTTCCGGAACTCCGGCTCGTTCACCGTCCCGCGCAGCTCCGGAATGTCGGAGAAGGCGCTCGGGAGGTTGAAAATGGCGGTCTCCGGAATGAAGTCGATTTGCGGCGCCGTCGTCTGCACGACAAAGGGGATGTCGCCGCTTTCGACGCTTTCGAGAAGCTCTCGGTCGCCGCCCAGCATCCCGTTCGGGTAGACCTTGACCTTGAGGCGGTTGTCCGAGAGGCGCATGATTTCATCGGCGAACTTCTGCGCCATGATGAACGTCACCGAATCCTCCGGGCTGTCCACGCACACAGGCCAGGCGTAGATCATTTCCGACTCTCCGGCCGGAGAAGGGACGCAGGCGAAGACTGTCGCCAGGGCCAGGGCGATAAGTGCGGATACTCTCGTTTTCATGTGTCTCTCCAATCAAACCAGCGCCAGGCTGATCCACGGGATGAAGGTGATGAACGCCAACGCGATCAGGAAGGCGATGATCATGGGGGCCGCCTTTTTGGCGATGGACATCACGGGAACGCCGGACATGGAGCTGGCGACGAACAGGTTGATGCCCACCGGCGGGGTGATGAAGCCGATGCAGAGGTTGACGACCATGATCACGCCGAAATGCACCGGATCGACGCCGATTTCCCTGACGATGGGAAGCAGAATCGGCGTCAGGATCATGATGGCGGGGCCGACGTCCATGACCATGCCGACGAACAGGAGGGCGATGTTGATGACGATGAGGATGGCGACGCCGCTCTGGAAGTTGTTGAAGATGACGTCGCGGATAAGCGTCGGCACCTGCATGATGGTGAGGACGCGCGAGAAGGCGACGGAGGCGGCGAGGATGAAGAGGATGGGGGCGTAGGTGCGCGCCGCTTCGCGGAATATGTCCACGATGTCCCGGAGTTTGATGGTCCGGTAGAAGCAGATGGCCACGAGCAGCGAATAGAACACGGAGATGACCGCCGCTTCGGTGGGAGAGGCGACGCCGGAGTAGATGCAGCCGAGGATGATGACCGGCGTGAGGAGCGCCCAGACGCTTTCGAGCAGCAGCGCCCCCAGGCCCTTTTGCTTCAGTTCGCTGACCGCCCGGTCGATGTTTTCCCTGTCTTCGCCGTGCTTCTTGCAATAGACGACCGCGTATCCCATGAGAAGGATAGCGATAAGAATGCCCGGGAGGATGCCCGCCATGAAGAGCTTGCCGACCGACGCGCCGGAGGCGGTGCCGTAGAGGATGAAGGGAATGCTCGGCGGGATGATGACGCCCAGGCCGCCGGAGATGGCCACCAGCGACACCGCGAACACCTTGTCGTATTTCATATTGACGAGGATGGGAATGGTCATCGAGCCGACGGCGGCGACGGTCGCCGGGGCGGAGCCGGAGATGGCGCCGTAGAACAGGCAGGTGATGACGACGGCGCAGGGCATACCGGCGGTGAAGTTGCCGATGAAGTACAGGCAGACCTCGAACAGTTTTTTCGAGATGCCGCCCCGGGCCATGATGACCCCGGAGAGGACGAACATCGGGATGGCGAGCAGGGGAAAGGAATCAATGCCGCTGATCATGCTCCGGACGACATAGCCGCCGGAGGCGGTGAAGGAGTCGTCGAAAGCGCCCGGAATGGCGGCGACCATGGCGAGGGCGGAACTGATCGGCACGGCGAGGGCCAGGAAGATGAAGAAAAGCAGGATGATGACGGGAACGGTCATTGGTTGTCCTCCCTTCTCGAAGAAGACTTTTTGGTGAAGCGGTAGGTCCAACTGGCGCGGAGCGATTCGTCGGTGCCGTGTCCCGCTTTCAGATCCTCCTTCGCTTCCTCGACAAAGTGGGTGACGGCTTCATCCTCGATGGCTTTCGCCGGCGCCGCCTCGCCGACGGCGAATTCACGGCGCAGCCGCTGGATGACGCGCAGGGCGGCCAGGCCGAAGCCGACGAAGGGCGCGGACTGCATCATCCACATGGGGACCTGCATGGCGGGGCTGAGGCGGCCGGTGACGACGGCCAGCGTCATGATGCGGTAGGCGAAGGGCATGAGATAGATGAAGAGGGCGGCTTCGAGGATCAGGGCGACGACGGTCATGACGAAGCCGATCTTCTTCGGAAAATAGGTGACGAGAAGATCGACGCGCAGCCCCAGCTTCTTTCTGGCGCAATAGGCGATGGAGAGAAAGCCCGACCAGATGAACATGTAGCGCGTCAGCTCCTCCGACCAGACCAGGGACGAGTTCAGGGCATAGCGGGAAAAGACCTGTATGCCCATGATGACGGCCATGGCGAAAAGCAGCAGGACGAGAATGCACTCCTCGAAATTTTCTTCAAACCAGTGTTTTGCCGGTTTGGGGTTGCTCCGGGTTGTTTCCACAATGTCCCCCTTTCAGGAACGGTACGATTCGATGCCGTGCGCGGCGAAGAGTTCCAGACCGCGTTTGAGATCGGCCGGAAAATCCGTGAAGCTGTTCGCTTCGACGGAGATGATGCCTTTGTAGCAAATCTTCTTCAGGACGCCGAACAGGGGGGAATAGTCGTGGCCGTCGCCGATTGCCGGGACGACGCGGGAGGGGAAGGGGGAGAGGGGATTGTCTATGTGGACGTGTTTGATGAAATCGGCGTACTGTTCTATGATGGCGAAGCTGTGCCGCTCCGCCAAAAACCAGCGGTAGTCGATGAGGGTCTTGAGGTTGGGGATGCCGCTCTGTCTGGCGTATTCGAAGATTTCCGGGACGCCAAGCCAGCGGCTGGACAGGCTGGCGGAGAGAGGTTCAAGGAGGATGGTGATGTTGGCCGGGGCCGCAAGTTCGCACAGGGCGGCCAGCATGTCCTCGTTTTTCCCGACGGCGTCGGCTTCGCCGGGGCCGGGTTGCGTGGATCGGGTTTTGCCGTTGCCGTAGACGAAATAGCGCGCGCCCAGCGCGGCTGTGCGTTCGATCGCCCGCTTCAGGTAGTCGACGTAAAAATCCCAATCGAAACCGGGGTCGGCCACGACCTTGTCCAGCGGCAGCGGGTTGTCGAACACTTCCAC
>QMCE01002244.1_pt1 | contig 10894 bp, 10 predicted proteins | sample 1821851 | NCBI WGS metagenome assembly QMCE01 (sample SAMN09453174, study PRJNA476694) | Termite gut metagenome, whole genome shotgun sequencing project. | isolation source: worker | host: Odontotermes sp. | place: South Africa:Pretoria | collected 2016-01-28
ATCATGGGAAAATGATAGGATACCAGGGAACGCTTTCAGCGCCGCTCTCGGTTGATGAAGCGGTAAAGAAGATCGCGTTTATGCGTCGGGCTGCTTTCTATAGTGGGCGCAGGCGCGCAGGCACCAAAGGGCTATCACAAATTCACCGACACAAAAACAGTGGCCAACTCGGCTGTGAACGAGCAAAACCGCGCCAACACATCGTGGAGCTCGGCATTGGCACTGTTCGAGAACGAACTCCAGCGCCAGGGCAAGGGAACCTACGACCTGTCGGCATCGTGGATTGCCCGTCATGTTTATTTCGAAAAGGTGGTAAAATATGTCCGCATGCGCGGTACTATTAACCTCTCGGCAGGCGGCGCGTGGGAAGATGTCCCCAACGTGATTCGCAAGTACGGCATCGTGCCGTCGGAGGCATACACGGGCCTGAACAACGGCCTGAGCGCAATAGATTATAATGTATTGGACGGCGTGGCAAAAGGTTATGCCGACGCTGTAATCAACGGCCGCATGATGCTCAACGCATGGCTCGACGGCCTGAACAACATTCTCGACGCCTATTTCGGGAAAGTGCCCGAGACGTTCACCTATGGTGGTGTGCGCTATACTCCCGAGACTTTCCGCGAGATGTTGGGTCTCAATATGGATGACTATGTGTGTTTCACATCGTTCACGCACCATCCTTTCTATACATGGTTCGCTATAGAGGTGCCCGACAACTGGGCTTGGGGACAGGCCTACAACCTCCCGCAGGATGATTTGCTGCACGTTACCGAGGGCGCTCTCGACAAAGGTTACGCCGTGTGGTGGGGTGCCGATATCAGCGAAACCAACGACGTATATATGCGCGGAGCAACGCTCAGTACACCCGGAGCAAATAATACCGAGAACGACGGAGAGCTCGCCAAGTGGGTCAGCGTAGGGTCGAGCCAGCGTGTGGCAATGATCTCTCGCCTGTTGGAAGGGCCGCTCAATGGTCGTGAGTATACTCAGGCCGAACGTCAGCTCGCTTTCGACAGCTACGAGACCACCGATGATCACGGCATGCTCCTAACGGGTCTCGCAACAGATCAGGATGGCGGCCATTATTTCAAGGTTAAGAACTCGTGGGTGAACAGCACCGAGTATAACGGATATTTCTACGCGTCGTATGCGTTCTTCAAGTACAAAACTATGGAGGTAGCTATGCATAAAGATGCCATGTCGCGTGATTTGAAAACACGTCTCGGATATAGCGCACGATAATATCTGAATGCTAAAAAAGAGCTGCAACATAAACGGTTGCGGCTCTTTTTTTGTATATTGTCGCGTAAACCCTACGTATATGAAAAGATGGATCTGCCCATTGTGCGGCTACGAGATGGAGAGCGCCACAAAACCCAAAATATGCCCCGTATGCGGATACGAAGGCATGGTAGAGATCGGTAGCGACAAGTCATCGGACAAGGACGACAAGAAGAAAAAGAAGAAATAGTGTCCACATCCGAGCTGCCGCAGTTGAACTTTCCGCCATATCGATTCCGCCTTTCACGCGAGGGCGGTTGTGTGCGTATTTGGGATCCTTTGCGTAACCTGTGGCTGCTCCTGACTGCGGAGGAATGGGTTCGGCAGCATTTGATCATGTACTTGATCGAAGAGTGTGGCGCAGCGGCGGGATTGGTGCGGCAGGAGTGTCCGGTACCTTTGGGAGGGATGCATCAACGTGCCGATGTGGTGGTCTATACCGCTGCGGCCGACAAGCCTTTGCTGCTCGCCGAGTGTAAGGCTCCGGGGGTGGTTATCGACAGTGAGGTTTTTGGGCAGGTAGTGCGTTATAATTCTGTGCTGGGGGCGCGATATATTGTGGCCACTAACGGCCTGCGCCACTATGTCCGCGAATTTAGAGACGGCAAATACCTGACACTGGACGGGTTTCCAAAATTATAAGGTTACGAGAGAGAACGTGCCCTATTCCCGGATAATCGCACGCATACTCTCGCTTAATCATAATAGATCTTACAACCATATATAGGCACAGGCGGTCCTATGCGGCGATAATATCCGGCCAGTCCTCGAAAAAGTGGTAAGTTTTTGTATAAATGCGACAATCGACTTAAGAAAGTTCAGCGCTACACCCAACGTTGAAATCTGCGGCGAGCGGGGATCTGATATTCATTTCGGGGCCGATCGTTTCTTGTCGTAGCTGGTTCTCGTCTAACCGGACAAAAAATGCGGCCCGCATAGAACGGGCCGAGAACATGCGGCCTCGCTAACGCTATGCCGCATACCGATATAATAATCACCTTATGCGGGTACTCTGCAAATCTCCTCTTTTTTTGAAGCAAATACACCTCGATTCTCCTCTTCCCCCACCCCAACAGGCGAGATATTATCCCCACGCACTCGACCCTACACTGACCCACTTAGCGAGTTTTCAATCGAGGCAGTGCACGCGCACGTTACTCGTCGAGCTTACTCAACGCATAGGCATAGGCACCCAGCGATATCGCGCGACTGGCACCAAGAGACGACACCATGACCCCGATACGCTTCTGAGGATCATAAGTAACCGTTCGCGAGGAGCCATAAACCGCTATCTCGCGCTGTTGGCCTCGGGCAAAGTCGGCAAATTGAGCCTCATCGTCGAGATCGTAAATCCCCATCTGCACACGGTCTATAATATCGCCGCTCAACGTACAAATACGTCCACGCATCTCGCGAAGCATCGCCGGCATCCAAAACTCACGCGCCGCCGCGATACCGCCGCCGACCACCACCAATCCATCGATCATAGTCACAGTATTGGCAGCCACATCACCCAGAATCTCGCCCATCTCCTCGAACGCACCCACTGCCGCCTGACGGTCGCCTGCTTTGGTTCCGCGAGCTATATTATATATGTCCAGCGGCTCCAGCGATGGGTCTGAATCACCCGACAACTGTGCATACACACGCTTCACGGCACGAATCGCCACGCCATCCTCAACTATAACATCCCGCATCTTCTTGTGGGGAAGACACCACGTCTCGACACACGAATTATCACCCAAATTGAGGCGTCCATCAATCACCATGCCCATTCCGAAGCCCGTACCGAGAGTATATCCTATTATATTTTTGTATCGTTTTTTGCTGCCGGCAAGGCGTAAGCGTTCGTTAACCTCGGGCAATGCCCCGGCCAGCGCCTCGCCATAGGCATACAGATCGCCATCATTATTTACGAACACCGGAAGTCCGAACTTATCCTCCAGGAACGGCCCCAATGCCACGCCGTCTCTGAACGACGGGAAGTTGGTCAGGTAGCCACCTATGATCCCAGCAGGATAGTCGGCCGGCCCCGGAAAAGCGAAGCTGATCGCCACGGCCTTATGGTCGCCCAAAGCTGCGATGACCGCCTCGAAACCCTTCACCAACTGCCCCAGACACCGATCCAGTTCCGCGGAGCACGACGGCAGAGTGATCGGATCTATCACATTCTTATTCCCGCGCAGCGCCCCGAACACAAAATTCGTACCTCCTGCATCCAGCGTGATCACTGTTCTTTTATCGTTGCTAAACATATCTTAAAATGGTTAATGATCGATGTAATTTATGACTGAAAATCCGAAGATGCATCCACGGATATAGCGATCATATCCTGCTCACACACAGTTATTAATTAAGTCGGCAGGGGCCATTAGTCATAATTGGCATGCAGACCAAACACACGATTGGCTATGACAAGGCTCCTTGAGTTAGCACAGGCCCACTATATCGGTACATATTCTCCAAATTGCCCGGACAGCATACGTGTTCCTCGAAGAGGCATTAGTTAGCTGATTAGCAAGTCAATACCGGGATATTACTCTCGTTACTGCACTTCCAAATAAATCTCCAGTATACGCGCTTTACCCTGCAACCTCACAATATCCATCTCTGCGGGCACGAGCACCGACTCGCCTTCCTTAATGTGCTCGTCACCCACCGTAAACACACCTCCCACACACATGTAGATCACAAAACTATCGCCCACAGGCCGCTCCATCGCTCCATCCAACTCCACCATATTCACCGTAAACCATGGGCTCTTTTTCAGCTGCACCGACTCGTTCACAACCGGACTCTGCGTAACGTCATACTCTCCCGGAGTGCCGAAATCTATCGCTCCCACGGCCAGTTCGGTATGCAACTCGCGCGGACGGCCCTTGTCGTCCACCCTATCCCAATCGTAGATCCTGTATGTGACGTCCGATGTCTCCTGTATCTCGGCGATCCTCACACCCGCACCTATTGCATGCACCGTTCCGGCGGGGATATAGAAAGCGTCGCCGGCGTGTACCTCGATACGGTTAAGTAGTTCAGCCACAGTCCCTCCCGCAACGGCGTCGAAGTATTCGCGCTCATCGACCTCACGCCTCCAACCCACATACAGCACCGCACCGGGGTCGCAATCTACTACGTACCACATCTCAGTCTTGCCATAAGCCTTGTGCCGCTCTTTAGACAACTCATCGTCTGGATGCACCTGCACCGACAATGTCTGCCGCGCATCGATCCTCTTGACCAGTATCGGGAACTCCTCGCCGTACTTCGCAAAGACGGCATCGCCCACCAGATCGCCCATATAGACCTCTATCAGCTCCTGCAGGTTATTGCCCTTTAGTCCCCCCTCACTCACAACCGACACGCTGCCCTTCACTCCAGACACCTGCCAACTCTCGCTTCCCCACAGCAGTTCCTTTACACGTGGTCTGAATTTTAATGGTTTTAACATGGTTTTTTATTTTTCGTTCTTTCCCGGAGAAAAAAGAGGTGTTCGCTCGGTGCTGATTCGAATCAGTAGTGTGTAAATATAAAGACGGTGGTTCGCATTTTTTAGCTATACCCTACTGAGACTTAGATATGAATCGAACATAACCCCAAGCACATGTACCTCTTTTGCAAGAACGTGCTATATAGACACAGCTCATCATATCGTGACGTCATTTATAAATGAAAAACAGAGCTTTTTCAGTTCTCGCACCCGACAGAATCTGTCTTTCCTACAAGCTATTCAACAACTCGACCTTGCCATCGTCGACGAGCTTCAGCACAAGTTCGCCAAAAAGAGTGTTCGCCCATGCGAACCATGCACGTGTGAACCTCGAGGGATCGTCCTTGTGGAACGACTCGTGCATGAATCCCATGCCGCCATCGGTAGCCAACAGGGTTTGAAGGCACCATTTGATCTCCTCGTCATCGGTGGAGGTAAAGGCGCGCATGATTATGCTCATCGGCCAGATCATATCGTAGCCGATATGTGGACCGCCTATACCCTCGGCCGCCGTACCGCGGAAGAAATAGGGATTCGACGTACTGAGCACATAGTTGCGCGTATTGCGATAGACCGGATCGTCGAAATCGACGTCGCCCAAATAGGCCATCGCAAGCAGACTGGGCACGTTGGCGTCGTCCATCATGATCCTGGTTCCGAATCCATCGACCTCGAAAGCGTAAATATCGCCGAACGAGGGGTGCTCGACAACGGCGTATTCGTACAATGCCGTCTCGACCTCGTCGGCCAGTGTGCGGCATTGTCCGGCCAAATCATGGCGCCCGTTCACCGTCTCTACTATCTCCGCCGCCTTGCGCAACGACGACACGGCCATGAAATTCGACGGCACGAGGAACAGTAGCGTAGTAGCATCGTCGGACGGACGGAATGCCGACGCGATAAGTCCCACTGGATTCACAGGCGCACCCATGCCATTGTTGATCATCGTATCGGTAGCCCGCTCTGTGCGCCTCTGGAAATAGTACGGCCCACGGTTGTCGCGCCGCTGCTGCTCACGAAAGGTGCGCACTATCGCTTCCACGGCACCCAGCCATTGCTCGTCGAACACCGACGTATCGCCCGTAGTCTTCCAATAGTGATAGGCCAGTCGCAGCGGATAGCACAGCGAGTCTATCTCCCACTTGCGCTCGTGGAGCCATGGAGTCATTTTGGTGCGGTCGCTTTGCCACTCACCGCCTATCGGCTCGGCATTGAACGCATTGGCATACGGGTCGAGCATGATACATGCAAACTGCCTGTTGAGCACCCCGGCAATGAGCTTGCGCAATTCGGGATCGGCGGCCGCCAACTGCACATAAGGATATACCTGAGCCCCGCTGTCGCGCAGCCACATGGCGTGGATATCGCCCGTATATACAAAGGTATCGGGTCGTCCGTTTTCATCTATATTATAATGTACGGTGGTGTCGAGCGTATTGGGAAAGCAATTGGCGAACATCCACCTCAGTTTGGGGTTGGTGAGCAGACCATCGACGCGCTCGATCTCGGCTTCGACGGCTTTCGACACGAACAGTCGCTCGCCGGGCGCCGGACGCTGGCTGACATATTCCGCCGTCTTCTCGACACGCGTATTATCTCTCTTTACAATGACCGATGCCCCGGCCACAGCGGGCATGAGCAGGAGTGTGAGTATAAATACTGTTTTTTTCATAATTAGGGGCCAAGGTACAAAAATTTTTAGTAAATTTGCGCGTAAATCCATCCTACCATGAATTTTATCACTGATAAAGTACAGAGCGAGGGACTTACGTTCGACGATGTTCTTCTTCTGCCCGCCTACTCCGAAGTCGTACCGCGCGAGGTAAATATAACTTCGAAATTCTCACGCAATATAACCCTCAACACCCCCGTCGTGTCGGCCGCCATGGATACCGTCACAGAGGCCGAGTTGGCTATCGCCATAGCGCGCGAGGGTGGCATCGGCGTGATCCACAAGAATATGACCATCGCTGCCCAGGCCGACCAGGTGCGCCGTGTGAAGCGCGACGAGAACGGCATGATCTACGATCCGGTCACTATCGGTAAGGTCAATACTGTGGGCGATGCACTCAAGCTGATGCGCGACAACAAGATCGGTGGTATCCCCGTGGTCGATCCCGATCGTACGCTGGTCGGCATCGTCACCAATCGCGACCTGCGTTTCCAGCGCGATATGAAGCGGCCTATAAGCGACATAATGACGAGCAAAGGCCTGGTCACCACGCGCGAGCCCGACCTGAAGAAAGCCGCCGACATATTGCTCGAGAATAAGATCGAGAAGCTACCCGTGGTCGATGCCGAGGGCAAGTTGGTCGGCCTGTTGACCTATCGCGATATCACAAAGGTGCAGGAAAATCCCAATTCGAATAAGGACGCCAAGGGGCGGTTGCGTGTAGCGGCTGCAGTTGGCATAACCGCCGATACCATGGATCGTGTACGCGCCCTTGTCGATGCCGATGTCGACGCCATTGTGATCGACACGGCGCATGGGCATCACGTCAATATGGCCCGCATGATCAAGAACGTAAAAGCCGAATTTCCGCACCTTGAGGTAGTTGCCGGCAATATAGTCACGGCCGAAGCGGCCAAGTTCCTTGTCGACGCAGGTGCCGACGGAATTAAGGTGGGTATAGGTCCGGGGTCGATATGCACAACGCGCATCATCGCAGGGATCGGCGCTCCGCAACTATCGGCGATATACGAAACTTCGTCGGCCATAGCGGGCACAGGGGTGCCAATAATCGCCGACGGAGGTATACGCTACACCGGCGACATAGTTAAGGCCATCGCGGCGGGTGCCGACTGTATCATGGCGGGGTCGATGTTCGCAGGGGTCGAGGAGTCGCCCGGTGAGACGATACTTTATAATGGCCGTAAATTCAAGTCGTATCGCGGTATGGGATCGTTGGAGGCCATGCAATCGGGGTCGAAAGATCGTTACTTCCAAGACATGGAGGACGATATCAAGAAACTGGTACCCGAGGGAATAGCGGCGCGTGTGCCTATCAAGGGGATGTTGCGCGAGGTGGTGTACCAGATGATCGGCGGTCTGCGTGCGGGAATGGGTTACTGCGGAGCTCCCGACATCGCAACGCTCAAGAAGGCGCGGTTCGTGCGTATAACCTCCTCGGGCATGCATGAGAGCCATCCGCACGACGTTGCGATAACACAGGAGGCACCTAACTATACCAGGTGCGAATAGTTGTCGATGGTGCAGTCTTAAAGTTTATACAGCACCGATTCATCGACACTTGTTTGCATGAGGCGTATTGCCCGTAGTAAATGTAGTGGTCGCAGAGCCACAGGTAGTGGCGGTATTTAAGCATCGAGTGTGAGAAAGATAGCATTTGGAGCACTAAAGCAGGTACTTCACCAACTATATCTACGACTCTTTCGTGTGAGAAAGGCAACATTTGTTGTCATAAAGCAGGACATTTACCTGAAATAATCACGACCTTATCTAAATATTTGAACAGGGGCCGCACCGTTTGGTGCGGCCTTAATTTTTGTGTGTCGGAATAGGCACGCATGCCGGTAGTCACGATATGACAATTGGGCAGCGCGGCAAAAACCTCGTCTCGCGTTCTGCGATTCTGGTAAGTGGCAAAAAAATATTTTATGACAGAAATGTATTTGTCGATCGGCATAATTTATTTATCTTACCAGCGAATTAAATCCCTGTTATTTATGAGAAAACTACTACCAACCATTCTTCTATCTATCTTTTCATTGACAGTTGTCGCCCAAGGCAAGGTTATGTTCAAGGCCAACAGGCATGACTTCGGATCGATCGATCGTCGTAAAAACACATCTGTTGAAGCCACATTCGAGATCATCAATCCCACACAGACCCCGCTTGTAATTTACAAGGTTGATGTTTCGTGCGGTTGCATCTCGAGTTCTTTCACAAAGGAGCCGATAAAAAAGGGCGAGACTGGATATGTTAAGCTCCGCCTCGACGTGAGCCAGCTTGGAACCAGTTTCAACAAAACGGCATTCGTCAAAACCAATGCCCCGGACGACAATGGAGTGCTGCTGTTAAGAGTTATAGGTAAAGTGAAATAACAACAAAAACTTTTCGATATGAAACTTTCTGAGAAAATGGCATCATGGTGTTTTGCCTCGCTTGCCGCCGTGTCTGTGCTTATCGCCGCACTGTTTTTATCAGGCAATGCAAAACAGAGCAACGTAAACGTCAAACACAACTTCAAAACTTTGGACGAATTCGCCGAAATAGACAGGGAGGCCTGGAAGAGATTGCCCGTACAATTCAGAATGCCTGTTTACGAAACATTCTCGAAAGAGAAGAAAAAGGTTTTCTGGCAACTTAAACACGAGGAACTGAAAAAACTCGATTGGACCCCTGCCGAGTTGGAGCATATCGCATCTTTTTATTCCGTCATTTGCGAGAATCCCATGCTGATGCAACGTGGAGCGGAATCCGAAGAACTTGAGGATTGGTTCGAGATATTTAAGTACAATTGGAGGGAGCACTCGCTCGATATCCTCGGATGGGACAGACAGTTGCTCTACGCTATTACCATATCGGCCGACGAGGTGCTCAACACCCGCGGCGAACTGAAAGCGTACACGCCCATAGATGTAAATATAAGACTCCGGAGCATCACTCGAGGTATGAGCTATAATCGTTGCCCCGAGTGTCCTAAAATAGGAGATGGTAATTTCGGAACTATTTATCTTCCTCATCCGCAATATTGCGCGGCGTTTTATACGTGCTCTAATGGCATCGCCATTGCGCAATGGTGCCCTGATGGTTTAGCATTTAATTCTTTAACAGAGGCGTGTGATTGGCCGCACAACGTATTGACCTGCTGGGATTAACCAAACGTGTAAATTTGTTTTCCAACCAGATATTTGAACATTATTATGATTAAAAGATCTTTTCTCTATATTTGTGTAGTCATGGCTGCCCATTGTCTTCTGCTGTCGTGTATATGGGACCGCGATCATAGCCCCGACAACTCCGGGCAAACCGACGAATTGACGGTAACCACGGCACAGGCGGCCTTTCAGGAACTGGCACCGGATTTGACGCTTGCCGCCGTACGTCAGGACCCGGAGATTCCTGTTATGGTTTTGTGGGATTACTCGATAAAATATCGGTTGGGGGATGTGCAGACGATCCAGGCGTCGTTCAATGTACCTCCGACCTACTCTTATGTTCAGGGCAGTTCGGATTCGTTGTTTCACTGTATTATTGACAATACGGTGACGTATCTTTTGGCTGAAAAGGAGGACGGAAAGGCGGGGGTCGATTACCGAGTGATACGGTTCATTGCCGACGACGATTGGCTGATGGATAAGCCCACCAAGCTGTTCCGTCTGTCGCTCGAATCTATGGACGGCTACACGGGCAAAATACTGTATTACGACACCCGCGGGCGCTTGCAGGAAGGTGCGGCTTATGTCGGAGGCGAACAGACGGGCCGCATCGGTCCTGGCCAGCGGAGCATTGCTGCGACCCGGGGCGATGGGCGGTATTGTGAGCGTCTGATTATCAGCTCAATGACTCGGGATATTGTACTCGACGAGGTGGTGGTGATCGGTGAGCGGCCAACGCTTTATCCTTGCATCGATGATAATGGTGGTAGCGGTGGCAGTGGTGGGGGCAGTGGTGGGGGCAGTTCCGGCGGAGGAGGAATCACGTCTCCGACAAATCCAGGGCAATCTTTGGAGTACAGACAAAAAATGGAGGCTATCTATAATAAATTTATCGAAATTTTAGGCGACAAGATAAAAAATATAAAGGGGAAGATAGTTTTGGTGATCGGCGAGGGCATCGCGCCGGGCAATGTTGCGCAATTGAAGCATATGAGGACAGATTTGTTCGATACATCCGCGCCGGTTATAGAGTTGATGATCGAGGATAACGGTTATAGAGTTGATGATCGAGGATAATCTCAGCGACACGCAGATGAAACTGGGAATCGCCCATGAAATGCAGCATTTGGTGCTATTCGAGATTTCGAGGAATGCGGGGTCGCTCGGAGCGTTGGCGGGGGTTAATGAGGAGCTCATGCGCAATTTGGATCGATTTGGAGATCGAAATCCCGACTCAGCGCATGAACTATACATCAGCAATCATATACATCTCCAAGAACA
>QMCE01002155.1_pt1 | contig 10893 bp, 10 predicted proteins | sample 1821851 | NCBI WGS metagenome assembly QMCE01 (sample SAMN09453174, study PRJNA476694) | Termite gut metagenome, whole genome shotgun sequencing project. | isolation source: worker | host: Odontotermes sp. | place: South Africa:Pretoria | collected 2016-01-28
CCTGCAATCTTTACATTTTCACCCGTCAACCGGAGTCGCTTTTTATTAAACAGCATGATAAATAGCATGATAATCGCAGCGAGGAACATGCGATACCACGTGATAAAGACTTCATTCAGTTGGATCAACTTCCCGAATATTCCCGAACAACTTGCCAAAAAAATAGCAATGTGAAGTAATATAAACGAATTTTTCATCCCAACAACTCCGCTGCACGCGCCATATTATCAATGACAGGCACATGATTCTACCGTATTGCAAATATAGTATATAGATTTAAGATTATTGAAAAAAGAAAGTGAATGTGCCAAAAACTACGTATTGACACATTCACCCTTTTCATGATGACATTCGGTTTTTAAATCAATAATCTACCCTGACAAATTGTCCATCTGCATTAAAAACAAGCTCTTTCCGGTTATCAAGTTCTATATCGTAATTTAGTTTTCTATTATCATAATCCTTTTCTATCTCAATGATATATCTTCCCGGATAATTTGTACGGATATAATTATTAATATTATTTACCGGGCTCAGAGACAGGAAGCTTTCGGGAAGGGCCGTTTTTGCATAACCGACAGAACTAACCTTTTTCCAGTTACCCTGCAAATCAAATTCGAGGTCATACCCGTTCAGATAAACTTCATATTCATCTCTTTCCTGTTTGGTATAACGTATTTCAACATTCCTGAAATGAGCGTCTACAAATGCCTGAACCGTCTGAGGTAAGTTGTTATTTCCAGTGGCCGGGTTGCCTCCTCCGGAAACAGGCGGGTTATTTCCACCGGGAACAACAGTCGGGTCATTTCCAGGATTTTGGCTACCTCCACCGCCGGGAATAACGGGTGATGGTGGTCCTGTCAGACCGAAATCCAACTCGACATTATTGTCCAATGTAAATTCGTAACCTGTATGCCGATTGTTATTATATTCTTTTTCAACTTCTAATATCTGTGCGCCCGGATATTGCTTCAACACATAATCGGCTATCAGGTTTAACGGTTCTATTCTAAGAAAACTTTCGGGTACGGCTTTATAATTCCCTTTCATAATTTTTCCGTCAACCTGATTCCAGTTGCCTTGCAGATCAAATTCGATTTTATATGCGCCGGCATATACATCAAAATCATCTTTATCTTTAATGACTGTATAGGCTAACCCGTTAAAGTGAATATTCATAAAGTCTTTTGCCGCTTGCGGTAATTCTATACTTGAAATTCCGCCGTTTCCTCTCAGGTTTCCTTGCGTATCAAAATCCAGTTCGGCCCCTCCGCTCAGATCAACTTCGTAACCTGTCATGATATTTCTCTCGTGTTCTTTATCGACTTCTATGATTTCATCAGACGGGTAATTTGTTTTTATAAATGTCATTAAAACAGCCGGTAATTCTGCTGTCAGAAATACTTCCGGCAATGCTTTGTATTGTCTGTTTTCAAATTTTCCGTCTACATTATCCCATACGCCCTGGCCGTCAAAATCAATCTCTATACCACTTTTCAGTATTACTTCATAGCCTCCGTTATCATCTCTCCTTTGGCTTACGATAGCATCATTTGCAAAATAAGTAGTCAGGAAAGCCTTCGTATTTTCCGGCAATGTGACCGGACCAAACGGATTGGAACCATTGATATAATTTCCGTTCAGATCAAAATTCAAGTCATCCGTACCATTACTAAGTTCTATGTCGTAGCCGGTATAAATGCCGTTTTCACGCTCTTTCTCTATTTCCACCACAAATGTGTTCGGATAATTCAGCATGATCCACATTGCAATTTCTTCCGGCATTTCTTCGTTCAAAAAGAATTGGGGTATAGCCTTGTAATCACCTTGCTTTTGTTTCCCGTCCACTTGTCTCCATACTCCGTTTCTGTCAAATTCAATTTTATAGTTTTTGAAATAAACTTTGTATTCATCATTATCTTTATGGGTATTCACGATGGCTTGTCCCGGAAAACAAACATCAAGAAACGTTCTTGTTGTTGAAGGCAGCTCAATTTCACCATCTTTATTAGTCATTTTATCATCACTATCACATGCAGATAGTGAAAAAAGTACGGCAGAGACACTTAATAATAGAATTTTTCTCTTCATTTTTAATAAGATTTTATTGTTCATATTGTTCTTTATTTTCAGTAATCATAACGGATAAAATTACCTTCCGAACCGAATAACAGATCATTGTGATAATTGTTGAGTTCGATTTCATATCCGGTATGCCTTCCTTTCCGGTCATACTCTTTATCAATTTTGGCAATAACTGCTCCCTGATGGTTTTCAGATATGTATCCGGAAATGCTTTCCGGTATCAAACTTACAATAGAAGCGGGAACTTCCCTTACATGCTTGCTATCCACATTGTCCCATGTTCCGTCTTTTAAAAATTCAAGTTCAAAACCATTATCCAGACGCACATCATAGCCTTCATTGTCTCTTTCGCCCCATACGAATTTAGCCGAGGGGAAATGAGTTGCAATAAATGTTTTTGCTTCCTGAGGCAGTCCGTTTTCTCCGATCAGGACATCATTGTCGTCACATGCATTGAAAGTAAATGCCAAGCCTAAAAAGGCAATTAAAAAAATACACTTTTTCATACGATTATCTATTTTTATATTGAATATTAAAATTATACGGAACCATTAATCGTCATACTCTATAACGTTAAAGCGCATATCGAACTTTATTTCAACGTTATTATCCAGCTCTATTTCATAACTTCTCGAATCGCGATCTATTTTAATTATTTTAGAATTCGAATGATTCTTTTCCACATACCGAGCTATTTTGTCCGGAGCTATTCCGTCCGGAATTTTTCTCTTCTTACATTCTACATTGTCCCATTCTCCCCTTTTGTCGAATTCAACTTTGCTTCCGTCCACAAAATACACCTCATACGATTTGAATAAGAACTCACTTTCCATTTTAATATATGAGATATCTTTTTCGCTGAAGAATTTACGGATAAACTCCTTTGACTTTTCCGGTAATTGTTCAAAGCGGATAGGTCTGTCATTATCGGCTTTTGCCGTACCTATAACAGTAAACGCAAAAATTATAATCATTAAAAATCTTGTCACTTTCATTTTTTATCATTTTAAAATTTGACTGGTGCAAAGTTGAGCTATAAAACTGAAAAGATTCTGGAATGCCGGAAAAATAAATTTCTTCCGAACGGGCTACGGAGAAAAAGTGTCCTATTCACTTTGTATTACTCCTGACTTATATTATCTTTGCAACTGAATATGAATCAAATGAGAAAAGCAACCCACATACAATCATCCGTTATTCATTTCCGTCGTTGGTCACGGAAACGATATGCCGTATTTTGCAGTATAGGTCGTTGCGTTTCGATCAGGAAGATCAATAAAAGCGTGAGCGATGCCTCTCTGAAAAAACAAAAACCATCACTGGCCATGCCGCTCCGGAAACATACCAATGAACCGGATAGCTGCGAAAAAGAGGAAGAAACGGATGGGCCGGCTTCTCTGCTCAGGCTATTAAACAGGCTCATTCAACCGCAGACGGTAAGCGAAATCTGTGGTAGTAGCTCTTTTGTATTCAATAAACCGGATGAAAATACAGCCGGACAGATAGTATACACCTATCTGTCCGGCTTTTTATTTACATATATAATATAATTTCAGGATATGATTCACAAAATCAGAGAACGGATATTGACCGGAGGCTGTATATCCCCCGGAGAGGCGCAAGAAATTGCCCGGAACACCGAAAAAACGGCTTTGTACGAAGTAGCGCACGAGATAACGCTCCGGATGGCTCCGGCAAAGTTCGATATGTGTTCTATTATCAATGCCCGGTCGGGACGTTGTCCGGAAGATTGCAAATGGTGTGCACAATCAGCTCACTATCAAATAAAAATCGACACGTATGAGTTGGTAGATAAGCACGAATGTCTTCGCCAGGCACAATACAATGAAAAACAGGGAGTTCATCGTTTTTCATTGGTGACGAGCGGACGAAAGCCCAACCGGCTGAATATGGAGCGAATAGGTGAAAATATCCGGTATATCAGGGAACATTCTTCTATTCAACTGTGCGCATCGCTTGGACTGTTGAATGAAAAAGAACTCCGCCTGATCCGGGAGGCCGGTGTAAACCGTTACCACTGCAATCTGGAGACGGCGCCGTCCTATTTCCCCCGCTTGTGTTCTACACATACGTTGCAGGAAAAGATCGAAACAATACAGGCAGCCCGGAAAGCAGGTATGCAAATATGTAGCGGCGGAATTATCGGAATGGGCGAAAGTATGGAACAACGCATTGAGTTTGCTTTTACCCTGAAAGAACTGGCGGTTCAATCGATTCCGATCAACCTGTTACAACCCATACCGGGCACCCCGTTGGAAGCAACGACGCCACTGACCGAAGAAGAGGTATTAACAACAATAGCCCTTTTCCGGTTGATCAATCCGGACGTTTTCCTGCGGTTTGCAGGAGGACGTTCGCAACTTTCTAAAGCAGCAATGGAAAAAGCATTATACATCGGTATTAACTCAGCCATTGTCGGGGATATGCTGACAACACTGGGATCGAAAGTGTCGGAAGATAAACGCCTCATTGAGAAATATTATCCGGCTGAAACGACTGAAAACGAACATAAGTCAACCGGCAGTAAAGTGACTGATTTTAATATGGTTACTGATGCATTTGACAGGGATCACCTGTGGCATCCCTATACATCCGCAACACATCCCCTTCCCGCCTACAAAGTGAAACGTGCGGACGGATGTGTGATTGAACTGGACGACGGCACGCGGTTGGTCGACGGAATGTCATCGTGGTGGTGCGCTGTGCATGGGTATAATCACTCGGTGCTCAATGAAGCGGCAAAAACGCAGATTGACCGGATGTCGCATGTGATGTTCGGCGGGCTGACACATGATCCGGCAATCAGGCTGGGGGAAATACTATTAGCAATCACCCCCCCTTCTTTACAGAAAATTTTCTATGCGGATTCCGGCTCGGTTGCCGTTGAAGTCGCACTGAAAATGGCGATCCAGTACGGATACGCTAAAGGAAAAAAAGAAAAGAACGGCTTTATCACCATCCGTTCCGGTTATCATGGAGATACGTGGAACGCCATGTCAGTCTGCGACCCGATTACCGGCATGCATCATCTTTTCGGTTCATCGCTTCCGGTGCGTTATTTTGCGCCTGCTCCTTCCGCCGGCTTTTATGATACATGGGATGAGAACGATATACTGCCGATGAAAGAAATGATCGAATTACATCAGGAAAAGCTGGCGGCAGTGATACTGGAACCGATTGTGCAGGGCGCCGGAGGTATGCGTTTTTACCATCCGGAATATTTGCGGCAAGTGGCTGCATTATGTAAAAAACACGATCTGCTGCTGATTCTGGATGAAATTGCAACCGGATTCGGACGTACCGGTAAATTATTTGCCTGCGAACATGCCGGCGTGGAACCCGACATCATGTGTATCGGCAAATCACTGACAGGCGGATATATGACCTTATCAGCCGTACTGACGAATGATAAGGTGGCAAATACCATATCCGACGGCGAACCGGGAGTATTCATGCATGGTCCGACATTTATGGGTAATCCGCTGGCTTGTGCGGTAGCTTACGCTTCAACCGGATTGCTGCTTTCATACGGTTGGGAACAGAAGGTAAAAAGGATTGAAGCGCAACTAAAAAAAGAGCTGGCCGCTGCTTCCGGACTCCCGCAGGTAAAAGAAGTACGCGTACTCGGCGCTATCGGCGTGATCGAATTGAATCATCCGGTTGATATGGCTTATATGCAACGCCGGTTTGTAGAAGAAGGAGTATGGGTGAGACCATTCGGACGATTGGTTTATATCATGCCCCCCTTTATCATCGAATCCGGAGAGTTGACGGTACTGACCGGCGCATTGATAAAAATAATAAACGAATTAAAATAATGGCACAAGATTTATTGTATATATATAAGGAAGAATTACGGCAACTGGAAGAAAACAGCAACTTGCGCAGTCTGCCGGAAATAATACACCGGGGCGGAGATGTGACCTTACGAGATAAACAAATGCTGAACCTTTCGTCGAACGACTATCTGGGACTTGCATCCGACCTGTCATTGCGAAAAACATTTCTGGAAAGCCTGACACCGGAAAACTTCCTGCCGTCTTCCTCTTCGTCCCGCCTGCTGACGGGTAATTTCACGGCAAACAGCGAACTGGAACAACAACTTTGCCGTCTATTCGGTTCGGAAGACAGTCTGGTATTCAACAGCGGTTATCACATGAATACGGGAATACTCCCAGCCGTCAGTAACCATAAAACCCTGATTCTGGCAGATAAACTGGTTCATGCCAGCCTGATAGACGGCATTCGTCTGTCGCCGGTCGCATACATCCGTTATCGCCACAACCATTATGAACAATTGGACTCGCTACTTCGTAAAAACCACACGGATTACGAACGGATCATTGTTGTGACGGAAAGTATTTTCAGTATGGACGGCGATGAAACGGACCTTCGTAAACTGGTTACACTAAAAAAATCATATCCGAATGTGATGTTGTATGTAGACGAAGCACATGCCATAGGCGTGAGAGGGGCGACAGGTCTCGGATGTGCCGAAGAACAGGGATGTATGGCCGATATTGATTTCCTTACCGGAACCTTCGGCAAAGCATTAGCCTCTGTCGGCGGGTACCTTATTTGCCGGAAAACGATACGCGATTATCTGGTGAACAAAATGAGGACACTGATCTTTACAACGGCGCTTCCGCCCGTCAATCTGATGTGGACGCGCTTCGTACTGGAAAAATCGGCAAGCTTCGGCGGCAGGCGGAAACACCTGGAAACGATCGGCAACCGCCTGCGGGAAGAACTGGTTGCCAAGGGATATAGCTGTCCTTCTTCAAGCCATATTATTCCGTTGATGATCGGTGCCAGCCGGAAAACGGTATTGAAAGCGGAAGAAATGCAACGGAAAGGTTTCTACATGCTTCCGGTACGTCCTCCTACCGTGCCTGAAGGAACTTCGCGTATCCGTATATCACTGACTGCGTCCGTTCGTATGGAAGAAATTGAAAAACTGATCTCTTTATTATGATAATCAAGAAAATAAACACGATAAAAAAACAGGAAAAAGCGGCTGCGGATTTACTGCTTTTCTTCGCCGGCTGGGGAATGGACGAGCGTCCGTTTCTGGAATACCTTCCGGTTGACAAAGATTGCATGATCTGTTACGATTATCGTTCGCTGTCATTCGACGACTCGTTACTGGCGCCTTACCGGCAAATCCGGGTCGTAGCCTGGTCGATGGGTGTTTGGGCGGCATCCCGTATTTTGTCCGGACGGAACCTGCCGGTTTCGGAAAGTATTGCTGTCAACGGAACCCCCTGGCCGATAGATGATGAAAGAGGAATTGCCACTGCCGTTTTCCGGGGAACACTGGAAGGATTGAATGAAGACACATTACGGAAATTCAGAAAGCGAATGTGCGGTTCGAAAGAGGCACTGGAACATTTTATGAAACATGTTCCGCTACGAACGACGGAAGACCTGCACGAAGAACTCACGCTGATCGGTAAACTTTATGCAATGCAAGTAAATACGGGCAAAGAATATCCGGCATGCTTCACCGGTGAATCTTCCCGGGAAAAACAACATCCCCCGCATGTAGATAAACCGCCTTTTGAATGGAACAAAATATACATCGGGATGCAGGATAAAATTTTCCCGGTAACGAACCAACAAACGGCATGGGAAGGGAAAAATATTACAACGGTTCATTGCGCACACTACCCCTATACGCTTTGGCCGGAATTATTCGCAAAGGAAAAGAGAGCCGATGGATAAAAAACTGATCACGCAACGTTTTGCAAAAGCCGCGTCGAGTTACGGAGAAGAAGCAACCGTGCAGCGGCTTATCGCCGGCAAAATGGCCTCCATCCTCGCATTGTATATACAGAAGGAAAACAGGCGGAAAATATTGGAGATCGGCTGCGGAACCGGTATTTTTTCGCGCATGTTGATCGGTTTACTGAAGCCTGAACGCATGCTCCTCAACGATATTTGTCCTGAAATGCATGAACAACTGAAAGACATCGTAAACGACCGTATTATTTTCAGATCCGGTGATGCGGAAACGTATCCGTTCGGACAAATGAACGAAATATATGACGTAATCGCTTCCTGCTCTGCTATTCAGTGGTTCAAAGACCCGGACGCTTTTTTTACGCGGATGCATCCATTGTTGGCAACGGAAGGAATACTTGCTTTCAGCACATTCGGGAATGATAACATGAAAGAAATTTCGGCCCTGACCGGACAGGGTCTGCCTTATTTTTCTTCGGAAGAGCTGAAAGTAAAATTGTCTGACCGGTATCATCTGTTGTACATCTCCGAAGAAAAGATTCGCAAACGGTTCGGGGATCCGAAAGATGTCCTGTATCACCTGAAACGGACCGGAGTGACCGGGATCAGACAACAGCCGTGGACCCGGACGCGCTTCATTCGTTTTTGCGACGAGTATCGTACACGCTACAGTAGCGGAGGTGAAGTCATGCTGACTTATCATCCGGTTTATATCATTGCACAAAAGAAAAAAACATGAAACAGAACATGATGAAACAGAACGTATATTTTGTAACCGGCATAGACACGGATACCGGAAAAAGTTATGCCGCCGGATACCTGGCCCGCCGGTGGAATGAGAAGGGTATCCGCACAATCACCCAAAAACTGATCCAGACCGGAAATAACGGATATTCGGAGGATATCAACCTCCACAGGAAATTGATGCGTATGGATCATACGGAAGAAGATAAGGCCGGACTCACCATGCCGGAGATATTCTCCTACCCGGCTTCACCTCATCTGGCTTCAAAACTGGATCACCGTCCGGTCGATTTTGGCAGGATTGAAAATGCTACCCGGATATTAAGTGAACGCTACGACGCCGTCCTGCTGGAAGGAGCCGGGGGATTGATGGTGCCGCTAACGGAAGATTATCTGACAATTGATTATATCGGAGAAAAAGGATATCCGGTTATCTTAGTCACATCCGGCAGACTGGGTAGCATCAATCACACGCTACTTAGCCTCGAAGCCATAGCCCGGAGAAACATAAACCTGTACATGATTGCCTATAACCTGTATCCCGAAACACAGGATCAAATCATCAGCAACGACACCCGACAATTCATCACCCACTATCTGCACAAGCATTTCCCCGGCGCTTTGTTCATAGAAATCCCCGTAATCGGATAACAGGCTCTAAGAAAATTATATATTTCAGGCAACTTTTAGAAAATATAGGAAAATTATAATAAATTTGCGCCTGTTATAAGAGAATATATTAACATTTTAACTTTGAAAAGTATGCACTTATCTACTACACCAACCCATAATCATCGCATAGAAATAGCGGATGTATTGCGTGGTTTTGCTGTAATGGGAATCACCCTTGTCCACTTTATCGAACGGTTCAGTCTCTATAGCTTCCCGGAAGAAACCTGCAAGTTTTTGATATTTACGGACAGAATAATCTGGGATAGTGTATTTTTTGCCTTTTCCGGTAAGGCATACTGCATCTTCGCGTTGCTTTTCGGATTCAGTTTTTTTATTCAGGATAACTCGCAAAAAGAAAAAGGGAAAGATTTTCGCGGACGGTTTGCCTGGCGGTTGGTATTACTTTTTATTATAGCCTGCATCAATTCGACTTTATTCCCCGGCGAAATATTGGTACTTTATGCCCTGGTCGGTTATATACTGATCGCAGTCTGCCATCTTTCTACCCGCACAGTTGCGTTTATAGCGGCCATTCTTTTACTTCAACCTCTTGAATGGGGACAACTGATTTATGCACTCATCAACCCCACATACATGATGAATGCCGGGTTCGATATTCCATATTGGGAAATAGTCAATACGGCACAGAAAGAAGGGTCTTTCCTCGAAATATGCAAAACGGCTATATGGACGGGCAATATCGCAAATATGGGCTGGATGGTATTACATGGAAGGGTTACGCAAACCGCTGGACTGTTTATGACAGGCATGCTGATAGGACGTAGCAACGGATTTTCCTGTTCGGAAAAAAATATAAAACGGTGGATTAACGTATTCATCATAGCCACCATAACCTTTTTCCCGGTTTATGGTCTGATAGGTATACTTCCCGACTTTATCAACAGGGAATCGCTGCTTGTACCTTCTACCCTTATCCTTAAGTCACTTTCGAATATTGCATTTACAGGAATACTGTTTGCAGGGGTAATACTTGTTTTTTACCTGACAAAGTTCAGGCGTGTTTTGCATCGGTTAGCGCCTTATGGGCGCATGAGTTTGACAAACTACCTGTCGCAGTCTTTGATCGGGGGATTCCTGTTTTACAACTGGGGACTGGGACTTTACCGGCATACCGGCGTTACAGTATGTTTCCTTATGGGAATAGGCATATTCCTTTTACAGTTCTTTTTTTGCCGTTGGTGGCTTCGTTCACATCGTCAGGGTCCATTAGAATGGTTATGGAAAAAGGCGACCTGGATTAAAACAGGAAAAGAATAACTTTCCGGCCTTTGTCTGTTACTTGAAATACAGATATAGCATGTGTGGCTATTTGCGTATCCAGACGTTTGTGATCTCTCCGAAAACAATTTTGTGATAATCGTTTGTTTCGGCATGCGCCTCAACGATGAAATTACGTCCCTGTTCCGTCAGAAAATCATCAGGCGAAACCGTCGTAACCTCTGTCAATCGGCATTCGATAATCAGTTTGGCTTCTTTAAAAGTCATATTACCCGCAGGCGTCTGCACGGCTGTCAGTTTGGTTTCTTTCATCTTCTGTCCATCCCGCCCCGACTGTGTGCCGAAAAGCATAATATCTTCCTTGTATTCATCGTCAAAATAAGACATCGT
>QMCE01004972.1_pt1 | contig 10892 bp, 12 predicted proteins | sample 1821851 | NCBI WGS metagenome assembly QMCE01 (sample SAMN09453174, study PRJNA476694) | Termite gut metagenome, whole genome shotgun sequencing project. | isolation source: worker | host: Odontotermes sp. | place: South Africa:Pretoria | collected 2016-01-28
CCGGCGACGCGACAAAGCTATGTTATTGCATAGGTGCGAAGCGGCGCCGGGCAAGATTGAGTGCCGACGACGGAAAGCACCCGCGAGACCTACTGGGATAGGCTCTTAATCGCCGGCATGCAAAACATCTTTACATGATCATATCCTTCACCTTCATCAAACGCGCCCTGCTCGAACGCTCCGCCTCCTCCAGCTTCGACCCGATTTCCTTGATGGTCGACGCCAAAGACGGGATCATCACATACTCCAAAGCGTTCACACGCCGCCGCGTCTTCTCGATTTCGTCCGCCATGCGCAAAACCGCCTCCTCCTTGGACGCCAACTCCAGAAGGCGCGGGAAAATGTCCCGCATGCTCGCGCTCGCCATATCGAAATCCGTCGACGTCGCCAGCGTGCTGTACGACGGACGCAGTTCAAACCCCTCCAACTCCACCTCCGGATACGCCACGCTCATCACCGACTTCCGGTTGATCGCGACGTCCAAGCGGGTGTCCGTCTCCTCAAGAGCCGCCGTCACCGCCTCCTCGCCCGAAATGCCCTGAGCCAGCATGAACAGCGAAAGCGTGCGCGGCACCTCGCGATCGACCTCGTCCCGCAGGCGGGCGTATTCGTCCACCAATTCCATAAAAGCCTGCACAAGCCCCTCCATCTTGTCCTTCAGGAGCTTGTGGCCGCGCCGCGACATCACCAGCCGCTTCTTCAGCCGCAGCATCTGCATCCGCGTCGGGTTGACCCGAATCTTCATAATGCGACCCTTTCGCCGCCCGCGCCGACGCTACGGGAGGTCGGTGGCTTCAACATAATGCTTTTCAACGAATTCCGGACGGATGCGCTTCAGCTCCGCCCTCGGCAACACGCCCAGAAGCCGCCAGCCCAAATCGAGATTGTCCTCGATCTCGCGGTTCTCGTTGTCGCCCTGGGTGATGAACTGCGCCTGAGGCGTCAGGGCGGATTCGCCCAGAACAACCGCCAGCTCCTGGCTGTTCTTGCCCTTCGCGTACGCGGCGTACAACTGGTTCATGACGCCTGCGTGATCCGCGCGGGTCTTGCCCTGCCCTATGCCCTTGTCCTTCAAACGGGACAGGCTGGGAAGCACGTCCACAGGCGGATAAATGCCCTCTGCGTGGAACGACCGGCCGAGAATGATCTGCCCCTCGGTGATGTAGCCGGTCAGGTCGGGAACCGGGTGGGTCTTGTCGTCCTCCGGCATGGTGAGGATCGGAATCTGGGTGATCGAGCCGTCCTTCCCCTTGAGCCGGCCCGCGCGCTCGTAGATGGTCGCGAGGTCGGTGTAGAGGTAGCCGGGGTAGCCGCGGCGGCTGGGCACTTCCTTGCGGGCGGCGGAGATTTCGCGGAGCGCCTCGCAGTAGTTGGTCATGTCGGTCAGGATGACAAGGATGTGCATCCCCAGCTCGTACGCGAGGTATTCGGCTGTCGTGAGCGCGAGGCGCGGGATCGAGATGCGCTCGATCGCCGGGTCGTCGGCCAGATTGATAAACATGACCGAACGCTCCAGCGCGCCCGTGCGCTTGAAGTCCTCGATGAAGAAATTCGATTCCTCGAACGTGATGCCCATCGCGGCGAAGACGACGCCGAACTTTTCGCCCGACTTCTTGGTCGCGGCCTGCCGGGCGATCTGCGCGGCAAGGCGGTTGTGCGGCATGCCGGAACCGGAAAAGACAGGCAGCTTCTGGCCGCGCACCAGCGGATTCAGCACGTCGATTGTGGAGATGCCCGTCTGGATGAATTCGTTCGGGAAATCCCGCGCATAGGGATTCATGGGGACGCCGTTGATGTTGGCGTATTTTTCCGGAATGATGGGCGGCCCGCCGTCTGTCAGGCGGCCGAAGCCGTCGAACACGCGCCCGACCATGTCGGGGGAGAGGCCGATTTCCTGCCCCTTCGCCGTGAAGCGGATGCGGGCCGAGCCGGGGTCCAGATTGCTGGTGCCTTCGAAGACCTGAATAAGCGCCCTGTCTTCCTGCGTCTCCAGCACCTTGCCCCTGCGGATGGAGCCGTCGGGGAGGATGATTTCGGCGATTTCGCCGTAGCCGATGCCTTCCACGCCGCCCACGAAAACAAGAGGGCCGACGATGTTCTGGATGGTACGGAATTCTTTGGCTGCTGCTGTGGACATATCTGTACTCCGCGAAAGAGGATAAAACAGTTGTTCGGGGCCCCCCCCGGGGCTACTGCGCCTTGACGGCGGCGGCGTCAATCGCCTTCCCGACCTTCTCCTTCAATTCGGCGAAGCGGGCGTCCAGTTCGCCTTCGGCCGTCAGCTTGGCGCGGGAGATGTCCTCCATGACAGGCAGATCGAGCATGGAGGAGAGTTCGTAGCCTTGTTCCAGCTTTTCGCCGACGACATGGTTGAAGTGGAGAATGACGTCCAGCATCAGCGCCTGCTTTTTGAGCGACGTGAAGGTGTCGATGTTGTCGAACGCGCTCTGGTTCAGGAAGTCCTCGCGCACGAGGCGGGCGACTTCCATGAGGAGGCGGTCGGCCGGGTTGAGGGAGTCCATGCCGACCAGGCGGACAAGCTCCTGCAGATCAGCTTCCTTTTTCAGGAGAACCATCGTCTCCCTGCGCTGTTTCGACCAGCGCGGGTTGATCTCCTGATCGTACCAGGGGTCGGTGACGTCCAGATACAGCGAATAGCTGGTGAGCCAGTTGATGGCGGGGAAATGCCGCTGGAACGCAAGCTGGCTGATCGTCCAGGCCCCAGAACACCTTGGTCACGCGGAGCGTCGCCTGCGTCACCGGCTCGGACAAGTCGCCGCCCGACGGCGACACTGCGCCGATGATGGTGACAGAACTCTCCCGCTCGTCCTTTCCGAGGGCGATCACCATGCCCGCGCGTTCGTAAAACGCGGCGAGGCGGCTGGCGAGGTACGCCGGATAGCCTTCGTCGCCGGGCATTTCCTCAAGACGGCCGGACATCTCGCGCATCGCCTCTGCCCAGCGGCTTGTCGAATCGCCCATGAGCGCAACGGAATAGCCCTGATCGCGGTAGTATTCCGCCATCGTGATGCCGGTGAAGACAGACGCCTCGCGCGCCGCGACAGGCATGTTCGACGTGTTGGCCACGAGAACGGTGCGCTCCATGATGGGGCGGCCGGTCTTCGGGTCGGTCAGTTCGGGGAACTCCAGCAGCACGTCCGTCATTTCGTTGCCGCGCTCGCCGCAGCCGATGAAGATGACGATGTCGGCGTCGGCCCATTTGGCGATCTGGTGCTGGACGACTGTCTTGCCCGATCCGAAGGGGCCGGGGATGCAGGCTGTGCCGCCCTTGGCGACGGGGAACAATGTGTCGATGATGCGCTGTCCCGTGAGAAGGGGCTTCAACGGGGGGAGTTTTTTGTTGATGGGGCGCGGGATGCGGACAGGCCAGCGCTGGAGCATGGCGATGTCGTGCGTCGTCCCGTCGGCGGATTCGATCCGCGCCACGACTTCCTCGACGGTGAAATCGCCGGATTTGATGGACGCGATGCGGCCCGCGATGTTCGGCGGAACCATCACCTTGTGGGTGATGAGCTCTGTCTCGGGGACGGTTCCCAGGATGTCGCCGCCCGTGACGCTGTCGCCCTCTTTCGCGACGGCGGTGAAGGCCCATTTCTTCGCGCGGTCGAGCGCGGGCGCGGCCGCGCCCCTGACGATGAATTCGCCGTAGGCCGCCATCAGCTTGTCGAGAGGCCGCTGCACGCCGTCGTAGATGGACTGGAGAAGGCCGGGGCCGAGCTCGGCCGACAGCGGGACGCCGGTGGGGACGACAGGCTGACCCGGCGCGATGTCCTCGGTCTCCTCGTACACCTGAATGGAGTACTGGTCGCCCCTGATTTCAATGATTTCGCCAAAGAGGCCGAGTTCGCCCACCTTGACCATTTCAAACATGCGCGACCCGGACAATCCCCTGGCCACGACCAGGGGGCCACTCACCTTGACAATCGTTCCGTTTGAACGTTCGGCGGCCATCGCAAAGACCCTATTTCTTGCCCATCAAATCGACGCCGAGCGATCGCGCGACAAGCTGCCGCACGCGTTCGCGCTGGAGTCCCGGCTCTCCCGAGGACGCGGGGAGGGTGAGGACGACCACGTTGACGCCCTGCCGGAGCAGGCGGATTTCGTTTTCGCACTCCGCCGCGACGTCCTCGGGGATGAGGACAAGCGTCTCCCCGCCGTCTTCGCGCACGGCGCGGAGCGCCTGGCGGGCCTCGTCGACGCCTTCCACGTCCACAGGCTCCACGCCCACCGATTTGAACGGCAGAATGGCGGCGTGCCCGCCGATGACGATGACCTTAGGCATATTCTCTCCTGAGGCGCGAGAGGGTGACGTCGCGGTCTATGCCGTTCGCGACCGCGGAGAGGCACAGCTCCAGATTGACCATTTCCGCCTCGTTCGCCACCAGATACGACAGGACGCGCTCCGCGCCGAAGGGAACCAGCCTGCAGGCGAGGACTGTCTCCCTGAGCGCGTCGGACGAGGCGCTGTCGATGTCTGTCCGGATCCGGTTCATGTCCAGCCCCTCGATGACGACGGAGGAACGGACGGAGAGGCGGCCGGAAATGTCCGCCTTCGGCTCCTGTTCCCGCGCGAGAATGCCGGACGCCAGCTCGGTCGATTGGCCGAACACGAACCAGCTCCGGATCATCTCCGGCGGAACGCCGTTCCAGCGCAGGCGGAAAATCCCCGACCACGCGGTCAGGAGCGCCCTGTCCGTCATGTATTCCCGCACCAGCTTCTCGGGGACGTATTCCGCGACCGCCCGCATGAGCGAACACGCGGCCGAATCCAGATAGAGCGACCGCTCCAGCGGCGTCGCCGCCTGGGGCGTGTTTTTCCGGAGAAGCATGTCCCGGTGCTCGCGCAGGCCGCCGGCGTACGCCTCTTCCACGGCGAAGACGGGAAACAGCGCATCCAGCTCGCCCGCCTGCGGGTTGGTCTGCTTGCACGCCTGGTTGAACAGGGTGCGGAAGGTGCGGAAGCGGGACGGAATGCCGAAGAAATTCTCCAGCGGATGCGGAGGGCAGAGCTTGAAGATTTCGGCCCTGACGTCCCTGGCCTTCTGCTCCAGAATGGCCGAGACGCTGTCCAGCGACTTGTCGTCGGGAAACAGGACGCGGTATCCGGATTTGCCCAGCGCCGTCCGCGCGTCCGCCCTGTCGGAAGCCTTGAGAAGGGCCTCGAAGAAGGAACGGGGCAGCAGCTCCGATTCCAGCGAGGCGATCTTCCCGCTCACGAACGACCAGGCGGTGGGACGCTTGTTGACATCGTACGACAGGGTTTTGGTCATGAGAACCTATCCCGTTATCAATGGTGGCTACGCGCCGAACAGCGCCCGCGCCAGTTCGCCCGCCGACGACTCGCGCAACTCGGCCAGGCGGCGCGCAATCGTGCAGTCGATGGCGTAGTCCGGGCCGTCGACGACCGCGCCGTCGGGAACCCTCGCGTCGGCGGTCACGCCGGTGAACGCGCCCTTGCCGGAGCGGCCGCGGTTCAGGGCGGCCAGGCCGGCAGTGAACGCGTCCGCGTCCTTCGGATTGACCCTGAGGACGCCCCCGACGTTCGCGGGCAGAGCGCCCAGCCAGGAGCCGATCAGGTCCATGTGCTCGCTGCCCGACATCCCGGCGAGCTTCTTCCGGACGCGCGCAAACACCTCGTCGATGGCCTTGTTTCTGGCGGAAAGAATCCTGAGGCGGTTGTCGTGCTGGATGCGCTCCAGTTCGCGGTTGGTCTCCCGCTCAAGGCGGAGCCGCGCGTCGCGGAGCGTTTCCGCGCCCGCGCGCTCGTCGGCGGCCTTGCCTTCCGACAGGATGCGCTCCGCCTCGGCCTCAGCCCCGGCCATCCGGGCGGCGGCTTTGGCTTTGGCTTCTTCGAGAACTTTTGTTTTGACGCTGTCAAGACTCATGGCAACCCATCCTTTTCGCTCAAGTCAGGCCAGGTGTCACGCGCCGGCGACCGTCTTTCCGGCGACGAGCAGCCAGTTGAGCATGAGAATGGCGACGAGAAGTCCGAACACGGCGTAGGTCTCGACCAGCGCGGGCAGGATGATGCCACGGCCGAACTGATCCTCCTTCTTCGCGACAAGGTTGATCGCCGCAGCCGAGGTCTCGCCCTGGTATTTGGCAGACAGGAGAAGCACCAGCCCGAGGCAGACGCCGACAATGCCCAGCGCCGCGCCGACGCCGGGGGTCAGGCCCTGATGCGCCGCCGCGATGTCGCCCTGAACGCCGGTGAAGGACGTGACCAGGAACGCGAAGACCATGCCGTAGAGGCCCTGCGTGCCGGGAAGGAGGATCAACAGGAACACCTTGCCGAAGAGACTCGGTTTTTCGGAAAGGACGCCCGCGCCCTGCCCCGCGGCGGTGGCGATGCCCAGAGCGCTGCCGATGCCGCCCAGAACCAGCGCGGCCATGGCGCCCAGAACGACCCAGCCGATTCCCGATTCAAGGAAGTAGAAGTTCAACATGCCCAAAAATCCTCCTCATCTGATTCAAACGCCTTCCAGACAGTACAAAATCCCATCTCCCCGCGACCGGGGCTTATTTCTTCGCTTTGACGTCGACTGTCGCGCTGTCGAACCCGTACGGCCTGTAGGCCGTGCCGCCCGCTTCGTAGAATCTCCCGAAGAATTCAAGCATGATCAGACGCGCAGAATGGACGAACCCGCCCAGGAGATTCAGGAAAAAACTCATCAAATGCCCGCCCGCCACCACGAGAATGCCCACGATGACGCCCACGGCGGGGATGTCTGTCGAAAGCCTGCCCAGCATGTTGAACGTCGACCCGAGGGCCGCGCCGGTGAGGCAGAGCGCCATGAGGCGCGCGTAGCTGATAAGGTCGCCCAGAATCGCCGACGCCCCGTACGCGCCGACAATGCCGTACAGCGCCACAACCCCGACGAGAATCCGCGCGATCCACCCCTTTTGATCCCGCCCCTGCGTCAGAACCAGCAGCGCGCACGTCAGCACGAACAGCGCCCAGAAGAATCCCGATCCGGTCAACCCGCCCAGAATCGCGAAGACGAGGAAGGCTATCCACAGGATGCCGTCGGAGAACGCGCCCATTTTGTCGCCCCGCAGCCAGTCGCGGTATGCGCGGAGCGCCATGCCGTAAATCTGCGTCGCAACGCCGATGCCGATGGCGATGTAGAGGGCGAGCTGCGAATCCTTGATCGGATCGATAAGGGCGAACGTCGTCCTGATCCTGTCGGCCCAGCCCATGCCGGGGAGGATGGAGGTCAGGTCGCCCAGCCACGATCCCGTGAAAATGCCCACCACGACGGCGGCGATGCCGCAGTAGGTGAAGCACTGGAAAAAGTCCAGAAGATGCGCCTGGTCGCTATACTTCCGCTTGAGCCAGGCCATGATGCCGATAAGCATGAGGCCGTAGACCGCGTCCCCCAGGCAGATGCCCACAAAGGCGAAGAAGATGGTCGCCACATACGGCGTCGGATCGATGCTCCTGTACGACGGCGTTCCGTACATCTTGGCGAGCAGCCCGGCAGGGGCGATCCATTTGTTCCATTTCATGCTGACCGGCGGCTCTTCCCGCTCTCCCCCCTCCTTCGCGGGAGCGGGGGCGTCGCACTCCATGAGGGACGCGCCGGGGACGTTCTTCTCCAGCCCGGCCCGGAACGAGTCAAGCAGCTCCGTCTTCACATAGCCGCGCGCGACAAACATGTGCGAACTCGCCGCCATCCCGACGCGGGTGAGGGCCAGATTCTTCTCGCTCTCGTAATGCCCCGCCGCGAGACTGGCTTTGCGGAGCCAGCGATCGGCGAATTCGTTCGCCGCGAGCATATGGCCGGACAGGATGATGCCGGCCTCGCGGAGCTTGCCGTCCAGAAAGGCGATCTCGTGCGCCGCGCCGTTTTCGACGCGGGGAATCGCCTGGACATGAAGCCCGTGATCGTCGATCAGCCCCCGGAGCGCCTCGGCGTCCGACGCGGGAGCGGCCAGGGCGTAATACGCATGGGTCTGATCCGCGAAAATCTGTTCCGCCGCGACAAGCCCGTCCGCGATGCGCCTGTCCAGCAGAAACGCCTTGCCGCCCTGCCCCGAGACGGAGACGACTTCCAGCGTCATGTTTTTGAGGCGGGTGAGCTTCGGCAGGTCGTCCCCGATGAAGGCGAACTGCTCAATCGCCTGTTTGTTCATTTTGAGGCGGGCTATTTCCTCGTTGGCGCTTTCGATGTTCGCCCGCAGTTCATTCGCCCTGTCGTACAGGGAATCGACATGCGCCTCGTCGACGGCGGCGTCGAGCTCCTCTTTGGGGCCGACGGTCTTCAGGGGAAGCATGGCGTCGAGAAAGCCCGGCTTGTCTGTGGCGTGTTCGCGGCAGAAGCCCGTCACGGCATTGATCCGGGCGAGAACGCCGTCCTTCGCCTGGGTTTCGTCCGGAAGGCTTGCGAAGCTCTTTTCCCAGGCATCGCCCTTTTCGTCGATGGGCATGACATGGAAGCTCCTCTCGCCGTACAGCCAGCCGAGGAGCCTGTCCTTTTCCCCCGCGGGCGCGAGCATCGCCACATGGCTCATCTGTTCAATCATGCTGACTCTCCGCTAGCGGGCTTTCAGCGTCTTCATGAGATACTGCACGCCGTTGTCGAAGGCTGCGTCGGAAATGTTGTTCACAGCCGAAAGGGCGGCCTCGCCGCCTGCCGTGAGCTCCCTGACTTTCGCGTCGCGCTCGGCTGCGGCCTGTTCCTCAAGCTGACGCACATCCCGCGCCACAGCGTCGGCATGGGCCCTGCCTGCGGCTTCGCGCCTGGTTCCCGCGTCGGCCAGCATCTCTCTGGCGTCGGCCTCGGCCTTGGAGAGAACCGCTTCGGCTTCGCGCTCGATTTCGAGAACGCTCTGAATCATGGATGAAGACATGCCTGTTCCTCAAGTATCCCGTGTGCAGGAAAATGTATGCAGGAAAATACCCGATGCCGTGCGCCCCCACGCTGAAGTGTCTCTCCATAGACTCTATCAGAAACGCTCCACCGTGTAAAGGAAAAGAAAATTTTTCCCCAAATCCTTTACGTGCCCTTGCGACATTTCGTTCCCAAACCGCCGCTCCGTTCATCCCTGTACAACAAGTTGCCGCATGCGCGCAACGCCTGCCTGTCCAGCCCCGCGCTTCCCCAGTCCCATTCTCCCCCATACCATCCCCGATACCCGGCCGGCGTTCCGCGAAACGGGTCTCCCCGCAAAAATACACGCGAAAAACCATATTCGCCGCATTCCGCTCCAACCAAAGGCAACACGAAGCGCCCCGCAGCCGCCAGCGCGCCCGTCTCCCCCACCAGAATGCCCCCGTACAGCCGGACGCCAGCCTCCCGCGCCAGCGCGGCGATCGCCGCCGCGCCGCTGACGCCGCCGTTCTTGGCGACGCGGAGGTTCCACCATGACGGGCTTCCCTGTTCGAGAAGGCGTTTCGCGTCAGACAGGGTGCAGAGGGATTCGTCCGCCATGGCCTGAACCCCGGCGCGTTCCTCAAGGCGGCGGAAATCCGCCTCAGCCGCATCCTCCCTGCGCAACGGCTCCTCCACGACAGCCACGCCGAAGCGCGCCAGCTCCCGCATGCGCTCGATCGCCTCGTCCCAGCCCCATGCGGCGTTGGCGTCGGCCGCGAGCCAGCAGCCCTTTCCCGCGGCCCGGCGGACAGCGTCGAGACGCGCCCTGTCGGCGGCTGCGTCGCGGCCGACCTTGACCTTGAACCGGCGGTAGCCAAGCAGGCGGAGCATCCGGACAAGCCACGCCGCTTTTCCCGGAGACGATGCGGGAACGACCCCGACCAGGGGAAACGGTCCGGCTGCGCGGGGAAAACGCCCCGCGCGCGCGGCCAGGGCGAAAACAGCCGCGTCGACGCCTGCGTACGAGGCGGAGAGCCTCAGGGAATCGGCTTCGCGGAACAGGGGCGCCAGAAGGGCCAGAACCCCCTCCCAATCCGCGCCCTCCGGAAGGGTCAGGGGGTGGAGCGCGGGCCACCAGCGTTCCCGTATGGCCCCGGCCGCGCCGTCAAGGCTCTCCCCCGTCAGGTAGGCGCGGGGAAGAACCTGCCCGTATCCGGACAGTCCCCGCGAATCCTCAAGCAGGACGATAAGCGTCTCCGCTTCCCGGCGCGAGGCCAGATTGTGGGAGAAGGTCATTCTGAAAGAGAATACCGCCTTCCACACCTCAAGGGCGGCGATATGGTTTGGGTTTCGGCCGGGCGTCATGATATGCGATTTTTTCTTTCTCCCTGCTCAAGTCCAGCCAACGTCAACCGAGAATAGAGGATGAGGGGAAATTCCTCCAGAGCGATACGTACATGTCGTATCTGTAAACAGCCGGTTTTATCGGAACGCCGGAGGGCGGTAATAGTTTCCGGTTTGCGATGAACCCTTTGCGTCAAGGCGGCGGGGAATTCCACCGATACTATTGTGGACAAACCACCAAAGGGGAAAAGATGAACGAGTATGAAAGCCGTCGTCAGGAAATTATGCGCGAATTGGCGGAACGGTTCAAGAACTCCTCTGAAGTCATGCGGATGATCGCCCGGCGCATCGGCGAGGCGGCTGAAACGCACAACGCCAACCGCCGCCGCATCGAACAGGCGTCGAACCCCCTGCGCAAATGCGTCGACATCAAGAACGGCGCGATGCCCTTCTCCTACCGGGAATTTGTCGAATTCACCTCGGCGGACGAATTCGAACGGTTCCGCACGCTCGACCCCATCACACCGGAGGAAGTGGCGAACGTCGACTGGGAGGCGCTTTCCAAAGGACTTCTGGGGTAAGGGCCGAACGCTGCTGAAACAAGGATAACCCTTTTCATTACAACAAGTAAAAACGCGAGGATTTCGGGGACATGACCTTATTATGCGGCGGTTTGCATAATGAGGCTCGTGTCCCCGAATTCCGTTTCCC
>QMCE01002156.1_pt1 | contig 10889 bp, 10 predicted proteins | sample 1821851 | NCBI WGS metagenome assembly QMCE01 (sample SAMN09453174, study PRJNA476694) | Termite gut metagenome, whole genome shotgun sequencing project. | isolation source: worker | host: Odontotermes sp. | place: South Africa:Pretoria | collected 2016-01-28
GTTTAACCTCGTCCGATACCATTGGCCCGTTATTTTCCCATGTGTTGCCGGGTCCGTTGGCGTTTTGCAAAAACTTCTCGGCAGGGCACCAGTTATTTTTTCGAGGGCGCTATGCATCCTTTCCCCGGTGTCGATCGCGCTGTAGTATTCGATCACAGGCTCTTTCATTGCCCGCACCGTATCTTCATCCTCGCCCGAAATGCCGATCACGACCAGATCGTCCTTGAATTTCTTACTGAATTCGTTCATGTGCGGGATCGCCGCCCTGCACGGGCCACACCATGTCGCCCAAAAGTCGACAAGCACGAACTTGCCTTCCGTCGCGGGAGTGTCGCCCAGCCATTTTTCGACCACGAGTTCGGGCGCAGGCTGGTTGAGTACCGATTTTGCCCACAATTGCTTGTCGTTGTTGCTCTCCTGGGCCATCGCAGGGACAAAAACGCACACTGCGAGCGCAGCCAAAATAAATCTCTTCATACGATATGAGTTATGTGATTTGGTAACGTGTAAAAATACATAAAATAATTTGAGAAATGCGATTGTGTCGTCCGCAAAGAGGTTGTTTGGATTTTTCCGCCGCAGCTCTTTTTGGCTCTTTTCGCTCCATTTTCCACCCGAAGCGAGGCGCATAGCGGGACTATGTAACGAGCTTCGGGTGGAAAATGGAGCGAAAAGAGCCAAAAAGAGCAAGAGTGGATAATTCCAAACAACCTCTAAAAAGCCACTTCTACGCGGATCGTCATTCCGTTAGGCCATTCGGGGGCGTTTCTGATCAGCCTCACGGCCTCGCGCGAGGCGGCTGGCGCGGGACTTTCGAGTATGCGGATATTTCGGGGGTGGCCGTCGCCGTCCGCCGTAAATTCCGCCACCGCCGTCCCGGAAACCCTCACACCCGAGCCATCGGTCGTGACAACCATGTTGTTATCGACAAAATTCTCGAAACTATACAGTGCCGTAAGGCTGTCCAACTGCGTCTGTGACAGTTCACGGATCGCAGGGGCGTCGATTTGCCGGCGCAACTCCCTGGCAGGCGCCGGGCCGGAACGCTCCGCACGTGTTGCCGCCTGTGTCTCGACTTTTATAACACTTTCCATCCTGCGCAGCGTCTCGAAATCGACCGGGGTCAGATCTTCGGGCAGCAACACGTCCGAGTAAACGGCCCGGTCATGGCTTTCGCGAAGCATATAAAGCCCGCCCACGGCCATGCACAGCAACGCCACGGCTGCAACCGCGCTCCGGCGGTAGAACCCCAGTTTCCGTCTGCGCGGCTGCACGGCACTCTGCGTCGCCACCCTCTTCCGGAGGCGCCGTATCGCCTCGCCGTGGTCGCCTGCAACCGTATCGAACCCCTCCAACGCGTCATGCAGCAGCGGATCGCGCATCGCTTCGAGTTCGATCCGGCGTGCCTCTTTACCGCCCCTGCCGCCATTTATGTAATCTGTCAGTTTCATTTTCCGTCCAAACAATTTCTGAGGTTGCGTTTTCCGTTCTGAATATAGCTTTTCACGCTTTTCAGACTGTAATCCGTCTGTTCCGTAATATCGGCATACGACCGTTCTTCAAAGAAAAACAGTTCGATCGCACGCCGCTGAGGTTCGGGCAACCGCTCCAGGCATTTCTGCAATGCCGCCAGCCGCGCCTCGTTATCCCTCTTATCCAATAGATGCAAAAAGTCGTCGGATTCCATAACAGGTGGAAGCTCGCCGAACGAAATTTCGGGATTTTTGCGTCGCAGCTGCTGTAAGCAATGGTTGCGGGCGACGACGTAGATCCACGTGCGGAATTCGCGCACCTCCGAGCGCCTGACTTTCGAGACGACCTCCTCGAATATCTGCATCACGGCGTCTTCGGCCCGGGCCTGGTCGCCAAGATATTTAAGGCAGAGGCCGTATACCAACGGAAGGTATCGGTTGTACAACTCCCCGAACCACTCCAACCGCCCCGTGCCGAGGTAAGCCGCGAGTAACTCCGCGTCGCCGATGCCGTCCGTATGTCCCGAATCGAAGATCATGGTCAAAGATAGTGAAAGCCGAGCGCAATCGTGCAAGCTCGCTTGCAAAAGATTGCCGAGGCGCATCCTATCTTATACAAAGATAGGAAAAGCGATTTACCCCACCCTCATTCTCACTGTTTTTTCATGAAAAAAATCCCGATGCCGCCAGCAGTATCACTACGTCGACTGAATTGTCCAGTTTGCGGCGAATGTGCCTGAGGGATTTGGATATTTGGTTTTCCACGGTGCTTTCCGATATTTCGAGTTCCAGTGCGATCTCATGGTATGACATCTGCCGTGCGAAACGCATATCGAAAACCTGCCGGCACCGTTCGGGTAAACCGTCGGCCAGCGAGAAGAGATATTTGCGGTAATCTTCGTTCTCGACCTCCTGTTCGAGGATCACGCCCTCGGGCAACGTCCGGTCCAGGTCGACTTTCAGCATACCGCGGTTCAGACGGCGGCGCCAATGGGTGTAGACTTCGTTACGCGCTATGGTGTTCAGATACGCCGGCAGCGAACCTTCCGGGCTGATCGCAGCGCGGTTGTCCCACAGTTTGACGAACACTTTCTGGAACAGTTCCTCCGCGTCGGGACGCGAAGAGACAAGTTTCGTGATAATGTTCGAGATACGGTACTTATGCGAATCGTATATCTGCCGGAAAGCCTCATGGCTCCCGCCCTGCAATGCCCTGATTATCTCCTCCTCACTTTGCATGCACCCGGATATGAAGTACAATTTTAATCAAAAATTGCGACAACCCCAAATACCTGCCGTCATTGGCTTCATCTTCTTACCCGGCGGCATAATAAAACAAAAATACGTTTTCCCTCTGTCCCGTTCCCGTACCGCAGCGACCATTCCCGAAGTTTTTTACCCGAGGCATAGGGGTAAATCTCCGCCACTGGCGTATAATAATACGCACGCTTCTCTTAAACATCATGCAAAAAGAAATTATAGACTCATTGTTGGCCAAACTCGACGACGACAGCCGGTTGATGACGCTCGAAGAGTTGAGGTATCTCAAATCGGCGTTCGACAGCTTCGAGGGCCGCCTTCATATAGAAGAAAAACTTATATCCGCCATCGAATCGGCCTCCGACCGGCCATGCGGCTGGGATTTCGACGGTCTTTTCGCGCGGATAGAAAAACGTATAAAGAGCCAGCGCCGTCGCCGCACACTGGTATGGCGCGTGGCTGCAGCCGTCATGGTGCCCTTGGCGCTCGCGTGCGGGATATGGCTCTACGCCGACCGCGGCACGTCGCAGCAGGGGATCGGCACGATAGCCCGCATCGAAGGCAACGTCAGGCTCACCATGCCCGACGGCTCGGAGATCGTCCTCGACAATACGACCGAGAACGCCCGCATATCGGAACGGGAAGACGTTATATTGACGCGGGAGAACGGCAGCCTTATAATCGAAAGTGCGGACAACGCGCCGGAGGAAGAGGCCCCGAGTTACGGAAGTATCTATGTACCGCGCGGAACGCGTTTCGACATGGTGCTCGAAGACGGCACGCGCGTCTGGCTCAATTCCGATTCGAGGCTCCGGTTCCCCGCGGTTTTCACCGGCGGACAGCGGCGCGTGTTCCTCGAAGGTGAAGCCTTTTTCGAGGTTGCCCACGACACGGAACGTCCTTTCACGGTCGAAACCTCGGAACAGGAACTCACGGTACTCGGGACCTCGTTCAATATCTCCGCCTACAGCGACGATGCGGTTACCGTCACGACGCTCGTCGAGGGCAGCATCTCCCTGCGCGCACAGGAGGGAACGGACGACCTTATGCTCCGTCCCGGACAGCAGACGCGCCTGAATGCCGGGGAAAAAGATTTCACGACGGTCGAAGTTAAGAGCTTCACGCCGTGGCAGTACGGGATATTCGTATTCGAAGGCAACACGCTCGAACAGGTGATGCGCCAACTGGCGAGGTGGTACGACATGGAGTACACGTTCGAGGACGACGATGCCCGTGGGCTGGTACTGCGTGGTATTATGCCCGTGCAGGCGCAGATAGGGTCCATATTCGATATTCTCGAAACGTCGGGCAAGGTGAAGTTCACGGCCGTCGACAACAAGGTGACTATACGTACTATATAAAAAACACGAAGGGATGGTCGAGATCCCTTCGTGCGGCTTTTTCCTCCGGCGGCATGGTGCCACCGGAAACAACCTAAACACAAATATATGAAAAATTTCAACTACGACCATTTCCCGGCCGGGAAATGGAAGAAAACCCTGTTCTTCATGAAACTTACAGTCGTTTTACTATTGTGTTCAGTGGGTACGCTGGCGGCAATGCCGACATATTCGCAGGATAAAATATACTAACTAACACTCTACCTATGGAACGACAACATCATAATACATATCGCAAAATACATTATTTACATAGCAATCTTCCCCAAAATGGAGAGCTATATTAGAGAAAAAATCAAGTGCACATGATTCGTGTTCATATTCAAGAAATACAATATTACCTGGCCCCTGTTCTCCCGAATCCCATCCATGCGTAACAAGTCTGTGAAAATCAGGATATTCTACATTATTCATATGCATCCATGCCACCATAGTTCTTGGAAAGCCATAAATATCAGGTATGCCATGATAAAAAACAGGGTCTAAAGCCCCTAAATAATTGAAGACCTGTTGATCAAGCTCCGGTCCAATAATAGCATAGCTTGGCCTAGTAAACACAACCTCAAAATAGTGATGCATTCCTATAGGTATAAATGAAGATAATGTTTGAATACTATGATTTGAAATTTCTTCAGACTGAGATTCTTGATTAGAGACACTATACCCCTTCGCTTGTAAATTTGTATATGGTTTTGTTTTTAAATAACTTGCGACCAAGCGATTCTTATTCATTTGTTCTTTATTTACAATTACGGGAGAACCAATATTTACACTTTGATTTTCGATTGTTTTTTCTAATGGATAATATACAATGCTCGTAATCTCATTATCCCTAACTACTGGGAGGACATAGTGAATATCACCTTTAGGAAAACGAACCATTGTAACGACTTCATTTGGCAAAGGCTGTCCCTCTTTAAGAATGTCATGCCAATGTTTACCCCAGTCTGGAATAGTTTGAATATTATCAATAAAAACCTTTCCGTTTTCATTCATGTTTGTAAAATCAAAATCATCTTGATTAAGATCTTCATTGTTAGCACATGACAAAGCAAAAACTCCCATTAAAATCAGCAGCAATAGCCCCAGAAACCAGTTCTTTTTCATAAGTCAGCGATTTAGTAGTTATATGTATCCACAAATATACATAATACAAAACTAAAAACAAACTATTAAATTAAAATAAATAATAAGATTGCCTCCTCGCGTTTCGTGATGAGGGAAAATCTGCTGCAACTCAGCTCGGTCAACCTGACCTATGAATTCGACAGCGGGTGGCTCGACAAAAACATCGGGTTCGTCAAGTACCTCAACGTCTCGCTCCACGCCGACGACGTGTTCCACCTGTCGACCATCAAACGCGAACGCGGTACGACATATCCCTTCGCACGGCAGTTCTCATTCTCGTTATCAACGCGCTTCTAACACTCCAAAAGAACAAATATGAAAAAGATATTCTGTATGATCGCATTGGCGCTGTCGCTCTCTTCGTGCAACGACTGGCTGGATATAACCCCGGCGCTCGAAATACGCGAGAAGGATGCGCTGGCCACCGAGCAAGGTTTTCAGGACCTGCTCACGGGAGCCTACATACGCATGGCCACCCCTAACCTCTACGGCAAGAACACGACCGTCCTGTTGCCCGAGATCATCACCCAGCACTGGAAAGTAAGGCCGGAGGCCGCCAACAACCTGCTGAATTCACTTATCGCTTTCGATTACACATCGACATACAGCAAGTCGCTGCTCGAAACCGTCTGGTTGGAATATTACAAGACCATCGCCAATCTGAACTCGCTGCTGGCCCGGATAGACGAGCAGAAAGACCTGTTCACCGACGGCAATTACGAACTGATAAAGGGCGAGGCGATCGGCCTGCGCGCGTTCCTCCATTTCGAAGTACTGCGCCTGTGGAGCGCCGCTCCCGGAAGCATCGTGCTCACCGACGCGGCAATCCCCTATGTAAGGACGGTCACAAAGAACCCGAACGATCTTCTGGCCGTCAGCTACGACGAGGTCCTGAAAAATATCATCGACGAACTCGACCAGGCTGAAGGGTTGCTTGCCGGCGATCCCATACTGACCTACACGAACGAGGAGCTCAACTCCCCGGGCGAATTGCAGGGTGCGACGATCACCATCAACGAATTCCAGTATTTCCGCCAGGTGAGGTTCAATTACTATGCCGTGAAGGCTGCCAAGGCGCGTTACTATATGTTCGTCAGCAGCATAAACGGCATCGGCGACAAGAGGTCCGATGCGGCACGGTACGCGATGGAGGTTATCGAAGCGCAGAACGAAAACGGTTCGAAAAAGTTCGTCCTCGGCAACGAATCGGAAGCGGGTTACAGCCGCCTCACATTCCCCAAAGAGCATATTTTCGCTGTAAACAACTCGCTCGCCACGACCACGTTCGGGCCTGTGTTCTTCGAGTACAGGACGGCTTTCACGCAGGACAAGGCGCTGGTAGCCAGGGCTTACGAATCGACGGAGCACCCTCTCGACATTCGTTACCGTGCGGGACAGACCGCGGCGGACAACCGCACGTGGGAGGAGAAGAACATTCCGCTGGTCGGCGATGTCTATTTCTTCCGCAAATTCAACGATACGGAGACCACCGCCGATGAAGATATGCCGCTGATACGCCTCGCCGAAATGTATCTGATCGCCATAGAGTGCGGCCACACAGACCTTTTCCGCACCTACCGCATAGACCGGAACATGGATGCCTCGGTAGACGGCACCCTCACCGACGGCGACGCGATCAGGGAGCGTATGGAAAAGGAATACCGCAAGGAGTTCTACGGCGAAGGGCAGATGTTCCATTTCTACAAGCGCCTGGGTTACGACCAGTTCACATGGCCTGCCGTCAAGGATATAGATCCGTCCGTTTACCAACTTCCGCTTCCCGATTCGCAATTATTGTTCGAACCCGAAACCATTGAATAACATGACCTCGAAATTCTTAAAATACGGATTCCTCCTGTCGCTGGCCGTCGCCCCCCTGTTCACGGCTTGCGAGGAGCAGATACTCAACAAGTTCGAAGACGCCTCGTCGCTCTATTTCTTCAACGGCGCGAGCAACAACCGCGGCGACATACAGCGCGACAGCGTGAACTACTCGTTTTTCCTGGCCGGTTCGAGGACCGTGGACACAGTATGGCTCGACGTGCGCCTGACAGGTTCGCTCTCCGACGCCGCACGCCCGATCCCCATAGTGCAAACCAATGGGGACGGTGAGAAAGCCGCCGTCGCCGGCAGGGATTACGTCGGTTTCGACGACCCCGAAATAAACAGAATGCTGGTGATGCCGGCCAACGCCACTTCGGCATCCATACCCGTCGTGGTCCTACGCACCGCGGCGATGGAAACCGACGAGTTCCGCCTCGATCTGGAGATCACCTCCAACGAATATTTCGTCGTGGGGATCGACAAACAACAGACATACACCATCAAGATCACGGCCATGGCCTCACAGCCGGCTATGTGGGAGAACAACGCGCAAAACGGCTATTTCCAGACCTTCGGCACATGGGGGCAGGAAAAGATGCGATTCATTATCGACTACACCGGCTACTCGGCATTCGAGGAGACTCTCACCGGGACTGCGTACACCGATATACGCCGTTTCCTGAACATGAAAGTCCGCAAGGCGCTGGAAGACTATGTGGCCGAGAACGGCCCTCTGTACGAGGCGGACGACCTTACCGAGGTGACATTCCCCCAAATGTAAAACAAATTAAAACCAAGCGATGAAAAGAATACCGATATATTCTGTCGCGGCGCTGTTGGCCGCACTGTTCCTTGCCGGCTGCATGGACGACAAGGGCAATTACACCTACCGGGATCCCGCCGTGGTCACGCCGACCATACTTTCGGAACTCGAACCGTCCTACAACATTATCATGTTGACCAACTTCGAACTCGACCCCGAGATAGAGGGGAACGAGGCCGATTACGACTACTTCTGGTACACCTACCCCAACGGTACCACCACCCAGAACCGCCGCGACACGATAGGGATCGAAAAGAAACTCGATTACACGGTCACGCTGGCGCCAGGCAGGTACAACCTGGTCTTCGAGGCGAAGGACAGGCAGACCGGCGTTTCGGCATTCCGGAAAACCATCATTTCGGTCTCCAGTTTCTTCGGCACGGGATATTATATCAACAAGTATGAGAACGGGCAAACCGACATAGACTTCATAGACGCCGACGGGAAGGTCAATCAGGATGTACTGAAGACCATCAACGGTGAAAGCCTTGCCGGGCGGCCGGTACGCTCCACGCTCTCCGACCGCTACTGCTACCCGACGATAAACGCCGACGGAAGCGCCACGATGAACAACTGGGTTTACATGATCATGGTGTGCTCCGATGAGGATATGCGCATTTACAGGGGAGACGACATGACCGAGGTCTACGACTGGGACAATGCGTTCATGGAGACCCCGGCAGTGAAGAAGCCCCAGGGCGTGTGGGGCACACGCGGCGGGTTCATGGTGCTCAACGACGGTAAACTGCACACGGTAGGCGGTGCGACGTACAGCGACGGCCGGTTCGGCTACGCTTATCCCGAGGAAGGGCTGAAACTCAGCGGACGGGGCTGCGCAGTGGCTTCATGCCTTATGCTCTTCGACGAGAACGCCGGCCAGATCGTCGGCTACCACAATACCCAGAACAGGTACGCCTATATAGACCCGTATCCCCAGACGGTCCAGCACCACTTCACCAATCAGGAGTTGCTGTGCGCCGAGATGCAGTACAACTATGTCGGCAGCACTTCGCATGCCTTCGCGCTTCTGCGGAGCAAGAACGAAGGCGAGGTCGGAAAACTTCGTTTTGTAGATGTCATGGCCGGATCGTTCAACACCGTGCAGCAGGTACCCTATTACGGCAGTTATGAAGTTCCCGCCGAGGCCTCGAACGTGGGCAACGGTAAAATATTCTGCATGCAGAACGGCACCGGTTCGGGCGGCGGCGCAAGCGTGCTATACTACACCACGGGCGACAACAGCGTGCATTACTACAACTACAACAACCAGACCCACAAGTCGGATGTCGTGACGATCCCCGCCGACGAACAGATCGCGTACATTTACCACAACTGCGACTGGGCTATCAACGGCGGGTCGCCTGCCATTGCCGCACAGTACCCCGACGGTATGAACTCGTTTCTGGTACTCTCCAACAAGGCAGGCAACTGGACACTGCGCGTATACGACATGCTCGGAGCGACGCCCGACGTAGACAAGGATGCAGGTCCGCGTGAAACCTACACCGGTACCGGCGAGGCCGCAAGCCTCTTCTACCGTATCCCGCTTACGAACGCCACATGGTAAAAACTAAATTTCACAGAAAATGAAAAGAATCTTTTTATTGTTATTCCTTGCAGTGTTCGCCGTTCAGGCGTCGGGACAGGGTGTGAATTTCCGCGATCTGACCCCCGACGAGGCTGTCGCGGCGGCGAAGGCCGAAAACAAATACGTTTTCGTGGATGTCTACACCAACTGGTGCGGCCCGTGCAAGATGATGGACGCGCAGGTATTCCCGCTAAAAGAGATGGGCGACTATTTCAATGCGAAATACGTTAGCATCAAGCAGAATGCCGAAGTCGGCGAAGTCGGCCCGGCCTTTGCTAACAAGTTCGGCGTCAAGGCCTACCCGACGTTCATCGTCCTCGACGGCGAAGGGGATCTGGTACACATGTTCGCCGGCGGTACGCTCGATCTGACCTTTATCGACAAGGTGGAACAGGCGTTCGACCCGGCCAAAGCTTTCGGCGCCCTCCGGGAGCGTTACGATGCGGGGGAGCGTGACCCGAGGTTCGTGGCGAGCTACCTCGAATCACTCCAGAACACCCACACCGCGGATATGAACAAACTTGTCGACGAGTTCTACGCCGCGACGTCCGACGAGGATAAAATAAACGCCGAGAGCCTGTTCATGTTCGACAATTACGCCGCGGTGGGTTCGGAGAAGGATGAGTTCCTGACAAAACACCGCGACCGTTTCCGCGAAGCAGCCGGCCGCGACAGGGTGGACGGCGTCTTCAAGAACAAATACATGGCGTGGTACTCGCAGGTGCTGATGGGGTACAACAGGGCGACCGTCGAAGATATAGAAAAAACCGATGCCCGCCTGGCGTCGCTCGGCATCGCCGACATGGCGTTTTTCCCTGTACTTCAGGCCGCCGCCGTCACGAAGGTGACCGGAGAAGGTGCCGGCGATATTTTCGGGATGGTGAAAGCAGCCGCTCCCGCCCTGTCCGACAACGACAGGAACCTCATGCTCTATTTCATTACGATCGGCCTTAAAGACCTGTTCGACCAGGAGCAGAAAGACGAACTTGTCGGCCTTGTAAACAACGACAACACAAAAGGGTATATAATCCGTTCCATTACACCCCGCCAATAACCCCCCATGCACTTGCAAGTGCATGGGTTTCAAAGAAAGAATCTCATTCTTTCGTCATTCAGAGGAGCGAAGCGACGTAGGAATCTGCCTTATTGTTTTAAAAACAAAATCGTAGATCCCTCGTCGCTTCGCTCGCTCGGGACAATACCGTCAGTTTTCGGCACGCAGCCGACGGAGGGCCGCGCTCCACGCGCGGCCGCAACAACACACGCGCCAGCATGTCGTCCCCAACAGACGTTAATTAACCTGAGTTCGGGATAAGCGCAGCGCAATTCCGAGCTCAACAGCTTCCGGAGCGGCCTTTGGCCGCGACAGGGCCCTCCCCTACGGTCAGGGGAGG
>QMCE01002157.1_pt1 | contig 10887 bp, 11 predicted proteins | sample 1821851 | NCBI WGS metagenome assembly QMCE01 (sample SAMN09453174, study PRJNA476694) | Termite gut metagenome, whole genome shotgun sequencing project. | isolation source: worker | host: Odontotermes sp. | place: South Africa:Pretoria | collected 2016-01-28
AACACGCTTTATGTCAATTATTCGGATATTGAAAGTGCCGATTATGAAATTAGTGAGGCAGATAAAAAGTTGAACAAACAATTTTATGGGAAATAATTCATGGAAAACAACATACAACTATTCGACAAATTTAATATTCGTTCTGTTTGGGATGAGGAGCAGGAAAAATGGTGGTTCTCAATTGTTGATATTGTAGCCATATTAACCGATAATAATTATCAGGCTGCCCGTAAATATTGGAAAGTATTGAAAGGCAGATTGAAAGACGAAGGCAGCGAGTTGTTCGGAAATTCCGAACAACCGGATGAAAGTCTGAAATTGAAAAGTGAACTGGTAACAAATTGTTACCAGTTGAAACTTCTTGCTCCGGACGGAAAAATGCGCCTCACCGATGTGGCTGATACCGAGCAGATTTTACGCATAATACAATCCATACCAAGCAAAAAAGCCGAACCGTTCAAAATGTGGCTTGCGCAAGCAGGCAGAGAAAGAATAGATGAAACAATAGACCCCGAACTTTCTATTGACAGGGCTGTTCAAAACTACCGACGGTTAGGCTATTCTGACAATTGGATAAACCAACGCATAAAATCCATTGAAGTCCGCAAAGCATTGACAGACGAATGGGATAAAGCAGGCGTGAAACAAGGAAAAGAATATGCCTTGTTAACCGATTTGATGACCAAAACGTGGAGCGGAATGACAACAAAACAATACAAACGTCATAAAAATTTGAAAAAGGAAAATTTACGGGATAATATGACCAACTTAGAGCTAATTATCAATATGTTGTCGGAAGCAACCGCAACAGAATTATCTGCAAAAAACAATCCTCAAAACATAACCGAAAGCGCACAAATAGCGCACGCAGGTGCAACCGTTGCCCGAAATGCCCGTCTGGAAATTGAACAAAAAGGCGGTAATGTAATATCTTCACAAAATGCAAAGCAACTTGGACAGCGAAACGAACAATTCGGAATTTCCGAACAGTTGGAAACGATAAAAAGCACGGAAAAGAAAATCACGAAATCTAAAAAGAAGAAATAAATATGGCTCTTAACATTGCATTAAATACACAAAAAATGTCATTTGATTTTTTTATATTTATATAAAGCAACTTTACATTCTGTTTATTTAGTTATATTCATTGACATAAAAGGAATACTCAACTTGAATCCGCCATACTGTTGGTTATTCACAATTAAGCTGGTCTATTATCAGAATAGATTAATGACTTTCCAGATTCATTGTTCCAAAATATCCTTCACGATTAAAATCATTCAATATTTGCTGTTCTATTTTGGTTCTTTTCACAATAGGGTTTTGATCCCAGAATTCCTGATTATATTCAGATGTCATCACCTGATGAGATAAAACATCCCGGTGTTTTAAACGATTTCCTTTTTTATTGAATGCATACTCTACAGATAAAAGAGTCGATTGGATATTCATATTATATTTTTGTCCATTAATTTTTGCATCAATAGAACTCTTAACTTTAACGGATTCAACAACCGGAAAAGCAGAAGAAGCAGTTCGGTAAGAAATTACAATCTTGTGATTCTCATTTAAAATAGATACATTTGATGTCAATCCTAATGAATTTGTATGTAATTCAACTTGTATAATCGTCTGATCTGCTGTCCTCACATAGAGCAAACCAGATAAAAATATCGAATTTTTAATCATATTCTCTCCTTTCGGTTGAAATTCATATACTCTGATTTCATCGCTTTGATCCGATGATATGATCTTATTTATCGATACATTGTAATATTTCTCAAAATCTTTACATAAAAGTGAATTTATCGTTTTGGTTTCTGCGTTTTTCAAACTTACCGGGCTTAATCGTGAATAATTATGATAATTTGCAAACAAAAAAAAATCTCTTTTTATACGGGCATATCGTCCTTCCTGTAAAGAAAGCGTATTTAGTCTGACTGAGGCCGGCGCAGTAAAGAAACTTTCAATATATTCTACACATGTATCGTTATTAAATGTCAATTGTCTGTAATAATAGGTTGATTCCGGAAAATCTTTATCTTTTTTTCCTTTCAAATGTTTATTGTAGTTATTCCATACCCCTTTAAGTTCCTTGATAATAGCTTCCTGAGGTATAATTATAATTTCGGACAATTCAAAAATTTTAGGTTTCAACTCAATAATATCCGGCAAATCCTGGGAATGAATGGTTTTAGCATAATAACTTATGTGAGAGAATGTAACATTTACATCTTCCTCACTTTTTAATTCATATTCCCCATCCGCATTCGAGATTGTACTTGCAAAATTTGTATAAACAGCAACCAGTTCAATAGGTTGCTTTGTTTCAGAGTCAATTATTTTACCTGAATAATTTTCCTTTTCTTGAGCTGTCAGTACAACACCGAAAACACTCATACATAATATTATATTCAAAATTTTCATATGCTTATAGTTATATTTTAACGTGAGTTCGAAATAAAAAATAGCATAATAAACAAACAATGACTATCTTTATGGTATTGAGTCACAAAGTATTAATCAAGATTTGCCATTATGCTAAGCACATGCAAAAGTATGAAAATATTTTATTTAATTAATCAGTTTTTAAAAGAATTTAATCAGGCTATGTCAGATCATCAGCTCAGAGAGGATAAAGGCCAAAAGCACAGGCATAAGCCAAACCGGCTCTCCGATAGTGAAGTAATCGATTAATGAATAATTTTTATTTTGTAGCGTATAGTTTTTCATGGTTAAGCAGAAGAGAGGCGCTATCCGTATCTGCATAAATAGTAGAATAGCTTAACAATCGTAAGCAGGTAGACGGTACGGTTTCCGATATTTCGTCCGTATAGGTATGGAATAATGCGTTTGATTTTGTGTAGCCCGGAACCATACAAAGAAAATATCGTGCCTGCCTGAGCGCTGAGATGGTTAATGTCAGCGCGTGGGTAGGCACATCATCAAAACTGTTAAAGCATCCGTCATTTACTTGTTGCTGACGGCATATATTATCGAGGTTAACTATTTTTACCCAATGAGGATCTTCAAAATCAGCCACATGCGGATCGTTAAATGCAATATGTCCGTTTTCGCCGATACCGAGACAAACAATATCAATAGGGTATTTGCGGAGAAGTTCCGTATAGCGCCTGCATTCTTCTTCGACTCCATGATCTCCGTTCAGATAGTTGACGGAATGAAAGGGTCGTTTGTCAAAGAGGCGTGTTTTGAGAAAATTTCCGAATCGTTGGGGAGCATCTGTGGGCAATCCGATATATTCGTCCATGTGGAATGCGTTTACTCTGTGCCATTCGATATCATCGTATTTATATAGTTCTTCCAGAAATTCCTGTTGTGAAGGCGCTGAGGCGAAAACGATATTTATATAGTCCTGTTTTTCAAACAGGGGTTTTATGATGTTTACCAGATCGCGGGCTGCGACAATGCCGAGCTCTTGTCTTGTTTCGAATATTTTAATCTCCAGAAAATCTTTTTTTAAGGTTTCGATCGGATGGTTCATAATTAAAAATTATTTAGGATTAATTCTCCGTTTATTATAACGGCTTTTATGTCAATATTCTCATTGAAAATTACAATGTCAGCATCTTTACCCTTGGTTAAGGAACCTTTTGTTTTATCAATTCCCATAATTTTAGCCGGTGTTGATGTAATCATCCGGATAGCGTCTGATAGCGGCACTTCTCCCAACGTATTCATGACGCGGACCAAACGGTTCGCCGTAGCGACACTTCCCGCAAATGCCGATCTGTCCGGTAATTTAGCTACCCCGTCTTCGATGATGACCGGCTGTCCGTTTTTCAGGCTTCCCAGCATGCTTGAACCGTTTGGCATACCTGCCGCTCTCATGGAATCTGTGATCAGCGCGATTTTGTCAGCTCCTTTGATCTGATAAACTAATTTTAGAAGACTTGCCGGCAGGTGAACGCCGTCTGCTATGATCTCGACCGTCATACCCGGTATCAGATAGGAGGCTTCGATAATTCCCGCGTACCTGAGCGCATTTCTGCGCGTTACGCCTGAGGTGCATGAATACAGGTGTGTAACATGTGTATATCCCCAATCATAGGCTTTCTCAACTTCTTCGTAAATCGCATCCGAATGTCCGATAGCCGGTAAGATATTAAAACGCCTGAGTGTTTCGGCAAATTCTTCGCTGCCTTCCAATTCGGGGGCGGAGCTCCATCTCGCAATGTGTTCGGCGTTTTCGAGAATCTTCAGGTATTCTTCTTTATTCGGATTACGGATATATTGTGGATCCTGCGCACCTTTCTGATTCATGGAAAGATAAGGGCCTTCCAAATGCAATCCCATGAAAGAAGCTCCTTTTTTGTTTTTTGTTTTTGCTTCTTTGTAAACGGCGAATGTCTGTTCCAGTTCTTCCGTTGTAGACGCAAGGGTTGTCGGATACAGGGATGTTGTTCCGTAGGCGGCATGTGTTTCTGCAATTTGCAGATAAGCCTCAGGTGTTCCGTCCATAAAGTCGTGATTGCCGGCTCCGTGTGTATGTATGTCAATAAAACCGGGTGAGACATAGCAACCCCTGGCGTCAATTATATGAGCGCCCGGAATTTCCGGATTTCCTTCGCTGACTTCCCGGATTTTTCCGGACTCAACATATATCATACCGGAAATCATTCTGTTTGGCGTCAGTATTTTCCCGTTTATGATTTTGAATTTGTTCATGCCGTTTTCTTTATATTATTCCATGATGTGATTTTATGACCGTAGAATGCGTAAAATACCAGGTAAATAAAGCATGGGATTAATACCCAGTAAGCTTGTTTTAATCCGATATGGTCGGCAAATTTTCCGTAGATCAGCGGTAGTATGGCATTTCCGGCCAGTCCCATGATCAGAATCGACGATCCTGTTTTTGTAAACCGGCCCAGATCCCGTATGGCCAATGGCCAGATCCCTGCATATATCAGTGCATTGGGTAGTCCCAGCAGAAACAGGAAGCAGATAGAGATTTGAATCGTATGGTTACCAAATCCGGTTTCGCCCGGTACCAATAATACGCATAACGATAGTATCAGGCCGGTCAGCGTACATATCTTTAATGCATTTGTCTGGTTGATAAAACGTGGAATACAGCCTATTCCGATCATATAACCGATGATGGTAGCCGTTAATGTATACGAGGGAAAAGCTTTGGCTTCTACCAGATCAAGTCCCATCGAACTGGCATATCCGATAATGGTGTCTATTGCAATTACCTGGGTGCCTACATGCAGGAATAACGCAATAGCTCCCAGCACCAGATACGGAAATTGAAATACGTTTTTCTTTCCGGCGTGAGAAGCGGCAAGTTCTTCCGTTTCGTTTTCGGTATCAATTTCAGGTAAGACGGAAAAACGGATGAATAAACCGACAATAATCATCAGGCCGCTGAGTATGCTGTAAGGTAGTATAACTCTCCGGATTAGTTCATCCAGCGCAACGTTTCTGGACACTTCATCCATCGTCGGGAGGGCTGCGAATAATTCGCTATCCGTCACTTTTAATGTGAATGCTGCAAAAATAAGGGGCGAAACGATTCCTGCAAATTTATTACAGACCCCCATAATACTCATCCTTTGTACGGCTTTTTCAATAGGGCCGACAATCGTAACATAAGGGTTTGCTGCTGTTTGAAGAATCGCCAGACCCGTCCCCATAATATATAATCCGAGGAGGAATACCCAGTAGGTTCTGATTAATGCAGCCGGGACGAATAGCAAAGCGCCTAATGCCAGCGCGAAAAAGCCATACATGATTCCATGTTTAAACCCTACCTTTTTCAGGAGTATTCCTCCGGGTATGGACATGACAAAATAGGCTATGTAAAATGCGAATGTAACAAAGTAAGCTTGGAAATTAGTCAGTTCGCATGCGATTTTAAAATAAGGGATTAGGATGGCATTCACCCAGGATACAAATCCGAACACAAAGAACATGAATGCCAGAATGACAATGGATATGGTGTATGTATATTTATTGTTGGTTTTCATACGATTTTTTATTATTGCCGGCAATGATCCTATTTTTTTATTTTCTTATTGGCGATTTCCCAAACCTCATCCGTGCTTACGGGAGCGCCGTTTCTCCGCTTACTTTCATCGGCAGCTTCCATAAATTTAAAAATCTCCAGTGTCTCTTCTGGTTTTACCGGAGCAATTCCTGTTTCGAAGAAAGCAATGATGTCATCTAACAAAGGGTTATATCCGTTGTAGTCGCCTAATGTCATGATTTCTTTTTCCCCAAAAACGTACCCTCCGTACCCTGTTTTTCCTTTACGTAATCCGCGGAAAGATCCGATCCGTGAATCAGACCAGACACCGGTAATCAGGTCGGTATCCGCCGTATGGATACGTGTCACGGTTTTGCAGCCGGGGCCCATGACGGTAAAAAGCGCTTCAATGCCATGAATTCCATACCAGAACATATCCGCATGAGTCGATTCCAGGGTGCATGGACTGAAAGAGGTAGCGCCCAACACTTTTCCGATGGCATTTTCCTTTATGATTTTATCAATATTTGTCATGTAACGTAGTGAGGAGGCAGAGAAGACCGGTACATTCATATCGGCTGCCGCCTGATAGATGAGAATGGCGTCTGTCAAGGAGGCCGCAACAGGTTTGTCTATAAATACGCGTTTTCCGGCTTTAAAAACCGCTATCGCTTGTTCCAGATGTAAGCGGCCGTCATTTGTTTCCAGCAAAACATAATCCACTTTTTTCAGCAGTTCTTCAATGGAGTCGACGATTTCCACATTATAATTTTTTACATCGTTAATGTATCCGGGAATTCGCTTAAAACTGGATTCGATTGTGCGGCTACCATATGGATATGCGGCCGTTACTTTATACCCTTTGTACTTATTGGATTCTGCTGTGTTAAGTAGCTTTGTGAAAGCAATGCTGTGCGAAGTGTCTAATCCGATAATTCCCACTTTTTTTTCAGCAGTTTCGAACATTCCGGATTCCTTTGAAGAGACAAAGTCGGAAGCCAATAATCCTATTCCGGTCAGAATTCCGGATTTAATAAAGGTTCGTCTTTTTATCATAGTGTAAAATTTTATGTAATTGTAAATGTAAATATTTATGATTTTTCATAACGCAGATATACCATACGCCGTACTATTTTTCATATGCAAATAAACGAAATGTTTATATAGTAAAAGTGTATATTTTGCGAAGTAAAATCCTCAAAAAGCGTCTTTTGTATGTATATATTTAAATTTGAACCGGGTATGCATCGGTTTGTGTCTTATGAAAGTAATTATAGTTTCATTTCCCATCCGGATTCATAGTCACGGTTCCATAATTTCATTGCTTCCTGATCATGCAGGATATGTCCGTTTGTTTGGTCAATATGCAATGAGCGTCCCATTCTTTGTGAAATATTACCCAGTTGCATCAATAACGTGCTTTTATGGCCGGAGTCGATGTCTGAATATAGTTTTTCACCTTTTCTTATGGCGTCAAAAAAATTGTTGATATGTAAAGCGTCTAAACTTTCTGTGGGATTCATTCGGTTTTGTGGATCTACGGCCAGTTTGCCGGTTCCTTCTTTTATCAGGTTGTTATCCAGATCGAAAATTTTATATCCGTTGCCTCCGGTGATCATCAGGCTCCCTTTTTCACCATAGAACATACAACCGACGGATTGTTCTTCTGATCTTTTACCGTTACAGCTCAGGCCTTCCCATATCATAGAGCATTTGTTTCCGAATTCGATGCTTATTGTTTGTGTATCGGGTGTTTCCCAGTCGTCTTCGGCAAAATAACGTCCTCCGATTGAGCTGACCATTGTCGGATAATCGACATCCAGTCCCCAGCGTAGAAGGTCAATCATGTGGGTGCCGTTGTTCAGAGCTTCGCCCGTTCCCCAATGCCAGAACCAATGCCAATTATAATGTACGATATTATCTTTATAAGGTACACGCGGGGCGGGTCCTTGCCATAAATTCCAATCTAACCATTCGGGAACAGCCGTTTCTTTTCCGATACCAATCGGTTTCCGGTTTGTTGCGTACCACGATTTGCCGTAATATGCACGGCCGATCGCTCCTTCTTTCAATGCCATGATGCCTTCCCGGACATTTGGCCAGGCACGGCGTTGGTTACCCATTTGTAAGACCCGTTTGTATTTTGCCGCCGCCTGTACCAGTATTTCTCCTTCGGCGGGAGTGTAACTACAGGGTTTTTCCAAATAGACGTGTTTTCCGGCCTGCATCGCCATCAATGCGGCGGGAGCGTGCCAATGGTCGGGGGTTGCAATAACGAAAGCGTCAATATCTGCCGACTCAAGGACTTTCCGGAAATCTTTTTCACCTTTAGGTCGATAGCCCATTGCTTTTTCTATTGATGTAATACATTTCGATATTGCCCTGGAATCAACATCACAGATATATGTAACTTTGCATCTGTTCTGCTTGGAGAAATTAGTGGCTAAAGCGGCTCCTCTTGAATTGACGCCAATCACTCCTACTCTTATTTTGTCATTAGCGCCTGTTATATTCGCATAGCTTTCAGCGCTCATTTTGGAAATCATACTTCCCCATGAAATGGCGGCAGTTCCAATAGCTGTCTGTTTGATAAAATTACGTCTTGTAGTCATTGTGGATTTTTAGTTAATTAGATTCCAAAAATAAGTGATAATGAAAAAAAAAGATACTCAGAATACGAAGTATTGTCCTCAAAAAACGTCATTTCTTTTCTTGTTGTAAAAATAAGTAAAATAGGTGTTATGAATTGTTAGTGAATGAATTTGGTAAAATTATATAAAAGATAATTGTAAGGATTTTTTTTGATAAACATAATGAGAGATACATTAAAAATATAATTTGTTTCATCTCTGTTCAAAACAAATCTTTGTGTATTTTGATTACACATTTTGATAAATAGTTGTTTAGATACTCAAATACATTAATATTTAAAGGATAGATGTAAATATAAACAGAAACGAAAATTGACGCTTTTTGAGGATTGAGTGACGCAAATAAGTATTATTTGCCCGTCTTGCTATGCTATTTTTGTAACATATTTGTAGAGAGGGAACTTGAGAGAGGCATATTTGCTTGATGATACGTAGTTAAATTTAAGTACAAGTTAATCATGGAATAAAAAAATCATACTGTTATGCGAACAAAATTAAGTCGAAGAGGTTTTATTGAAAGAGCGGCAACAATAGGTGCCGGACTGGCATTTGTGAATATTCCAACCATTGTGTCTGCACGGAATGCGGATCAGATAAAACCGGCTGTTTTAGGAGGGCCGAAAGCTTTTACCGGAAAAGTGTCCGGATGGCCGCTTATCGACACAACAGAAGAAAAGGCATTGTTGAAAGTATTGCATAGTAAGGTTTGGAATCGTGTTGCGGGAAAAGAAGTCAAATCATTTGAAGAACAATATGCGGCGCTGCTGGGCGCAAAGCATAGTCTTGGTGTTTCCAGCGGAACAAGCGCTTTGTATGTCATATTGGGAGCGAACGGGTTAGGGCCGGGTCAGGAAGTGATACTTCCGGTATACACTTTTATCGCAACCTATAATGTGATTGTTTTAAATTATGCGCTTCCGGTGTTTGTGGATACGGATATAGAATCTTTTCAAATAGACGCGAATAAAATTGAAGCTGCGATTACTCCCCAGACAAAGTTGATTATGCCGGTACATATTGGCGGGACACCCTGTGATCTGGACAAAGTGCTGGAAGTGGCCAATAAGCATAATCTTCCGGTTTTGGAGGATGCCTGTCAGGCTCACATGGCGGAGTGGAGAGGGAAAAAGGTCGGTACCCTGGGTATGGCAGGCGCTTTTAGTTTTCAGGCGTCGAAAAACTTAAATTGCGGTGACGGCGGCGCTATTACCACGAATAGCGATGATCTTATAGAAGCGTGTTACCGGTTTCATAATCAGGGACGCGGCAGCAAAAGCGGTTTGTATAATCCGGGCACGGGCATCAGAGGCACAAATATGCGATTGACCGAATTTCAGGGCGCGATATTATTGGCGCAGATGGCGCGTCTTGCCGAACAAACCGAAAAGAGATCCGCAAACGCGGATTATCTGACAAAACTGCTCAATGAGATTCAGGGTATTATGCCGGCAAAACAATATCCGGGAACCACTAAGAGCGCTTATCATTTGTATATGTTCCGTTACGATGAAAATCATTTTTCAGGTCTCAGTCGCGATCAGTTCATAAAAGCGCTGAGTGCGGAAGGTATTTCCTGTTCGTCGGGATATACTCCAATGGATAAAGATAAGTATATACGCGACCTGGCCGAAAATGAGCATTACATTAAAATGTATGGAAAATTGAAGATGAGGGAGTGGCTGGAAAGAAATGAATGTCCCCAAAATGAAAAAATGACCCGGCAGGCCGTGTGGTTTACTCAAACAACATTGTTGGGATCAAAAAAAGACATGGAGCAGATTGCGGCTGCAATCCGGAAAATACAGAAATATGCGGCTGAAATAAAAGCGAAATAGCCTGCTGATAAAAATCGGATCCAATTGGCGGAGAAGAAATTTAATCGGTTATGAAAAAAGTTAAACCACTTGTAAGTATAGAAAAAATGAATTGTTTACACGGAAAACAGGGAATAGTATTTAGCGTAATACTGTGTTTTTGCTTATCGTTTTTTAGTTGTGGGCAGAAACCGCTTGGAAAGGATGACGCTTCTCCGGCTTTTAATGGCTGGAAAACAGGGATGGCAAAAGCGATCATTACGCCTGCCGATTCGATCTGGATGGCCGGTTATGCCGCAAGAACAGAACCGGGCAAAGACGCGCTGCACGATTTATGGGCTAAAGTTTTTGTGATTGAAGATGCGAACGGGAAAAAAGGAGTATTGGTAGCTACCGATCTTATCGGATTTAAAAAAGAAATTACCTG
>QMCE01002158.1_pt1 | contig 10885 bp, 5 predicted proteins | sample 1821851 | NCBI WGS metagenome assembly QMCE01 (sample SAMN09453174, study PRJNA476694) | Termite gut metagenome, whole genome shotgun sequencing project. | isolation source: worker | host: Odontotermes sp. | place: South Africa:Pretoria | collected 2016-01-28
AGAAACCGATTTCTACTAACCTCTGCTTTTGTGTTTGTAACCACAGAATTATCAAATACTTACTCAAAACCACAGACGCCACTTTTGGCATCATTACCCTAATTATCACCCCCGGCTATTGCGGTATCGCTGGCAGCGTCGGGTTCTGGGTGTGGTTGAAGTTCGCCAGGTAGGGCAGACGACCGTCGGCCAGGCTCCAGTTGGCGGCAGATAATTGCACCGACCCCGACCAGAAACTCGCGATCACCGGGAAGTTTACGGCAGGCAAGACCGTGCCGTCGCGGCCGTTAGGATTGCTGCTGCCGGAGAAGGTTTGCTCTCCGTCGCCAATCGGTAATGACACCTTTACAAACAACGGCATACCAAGGCGTGACCAGTTGCTGTCGAGAGTGCCGCTGTCCGCTCCGACCACACACCCTATACTCTCCCTCGTGCCATAGTTGCCTGTGGACAAGCGATATAACATCGGATTAAGCGCCACGCAGCGCCTTACGACACCCCCGGAGTTGCCCACTATGCCGCCGACGGCAAGGTTGCCGGTTACGTAGCTCGTCGAATAACAATTCTCGACCGTGCCGTCGCTGGCCTGGAGACCGGCTATGCCACCGACATTGTTTTCTCCGAAGACCGTGCAAGTGGAATAGCAGTCGCGTATCATGCCGTGGTTGTTGCCCACTATACCGCCTACGGAAGCCGATGTCCCGCGGACGCCGCCAAAATTCAAAGAGTTAGGCCCGGAAACGTAGCAGTTGTTTACCGTACCCCAATTAACCCCCGCTATGCCTCCGACATTACCCAGGCCTGAGACAGGGGAGGCGCTGCCTGTCGATATTATTATCACTCCCAGATTTTTTACCGCGCCGCCACTGCCCAATACTCCGAACAGTCCTTTATTGTATTCGGAACCGGAAGTCTTGAGTCCTATGACGAAATATCCGCCTCCATCGTAACTGCCTGTAAAGCTATTGCCCGAATCTATTCCTATCGGCGTCCAGTTGGCTATGCCGCTGATGTCGATATTGGCCGTCTGGCGGTAGTGCGCCGATAGAGTCCAGCCTCCGGTGCCGGTACCGACCTTCTGCAGGTCGGCGGCGGTGGCCACTCTGAACGGGTTCGTTTCCGTGCCGGGTTGGGGTATCGTCACCTCACAGACCGTCCACAAGTTGTTGCCGCCGTTTGCGCCGGCCTCCGCAAAATCGTTATATCGGTCGGGTAACTCAAGCGCAGTTACCAATCCGGTGTTGCTCACCGTGATGCCTTCGTCCCATCTCGCCCCCCACATAACACTCTTGTTGGTCGCGTCTGCGGGTAGTATGGTAGCCGTCAACTGCTCGCTCTGGCCGGGCGCCAGCGTTATGGATGTCTTGTTGAGGGTGATGCCCGTAACAGCTATATAGTCGTGTATGGTCCAGCCTTTGTCGGTAGCCCTCTCGATGTCGTAATAAGTCAGTTGGCTGAATCCCGGATTGCCGTTGAAATAGAACGCTCTGCCGCTTCCCTGAGGGAATGTGGATATCGTCACATTGAGTGCGGCGGCATCCATACTGTTGTCTTTGCCGCCAATGGAGGTCAATCCGTTCATCCCGCTTACGCTAAGCGATGTCAGGGAATTGTTGTTGCAAGAGAGCGTTTTCAGGGTGGTGTTGGCGTTAGCGCTAAGCGATGTTACGCTGTTGCCCGAACAATCCATATAGGTGATATTCTCGCCCGTAACGGTGATTGTCCGCGCCGCGGTATTGGAGTAGGTGTGTGAAAACCGTTTCAGATCGGCCGCAGTATCCCCTGTAAGGGTTATAGTGGTCGGCTCCACACCGGCAACTCCCCAATCGACCCTTGCGCCGCCCGTTCCGCCGAGAGTAATGGCCGCTTGTCCCGATTTTGTCGATACCATGGTCATCGATGGCCCCGACACGGCTATGGGATCGACCGTGAGCGTCGCCACGGCCGATATGGTTTCAGCGATAGACACCTTAAAATAATAACTCTTTGCCGCAGCGGCTTCCGTCGTTTTGACTATAACCGTCGCCGCATTGTCCGACAATCCGGAGACTTCCGCCGTAATGCCCGCCGGTGTTCCCGTCGCTGCTTCTCCGGATGCATCGGAAAACCATACTATCCGTCCCTCCTCGCCGTCGGCTATATTTTCAGTGATGACGCCGAAAGTGGCCGCGCCCGGCGTACCTGTCGTCAGAGAGCCTTGCTGTGCCCCCACCATAATGATCCTGACAGGAGTGGCAGAGACCTCGAACGACGCGACGGCCGATGTCGTTCCGTCGATTGTTACCTTAAAATAACAGGTCTTCGCAGGAGTGGCCGCCGTCGTGCTTACCGTCACGCTCGATGCATTGCCGGACACATTGGCGACATTGGCCTGCACACCAGCCGGAGCGTTCGCAGCAGTCGTCCCCGCGGCGTCGGAAAACCATGCCACGGTGCCGGTCCTGCCGTCGGCTATATTCTCGGTAGTTACGCCGAAAGTGGCCGCGCCGGGCGTACCTGCGACAGGCCAGCCTTGCTGCGCACCTACTGTCACGCTCTTGACGGGGGCTTCATCTACCGTAAAAGCTACCGCGTCGGATTCCGTTTCGGAAATGATTACCTTAAAATACCATGTTCCCGCCGGCGTGCCTGTTGTTGTAGCGACCGTAGCGGTCGCGGCATTGTCCGATACTTCGGAGATGGTCGCCGTTACTCCCGCCGGAGCGTTCGCGGCAGTCGTCCCCGCGACGTCGGAGAACCATGCCACGTTACCGGCCTCGCCGTCGGCGATATTCTCCGTGACGACGCTGTAAGCGGCCGAACCTGCCGTGCCCTCCACGGGTATGTTCTGCTGAGCCTCGACCGTAACGCTCTTGGTTGCGGGGGCGGGCGGGTCGTCGGAACAGGAAGCGAAACAGATCGCTACCGTCCCTGCACATACGAGCAGCACCGATGCCGCCCGGTTTTTCAATGATTTCACAGTTCTCATAATTATTAGGTTTTTAAAAGTTAATTTACCGCTCCTTATTTGAGAACAAAATTAGCGGGCACGGATTTCCCGCACTACCCCCAAATGAGGGTTTCTTTACGATACCCGCATTTGGGGGTATCATAAAGAAAATATTAATCATTACCTTTACGATGCAAAAAACCGGTAAACCGAATATTATGAAGAACGCAGTAAAAATTCTCCTGACGCCGCCTACCGCGTTACTGGTCATCTGCGGTATGGTTTTTTTATCGCCCCCGGCCTACGGGCAGGCCTACGGGCAATTGAATATCGATTCGCTCGAACAGGTGTTGGCTACCGATCCGCCGACGGAGGTGGATGAATTGGTGTCACTATACAATGATCTATCGTATGAATATCTGAGAAGCGATCTGGATAAAGCGGCGATGTATGCCCGCAAGTGTGTCGAAGTCTCCATTCCGGCAGATTTTTGGTCGGGTGTCAGGCAGGGCTATCACGGATTGTCCAACGTACACTATTATTTGTCGCAATTCGACAGTGTGGAGTTATATCTCCTTAAAGCGCTGGATGCCGCCGAACGGATGCGCGATTCTTCCGGAAAATACAGCGGGAAACAGATCGATGACTCGTTCTCATCCCTGTATGCGAATATGGGGAATCTGTATCTTACCCTGGGGCGGCACCTCGAAGGATTGGAGTATTATACCGAAGCATTGAAACTGTTCGAAAAGCACGGCCGGACCGATATGGTCGCCCAGTGTTATGCAAATATCGGGCGCCTGTACCGATTCATGGAAAACTACGGACAAGCCGAAGTGGTATTCCTTAAACTCGACTCGCTGGCACACCTTACGGGCAATAAATTTCTCATCGCGGTTGCCAATGACTGCCTGAGCGAAACGTATCTCAATCTCGGCGAATACGATCTGGCCCTGCAAAACGCGCTCGCAGCGCGCGACTATTATTTTGCCAATCCATTGGCAACGATGGATCAGGCGAGGATCATAAATATCCTGGCGAATATTTATGTGTCGCTCGAGGACTTTACCTGCGCCGAAGAGTATGCGCGACAGGCATTGGCGGCGGCGGAAGAGTTGGGAATGCCGCACTTAAAGGTGTCGTCGCTCTTTGTGCTCGCAAAGATCCATGTCGAATACGGCAACTGGCGCGGCGCCGAGCAGACGGCGCTCGCAGCCCTTTCGATGGGCGATATGGAGCCCGGGGTCACCCGCCCGTTTTATGAGATCCTCACTAAAGCCTACGCCAAACTTGGCGATGGCGACAAGGTTCTGGAGTATTTCGGCAAGCACAACGAGATAACAAAGACACTGTCGACACAGCATTATCAGTCGGCCATACGTGAAATAGAGACCAAGTACGAAACCGAGAAGAAAGAGGCGCGCATAGAGGCGCTCGAGGACGAAAAGCGGCTTACGATGTGGCTTATAGTTGCGGGCGCGGGAGTGGTGTTGCTCATGTTGGCCACCCTGTTTTTGCTGTGGCGTTGGTCGGCACAGAAAAAACGCCTCGCCGAGCAGCAGGTCGTCCGGTTAGAGAAGGAGCAACAACTCGTCGCTACGCAGGCCGTCCTCGACGGCGAGACCCGCGAGCGCAGCCGCCTTGCCCGCGACCTGCACGACGGTCTGGGCAGTATGCTCACCGGTGTGAAGATGCACCTTCAGGGTGTGAAGGATGGCGCCCTGCTCGAATATGCCGATGTGGAGCGTTTCGACAAGGCGCTGACAATGCTCGACCAGTCGGCGCGCGAGATGCACCGCGTGGCGCACCACCTCATGCCCGAGGCTCTATCGCGGTTCGGGCTGAAGCCGGCATTAAGCGATTTTTGCAGTACCATGCCTGCGGTGCGTTTCGGCTTTTACGGTGCCGAGGAACGGCTCGAACCGAAGATGGAGATGATGATATACAGCGTCGTCTGCGAACTCGTGAACAATGCCCTCAAGCACTCCGGCGCCGGAAATATAGGCGTCCAACTGATACAGGAACCCGACCGAATAGCCTTCAACGTGCAGGACGACGGCTGCGGTTTCGATCCGGCGGCCGAGACCTCCGGTATGGGGCTGCTCAATATCCGCAACCGTGTCGCCTCGTTCGGTGGCATCATGGATATCGATTCGGCCTCCGGGCGCGGAACGGAGATAAACATAGAACTGAAGATCTGAAATGGAGGGAACGGGAACAAATAATACCGCTCTTATCCGCGTCGCAGTGGTGGACGACCACCGGATAATGATAGACGGACTGGAAAGGATCATCGCCGAATCTGGCATAGCCACGCTGACCGGCAAGGCGTACAGCGCGGCCGGCTGTATGCGTATGCTCGAGGCGTCGAGACCCGATGTATTGATGCTCGACGTGGGATTGCCCGACGGCAGCGGCATGGACCTGTGCCCGCAGATCAAGGAAAAATACCCCGAAGTCGAGATTCTGATGCTCACCAGCTATGCCGAATATACTATCATATCGCACTTGCTGGACAACGGCGCGTCGGGATACATACTGAAAAACTCCGCGTCCGAGGAGATTATCGAAGGTATCCGCACGGTATATTCCGGCAAACGGTTCCTGAGCGCCGAGGTGGATGTCCTGCTGAGAAAAGGTGGACGGTGCGGAACGGAACTCACACGCCGCGAATACGAACTGTTGCGCCTGATAACGGATGGACTTACGAGTATGGAGATCGCCGACAGGATGTGCCTCGGCTTCGAGACGATCCGCAGCTACCGCAAGAACCTCCACCTGAAACTGAATGTCCACAACACCGCCGAACTGATCAAAGTGGCGCTCGATATGAAATTAGTGTGAGAAGTGTTTGGAAAAATTTGTAATTTTGTAAATCTGGAGATTAAAAAATTACAACATAAATAAAACACGATGAAGCGACTATTTTCTTTACTACTTGCGTTACTTATTTTTACATCGACTCTTTTCGCCGACGAGGGACTGTGGTTGCCAAACCTTATCGGTAGGCAGGTCAAAGACATGAAATCCAAAGGCTTTAAACTCACAGCCGAGGATATTTACAGCATCAATAAAGCCTCGCTCAAGGACGGCATAGTCCTGTTCGGCAGCGGATGTACCGGCGAGTTGGTTTCCGCCGAGGGGTTGCTGCTCACCAATCACCACTGCGGTTACGGACAGATACAGCAGCACAGCAGCCTGGCCAACGACTACCTCACCAACGGCTTCTGGGCAATGAACCGCTCCGAGGAGCTTCCCAATCCGGGGCTCACGGTCTCTTTCCTCGTGCGTATGGAGGATGTCACCGAGAGGCTCTTCGCCGGGACGGACGGGAATATGGATGCCGGGGAGAAAGAACGCATTATGGCGGAGAACCGCAAGGCCATAGAGGAGCAGGGCGGCGAGGACGGACGCTATGCAGCATCGGTGGAAATGCTCTACTACGGCAATCAGGCTTTCCTTTTCGTGTATGAGATATTCCGCGATATACGTCTCGTGGGTGCGCCTCCCTCCTCGATAGGGAAGTTCGGCGGCGATACCGACAACTGGATGTGGCCGCGTCATACGGGCGACTTCTCTGTTTTCCGCATTTATGCCGGCAAAGACAACCGTCCGGCCGACTATTCGGAGGACAATGTGCCTTACACACCGAAGAAGTTTTTCACAATATCGACCAAAGGTGTCAGAGAGGGCGACTTTACGTTCGTGTACGGATTCCCGGGAACCACCCGCGAATATGTGACTTCCGACTTCATAGACTACACCCTCAATCATTCGAATCCGGCCAAGATAAAGCTCCGGACAATACGCCTGGACATCATCAAGGTGGCGCAGGACGCCGATCCGGAGATACGCATAATGTACGCCTCCAAGGCTGCCAATATCGCCAACGCATGGAAGAAGTGGCAGGGCGAGAGCCTCGGTTTGGCACGTCTGGGAACGGTGGGCAAGAAACAGGCTTACGAAGCGCGGTTCGAACGGTGGGCGCAGGATAAGCCCGCTTACCGCGATGCTCTGGCGGGATTGCACGAGGCTTATGCGGCACTGCTCCCGTACGCCATGGCGCGCGACTATTATACGGAGGCTTTCATGGCCGTCGAACTCATACGTCCGGCGGCATCGGCGATGCGCAATATCAGGGATGCCGAAGCTTACGGGGATTTCTACAAGAACTATTCGGCCGCCATAGACCGCGGTATTGCCAAAAGGGTAATGGCCGAGTATCTGGAGAACGTACCGGCCGGGTTCATACCCGAACGGTTTGCACGCGATGTGGAAGCGGCGGGCGGCATCGAGGCCTATATGGATAATATGTTCGACAATTCGGTTTTCGTCTCATACGACCGATGCCTCGCTTTGCTGTCGCTCGACGATGAAGCATACGCCGGGGCGGTATCTTCGGATCCGGCCGCGCTGTTCGCAGATGATTTCATGCAGATGTACCGCGACAGGATAGCGGGGGAGTACGACCGGTACAACGGCGCGATCGTCGACCTGTATCACACCTATATGCGTGGCCAGATGGAATTCGAGCCCGAAAAGAATTTCTATCCCGACGCTAACCTGACCCTGAGGGTGGCTTACGGGAAGGTTGAAGGATACCGCGCAGCCGATGGCGTCAGGCACGATTACTACACGACGCTCGACGGCATAATGGAGAAAGACAATCCGAAAATCTATGACTATGACGTTCCGCAACGTCTGCGTGAACTGTACGAGACCAAGGATTACGGCCGCTGGGCGATAAATGTCGGCACCCGGAAGGAGCCGCACTACACCGTTCCCGTGGCATTCCTTGCGACGAACCACACCACAGGCGGCAACTCGGGCAGTCCCCTGCTCAATGGCCGCGGCGAACTTCTTGCCCTCAATTTCGACCGCACGTGGTTAAGCACAATGAGCGACCTCGAATTCGACCCCGAAATATGCCGCAATATTTCGGTCGACATTCGCTACGTACTGTTCGTCATCGAGAAAATCGGCGGTGCAGGCTATCTTTTCGATGAAATGAAGATAAATTAACCAACTTGAATTCGAGATTAAGATAAACACAATATCTTGTTGTAATTTAGGTCTTTGTCCTGTTCGTGACTCAGGTTAGCGGCTCGTAAGAGCCGCTTTTTGTGTCCGATCACTCCCGCCAATCCTCCCGACTCCTTCGCTATGCTCGGTTTGTGTCGTTACTACATAGCAAATGACATAAACACTATGCATTTGGAGTAACAATCATTTACAAATTTTCAAATTCCCATATTTTTTCGTATTTTTATACCTTATAATCGAATATAGTAATATAAACATACTAAATATCAAATATATGGCTGAAAAGAAAGCAGTAAACCCGGACAAAATGAAGGTACTCAACGCCGTTATGGACAAGATCGAGAAAGATTTCGGCAAAGGCTCCATTATGCGTATGAACAGTGAAGAAATAGAGGATGTGGCCGTTATTCCTTCGGGATCGATCACGCTCGATATGGCTCTCGGAGTAGGGGGATACCCCAAAGGCAGGGTGGTGGAGATATTCGGACCGGAATCGTCCGGTAAGACCACGCTCGCCATACACGCCATTGCCGAGGCGCAGAAAGCGGGCGGAATAGCTGCTTTCATTGATGCGGAACACGCTTTCGACAGCTACTACGCGCAAAATCTCGGCGTCGATGTCGACAACCTGCTCATCTCGCAGCCCGACAGCGGCGAGCAGGCGCTCGAGATCGCCGACAGCCTCATACGTTCGAGCGCCATAGATATAATAGTTATCGACTCCGTTGCCGCGCTTACTCCGAAGGCCGAGTTGGAAGGCGATATGGGAGAATCGAAGATGGGGCTTCAGGCCAGGCTTATGTCGCAGGCGCTGCGCAAATTGACGGCCAGCATCAGCAAAACCAAGACCGTCTGTATATTCATCAATCAGTTGCGCGACAAGATAGGCGTAATGTACGGCAACCCTGAGACGACCACAGGCGGCAACGCACTGAAGTTCTATGCAAGCGTCCGTATCGACATACGCAAGGCGTCGAGCATCAAGGACGGCGAGGAGCAGTTGGGCGCACGGGCGCGGGTAAAGGTGGTTAAGAACAAGGTGGCTCCTCCTTTCCGTAAGGCCGAGTTCGACATAATGTTCGGAGAGGGTATCTCCAAAGTAGGGGAGATTATCGACCTGGGTGTCGACCACGGTGTGATCAAGAAGAGCGGTTCATGGTATTCGTACGGCGACAGGAAACTTGCCCAGGGACGCGACGCGGTCAAAGACGCTCTGCAAGCCGACAAACCCCTTATGGAAGAGATCGAAGGCAAGGTCAGAGATGCTATGAAGGCCGCTGTAACGGCTGCAAAGCAGAAGAAACAGGAGTAGTTCGTATTAATGTAAAATGCAGAATTAAAAACGCAAAATAGAGATGAGATGATTATTATCCCCTCATTTTTAAACAGATTTTGTGTAAACAGATAATTTTGCATTTTCAATTTTACATTCAATAAATGGCCGGCTATACCAAAGAAGACGAGATCGTCATTCAGGACAGGTTCGAGGATCTTCTTTCATCCTGCACCAATATTATTAAGGATGAAGAGGATATGTCGCGTATCCGCAAAGCCTTTTTCCTTGCGAAGGAGGCGCATAAAGGTGTGCGCCGGCGTTCTGGCGAGCCGTATATCCTGCATCCGATAGCTGTCGCCAAGATAGTGGTCGAAGAGGTGGGGTTGGGGGTCAAGTCGGTGGTGGCCTCACTGCTGCACGACGTCGTGGAGGATACGGCATACACGGTAGAGGAGATAGAGACCGTATTCGGCGGTAAAATAGCCTACATGGTGGACGGGCTTACCAAAATGGCGGGCGTGTTCAATACCGACGTGTCGAAGCAGGCCGCATATTTTCGCAAAGTGCTCCTCACGCTCTCCGACGACGTGAGGGTGATACTCATAAAGATAGCCGACCGGCTGCACAATATGCGCACCATGGAGTCCATGCCGCGCGACAAGCAGATAAAAATATCGAGCGAGACGCTTTACCTGTTCGCTCCGCTCGCTTACCGCCTGGGGCTTTATACCATAAAGACCGAACTCGAAGACCTTAGCCTCAAGTACCGTTTCCCGGAGCAGTACCGCACGATCGCCGCCAAGCTCAGCGAAACCGAGGCTGGACGCGCGGAGGTCATCGAACTTATATGCGCCCCCATAAGGAAGTGCCTCACGGAAAACAATATAGACTTCACCATATCGGGGCGCGTAAAAAGCGTCTACTCCGTTTGGTCGAAGATGCAGCGCAAGCAGATACCCTTCGAAGATGTATACGACCTTTTCGCTGTCCGCATAATATTCAAATCGAACGGGCTGATTCCCGAAAAATCGCAGTGCTGGCATATATATTCGCTTATCACCGATATATACAACCCCAAACCCGACCGCATACGCGACTGGGTTAACTTCCCAAAGGCCAACGGTTACGAGGCGCTCCATGCGACGGTGATGGGGCCCGTAGGGGAGTGGGTCGAAGTACAGATCCGTTCGGAAAGGATGGAAGAGATAGCCGAAAGGGGATTTGCGTCGCATTGGAAGTACAAGCAGGCACACAGTTCGGAAGACGAATTCGACAAATGGCTGAAAGACGTGCGTCAGGCGCTCAACGGCCCGACCGACGATGCGGTAAATTTTCTCGACAACATAAAACTTACGCTCTACACGAGCGAGATAGTTGTCTTTACGCCGAAAGGCGAGCCGAAGAAATTGCCGCAGGGAGCTTCCGTACTCGACTTCGCCTACGAAATCCACTCAAACGTCGGCAACAAGGCCATAGGCGCAAAGGTCAATCACAAGATCGAATCGATATTCGAGCCTGTCAATAACGGCGACCAGATAGAGATCATCACTTCGGATAATTCGCATCCCGCCATAGAGTGGCTCGATCACGTGACCACCGCCAAGGCAAAGCAATCCATAACGTCGTACCTTAAGAAG
>QMCE01002159.1_pt1 | contig 10883 bp, 9 predicted proteins | sample 1821851 | NCBI WGS metagenome assembly QMCE01 (sample SAMN09453174, study PRJNA476694) | Termite gut metagenome, whole genome shotgun sequencing project. | isolation source: worker | host: Odontotermes sp. | place: South Africa:Pretoria | collected 2016-01-28
GGGAATGCGCGACACGGTCCCTTCCAAAATACCGCTAGAAGAATTGCCCAGCATAGCGGCGCCGTGTTTCAGAGCCGAATGGTAGCGCAGCCTGCCAAGAGACGAAACAAACAAACAGTTCCTCCGCCCTTGTACATATTCTTCCCACAGCGCGTTGATCAACCGTCCATTCGTGTCCGCGTTGGCTTTTGTGATGATAAACCGCATCTGCGGAAAATCTTCCATGGCGGCCGTCAGCTCCATAAGCTGCTCCTGCGCGGTGGCGTCTTCCAACGTGACCGGATGGAAGGTCACCACAATGTAGCCCCCGGCCCGCAAGGGAAACGACAAGGCTTCGGACAATTCTTCGACGGACATAAGCGGGGTCTTCAAAATATTTTCCACACCGAGGGAGCCGACATTGTAAACGCTATCGGGCTGCTCGCCAAGCTGTATGACCCGCCTGCGATACTCCTCGCAGCTTACAAAATGCAACGCGCTCATCTTGGTGATAGAGTGCCGGAAGCACTCGTCGACAGCGCCCTGTGTGGTTTCCCCGCCGTGCAGGTGCGCAATCGGCACACGCCGGTTGGCGGCGGCGCACGCAACCGCCAACATCTCGCTGCGGTCGCCTGTCAGTATCAGCAGATCGGGTGTATATTCAGAAAAATAATCCGCAAACCCAAAAAGCGCCATGCCCATGGTTTTCGACATTCCCGATGGCTTGTCGGATGAGAACTGTATTTCAATTTTGCGGTGGATAGAAAACCCGTCGCCTTCAATTTCGGTATAGGTGCTGCCATATTCGGGGCAAAGGTGTGTGCCTGTTGCCACAATGCGCAAATCAAACAGGCCGCTTTGGCGCAGACCGGCAAGCAGCGGCTTTAGCATACCGTAATCCGCGCGGGTAGAGGTGACGACACAAACCTTCCTCATAGCTCGATCAACTCGTCTTCCACAAAATCCCGCGCAGCCCTTTGCCCCAGAACCTCGTGCCAGCGCATGGGCGAAATGCCGTTACCGGGCCGCTTTGCCGCAAGGTTTTCTTCGGTAAAAACCTCGCCGGCCTTGATATCGCGGTTTGCCACAATGCTTTTGCGCGCAATTTTCATGTTTTTTGCCTCGGAGGGCGACACCCGCTTTACGCCGTCTCCCATTGCCGCTTCAATGTTGCGGATAGCGCGCACCATAGCCCTAAACTCGTCCGGCTCCAGACTAGCCCGGTGGTCGGGGCCTTCCATGGTTTTGTCGAGGGTAAAATGTTTTTCGATCACCGTAGCGCCCATGGCCACGGCGGCAATAGGAACCTCAATTCCAAGCGTGTGGTCGGAGTAGCCCACGTCCACGCTCAATTCGCGGCGGATCGTATCCATCGCCCTGAGATTCACATCTGCATAAGGCGCCGGGTATTCTGTTGTACAGTGCAGCACGGTAATGGCCCCGGCTCCGTTGCTTTTCAGAATCTCTACGGTCGTGCGAACTTCCTCAAGGGTACACATGCCGGTAGAAAGGATGACCGGCTTGCCGGTTTGGGCAATCTTTAACAGATATGGAAGGTTGGTGATTTCACCCGAGGGAATTTTCCAGAACGGCATGCCGGCGTCTTGCAGGATATCAATGCTCTGCAAATCAAAGGGAGTGGAAAGAAATTGAACGCCTGCCCGATGGCAGCATTCGATAAGCTCGATATGCCATTCCGGCAACAACTCCAGCTTTTTAACCATGTCCAACTGGCTTTCTGTGGCGCCTGTTGTCAGAGCTTGATAATCAGCTTTTGCGGCAAACCTTGAAACCGCGTTTTCGGCCTTGAAGGTTTGAAATTTTACAATATCGGCGCCCGTTTCGCCAACCGCGTCGATCATCTCCTTGGCAAGCGCAAGATCGCCGTTATGATTGACGCCTGCCTCCGCAATGACCATGATCCGCATTATGTTACCTCTTTTGATTTGATTGGCTTGCAGGGAGCTCCCACGGCCACCACGCCGGCGGGGATATCCTTTGTCACAACACTGCCCGCGCCGATAACAGTATTCTCCCCAATGTTGACTCCCGGGATCACGATCGTTCCGGCGCCAATTTCCGTATTAGAACCAATCGAAACATTGCCGGTTACGTTGACACCCGGGCCCAGCGTAACAAAATCATGCAGCCTGACATCGTGTGCGACAGTGCAATCCATATTGACTATAACAAAATTACCAACCGTTACGTTTACACTTAATACATTCGGCGAGAAAATAAAACAGCCCTGTCCAAACGTAACAGTATTGGAAAGACGTACGTCCCCGGCAACAATGGCAGGAAAGTGAATGTTAGGATTATGTCGCAATCTGTTAAAAACCGATTTTCTTAATTGAGGATTTCCAAAAGCCAATATCGCGCATACTTCCTGCGGATAGCTTAATAACCACTGGTCGTTCCCCAAAACCGGAGAACCGTCCATGCAGACTCCTTGCAATTCCGGGGCATTATCCACAAAACCTAGTATATTGTATCCGCTTGTTCCAGCGTATGCTTCACTGATTTGCCACAGGTATTCCCGCCCCTGTCCGCCGGCGCCAACGATTATCAGATCTTTCATTCCTATACTGCCACACCCTTCCAGATTGCCGGCGCGCCTTTGGTTTCACTCCAGCAGTTTTCGCATCTTCTCCATTTCTTCCGGTTGCCCCATATCCGACCACTGCTCCTCGCTGACAGGGAATATCCCCACCTTCTCGCCCGCACGCGTACAGGCCGCGATCGTTTCGGTGATGGGGGTAAACGTGTTCGGCTTGATATGATCCAAAAAGCGCGGTTCGATCACATAAAACCCCGTGTTCGCCAAAAAAGATACCGTGGGCTTTTCATTGAGTATCCTCATCATACCGCCTTCGTCCACTTCAACGGTACCGTAGGGAATGGTCATGCTCTTTGTCGCGCATACCAGAGTAATGATATTGCCCGAGGTTCTGTGCGCTTCCAATATTTCCGCGTAATCAGAAAAGATAAGGATATCGCAATTGGACATAAAAAAAGTACTTTTCATGCTGCCGGCAAGCAATTTCAAACCGCCGCCCGTGCCGAGAGGAATATCCTCTTCCAAAAATCTGATGTTATAATCGCTGTGCTCGTCGGTAAAATACGCTTTGATCATATTTTTCTTATGGTTTACGATCAAGGTAAAATCATTGCAGCCGTATTCGCAAAAGCGGCACATAATATGCTCGGTGATCGTTTTGTCTCCAATCGGTATCAGCGGCTTGGGAAGCACCTTGGTGTAAGGTTGCAGCCGCGCCCCTTTGCCGCCCGCCATGATCGCCACCGGCAGTGAAAGCGACCGTTTTGCGCTTTCTGCCGGTCTCTTGCTGATATGATACACATCAACGAGCTTTCCCCGCGCATCTAAAACCGGGAGGGCGGAAATCCCCCATTGTTTTAGCAGGTGATCCTTTTCGCTTGCGGGCGTTCCCGCGGGAACGCATCTGAAACCGTAAAAAGCCGCCTCTGAAACAGGCGCGTCAAGGCTCTTTCCCTGCAGAATATGCCTGCGGATGTCCCCGTCTGACAGCGTTGCCCGCAATATGTTATCTTCGCATACAAACGCGATGCCGTATCCGTTGTTGTTGATGACAGACATCGCCTCGAATACGGGCATATCGGATGGTATCATCATAGACTGTATATTCATCCGGCAACCTCCCGTAAAGATAAACGGTATTTTGACCGCGGGGCAGTATTACGCCGGGCCACTACTTTCGCTCGCGGCAGAGCGCGAACAGCTTCTGCTCCAAATTGCCGACAACAGCCCCCCACGCATACTCTCCGGCAACTTTTTCTTTTGCCCGCGCCGCCATGGCAAGATATTGCTCCGGCCGCAACAAAAGAGCGCCGCAAGCCGCGGCAAACGCCTGGGGGTCGCTTTCTACCAGCAAATGCTCTCTGTCTGCAAAATCGGTCCCCTCCACGCCCTTGGGGGTGGAAACCGTCAGCTTTCCTTTCCCCAGCGCCTCCAGCAGCTTTACCTTCACGCCGCCGCCCGATAAAAGAGGGATAATGATAATTTTTGCGCTTTCGTAATAGGCGTCAACAGATTCTACCGTTCCCGTTACGGTAATATCCTCACAGGCAAGACGGCAGATATCCTCGGGCGGGTCTTTTCCCACCAGAAAAAGCCGCGCGTCGGGCACATCCTTTTTGATGAGCGGCCACACCGATCTTACGAACCACTTGGCTCCCTCCCTGTTGGGGGGATACGTCATTTTTCCGATGAACGCAACGTTATTGTCTGCGGGAACCGCCACCTGAGACGGGCCTTCCACTTCGCTGCCCACCGGCATCAAATATGTGTTGCGCAGACCGTACCGCTTCTCAAATAGGGATTTGTCTTCGGTAGAGACAAATGTAAAAAGGTCGACCGGATATTTGGTGTAAAGATCCTTTTCATACCGCCGCATACGGCTCGCTTCCAAATGGAATATCATTTTTTTCAACAGGCCGGGTTCGCTGCCCGCAAGCTGGCGCAGTACCGCGTATTCGATATTGTGCTGATGGAGCACAATGGGAACTACTCCTATTGCCCACGGGAGAACATTCATCAGCATCTGCGGGAACTCGACCATAATAAGATCGATATCATGCCGCGCCAGGCAATCCTGAATATCCCGCCGTATCGCGCCGAAAATACGGCTTGCGCAGGGGTACGGATACCGCAACGACCGCACCAGAGCCGGCGTCTTATGGGTTTGCCGGTTATACCAGCGCACCGAAGCGCACACAGACTCCATATGGGGAAGGTGTGCTTCTTCTTCTTTTTTATCCATGATACTGAACAGGAATACACGGTGATTTCGGGCCATATAAGCAATCCTTTTGTACTGGCCGATCCGGCCCCCGGTATTCGGCGGATAAGGGAACTCCGCGGTAAGCCATACAATATTCATAAACGCTCCGGTATCGCCAAGCCGGTGTGCTCTTGATACTTCTGCTCAATAAATTCCGCGATCCCGGCTTTGAATACGTCCACGTCAAAAGACATGGCGTGACGGCGGATCTCGTCCTTGCTGAAGGACATGCGTTCAAACCTTAAAATGGCTTCTGTCAGCGATTCTACGGTTTGCTCCTTAAAAAATACGCCGGTTTTCCCGTCAACCACCGTTTCCAGAGCGCCTCCCTTGCCATAAGCGATCACCGGGCGGCCACAGGCCATTGCCTCCAAAGGCACCAAGCCGTAATCCTCTTCCGGCGGAAATATCAGCGCCTTGCATTTCGCGTAATAGCCGGGCAGCGCTTCATCAGGGACCTTTCCAAGCAACTGAACCGTTTCCCCGGCCAAGGCGCTCCAAGTATCGCGCATCGGGCCGTCGCCTATCACAAGGAGCGGCAAGGCAAGCTTGTTGCACGCTTCAATTGCCAAATCAAAGCGCTTATACTCCTGCAGCCTCGAAATGGCAAGATAATACCCGCCGTCTTCATCGACAGGCACAAAGCGCTTGTTGTTTACAGGTGAATGAAACACGGCGGATTCCCGCCGGTAATGCTTTCGGATGCGCGCCGCCACGTTATGGGAGTTGGTCATAAAATAGTCAACGCGGGCGGCGGAAGCGTAATCCCAAATCCGTATCATGGTAAGAAAGTAGGAAAGCAGCTTTTGCTTGAGCCTTCCGGGGCCGGCCATTTTGCCCGCGTATTCGCTGGAAAGCTCCCACACGTAACGCATAGGGGAGTGACAATAGCATACATGCAGCACAGAGGGCGCGGTAATTACACCCTTCGCAACGCAGGAGCTCCAGCTGATTACAATATCATAGCCGTTAAAATCAAACTCCTCAATGGCCGTGGGCATAAAAGGAAATAGCCGGCGGTGATCCTTGGGCGGCTTTTTCTTTTGCAGGCGGGAGGTCACTATTTTTGCGCTGCGCAACGGCTCCGCCAAATTATCGCGATTGCACACGGTAGTATACAATACGGCATGCGGGAACATCTCCAACAGGCAAATCAGCGTTCGTTCGGCGCCACCCATGGTGACCAGCCAATCGGTCACGATAGCGATTCTTAAATTCCCCAGCACTTGCCCTATCCTCCTTGTGTCGCAAAGCCCGCCTGACCGTTTTTGCGGCACCGGTATCCAAGCGTCTCCAACACCGTATCCTCAATTGGAATTTGCTGCCGCCAGCCGGTATCGCGAACAAGCTTGTCAATGTATCCTTCGCGGAGATATTATACACTTCCCACACCGGCCTTTTCGGGCTAGAGGCAAGAGGGCGGGATATCTGATCCCGAACGTCCGCAAAAGCGCGGTACAACTTAAATAACTGCCGCCGGCTCAGATGGGGGCATGTTCGCGCGACCGATCCTCAGTTGCCGAAGAAGTTCTCCTCCAACATGGCGCACCAGCAATGGTACACGGGCAAATGCAGCTCCTGGATCAAGTACGTTTCTTTTGCCGGCGCCCGCACAGCCACATCCGCCAGATCGCCCAGCCTCCCGCCGTCCGCCCCGGTCAACCCGACGACCTTGATATCAAGCGCTTTGGCAGCCATTGCGGCATACACAACGTTTTTGGAGTTGCCCGAGGTGCTGATCGCCAAAAATATATCCCCTTGCCTGCCGTAGCCCAGCAGCTGCTGGGCAAACGCCATATCGGGATCCGCGTCGTTATGGTACGCCGTTGTCAGCGATATATGCCCTGTCAGCGCGATAGCGGGCAGCGGTTTTTGCAGGGTTGCCGCCAGGGCGCCGCCGCGCTCGCCGTATTCCCACAATCGCGCTTGCAGCGCGCCATCCAACGGGCGGGGGAGAAGGAAGGATTTCATCAGCTCCCCAACGATATGCTCGGCGTCCGCCGCGCTGCCGCCGTTGCCGGCCACCAGCAGCTTGCCGCCCCCGCGGTAACAATCCCGCATGAGCTGATAGGCCCGGTGAACAGCGGCTTGGATTGTTTCGAGCATGGGATATCGGCTGACAAGAAGCGCGGTATAATCCATATTGGCATTCTCTCAAGCTTTCATGTTATTATTCTTTATATTGCAAGCACATATTCCGCGAATCCATGGAAATAAAATGAGGTCAGAACTCCGGGTTTAGTGTGGGTCATCACAAATCACTCCGTATTCAGAATACTCTCCGCGAACTTCCGTAAATCCACCGCGCTTTTCGAGGCTCCCGCCAGATCGCCGCCAAGACTGACCGTCCGGCACCCCGCGGCCCTGCCCGCTTGGATATCTCTGTCGCTGTCGCCCACCATCCAGGATCGCGCAAGGTCGATGCCGAATTTTTCCGCCGCCCTCAATAGCAGGCCCGGCTTGGGCTTGCGGCAGTCGCAATCAATTTTATATTCGGGCCGCTCTCCCGCAAAGCCTTTATCGGGGTGATGCGGGCACACCAGAATATCGTCGACATACGCGCCCTCGCGGCCCAGCAAGGTCTCCATTTTGTTGTGTATTTGCCGCAGCCCGTCCCAATCCAGCTCGCCCCTTGCGATAACCGGCTGATTTGTTACTACGATCACCAAATACCCGCATTGATTCAATAGGCGGATCCCCTGCGCCGCGCCGTCCTGCAATACGAAATCGCCGATATCGCGCAAGAAACCCACATATTTGTTGACGGTGCCGTCCCTGTCTAAAAAAACCGCTTTGCGTTCCCGCCCGGCAGGGTTCAGCCACCCCGCGCGCACAACCTGCTCCGCCTTGGCCAAACGGTCCGGCGTTCCCACATCCATCACGAATTGCGGCGTGTGATAAGCATAGAGCCGCCCCGTTTGAATAAGGGGGCGCAGCACGTCACGATCCATATTCGCTTTGCCTGTCCCGGGAAGATAAGCCAAAGCTTGCGGCGATAGTATATGCAGGCCCGCGTTTATCACGTTGCGGTACCAACCGCGGTCTTCATCCCGGGGCAGCCATCCGGTAATTTTGCCGCCGCTGTCCGCGACTACAATTTCGCTGTCGTAAGGGTGGTCGTTGGGATGCGTCAGGATGGTGGCGAGAGCACGGCTGTCCCGATGTGCCTCATAAAAGCCGCCGATCTCTATGTTAAACAGCAAATCGCCGTTTGTCACCAAAAAGTCCTCCGCGATATCCAGATACCGCAGCGCGCCGGCCGTGCCAAGAGGGCTTTCTTCGCTAAAGTATCGGATATCCGCGCCGTACCGCGCGCCGTTCCCGAAATGATCGCGGATGATATGTCCCAGATGTCCGGTGACAACGGTAATATTTGTGACCCCCTGCCGCGCGAGGGCTTCGATTTGATATTCCATTATCGGTTTTCCGCATACTTTCAGCATGGGCTTCGGCACGGAAGAATCGACAGACGCTATCCGTGTCCCCAGCCCTCCGGCCATGATCACCGCAGGGATTTGACCGCTTGACGGCACTTCCGCAACATCCCTTCTCCCAAACTCACAGATCGTCGGGTTCAAACACTTCCGGCGCGAAATGAATCACCCTTGTTCCGTGGTCTTCAAATTCAAAGGGCACATACAATAATTCAGCCAAGGCATTTCGTATGGCCCGCTGCTTGTCAGGTTCTGCGTAAAACAACAAAAAACCGCCGCCGCCTGCGCCTAAAAGCTTGCCGCCAAGCGCGCCGGAGCTCATTGCCTTTTCGTAATAGCCGTCGATCAATTCTGTTGAGATCTTACTGTTTACGCCTCGTTTTAGTCGCCACGTGTGATCCAGCAGTCTTCCAAAATCATTAAAATCACCGGCAACAAGTATTCTTTCGGCGACGTCCACAAGCTTTGTCAGTTCAATCAGCGTGGCGACATTGTCGTTGACGGCGCTCAGCGTGGTCTGTTGAATATCCGCGGACATTCTGGAAAACCCCGTAAAAAAAAGCATGAGGTGATCGCACAAACGCTTCTTTCTATCGGCGGAGATAATAACCGGTCTGAGCGTATACCCATTGGCGGAAAAATCGATCCGGTTAAGGCCGCCAAAAGCGGCGGCGATTTGATCTTGCACGCCTCCCGCCTCGCGGCACAGCTCCCGTTCCAAATAAATCGCGTCGTCCGCCAGCTTTCGCTTGTCCGCGTATTTTCCCTTCAGCGCATAAAACGCGTTGAGCATACCCACGGCAAAGGAGCTGCTTGTGCCCAAGCCGGATTGCGCGGGCAAATCCGAATCATAGGTCAAGCGGATCTCATACATATCGAGATATTTCATCGCTTCCCGAATTGCCGGGTGCTGAATTTCCTCATTTGATGATACACGCTCGGTCTTCGAATAGGTCAGCAAGGTTTTATAAGGAAAAAAGCGCGGCAAATGGCGCACGGTGACATAGCAATACTTATCAAATGTGGTGGATAAAACGGCGCCTCCATAGTCTCTGAAAAACGCGGGAAAATCCGAACCGCCTCCCAAAAAAGACATTCTGAACGGCGTCTGCGTAATGACCAATATTTCAACCCCATTTATTAATGCGCAATGAGTTTTCTCAAGCTCGTTTCGGTATCATGTCTTCAATTTACGCGGATCGCTGTCTATGAAAAACAGACTTCTTCCGACATTAAAAAAGGAATATCGACACATTTATGAATTGATTATACAAGCCCCCCCGCAATTTGTCAACAGTCCCATTCCGCCAAGAAGTGGCGGCGATGAACCTTGTATAATATGCTTCTTATCTTGCCATGATATGCAGTCCCGCAAAATGCTCGTCGTGCGCGAGGTCGACCAGCATGGGGCTTCTGGCGAGGCTGTTGAGGATGTGCAGGCGGGGGCGGCTGGGGAAGCCGGCGACGTTTTGCACCACAAGGCAGCGCACGCCGGTGTTGAGGGTAACGCGGCTGCCGGCGGGGTAATGGGCCACCACCTGCTCGAGTTCGCGGACAACGGCGGGGTCGAATTCCGTGCCGGCGCGGATGCGCATGTATTCCATCGCCTCGATAGGCGGCATGGGCATGCGGTAAGGCCGGCGCGCCACAAGCGCGTCGAAAACGGCGGTGGCCGAGATGATGCGCCCGAACAGCGAGATCTTGTCGGCCTTAAGCCCGGCGGGATAGCCGGAGCCGTCGAAATTTTCGTGGTGATGCATGGCGCCCATGCAGGCTTCTATCGAGAGGTCGAACTGCTCGCGCAGGAAGTGGAAGCCCATTTCTGTGTGGCCTTTCACCTGCGCGAATTCCTCTGCCGACAGCTTGCCGGGTTTATCGAGAATATCTTTGGAAATAAACGCGGCGCCCACATCATGCAGCAGGGCGCCAATGCCCAGATCGCTGAGCGACGTACCGAGAATGCCCATGCGCACCCCGACCAGCAGCGAGAGGATGGCTACGCCGGCCGCGTGGCAGGCATCGTAGTTCTCGGTGGCGCGCATATCGACGATATCATAAACGCGGTTCTGATCCCCGATGAGATGATCGACGATGGAAGCAATGATCTGCCGTTGCGGCATGGCGCTTTTGGCGCGTATTGTCTTGCCGCTCGCCGAAGGGCCCTCGTAGCCGGCCATCTCATGAAACGCTCTGGCGGCCTTGGCGGCGGCAATGCGCAGTTCGCCGGGCACCACATCCTCCACAACGGCGGCGCGGCTTTCGGGCGCGTCGATATAAGCGCCGGTATAGCCCAGCGTTTCCAGCCGCTCGAGATGCGTCAGCGAAAGCGGCGTCCCTTCTCCCGCAATAACGTCCAGCTTGGCGCCGTACACCGGCATTCCCAGCACCATGCCGTCCCGCAGATCACCCAGCGATACAAAATGCATAGCCGACTATCCTTCCCGGATGATATAGTCAATCAACTAATACTGCTCTTCGATTATAATTCGCCTGTCACTAGTGCTCGTGCTTCTGCTACGGGTCGGCGCGACAAAACTGGGACAGGGGCGGGCATTGACAGGGTCAATGCCCGCTAAATCCCCATAGCCATTTTACTTACCGCAGGGAAAAAAGTCAATCGGCAACGCGAAGCACGAATTTTTGTTTG
>QMCE01002163.1_pt1 | contig 10877 bp, 13 predicted proteins | sample 1821851 | NCBI WGS metagenome assembly QMCE01 (sample SAMN09453174, study PRJNA476694) | Termite gut metagenome, whole genome shotgun sequencing project. | isolation source: worker | host: Odontotermes sp. | place: South Africa:Pretoria | collected 2016-01-28
GTACCATAAGCGCCCGCGCCGCACAAGCGGGTGGTGTTTATCTTGCGTGCCTTGGGCAGATACGCTATACTGTAAATTGGTTCCGTATCCCGCAATGTTCGGAGGAAGAGTATGAAAATCAGCGACATTTGTGAAGTTTTGGACGCCGAGATGCTGGCGCCGGGCAAGGGCCTTTCCACCGAGGTGCACCACGCCTGCGGCAGCGACATGATGAGCGACGTTTTGGCCTATGTGAAAAACCAGGCCGTGCTGCTAACCGGGCTGTGCAACCCGCAAGTGGTGCGCACCGCCTGCATGATGGACATGGTGTGCATTGTGTTTGTGCGGGGCAAGCGCCCGCCAGAGGCCGTGCTGGACTTGGCGCGGGAAATGGACATCACTGTTTTGGCAACGGGGCTTACCATGTTCACCGCCTGCGGGCTTTTGCACCAGCACGGCCTGCGCGGGGGAAACAGCACCTGCCCTGGTGAGGAGGACTGACATGCCTGCCATCCATTTGGAGTATGACGTGCCCGGCGACGACTTTACCCGGGCCGGCGAGGCCAGCGCCGACTTGAAAACCCGGCTGAAAAAGCTGGGCATGCCCAGCGAACCGGTGCGCCGCTGCGCCATTGCCCTGTACGAGGGGGAAATAAACATGGCCATTCACGCCGGGGGCGGGCACATTGCTGTGGACGTGCAGCCCGACCAGGTGCGCATGCTGCTTACCGACAAGGGCCCCGGCATTAAGGACATTGCCCTTGCTATGAGCGAGGGCTTCAGCACCGCGCCCGACGAAGTGCGCAGCCTGGGCTTTGGCGCGGGCATGGGCCTGCCCAACATGAAAAAGTATTCCGATGAGTTCGATGTGCAGTCCGCTGTGGGGGTGGGCACCCGCGTGGAGATGCTGGTGCGGTTTTAGAATGAAGGTATAAGGAAGTAGGCGAACACCATGCCACAACTGTTCCATTCCGTTACCCTGGACAGGAAGCTGTGCAAAGGCTGCATCAATTGCATTAAGCGGTGCCCCACCAAGGCCATTCGCGTGCGCGACGGCAAGGCCCATATCATTTCCGAGCGGTGTATCGACTGCGGCGAGTGCATTCGCGTGTGCCCCCACCACGCCAAAAAGGCCGTGACAGACCCCGTGAGCGTGATTGGCAACTACAAATATGCGGTGGCACTGATGCCCCCCAGCCTGTACGGCCAGTTTAATAATTTGGACGACCCGGACTATGTGGTGGCCGGCCTGCGCGCCATTGGCTTCAGCGCAGTGTTCGATGTTTCGCGCGCGGCAGAGCTTGTAAGCGACGCCACCCGCCGCCTTTTGGCCGCGGGCCAGCTGCAAAAGCCGGTCATCTCCTCGGCCTGCCCGGCGGTGCAGCGCCTTATTTCAGTGCGCTTTCCCGAGCTGATTGACCGCGTGCTGCCCCTGATTGCCCCGGTGGAGCTGGCGGCCCGCATGGCGAAGCAAGAGGCGGAGCGGCAGGGCATTCCACGCACAGACGTGGGCTGCGTGTTCCTTTCGCCCTGCCCCGCAAAGGTAACGGCCATACACCGGCCCATAGGCTCGCTGCACAGCGAGATTGACGCCGCCGTGGCGGTGAAGGATGTGTACCCCCTTTTGGTGGGCGCCATGAAGAAAACGGAGCAAACCGAGGCCCCGCAAACCGGGCGCATTGGCCTTTCCTGGGCCGAAAGCGGGGGCGAGGCGGCGGGGCTGCTCTCCACCGACAACTACCTGGCTGCTGACGGCATTGAGAACGATATTAATGTGCTGGAAGATTTGGAAGACCACAAATATGGCGAGCTGGAATTTGTGGAGCTGGACGCCTGCAGCGCAGGCTGCGTGGGCGGGGTGCTGCAGGTGGAAAACCCCTACATTGCCAAAAGCAAAATAAAGCGGCTGCGGCGCTATATGCCGGTAAGCCGCAACCATTTGGAGGGTGAAATTCCGAAAAATTTGCTGTGGGACACCGACATGAAGTACGACCCCGTGCTGGAGCTGGGCAAAGACAAGCAGGAGAGCTTTGAACTGTACGCCAAGCTTGGGGAAATTATGGAAAAGCTGCCCGACATTGACTGCGGCAGCTGTGGTGCGCCCACCTGCGAGTGCTTTGCCGAGGACGTGGTGAAGGGCTACAACGACATAAGCGGCTGCGTGGTGCTGATGCGCCAGCGGATGGAGGCTATTTTAAAGGCCGCCGGGCTGGACGGCGGCGGCAAGTAAAAATCATTGCAGGGGCTGTTTAAGGCGCTGCGCCTGGCACACAGCCCCAAAGGAGAACCCACATGCAGGTAGAGGCTTTGTTCGCGCTGGAAGGTTTTTCCCCCGCTGTTTTGGCCGATGGCAAGCGGGAAATCACCTCGGTGTACTGCGCCGATTTGTTGAGCTGGGCCATGGGCAACGCGCCGGAGGCCAGCGCCTGGTGCACCGTGATGGGCAACATCAATGCGGTGGCGGTGGCGTCTTTGGCCGATGTGGCCGTGATTGTGCTGTGTGAGGACGCCGTTTTAGACGATGATGCAAGGGAAAAAGCGGCCCAGCAAGGGGTGAATATTGCGCGCACCGCCCTGCCGGCCTTTGGGGCCGGGCTGGCCGTGCACCGGGCGCTGGCAGGAGAGTGAGATGGCCGGGAATGCAGATAAAACACGAACCGGGAAAAGCGGCGGCCGCTTGAAATACGATTTCCATATCCATACGTGCCTGTCGCCCTGCGCCGCCGACGACATGACCCCCGCCGCCGTGGCGGGGTTTTCCAAACTGAACGGTGTGGATGCCATTGCCGTGGCCGACCACAACAGCGCCCTGAACCTGCCCGCGGCGCAAAAAGCCTGCGCGGCCTACGGCCTGCGGCTTTTGCCGGGCATTGAAACGTGCACCGCCGAGGAGGTTCACCTGTTGTGTTATTTTGGCAGCGTGGACGCCGCGCTGCAAATGGGCGAAAAAATATACGAAAGCTTGCCGGATGTGCCCTATGATCGCGACATTTGGGGCCACCAGATGGTGATGGACGAAAACGACGCCGTTACCGGCGAAGTGCAAAAGCTGCTAACGGCGGCCAGCGCGTTTGATATTTACCAGATGAAAACCCTGTGCGAAAACCTGGGCGGCATTGCCGTGCCCGCCCATGTGGACAGGGACAGTTACTCCCTGCTTTCGGTGCTGGGCTTTGCCCCGCAGGACCTGCCCTTTGAAGCCTACGAGCTGGCCCGGCCCGAGCACACGCTGGAAAAGCTGGTGGCCGGCGGGCGGCTGCCGGCCGGCCGGCAAATCATCACCGGCAGCGACGCCCACAGCCTGGCCGCCCTGCCACAGCACCCCCGCACGCTGCCACAAAACAGTTGCCTGTGGCGGCTGCTGCGTTAAAACCACATGTGTTCAATAAAAATGCGCAGGCCAATGCCCACAAGAATAACACCCCCCAGAACCTCGGCCCATTCGCCCAGCAGCGCGCCAAAGCTTTTGCCCAAAAGGCTGCCCAAAAAGCTGCATACTGTCGTCACAACGGCAATAAAAGCCACGGCATACCAAATGTTCACCGCCAGCGCCGCAAAGCTAATGCCCACCGCCAATGCGTCAATGCTGGTGGCAAGCGCCTGCGTAAGCAAAACGCGGGCCGAAAAAGCGGCGGCAGGCTTGCACTCCTCTTTGCTGCGCAGGGCTTTTATGCCCTCCACAATCATTTTGCCGCCAATAAAGCCCAGCAGCACCACGGCCAGCCAGTGGTCCACCGCCTGCACTGCCTGCGCAAACAGGCGCCCGGCAAAAAAGCCCAGCAGCGGCATCACGCCCTGGAACAGCCCAAAGGTGGCGCTGTTCACTGCGGCCTGCCGGGTGCGCAGCCCCTTATACGCCATGGAATTGGACACCGACACGGCAAAAGCGTCCATGGAAAGGCCCAGTGCCAGCAAAAATAATGTTCCCATGTCCATAGGGTTTCCCTCCTCAATAAAGAAAACTCATGCGCGAAAACCCGCGCATGAGTCTTGTTACCAGGTTTCTCAGCTTGCCTAAAACCTTTCGCCAAGCCAGGCGCGGGCAGCACTTGCCCGGCCAGTGTGTTGACTTGGCGCGCATTAATGAATAAAATGCGCCAACTACTCCCTCATGAAGTATTATTAGTATAGCGTGTTTTGCCCGGGAAAGCAAGCCCGCGGCCAGCTGTGCGCCAGCTGTCGCTTTTTGTCTTTTTTTGCCACATTACACCAGTTGTGCTATACTTGTTTTTATTATGAGCATTGTGAACAAGCATTACACGCCACAATAGATTGGATGGATAACACGCCTTATGGCATTTAGCGAACTTACATTGATTCCCCCCCTGCTGCGCGCAGTGGAAGAAGCGGGCTACCGGCAGCCCAGCCCCATTCAGCAAAAGGCCATTCCCCCGGTGCTGGCCGGGCGGGACCTTTTGGGTTGCGCCCAAACAGGCACCGGCAAAACCGCCGCCTTTGCCCTGCCCATTTTGCAGCTTTTGGCCGCGCGCGGCACGCCCGGCGGCGCACGGCCCATTCGCGCGCTGGTGCTTACCCCAACGCGCGAGCTTGCCCTGCAAATTGAAGAGAGCTTTGAAACCTATGGCAAGCACATGAAGATGCGCAGCACCGTTATTTTTGGTGGCGTTGGCCAGGCGCCGCAGGTGGCGGCCCTCAAAAGAGGGGTGGACATTCTTGTGGCCACCCCCGGCCGTTTGAACGATTTGATTGGCCAGGGCTACATTAAGCTGGGCCAGCTGGAGATTTTTGTTTTGGACGAAGCCGACCGCATGCTGGACATGGGCTTTGTAAACGACGTGAAAAAGGTGATTCGCCAGCTGCCCGAAAAGCGGCAGACGCTTTTGTTTTCCGCCACCATGCCAAAGGAGATTGTGGAACTGGCAAACGGCCTGCTGCACAGCCCCAAAAAGGTGTTTGTAACGCCGCCGGCCACCACGGTGGAAAAAATTGAGCAGCACCTGTATAAGGTGGACAAAACAAACAAGCGCCACCTGCTGGCCAAGCTGCTGGAGGACGCCGCCGTGGAAAGCGCGCTGGTGTTCACCCGCACCAAGCACGGGGCCGACCGCGTGGTGCGCGAACTGAAAAAAGCGGGCGTTGTGGCTCTTGCCATCCACGGCAACAAAAGCCAGGGCGCACGGCAAACTGCCCTCTCCGCGTTCAAAACAGGCAAGGTGGGGGTGCTGGTGGCCACCGACATTGCCGCCCGCGGCCTGGATATCAATGAGCTGACCCACGTGTTCAACTATGATTTGCCCAATATCCCCGAAACCTATGTGCACCGCATTGGGCGCACCGGCAGGGCCGGGCGCGCCGGGGTGGCGGTCTCCTTTTGCAGCGCCGACGAACTGCCCTACCTTGCCGACATTGAAAAGCTGATTGGCTTTACCATTCCCGAGGAGAAAAATCCCGGTTGGCCGATGGAAATTTTGGAGGCTTCGGCCGTGCCTGCCGCCCCAAAGCCTGCCCACGGCCAAAAAACAGCACAGCCGCGCCAAAGGCAGGAAAAGCCAAAGCCGGAGCGCCCCGCAAAAGACGCCAAAAAACCGGGCCCGAAACGCCCGGCACAAAGGGCGGGGCCTGCCATTCCGCTGGCAAAGCCCGCGCAAAAACCCGCCCCCAAGGCGCCGCCGCAAAGCCCCCAAAGGCAGGACGGCCCGCGCCAAACCCCGGCAAACCCCTACGAAAACCGCACCGGCGGCGCGGCCATTATTACCAAGCGCCCTGTGTGGAGCAACCTGCCCCCGGCCCCCCTGCCGGGCAGCAACAAAGGAGAAGATGACATGAGCCGAAACAACCGGCGGCGGCACGGCCAAAAACGCCACGGCGGGCCCGAGGCCCCGGCCCGCACCGCGGCGGCAGCCCCCAAAAAGGAACAGCCGCCCGCAATTAAAAAGAACGAGAAGGGCGTCTTCGATTTCAGCGAGGAAGAGCTCTCGCAGGATCATTCCCTGCGCCTTATCAGCGGCAAAGGCCCGGACGAAATTAAATACGCCAGCTTTGAGGAGTATTTGAAGGACCATTAAAAAGTGCCCCTGCGGCGCACGGGGGTCGGCTGCATGATACCTAAAATTGCCACTGGGCTAATTCTGGCCGGGCTTGTCTTTGTTTTTTTCACCGTCCCCTTTATGGGCATCGACCTTTTGATGGATCCGGTGGGCTTTGTATTCATTTTCAACGGCGCGCGGGCCTTGGCGCGGCTTGCGCAAGCAGCGGCGGGGCCTGGCGGCGGAAAAACGGCCTTTGGCCCGGCCTGGGTTTTGGCGCTTGTGCTGCTGGCGTTGTCGCTGCCGCAAATTTTTGTGGCCGGTGGCCCTGCCGCCACCGTTTTGGGTATTGCCCGCATTGTGCTGCAGGCTGCCCTTTGCCTGCTTTTGGCCGCCGGGTTTTACCGCCGGCTAAGAATTACCCCCACCAAACAATAGAAAGACAGAAAGAAGGTGCACAAATGGGCGCGCTGAAAGCGATGGACGACCTATTTTATGTGGGCGTCGCAGACAAAGACCTACGCATTTTTGACGTTGTGATGGAAACCGAGCGCGGCACCACCTACAACGCCTACATTTTAAAGGGCGCGGGCAAAACCGTGCTGTTTGAAACCAGCAAGGACAAATTCTGCGAGAGCTTTTTTGCTAATGTGGAGGAAGTGTGCCCGCTTTCCGCCATCGATTATGTTGTGGTGAGCCACACCGAGCCCGACCATTCCGGCTGCCTTGCAAAGCTGCTGCAAAAGGCCCCAAACGCCACCGTGCTGGCCAGCCAAACCGCCCTCACGTTTCTTTCGCACATTGTGGGCGGCCCCTTCCCCCAGCGGGCGGTGGCCGAGGGCGACGAGATTGACATTGGCGGCATGACGCTGCAATTTTTCTCTGTGCCCATGCTGCATTGGCCCGACACCATCTTCACCTGGGTGAAGGAGCGCGGCATTTTGTTCACTTGCGACTGTTTTGGCTGCCATTTTGCCGACGACGCTGTTTTTAACGACCTTATACAAGGCGGTTGCCGCCAGCTGCTGCACGCCTACCACTATTATTTTAACAATATCATGGGGCCCTACGCCAACCCCCATATGCTGAACGCGCTGAATAAAATTAAGGATTTGGACATTAAGCTAATAGCCAATGGCCACGGCCCGGTGCTGCGCACCGACATTCCCTACTGGATGGACCTGTACCGCCAGTGGAGCCAGCCCGCCCCGCCCCGCAAGCCGGTGGTGGCCATTGCCTACGCCTCGGCCTACGGCTACACCAAAAGCCTTGCCACCGCCATTGCGCAAGGCCTGCGCGACGGCGGCGCCGGGGAGGTTGGGATGTTCGATTTGACCGCCACCGGCATGGAAGAAGCCCGCGCCGCCCTGCAAAGCGCCGACGGCATTTTGCTGGGAAGCCCCACGCTGGTGGGCGACGCCCTGCCCCCGCTGTACGAGGTGATGGTGGGGCTGAATCCCATCATCCACCGGGGCAAATTTGGCGGGGCCTTTGGCAGCTATGGATGGAGCGGCGAGGCTGCCCACAACCTTATTGCGCGCATGGAGCAATTGCACTTTGCCCTGCCGCTGGCCGCCCTGCGCGTGCGGCTGAAACCCATGGAGGAAGACCTTGCGGCCGCCCACGCCTTTGGGCAAAACTTTGCCCAAGCCATACACACGGCAAGGGAGCAGGCATAGGTTCCGCCCCCGCTTATGCCGGCAGCGGCGCTTGCTGCGGCGCTTGGCCTAAGCGGGCTAACATACAAAGAACAAAGGAGGCCCTGCAGATGAAAAAGTGGCGTTGCATTGTGTGTGGTGTGATTGTTGAGGGCGAAACCCCGCCGGATGCTTGCCCGGTGTGCGGTGCTGCCGGCCCGGAAAGCTTTGAAGAAGTGGCCGAATAGCCTGCGCGAAAAAAGGACACTGGGAAACCAGTGTCCTTTTGCTTGGGTAGGGAACACGCCCTTACTACCCGGCGTTTGTGCCAAAAACCGCAATAGCTGCCGAAGCGCCGATGCGCTGGCATCCGGCCTGGGCAAAGGCAAAAAAGTCCTCTTTTGTGCGAATGCCGCCGGAGGCTTTGATTTTAACCCCGGGGCCAATGTGCTGCTTGAACAGTTCAATGTCGGCAAGCTGGGCGCCGGCGGTGCCAAAGCCGGTGGACGTTTTGATATACTCCGCCCCACCCTCAGTTACACAGCGGCACAGTGCAATTTTTTCGTCTTCCGTTAAATAGCAGGTTTCCACAATCACCTTCAATATCTTGCCCCCGGCGGCCTGCTTCAGGGCTTTGATTTCCGCCGTCACCAAATCGAAGCGGCCATCCTTCACATCGCCCAGGTTCACCACCATGTCCACCTCGTCGGCGCCGTTGCGCAGGGCGTCTTCCACTTCAAACACCTTGCTTTCGGTGGTGGAATAGCCCAAGGGAAAGCCGATGACGGTGCAAATGGGCAGGCGGCCTGCGGCAAGCTGCGCGGCGCGCTTTACAAAGCACGGCGGAATGCACACCGATGCCGTGCCGTAACGGATGCCCTCTTCGCACAGCTTTTCCACTTCCGCCCAGGTGGCGGTGGCCTTCAGCAGGGTGTGGTCTACCCTTGCCAGAATCTCTTTCGCTTCCATGTGGCCCCCCTTAAACCATATTGTTTTGCGGCTTGAATGCAGGTTCTAACTTAGCATATATTCCCCTGCGCGTCAACTTTCATGCCGGGCATTTGCCGGGCCCCCGCATACGTGCTATACTGTGCTAAGGCAAAACCATTCAGAACCACCCACAGGAGAAAGCATGGACATCCCGTCGCTTTTGCTTTTTGAAGACCGTTACACCGAATGCTGCTGCGGCGCTGCGCCCTTTGAAGACGAGCATGTCGTCCGCTTTCGGGACGCGCTCATCCCCGATATGTACGACCACAACTACACACGCATCAAGCAAACTGGCGGCGCGGATGTATCAAAAACTTGGCTTTGCGCCGGTGGCCCACAAAACGCAGTGGTTTTTTGACTTGACCTGAATCCTGACCCCTGCCCCCCTAAAAGGAGGTTTCACCCCCCCATGGCAGCCGCAAAAGGGGCCGCAAAACAGCCCGCAAAACCGCCCACTGCCGAAGCGGTGCAAACGCCGCTGGGCGTGCTGGAATATGTGCTTACCCGCAAACGGGTGCGCAACCTGAACGTGCGTGTGCGCCCGGGCGGCGCCATTGCCGCCAGCGCGCCCGCCCGCATGCCAAAGGCGGAAATTGAACGCTTTATTGTGCAAAAGGCGGCGTGGTTGTTCAAAACCCGCGCCGCGCTGCTAAGCCGCCCGCCCGCCGCGCCCTGCCTTTACACAAAGCAGCAATGCCTTGCGCTGTTTGGCCCCATCAGCGACGCTATTTTCCCGCTGTTTGCCTCGCTTTTGGGCGGGCAAAAGCCCGTGTTGAAGGTGCGGGACATGAAAAGCCGCTGGGGCAGCTGCAACCCCAAAACCCGCACCATAACGCTGAACATGCGCCTGGCCGAAAAACCGCCCGCCCTGCAGGAATATGTTATTTTGCACGAATATGTGCATTTTTTGCATCCCGACCACCAGCGGGGCTTCCACGCCGAGATGGCCCGGCTAATGCCGGATTACAAGGCCCGCCGCAAGCTGTTGCGGGGGTAATTTGCAAGAAAAAGAGGTTCGCCCGTGAGCCGAAGGAACAAAAGCGGGAACAAGTACACCCGCCTGATTTCCAATACGGTATTGTTCGGCATAAGCACCTTTTCCAGCAAGGTGCTTAGTTTTGCGCTTACGCGGCTGTACACCAGCGTTTTGGCCGAGGCCAGCTTTGGCGTGGTGGATTTGGTTACCGCCTGCGCCAACTTGCTCATCCCGCTGGTAAGCCTGGGCATCTCCAACGCCGTCATCCGCTTTGGGCTGGAAAAAAACATCTCCAAGGACGGTGTGTTCACAAGCGGCCTTGTGGCCATTTTCAGCGGCTTTGCCCTGCTTTTGGCGCTGTACCCGCTCATGAGCCGCATCCCGCTTGTGAGCGAGTACGCCGCGCTTTTGTATGTGTATGTGCTGGTAAGCTGCCTGCGCACGCTGTGCTGCCAGTTTGTGCGTGCGCGGCTGTACACCCGGCTTTATGCCATCGACGGCATTCTGTCCACCGCCTACACCGTGGGCTTTAACGTGCTGTTTTTGGTGGTGTGGGATATGGGCCCCAACGGCTACCTCTTGTCCATCATTGCCGCCGACGCCTTGTCCATTTTCGGCCTTTCGCTGGTGGCGGTGCTGCCGCAGTATATTCACTTCCGCCGCTTTAGCTGGAAGCTTTTGCGCGCCATGCTGCGCTACAGCCTGCCGCTGGTGCCCGCCCTCATGTTCTGGTGGGTAACCAACGCGTCCGACCGTTTCTTCATCTCCTACATGTGCTCCGTAGCCGAAAACGGCCTGTACGCCGCCGCCTACAAAGTGCCCACCATCGTGTCTATTTTGTCCACCATCTTCACCGAGGCCTGGCAGCTCTCCGCCGTTACCGACGGCCAAAGCGAGGACCGCAACCGCTTTTTCACCAATATCTTCCAGGCGCTGGCGGCGGTGTCGCTGCTGGTGGGGGGCGTCCTCATTCTTTTTTGCCAGCCCATCATGCGCGTTTTGGCCGCCGAAAGCTACTTCGAGGCCTGGCGCTACATTCCCTTTTTGGTGCTGGCGGCGGTGTACGCCGCGCTGGCCGCCTTTTTAAACAGCGTGTACATGGTGGAGAAAAAATCCGGCTTGTCGCTGCTTACCATGACCATCGGCGCCGCCGCAAACCTTGCGCTCAACTGGCTGCTCATCCCGGCCATGGGCCCAAACGGCGCCGCCTTTGCCACTTTGCTCAGTTATGCGCTGGTGTTCGTCATCCGCACGTTCACGGTTACACGTTTCGTCAAAATTCGCTATGCGCCGGCCCGTCTTTTTTTC
>QMCE01002164.1_pt1 | contig 10876 bp, 6 predicted proteins | sample 1821851 | NCBI WGS metagenome assembly QMCE01 (sample SAMN09453174, study PRJNA476694) | Termite gut metagenome, whole genome shotgun sequencing project. | isolation source: worker | host: Odontotermes sp. | place: South Africa:Pretoria | collected 2016-01-28
ATACCGTGCCCGGTCGTTGTGCGTCTTCATTGTCAATTTTTACAATAATTTTACGCGAACACCCCATTGACAAAATGGGGACTTACAGAGATGAGCGATGACCGCATCATCTCCGCGAAGGAAGCCGCCGAGCTTTTGGGCGTCGGCGTTGGGCGAGTCCAGCGTTACGCAAAAGACGGCGTGATTCCGCACATGAAGTACCCCGACGTATTACGATTTTCGCTAGCCGAACTGACGGCGTGGCGTGAATCCGTAACGATTCGACCGCGTGGCGTCAAACCGAAAAAGCCGAAACAGAAATCCGATTTTGAAAGAGCCTGCGAGCAAGCCAAGTTTTTCGAGAAAGCTTCCGAATTTGCAAAAAGACATCCGTGAACTTGTCGATCCAAATTCACAGACGCATCCGCAGTTCAAAACAAAATATCGTTACACACGAATGACGGCGAAGGCGGTCATCGAAGCGCTCGTTCGAGAAAAACAGTACAAAAAAGAAGAACTGCCCGCCGAAAGTTCGATGTCATGTCTTTTGAATCGGATGAATTATCGTCTTCGTCGTGTTCAAAAGACCAAGCCAGAAAACCGTACATGTTTTTTGGCCAGAAACGGACATGATCTTCGCCCATGTCAAAGACGCTCATTTTTGTCGCTGGTGCGTCAGCGAAAGCCGCCTGCCTGCCGATCACGGCGGTGAATTTATCCTCGCAACGAAGCAACTTGGTTTCTAATCACGAATGCAGGTCGCGAGAGAATCCAGTTGAAGGGGCCAGTATCGCACGCCACTCTTGGCCGGCTCTCGCCGATTGATGTAACTGAATACCAGACCACGGCCGTCGGGCATGAGGGCCAAGCCGTTGATAGGCAAGCGGCGATTGCGAAACAAAATGCTGTGTTTGTCGTCGTGAACTCCGTCGAGATTTTTGATACGCAAACTCCCGTCACCGCCGCGTGAGATGAGTTTCGTCCCGTCTTGGGACAAGACCATCTCCCGAATCACTCCTTGATTATTTTGTAACACTCGGGGCGGCTGCGACAAGACCGCGCCGGACAATCGCGTCGGAATCTCCCAAATGCGGATCGTTTTATCGTAACTGCCCGAATAGAGCCGGTCGCCCGCAGCGTTGGTCGCCAAGGAGCTGATCCAACCGATATGCCCCCTGAGTACGAAGGACTCCGGCTGGGCCGCTCCTATGAAAAGCCAAAGCCGGATCGTGTTGTCGCGACTGCCGGTGGCAAGCCATCGACCGCCGGGTCCGAAAGCGAGGGCCGTGACATCCAAACGATGGCCGCGCAAGACGGTCATTCCTTGGCTTGGATTTTTGTCCGATAAAGAATAAACCCGCGTCGTTCCATCGGAGCAGGCCACGGCGAGCTTGGCCGCCTGATCGCTGAAAGCCAGAGCGTGAATGACAGGCCCCGTCTTGGGGGCGGTCTTTGGCTCGGTCGCTTGTTCCGGAGCGGCTTGGTCGGTCAGTATCGTGGCCGAGGGCAACGTGCCTTCGCTGAGACGCTGCAAATCCCAGAGCCAGATCGTTGTCGCAACAGAATTTGCCGTGGTGCTGGTGGGATGCGAAACGATTCCCGCCGATGACAAACTTTGCCGCGTTGACGTATAATTCACTTTTTGTATCGATATTTGCTGCTCGTCGTTCTGTTCCCAAAACACGGCATTCGCGATATGAGCCATTATGTCCGCTTCGCCGGACGCCGGATTTCCGTACGCCGCCAACCAGCGACCATCCGGCGAAATGATAAGGTCTTTCAATCCCGGAACGGTTTCTCGTAACAGTAACGGCGATTCGCTGGAACGGATTTTTGAAACATCCCAAACGCAAATACGACCGTCTTCCCGGCCTCCGATCAGCAGACGTCGTTCGGGCGAAAAGCGGCATTTTACGTAACGGCCCGGTAGGGAATGCTCTTGCGTGTCATACTCCGGGCCGGTGCTCTGAAGAGCATTTTTGTTGCAGATCACAGGGAGGAGTTGAACGGTGTTGTCCTGAAATTGCAACAAAATCTGCCGGCCATCCGGGTTGAGGGCCATTTCTTCGATCCTTGGCGAATCGGCGGCCAGCATTTGTCCCCAACTCAGAGCCGCGTAAGCCTGTCCCAGGAGCCAATACGTCGCTGGCGGAGCGGGTCTGTCAATTTCTTGAAACAATTTCAACACACTCAAAATTTCTTCAAGGCATCGAGCGGGATTTTCGACCAACATGTTTTCCGCCTGGGCCATCCGGGTCTGGGCCTGTTCGTAGCGCGGCGCGTCTTCGAGCAAACGTATCGGCGGCGTGGTGGCCCGGTTCGGAATTTGTTTCGGTTTTTCCGACACGAGTACTTTTGCTGCCGGAGGAGCGGGGAGTGCTTTGATGGCGGGGGGCGTTTTCGCAACAGATTTCTCAACAGACTTTGCAAACGATTTCGCAAGAAAGGGGTCGGGCTTGGATGTCGCGGGCTGCTTCGACTTCTGCTCCGGTGTCGGCGTGGGCTTCTGCGTTTCCGCCGTCTTCGTTTCAGACGATGTCGGTGGTTTTGACGCGGGCAGTGTCGGCACAACGGTTGGCGTCTTTTTTTCTTCCGTTGTTGGAGCAGAAACCCGTTGCGGTGTTGAAAACGGAGGCGGTGTTAGAGGCGTGTCAAGCGGACCTGCCGGCCTCGGAGTTTTGGCGAGACGGTTTGCGGCAGCGGGCTGGCTTGTTCTTGCGATCTGATAATGAAACAACAATCCGACGGCAATTGCCAACACCAGCAACTGGAGCAGCACGGTCGATAGCACGACGACTCGGCGGGGCCGCCCGCTTTCGGACGCCGCTTGTCCTGCCTTTTCCTCTTTTTCATGGAACGATTTTTTGGAACAACAAGAAGAGCCGTTCAGCCGAGGGCAGTTTTGCGAACGGCACCTCAAATGTTCATCCTGTGGAGCGTCAATTTGAAACAGTTTTCGGCCCAAAAATTTCGTCAATGTTCCATCGCTGCGGAGTGCCGTTTCCGAGCAAGAAGAGAATAGACAATGATTCACCGGCGATTCCACGCCGCAGGCCGGACAAAACACCACCGCCGATGCCGCCGTAGACGAGGCCAGCGCGCATTCAAAGTCGAATCCGCAGTTTCCGCAGCGAGCCGGTTTTGGATGGCGTGAATCAGACATGACAGAGTTTCCATGGTGAGCCGCAATCTGCGATTGCAGACGCCCCGCTCCAAGAGTCATGCAAAGCGCGTCTGCGGTCACAGACCGCAGCTCGTAAGACCGTTCATAAGTGTCGTTTACGCACTCCGTCGCGTCGAGGTGGAAAGTCGCTCGACATGTCGCAACGGAAATGCAATCGTGGCGGGCAAATCGGATTCCGGCGGATTGTAATTCGCCAAAAAGCGATTCAAATCACTGCCGAGATTTTGAAACAAATTCGACCACGACTGACCGATTCGCTGGCGGTACACTCGCAACGAAGGATGCCAGAGGCATTCGCCCGTGTGCTGGCCCCCCGTCGCTCGGTGGACATTCCAACGCCAATCCGCCCGCTGCGGCAACACGAGCCACGTCTTCACGCCCAGTGCCCCGGCCAAGTGGGCCACGAATCCCGGCGGCGTGACGACCAAATCCAATGCGGCAATCAGACCGGCGATTTCGTCCAAGTCGTACTGAAACGCCTCCGGGTAAAGCCGGACTTGCAACGACACGCCCCGCCGGTATTGATCGATTTCCTTTTGCTTCGAGCCGTGTTGCAGACAAATCCACGCCGCCTCGCCCGAATGCCGCAACATCATGTCCCGTAATTCCGGCATGGGCAGCGACACCTGCTCCTTCGATTCGGCGGTCCAGCTTCCTTGCCAGACCACGCCTACCTTGGCAACGCCGCCGATCTCCGCCAGTTTGTTCGACCATTTTTCAACACGGTCACGATCCGGTACGAGATAAGCACTACGCAACGGAAACGAATGGACGCTTCTGCGGAAATGACGCGGCAAACTGCCCAACGGAATTTGAGCGTCCATCGAAACATTCCACGGATTTGTACCGTCATCCACGACATCCTGAGCTAAGGGAACGAATTCCGCCTTGGGGAAAGACCGGGAAAACAGGCCGTGCAGCGATTGTTCGCACTCCACCACGCAGTGATCGACACTGTCCACAAGGTCGGGAATGCAGGAAGCGAACAAAATGTCGGCGGCAATTCCTTCTTCGGAATAAGCCAAGACGGTCTGCTTTTGTTCCTTGCCGTCCCAACCGGGCAGCAGATGCCGCTCCCACGAACCAAAGGTGCTGGCCTGCCGGAATTCCATCGCGTCCCAGCCGTCTTCCATGTTGCCCAGCGCGAGTAGCGATTTTCCGTAACCGTTGATCGCTTGCGGCCATTCCGTGCCGACTTGAACCATGCGTTGATAATAGGGCAGCGATTCCTCAAAGCGTTCTTCCAGACGCAACGATTCCGCCAAGTAAAAGCAGGCATCCGGCGAGGCGGGATCGAGACGCAGCGCTTCCTGAAGCGGCGGGATCGCTTTACGGTGCTGCCGCTGGAGCGAGAAAATGTATCCCAGCGTCAACCACGCCGACGGATTGTCCGGGTCCTGAGCGACCAATTTTTCAAAGCAGCTCAAGGCGTCGTCGTATTGGCCCTGTTCAAAATGAATCTGGCCGGCGTTCAGTAGCGTGGCCGGCTCGGACGGATTGAGTTCATGCGATTCGAGCAACGCTCTCAGGGCCTCCTCGGGCCGATTCAGACTTCGCAGAGCCAAAGCGGCATGGAACAACAGAACGCCGCGCGTTTCGTCACGACCGTCACCATCGCTGTTGCCCTCTTGTTCCAGCACGCGAAGGGCTTCTTCAAAAAATTTCAGTGCTCCCGTCGCATCATCGGCGGCACAACACAAAATCCCCAGTCCATCCAGGGCCTGCAAATTGCCTGAATCAGCCCGCAGCACCTCTTGGTACAGAGATTCGGCAACGTGCATATCTCCTTGGAGCAAAGCGTTTTGCGCCAGTGCCAGTTGTTCATCGCGTGTCATTGTTTCGTTCCTTGAAACATTTTTCCTGAGGGTGGATTTTTCAACGCTTCGACTCTCAAACATGCCTGTAACTTTGTGCAAGAGTCGCAAATCGCACCGGAAATGCCCGGTCTCTTTAGCAGTTATCGTCAATATATTCGCGAAAATTGACACAAACCGCAAAAACTACCAAGAAGAATTTTTCTGTTCCCACCGGGGATTACGCGCCGGGGATTGCGTGCTGCCCCATCACCGGCTCTTTGTGTGCAGCCCTTCCGAAGATATTTTCCGGCATGAAATATCGTCATAGCCGGAATTCCCCAAACAATTTGTCACGCTGTTTTCAAAAACCAAGCAATGCTTTCGCTTTTCAGGGGTAGTAGCGGCGCATTTCGCGTGATAGAATAACGCGCTGTTAGTCGAGGTCCATTTAATAGCAACGAATAATATGTCAGTGTTTATTACGTCCGATTTTTTGCTCCAAACGGAGGCGGCCAGACGGCTTTACCACGATTTTGCCCGCGATCTGCCGATTATCGATTATCACTGCCATCTGCCGCCGAAAGACGTGGCCGAAGACCGGCGTTTTTCCAATCTGTCGCAAATTTGGCTTGCTGGCGACCATTATAAGTGGCGAGCCATGAGAGCGGCGGGAGTCGACGAGCCATTTATCACGGGAAATGCTTCCGACTGGGAAAAATTTTTCGCCTGGGCCGATGTCACACCCCTCACCTTACGCAATCCGCTGTACCATTGGACGCACCTTGAATTGAATCGTCCTTTCGGGATCAATGACCGGCTGCTTGGCCCGGACACGGCGAAAAGCGTTTGGAATGACGCGAACGCGAAACTGCAATTGTCGGGATTTTCCGCGCGCGGCATCATGCGGCAGATGAATGTCCAGCTTGTCTGCACGACGGATGATCCGGCGGATTCACTCCAGTGGCATCAACAAATCGCGGCGGACGAAAATTTTGACATTCAAGTGCTGCCGACATTTCGGCCCGACAAAGCCCTTCAATTCGCGGACGTGTTGCAGCACAACAACGGTGTTACCGAGGAAAGTGTTGCGGCGTATAACGCGTATCTCGACCGTCTTGCGGCGGCGGCGGGCATGGCGATCAACACGCTGGACGATTTGCTCAACGCCCTGAAAAAGCGGCATGATTTCTTCCACCAAAACGGCTGCCGTCTTTCCGACCACGGTTTTACGCATTTTCATTACAAATACGGAATTTTCAGCGCGTCGCAGATTTTCACTCGGCTGCGTCGCGGTGAAGCCGTCAAAGAACCGCAGGGACTCATTGCACTACAAAGCGTGATTTTGCGGCACATCGCCCGGCTGAATGCCAAACGCGGCTGGACGATGCAGCTTCATCTCGGAGCCATTCGCAACAATAATTCAAAAATGTTCCGCGAACTGGGACCCGACGCCGGATTCGACTCCATCGGCAACGTCACGAACGCGGGCGAATTATCGCGATTTTTCGATTCGCTGGATCGAAGCGACGAATTGCCCAAGACCATCGTGTATAATTTGAACCCGGCGGACAATGCCATGCTGGCGACGATGATCGGCAATTTTCAGAACGGCGGTCACAACGGCTGTCCGGGCAAGATGCAATTCGGCAGCGGCTGGTGGTTTTTGGATCAAAAAGACGGCATGGAAGAGCAGTTGAACACGCTGTCCAGTCTCGGCCTTTTGAGCCAGTTCGTGGGAATGCTGACGGACAGTCGCTCGTTTTTATCGTACACACGGCACGAGTATTTCCGTCGCATTTTGTGCAATTTGCTGGGCCACGACATGCAGCAAGGGCTTTTGCCGAACGATTTTACGCTCGTCGGCAACATGGTTCAGGATATTTGCTACAGAAACGCGAAAAAATATTTCGGATTTGTCGTTTGACAATGTTCATCCCTACCCCCCTATTCCCTTCCCTCTTTCCGTCATGAAAAAACCTTGGGATGACAGCCCGATGATGCGGGCGGCACGTTGCCAACCGACTGACACCGTTCCCGTTTGGATGATGCGGCAGGCGGGCCGATACATGCAGGAATACCGTGAAGTCCGGGACAAAGTTCCGTTTCTCGACCTCTGCAAAGACCCGGCACTGGCCGCCGAGGTCATGCTCACCGCCGTCAAAAAACTGGGCGTCGATGCCGCCATCATTTTTTCCGACATTCTCCTCATCTTGGAGCCGCTGGGATTGCCGCTCGAATTTCTCCCCAGCGGCGGCCCCCGCATTTTAAAGCCCATTGCGCGGCCTGACGACATTCGCGACGTGGTCGAATTGGAATCGCCGGAGCAACTGTCTTATGTGATGGATACCGTGCGTTATACCCGCGAGGGCCTTGATCCCAAACTTCCGCTGATCGGTTTTACGGGCGCGCCGTTCACGCTGGCCGCCTACGCCGTCGAAGGCGGCGGAAGCCAAAATTTTCGGCAGGTCAAGGCTTTTATGCACCTTTATCCGGTCGAGTGGCAGGAGTTGATGCGAAAGCTGGCCATTTCGACGGCCCGATATTTGAACGGTCAGATTCAAGCCGGGGCACAAATCGTCCAAATTTTCGATAGCTGGGCTGGCTGCCTTTCCGACGAGGATTACCGAAAATATGCGCAGCCGTACACGAAAATGCTGGCCGATCTCATCATTCCGGGTACGCCGATCATTCATTTCGTGCCGGGCAATCCCGTGCTGCTGCCGAGCGTTCGCGCCGCCGGCGGGCATGTCATGGGCGTCGATTGGCGGATTTCCATCGATCAGGCTTGGGAAATTATTGGTACGGATTTAGGGATTCAAGGCAATCTGGACCCAGCCATTTTGCTGACGAACCGTGACATTATCCGGCATCACGTACAGCACATTTTGCGTCTCGTAGAACGCCGAGCCGGTTTCATTTTCAATCTGGGCCACGGGATCATGCCGCAAACGCCGGTCGAAAACGCCATCGCGCTGGTCGAAGCGGTGCATGAGTTTGGACAAACTCGATAAACCCACTCATGAAAAACGCTTGCAGACTGCTTGCCGTTCTTATCGTCTCCACCCTCTCGCTGGTCAAGGCTGAGGAAGTCATGGATCGCGCGCTGCTGGATCGAGCCATGCACTCGACTATTGCGATTTTTCCGGCCAGCGTGGACGAACCGGCGGGCGGCGGCAGCGGCGTGGTGATTTCCGCCGACGGTTATGCTCTGACCAATTTTCACGTCGTCCAGCCCTGCGGCCCGGCGATGAAGTGCGCGCTCTGGGACGGTTCCACGGAGGAGGGGCAACTTTACGACGCCGTACTCGTCGGCCTTGATCCGGTGGGCGACATTGCCTTGATTAAACTGCTGGGACGCGAAGGTACTCCTCTGCCCACGCTGCCATTTTCAACATTAGGCGACAGCGATTCCGTCGCCGTGGGTGACACGGCCCTCGTCCTGGGCAATCCTTTTCTCTTGGCCACCGATTTGAAGCCCTGCGTTTCCCAAGGAATCATTTCCGGCGTTCATCGCTACCAAGCTCCAACAACCACGTCATCAGGAACATTTCTGGAGTACACCGACTGCCTGCAAACGGACGCGGCGGTGAATCCCGGCAACAGCGGCGGCCCTCTGTTCAATCGGCGCGGCGAAATCGTCGGCATTGTCGGACGCTGCTCCTTTGAAAAGCGTGGCCGGGTTAATGTCGACATCGGTTACGCCGTTTCCAGCAATCAGATACGCTATTTTCTCGGCGATTTGAAGAGCGGCCGGATCGTCGATCACGCCACGCTCAATGCCGTCGTTTCCACCGACCGCGAGGGCCGGGTACTGTTCGATGACGTGCTCGGAACGTCCGACGCCCACCGAAACGGTTTGCGTTACAATGACGAACTGCTGCGTTTTGCGGGCCAGCCTATCGACACGCCCAATGCGTTCAAAAACCGGCTTGGCATTTTTCCGAAAGGCTGGCGACTTCCCGTAACAGTGCGTAACAAAAATGGCGAACGGGTCGAAGTACCGGTCCGACTCGGCGGTCTGCACAGCGAAGCGGAGTTGATCGAGATGACCGAGAAAATGCTCGAACCGCCGATCACGCCGCCCCCGATGCCGCAAGAATCCCCCGATGACCAGGTGCCTTTAGTCGCCGAGCGCAGAACGCCGCTCATTCCCGAGGCCGTGAAACCGTTTTATGAAAAGCAGCGCGGTTATGCCAATTTTTATTTCAACAGAATAGAACTGGACCGCGTGCTGAAACAATGGCGGTCAATTTTTGAAACAACAAACGCGACATGGACCTTAGCAGGCCGGCTCGTCGGTCGCTCGGAAACATTTTCGTTGGAAATCGACGACAAGGGAGTCCGTTACGAATTACCCTTGGGCAACGGATTTTGGGACGCCGCGTTGATGAAGCAAGCGGAAATTGCCGTCTTAGACCCGCTGGAGCATTATCAAGCTCCTCGCGGCAGCGGCGGACTTTTTTCGGCTTTGTATCTGTTGCGAAAATTGTCTACGCAAAAGAATCCGGTTGACGCGGAAGTCCTCTACGGCGGCACGGCCCCGGTCGATGGCCGGCTTGACAGGCTTTATGACGTGTGTGTGCTGTCGTGGCTCGGCAATGAAGCCAAATTTTATTTTGATCCTGAAGACAGTTCGCTGGCTCTGGTGGAAATGTGCGCCAGCGGATTGGATTTTCCCTGCGAATTGCATTTCCGAAAAGATGATGACCAAGATTTATTGGAAGTGCGTTACGGAAAAATTCTGTTCGGCGGATTTGAGTGTTCGGTAAAAAACGATTTGGCTTTTCCCAAGACCGTGCGCGAAGAGCAGTCGGGAGAGGGCACGCCTCCGGGGGCTTATGCCCCCGGCTTAGAGCGGGTCGTGAAAATCTACGGTGTGTCCGGCACGACGCTCGGTGGGTCGGGCTTGCACGGTTATCAAAGCGGCATTATCGTTTCACCCAACGGTGACATCTTGACCGCCGTTTCCGCGGCACTGCAAGCCGCTCCGATTTCCGTCGTTTTAGATTCTGGACGAAAATATGAAGCCCGGCTCGTGGCCGCCGATCCGGCCTTGGAACTGGCGTTGCTCCGCATCCCGGCCACGGAGTTGCCTTTTTTTCCGCTGGACGCCGGTGATTCCGTACAATTAGGTGATTCCGTGCTGGCCCTTTCCAATCCGTTCAATATCGCACAGGGAAACGAGCCGGTCAGCGTGCAGCGCGGAGTGATTGCGGCGAGAACGACGCTCCATGCCCGGCGGGGAGTTTTTGAAACGCCTTACCAAGGGGCGATATTCGTAACGGACATCACGACGAACAATCCCGGCTCCTGCGGTGGGGCTTTGATTTCCGAACGCAGCGGTGAACTGCTCGGCGTGATCGGCAAAGAATTACGCAACAGCGAGAACAATAGTTGGCTCAATTTCGCGATTCCCACCTTTGTGTTTCGCGAAAAGGTTTTGGACATGATGCGTCAGACGCCTTCGGAGCACGTGAGCTTAATCGATCCAGAAGCCATCAAGCCGAAACAGGAATGGATACCGGAAGACACGATCAAATTTTTTCAAGACCGGGGCGTGCTGCTTGTTTCCCATGTCGCCCCGCGCACGCCGCCGTTTGTTGACGCGGTCAAACCCGGCAGCGCGGCGGAAAAGGCCGGCCTCCAACAAGATGACTTGATCGTCATGGTGAACGGTCGATTCACGCCGTCGCTGGCCAACGTGGAAGAATGGATTCAGCTCTTGCCACAGGGCCAAAGCATAACCTTGACGGTCGAGCGCGACGGCACACTGAGGGACGTGACACTGGAGGCAACCGTCAAGAAATGAGTGGTCATTCCCGCCACGGTCGCGTCTTTTGATGCTGTACTCGCAGAATGCAGCTTGTGCCCTAAACCCTAATTCGACCACCAAGCATCGCCGCTCATGGTTGAAAGC
>QMCE01002166.1_pt1 | contig 10875 bp, 7 predicted proteins | sample 1821851 | NCBI WGS metagenome assembly QMCE01 (sample SAMN09453174, study PRJNA476694) | Termite gut metagenome, whole genome shotgun sequencing project. | isolation source: worker | host: Odontotermes sp. | place: South Africa:Pretoria | collected 2016-01-28
CCCCCCCCTCCTCCCTCGTGGGGGAGGGCGAGGGTGGGCCCTAAGGGTGGGGTCGGGCCGGGTTCATCCGTGGGGATGACGAGGGTGGGGTGGAGACGGAAGGGTGGTGGGCTGGGGGGAACCTGGGTTGGGGGACGTGGGTTGGGGGACGTGGGTTGGGGGAGAGACGCGGCGGGGTGTTGGTGGGCGGGCTGGGATGTGGATGTGGTGCTGGCGGAGGGTGATGGCGGGGGTGGGGATGTGCTGGTGGTTCGGGTGGAGATGGTGGTTTGGCGGGTTTGGCTGGTTCGGGCGGTCCCTCCGGTGTCTCCGGGGCCCCTCAGGCGGCGGGCAGCAGGAGGGTGCGCAAGTCGTCGACGGAGTCAACCAGGTGGGTCGGGCCGGCGGCTGCCAGCTCCTCCCGGGTGCCCGCTCCCCAGGTGACGCCGATGGAGGGCATCTCCGCCCGGCGGGCGGCCTGGATGTCGGTGGCGGCGTCACCGACGTAGACCGCCTGGGCCGGGGCGACCCCCAGTTTGCGGGCGGCCAGCAGCAGGGGCTCCGGGTCGGGCTTGTGAGCGCTGACGTCGTCGTGGGCGACCAGGAGGGGCACGGATCCGGTCAGGTGGGCCAGGTCGAGGGCCCATTGGGCCGGTTCGTCCCGCTTCGAGGTGGCGGCTCCGGTCTTGACCCCGGCCGCGACCAGGTCGTCCATCAACTCGGGCACATCGGGGAAGGCGGTCAGCCAGCCGGCGGTGTGGGACTCGTTCCAGTCGGTGTAGACCCGGAAGAGTTCGTCGGCCTGGTCCGGGCAGTGGCTCCGGAAGGCGCCGATCAGCGACTGGCCGATCCAGGTCTTGATCTCGGCCTCGTCCCACTCGTGGCCCAGGACGGTCCGGAAGGCGTGTTGGTAGGAGGCGACGATCAGGGGCACCGAGTCGACCAAGGTGCCGTCGATGTCAAAAATCACTGCGGGCCAGCGTGGAGTCACCCGGACATTCTACCTGGCGGCTGGCGCGGGCCTCAGCTGGCCGCTGGGAGGACCGTCACCCGGGGAGAGACCTCACTTCGAGTCGGGGACCCCGGAGGGGCGAGTCCGAGGCCAGGGGCTTTTGGGGCCGCGCTTGACTTGGCAGGCGCTTTCAGTGATGGTTTCCTTGGAGCTCTTGGCCGGGAGAAAAAAGGCCGGTATAGTGAAAGTGCACATAAATCCCCTGCCGCGAGGTTCCGTAGAGTTCCACAAAAGTCGCGGCAGGGGTGTGTTTTTAGTACGAGACTTCGCTGATTCCTTGAAGTCGCGAGTCGATCAATGATGTGTAAGAGCCGTCATGGCGTTCGATTTGGCGAAAATAGCTCCAAGAGACAATATCTACTGCTTGGAGTCCTTTGTCGTTGGTGGCGGGTCGGATTTCGATTCGAGTGGCAGGCCTTGTGACCTGGCTTTCTAGATACGAGACGAAATCCTGGTTGAGGAGGCTTTTTGTTTCTCGCTGGGATGCGACGATGCGTAGACCATCCTCATCATTGTGTTGTTGTGCAACGCATTGGCCAATGAGCGTGGCGGCAAATGAGTTGTAGAGGTCTTGAGGATTGCCGCGGAGCTTGGCCCCCGATTCCCGCTTGTCGAGTCTGACGATGTAGATCAGGATGTCAATTTTTGACAGAGCGGTGAGGAGTCTTCGTCTGGTGGCAGCGGTTTCGTGGGTGGCGTGAAGTGAGCCGTGATGATTCTTCCGCTCAGTCTTGCTGAAGCCGCGGAAGATCTGTTTCACCGCGTTTTCGACTGGTCTTGGATCGTCACAGACAAGTGCTGTCAGAATAAAGTGGCGTGACGTGGCTCTCTTGCTGAGATCGGTCCCCAGGTCGCCAGATTCATCAAGGAAAATAGTTGTCATGCGAGCCTCCCGGATTGTCGGTGGGTCGGCTTCGACACGTCCTTGTCGGGGCTCTGCACGAAGGTTTTCGGAACTGGCGCGTGGCGTTGACGGGCACGTTTGAGCAACTCCGTCTGGGTCTGCTCAGGCGTGGCCGGCCGGACATCCTCAGTGTCCGGCTGCTTCACCATTTCCTCCTCAAACCCGATAACACGGCTAGAGTAACATGCCTGTCAGGCTGCGCCAGTGTCGGTTCCGATGCCGATCAACGGTTGTCATGTGAAGAAATGATCATTGGCAAGGGTATGTGATATTATGAAGAAATGGTATGGGCTTCATTCCGATACGAGCTCGGTCAGAAGGCTTGTCTGGCCCTTGGATTCTGAGGGCTGTCAGAAAGCTGTATGTCGCAGCTATATCTACTTCGAGTCGGGGACCCCGGAGGGCCGGGAGAAGTCGGGTTGGCTGTAGCCGGGTTCGGAGGCCGGTGGGACGGCGGGGGCGGCGGCCCCACCGCTGGGGTCGGCCAGGGGGGCCGAGGTCTGGGCCGGCAGGGCCGGCGGGTTGGCGCCGGGGGCAGGGGTGTACCCGGGAGTCGTGGCGCCAGGGTAGGGCGCGTAACCCTCGGTCACGGCGCCGGGGTGGGCGGGGGCCTGTCCGGGGAAGGGCGGCAGGGGGGAGCCGCCGGTGGGCGGGGTCATCGGGGCGGAGCCGCTGAAGTCGACCACCGGGTTCTGGCGGATCGCCTGGTCGGGGAGTTGGAAGTACTCGGCCCGGGGGAAGCCGCGCCCGGCCATCAGGGAGCCGGGGAAGGATTCGATCATGGTGTTGTAGTCCCCGACGGTGGCGTTGTAGTACTTGCGGGCGTTGGCGATCCTGGACTCGATCCCGCTCAGTTCGGCCTGCAATTGCACGAAACCGGCGTTGGCCCTGAGGTCGGGGTAGGCCTCGGAGGTCACCGTGACCAGGTTGCGCAACTGGCTGGAGAGCTGGTCCTCGATCTGGGCCCGCTGGGCCGGGTCCGCCTTGGCGCCGGCCAGGAGGGCCGCCTGGTTGCGCAGGGAGACGACCGCCTCCAGGGTGTCCTTCTCGTAGGAGGTCGCGCCCTTGATGGTGTTGACCAGGTTGGGCACGAGGTCGTAGCGCCGATTCAGCTCGACATCGATCTGATTCCAGGACTGCTCCACCAGGTTCTTGGCCCGCACCATCCGGTTGTGGGTGGAGACGGCCACCAGGGCCAGCGCCGCGATGATGACGATGATGACGATGACAGTGATCATGGACACGTCCTTTCCTGGGGCCGCTGCCTCCAAGTCTAACCGACGGTCCCTCCCCGGTCGGGTGGACCGGGGCAGGGCCGCTCGAACCGGGGCCTCGGACCGCTCATAAGAGCGTGATCGGACCGGGAAAAATACCCTGGATGGTATGTCGTTGCATATTGTCGGCTGGGGCGATAGATTTACCCCATGAATCCGGATACCATGGCCAGATGGCAATTTGGCATTACGACGGTATATCATTTCCTGTTCGTCCCCCTGACGATCGGGTTGAGTGTGCTGGTCGCGGTGCTGCAATCTGCTTGGGCCAAAACAGGCAAGGAAGCCTATTTGCGATTGACGAAGTTCTTCGGGAAGCTCTTCCTGATCAACTTCGCAATGGGGGTTGTCACAGGTATCGTGCAGGAGTTCCAGTTCGGCATGAACTGGTCGGAGTATTCCCGCTTCGTCGGTGATATTTTCGGCGCTCCGCTGGCACTTGAGGCACTCATCGCGTTCTTCCTCGAATCCACCTTCCTCGGGATGTGGATCTTCGGGTGGGATCGCCTGTCCAAGGGCGTGCACCTGGCAACCATCTGGTTGGCAGCGGCTGGTACGTTCATCTCTTCCATCTTCATCATCGCGGCCAACGCGTGGATGCAGAACCCAGTCGGTGCGGTCTACGACGCGGCTCAGGGACGGGCCGAGTTGCAGAACTTCGGCGCGGTCCTGACCAACCCGGTCTTCGTGACCCAGTGGACCCACACCATCGCCGCCAGCTTTGTGACCTCGGGCGCCTTCATCGCCGGGATCGCCTTCTACATGCTGATCAAGCGGAACAAGGAGAACGCTCCCAAGGAGGACTTGGTGGCCTTCAAGAAGGCGACCAAGTTCGGGGCCTGGGTCCTGATCGTCGCCGGCGCGGCCACGGTCCTCACCGGTGACCTCCTGGGCAAGGAGATGGTCATCACCCAGCCGACCAAGATGGCGTCGGCCGAGAACCTGCAGCAGACCTACCCGGACGGCAAGTCGCCCTTCCAGATCCTGCCCGGGGTCGACATCATGCCCGGTCTGCTCAACTTCCTCTACGGCGCGGACCACATCCAGTCCTTGCCAGACCTCCAGACCCAGTTCGAGTCCGAGGGCTTCATGCAGTTCGACCCGGCGACCGGCCAACCGGTGGCGGGCAACACCCTGCAGAGCCCCGGGACCGAGGGCTTCAAGGACACCCTGGGGGCCGCCATCGAGGACGGTTCGGTCACGATCGACCCGATCCCGAACACCATGGTCTCCTTCTGGGGCTTCCGGTTGATGATCGGCGTCGGCATGCTGGCCGTGCTCGGCGGCATCTATGTGCTGATCCTCACCCGGGGCAGCCACATCCCGAGGCCGAACGGTTGGCAGACCTGTGTGTCGATCGTCCTGCCCCTGCTGCCCCTGCTGGCCAACTCCTTCGGCTGGATCTTCACCGAGATGGGCCGTCAGCCCTGGATCGTCAACGGCGTGCTGCCGACGGCCTACGCGGTCTCGCCCTCAGCGACCACGGGAACGGTCATCTTCTCGACGATCGTCTACACCTTGGTCTACGCCGTTCTGGCGGTGGTCGAGGTCAGGTTGCTGTTGAAGTACATCAAGCCCGGCCTGCCCGAACAGGTCACCGTCTCCGTCAAGGACGAGGCCGAGCCTCTGTCCTTCGCCTACTAGGAAAGGGAATCAATCATGATGACAATTTTTGATATTCCCGCTGCCAGCCCGAGTTGGCTCCAGGTCCTCTGGTTCATCCTCGTGGCCGTCCTCTGGATCGGTTTCTTCGTCCTGGAGGGCTTCGACTTCGGCGTCGGCATGCTGGCCCCCTTCCTGGGCAAGACCGACCAGGGCCGCCGGCTGGTCATCAACACCATCGGCCCCCACTGGGGTGGCAACGAGGTCTGGCTCCTGACCGCCGGCGGCGCCATGTTCGCCGCCTTCCCCGGCTGGTACTCGACCCTCTTCTCCGGCCTCTACCTGCCGCTCTTCCTGGTCCTGCTCGGACTGATCCTGCGTGGCGTCGCCATCGAGTACCGCTCGAAGGATCTGGGCACGACCTGGCGGACGGTCTGGGACTGGATCTTGGCCATCGGCTCCTTCATCCCGGCCCTGGTCTTCGGCGTCGGTTTCGCCAACTTCCTCAAGGGCCTGCCAGTGGCACAGTCCTCGACCTTGTCGAACCTGAACGGCCAGGCCATGAACCCCTTCGGCATCGACGTGACGGTTTACTCCGGCACCTTCTGGGGGCTCTTCATGCCCTTCTGCCTGATCGGGGCCCTGATGTTGGTCGTCCTCTTCCTGACCCATGGCGCTCACTTCGTGGCCCTCAAGACCACCGGCGAGATCCATGACCGGTCGCAGAGGTTCGCCGGCAACCTCGGGCTGATCGCCCTGGTGCTGACTGTCGTCTTCGTCATCTGGGCGAACCTGGGTTACCACCTGGACGGCCAACTGGCCGCCCTGCGGGTGGTGGCCTGGATCACGGGCATCGTGGCCGTCGTGGCCATCGCCTTCGCCTGGCTGATGAACTCCAAGCGGCGTGACGGCTGGGCCTTCGTCGGCACCAGTCTGGCGGTGGCGATGCTGACCGTCATGTTCTTCGCCCACTTCTACCCGAGCCTCGGCTTCAACAATGGTGGGAACCAGGGGATCCCGATCGATCTGACCACGGCCTCCAGTTCTCACATGACTCTGGTCATCATGAGTTGGGCCGCGGTCATCCTGGTGCCGATCGTCCTGATCTACACCTTGTGGAGTTACTTCTTCGTGTTCCGTCGTCGTCTCAGCATGGCGAACATCCCAGCTCTGGATGTCACCACGGCTGCCTGACAGGCACGAGTGAGTTGTTCGGCGGTACGGGGTCGCGTCAGCGGCCCCGTACCCTTTTCGGGCCCGGACACCGCCGGGCCCGGTCGCGTCCTTCCGGGGAGGCGGCCATCAGGCGCCCGCCGGCCGCAAGGGCCGCGTCACGGCGGTGTCATGACACCGATGGAGGATGATCCGAGATGAGCAAAGACCTTGGTGGCGCGCACCGGCCGGCCAAGACAGACCGGGCCGGCCGTCGGGGCGGCGCCGATTCGGCGGAGGCGGCTGATCCGGCCGCGAACCCCCCAGAGCCGGCCGGTCCGGCCGTAGGACGAGCGGTGACGGGCCCCTCGTCGGGCTCGGCCTCGACGGTGGCGCTGGACCCCCTGACGGAGGTCGCCGCGGGGACGGCCGAGCCGACGGGGACGAAGAAGGCCCGCCGCTCCGGTGGTCCGGTCGATCCCCGTCTGTCCCGCCGGGCCAGGGCCACCCGGCCTTTCATGATCTCGGGAGTGGTCGTCGGCTCCTTGACCGGAGTGCTGGTCCTCTTCCAGGCCCGGCTCCTCTCCTCCTCGATCGCCCGGGTCTTCTCCACCCACACCCTCCAGGGGCTGGGACTGGCCCTGGGGCTCCTGGCGGCCGTCCTGGTGGGCCGCGGGCTGCTGGCCTGGGCCTCCTCCTGGCTGGCCCAGCGAACCTCGGCCGCCGTCAAGTCCCAACTGCGGCGCGACATCCTGGCCGCTCGGCTGGCCTCGCCCGCCCTCCAGACCTCGTCCTCCTCCAGCCTGGTCACCCTGGTCACCCAGGGCCTGGACGCCATGGACGGCTACTTCGCGAAGTACCTGCCCCAGCTGCTGCTGGCGGTGACGGTGCCGATCATCCTGGGCGCGGCCATCCTCGTCAACGACTGGCGCACGGCCCTGATCATCGCCGCCACCATCCCCTTCATCCCCGTCCTGATGGCCCTGGTCGGCTGGACCACCGAGAAGCAGGTCGCCCGTCGCTGGGCCTTCCAGGCCCGTCTGGCCAGCCATTTCGCCGACCTGGTGGCGGGCCTGCCGACCCTGCAGGTCTTCGGCCGGGCCAAGGCCCAGGCGGCCGGTCTGAAGCGGACGGAGAACGCCAACCGGCGCGAGACCATGGCCATCCTGCGGATCTCCTTCCTGTCGGCTTTCGTCCTGGAACTGTTCTCGACCCTGGCCGTGGCCGTGGTCGCCCTGGTGATCGGCACCCGTCTGGTCTACGGCCAGATGGACTTCTCGACCGCCCTTTTCGTCCTGATCCTGGCGCCGGAGGTCTACCTGCCCATCCGCCAGGTCGGGGTCCACTACCACGACTCGGCCGACGGTCTGGCGGCGGCCGAGGCGGCCTTCGCTGAGATCGACCGGGGGGCGTCGGCCGGCGAACCTGGCGCCCCGGTCGATCCGTCGGACCCGGCTGGTCCGGTTGGCTCGGCGGGTCCGGTTGGCTCGGCTGGTCCGGTTGGCGCGGCGGGGCTTTACCCGCCTTCGGTCGAGTTGCGGGGCCTGCGGCACACCTATCCCGACGGCGGCGCCGCGGTGGGGCCCTTCGACCTGGAGCTGGCGCCGGGGGAGATCCTGGCCCTGGCGGGACACTCCGGCGGGGGCAAGACCACCCTGGTGAACTGCCTGCTCGGTTTCCTGACGCCCGACCGGGCTCCTGATTGGCCCCCTGCTCGGGGCGGCGCCTCTGTCCCGGTGATGACCCTTGGCGGCGTCGACGCCCGGGAGATCGATTGGGCGCGCTGGCGGGCCGGCCTGGCCTACGTGCCCCAGATCCCGGGGATGATCGCCGGCACCATCGCCGACAACGTGCGACTGGGCTGGGAGGGGGCCGACGACCAGGCGGTCCGCCAGATGTTGGCGGCGGCCGGGGCGGCCGGTCTCGATCCGGGCCGTGGCGTCGGCGAGGAAGGCGAGGGACTGTCGGTCGGCGAGCGCCGCCGGGTCGGCCTGGCCCGGGCCCTGGCCCGGATCGAACTGGGCGGCGCCCGTCTCCTGATTCTGGACGAGCCGACCGCCGGCCTCGACGCCGACACCGAGGCCCAGGTCCTGATCAGCCTGCGCCATTCCGGGGCGACCGCCCTGGTGGTCTCCCACCGCGAGGCGGTGCTGGCGGCGGCCGACCGGGTGGTCACCATCGGCGACGACTCCCTCCCGCCGCGCCCGGCAGGGGGGACGCCCCGACTCGGACCGGGCGTCGAGGGGACCGCTTCGCTCGACCGGGGCCAGGGAGGCGATCGCCCAGCGGAGGCCGTGGCGCCCTTGGTCGCCGGATCCCTCCGGCGGGGACGCCCGGAGGACGAATGGGGGGGCGACGAAGGGGAGGGCCAGACCGGCGACCCAGCAGGAGCTCTGACCGAACCGCCGGCCCCGTCACCGGACCACGCCAAGAAGCCTTCCGCCTCACCCCTGCTCCACCTGGTCGTCTCCCTGTTGGACGCCGTGCCTGGCGCCAAGGCGCGGCTGGTCTTGGCCGTCCTCTTCGCGGCCTTCGCCTCCGGCGCGGCGGTCGGGCTGATGGGGGTCTCGGCCTGGTTGATCTCGAAGGCGGCCGAGCACCCGCCCTTCCTCGAACTGTCGGTGGCGGCGGTGGGGGTCCGCTTCTTCGGCATCTCGCGGGGGGTCTTCCGCTACATCGAACGTCTGGTGGGCCACGACGTCGCCCTCTCGATGCAGTCGGCCCTGCGGCTGCGGACCTACCAGGCCCTGGCCAAGACCACCCTGCTGGGCCGGCGCCAGGGCGACCTGCTGGTCCGGGTGGTGTCCGACGTCAACGCGATCGACGACATCATCGTCCGGATCGTCCAGCCCTTCGTGGCCGCCAGCCTGGTCGTGGTGGTGGTCTGCGCCATGCTGGCCCGTTTCTCGGTGGCCGCCGCCCTGCTCATCCTGGCCAGCGCCATCCTGGGCGGGCTGGTCGTGCCCTGGCTGACCAGCCGGGCCTCCCTGCGGGCCGACCAACAGGCCGTGCCCCTGAGGGGGGAACTGGGCACCGTCGTCCACGACCTCTCGCGCACGGCGGTCGACCTGGCGGCCTACGGGGCGGTCGGCCGGGCCCTCGACCGCCTGTCCCGTGTCGATCTGGCCCTGCGCCGCACCGAGCAGCGGGCGGCCTGGGCCCAGGGGATCGGGGCGGGTCTGCAGACCATCGTGGCCGGCCTCGGCTTCGTCGGCGGCCTCTGGATCGGGTCGGTGGCGGTGGCCGACGGCACTATGGGCGAGCGTCTCTTGGCCGTCCTGGTGCTGACGCCGATGGCCCTGCACGAGGTCTTCTCCACCTTCGCCCAATCGGCCCAGACCTGGACCAGGGCCCAGGTGGCCTTGGGCCGGGTGACGGCGATCCTGGAGACGCCCCCGATCGGCCAGGGCGACGTGCCGGTCCGTGACGCCGCCGAGGCGCCCAGCCTACGCTGCCAGGATCTGACCATCGGCTGGCCGGGCCATCCACCGGTGGCCGCTGGGCTGAGCCTGGAGGTCGCCCCGGGGCGGGCCCAGGCCGTCATGGGACCCTCGGGGATCGGCAAGACGACCCTGGCGGCCACCATCATGGGCCTGATCCCCCCGGTGGCCGGCGGTCTGGAGTCGACCGGACGGATCGGCTACCTGGCCCAGGACGCCCACATCTTCGCCACCACCGTGGCCGAGAACGTCCGGATCGGCAACAAGGACGCCTCCGACGAGGCGGTCGCCTCCGCCCTGGCCGAGGCCGGTCTCGACCTGCCCCTGGACCGCGAGGTCGGCGAGATGGGAGTGGGCATCAGCGGCGGGGAGGCCCGTCGTCTGGCCCTGGCCCGTCTCTTCGTCGGCGACTACCGGCTGCTCATCCTGGACGAGCCGACCGAGCACCTCGACCGGGAGACCGCCGACGCCCTGATGGACGACATCTTCGCCTCACTCGACCGGCGTCCCGCCATCATCATCTCCCACGACGAGGCCGTCGCCGACCGCTGCGACCAGGTCCTGGTGATGGGCTGAGCCCTGGGGAGCGACGGTCGTCCCAGTCGGGGATTCCCCGCGCCTCCCGGCGCGGGCCTCGGCTCGAGGTGCCCCACCAGGTCCTGAACGCCAAGCCCCGCGCCTCCCAGTGCGGGCGTCGGCTCGACGCCGCTCCCGGGTGGGCCCCAGCCCCCGCCGATGTGGCGGCCCCTTGGGCATGGGCCGGGGGGATCCCTCAGGCCATGAAACGGGGGGTGCGGCGGGTCGGCTGGAAGGAGGCGGCGGTCGGCGTCTCGGGCTCGGCCAGGAAGTGGGCGTCGATCCGGACGGTCGTCTCGATCGGGGCCGGTGTGATGTCGATGCCGCTGTCCCCGGACTCGCTGCGCCCGGTGGCGGCGGCCAGGCCCCGGGGGCGGGGGAGGCTGGCGCCCACCGTCTCCGGTTCCGCCAGGGTCTGGATGCCGACGATGGTCAGGCCGGCGGCGACGGCGAAGGTCTCCGCCTTGCGTTGGGCGTCGCGGATGGCCTCGACGCTGAGGGAGATGTTCAGCTCCTTGCGGGCGGCCGCGGACAGCCGCCAGTCGATGCCGCGGATGCGCACCGTCTCGGTCGACTGGGTGAAGACCCAGTCGCTCATGGCCTGGAAGTCGGTGAAGACCATGGTGATGTCGATGGTCTCGGAGTAGGCGGCGCCGATGTCGTCGCTCCAGCTCCGCTGCGAGATCTGGGAGATCGAGTAGTCATGCAGGGCCTGGGGCTGGGCCTCCTCCAGGCGCTTGATGGCGTCGGTCACCCCGCCGACGGTCCCGGTGACCGACCGGTGGGTCGACTCCCAATCGCGGCCCCACTTGCTGACCTGCAAGCGGACCTCGGCCCGGTCGGGAATGCGGACGTCGTGGGCGATACCGATGACTTTGATGTCGGTGACTGGCATAGGACTGATTATAGGTATATTTCAGTGCGTCCGGCCGCTCA
>QMCE01006526.1_pt1 | contig 10873 bp, 7 predicted proteins | sample 1821851 | NCBI WGS metagenome assembly QMCE01 (sample SAMN09453174, study PRJNA476694) | Termite gut metagenome, whole genome shotgun sequencing project. | isolation source: worker | host: Odontotermes sp. | place: South Africa:Pretoria | collected 2016-01-28
CCAAAAGAGGTTGAACTGCTCCACAAACTATGTTCCGCGCCGGGTCGTGTGTTTAGCCGGGAGCAGTTGCTGTCGGATGTTTGGGGCTATGATTATTACGGCGACACCCGCGTGGTGGATACGCAAATCAAGCGCATCCGCCAAAAGCTGCCTGAGAATGAGGCTTGGGGCATCCGCAGTATTTACGGTGTCGGGTATAAGTTCGAGGTGAAAACATGAGCAAAAGCGTGCTGCTGCGCAGAATCATTGCCTTGCCGCTGATTGCGGTGCTGCTGTCCGGTTGCTTATCGGCGGGCATTTATATTCTCTCGTCCAGGTGGACTTACGCCGGAATCCGGGCCAATGAGCTCGTCCCCGTCGCCCGCACGGTGGCCGGGATAATGGCGGACGGGCAGGCGGACGATATAGATATAGGCGGTATATGGAATGTTCTGGACCGCGAAAACAAGCTGTTCGGCGCTTCACTGCACGTTTACGGCACCGACGGCAAGGTGATCATGGGTTCGCCGGGCGGCAGACCAAGGGAGCCGGCAGGCTTTGAGCCGGATTTTGCCGGCGGTTCCGCCAGAAAGCATATGGATTTAACACCGGAAGAAACGCGTTCCCTGATAGGTGGGGATTTGCAGACTATCTTAGCTGGGACAGAGGTTTCTGAAACGCGGACATATCTCGGGCAAGCCTATCTGGTGGTAGGCGTTCCGATCCAAATTAATGGTAACATCACGGGGGCAGTCGTGTTGACTCGGCCAATGCGGGAAATCAATGACGCCATGCGCGAACTGAATCTAATTTTAGTCGTCAGCACCGCCGCCGCGTTTCTCATTATGCTGGTTCCGGCTTACTTAGCCGCGCGGCGGCTGGTCGTTCCGATACGACAGATGCAGGAGATCTCCAGCGCTATGGCAAGGGGGGATTTCACGCTGCGGGCGGATGAATCCCCCAAAGGTGAACTCGGTGAACTGGCGCGCGCCATGAACTATTTTGCCATGGAATCGGGACGGCTGGAGCAGACCCGCCGGGACTATGTGGCCAACGTGTCCCACGAACTGCGTACGCCGATTGCCTCTATCAGGGCAATGGGTGAAACTCTGCGTGACGGAATGGCCAAATCAGAGGATAAAAAGGCATTGTTTTACAACAACATCGTGCGGGAATCCATGCGTCTTTCACGGCTGGTTGACGATTTGCTGGAGCTTTCGCGCTTGCAGGCGGGCGCGGAGGCCGTGCAGAAAACCCGGTTTGACCTGCGGGAAGTGTTGCAAAACGTATCGGATATTTACGGGCATTTGGCCGCGGAATCGGATATCGCCTTTACCGTATCTGCTGACATTTCCCGGCCGATACCGATCTATAGCAATCCGGACAGGGTCGAACAGATACTGGTGATTCTTTTGGATAACGCGGAGAAGCACACTCCGGCTGGCGGTGAAATCAAGGTAACGGTGAACTCAATCGGCGACAAAATCGAGGTTGCCGTGGAAAATACGGGAGAGACTATTCCGTCGGAGGATTTTCCATATCTGTTTGAGCGGTTTTATAAGGTGGACAAATCCCATTCCGGCGGCGGTACAGGTCTCGGGCTTTCTATCGCGAAAGAGATTATGAGGGGGTTGGGGGAAACAATCCGTGCGGAGAGCGTGGACGGCGGTGTTAGGTTTGTGTTTACGCTGGCGGTATGATGTCGAGATCAAGCAAGCCCGCGCCTGTCAAATAGGCGCGGGCTTGCCGCAGTTTTGCCGCAGTTATGCTCAGTATGATCCTCCTCTTTCCTTAGCAGCGCCGCCAGCCGATTATGCCTTGCGCACCATAATCATGATGCGGATCAGATAATGATCGGCTTCGGTCACGCATATCTCGTTTAATGGGTACTCCTCAAAGGCGGGTCCGCAAATTTCGTACCCGTTCGCCAGGATGAATGACACAATCCGTTTGTAGAGATTATCTGTTTCTCCATATGCACCGTAACAGTACCCAATCGCGTAGAGCGCTCCGGGCCGCCGGTCAAGGCCGTCCGGGTTATAAAAGTAGTATCGGTCTGGCCATTGCCAATCCCCATTGCGGATTCTCTCCTCGGAAATAATACCCCAAACAGGGTAGTTCAAGTCCATGTCGGGGTACTTGCTGTTGCACGACTGATAAAATCTGAGAAGCTCATCATAAATATCCCGGCCATCGTTGTACTCGTTCACACTCCCAAGTATTATCGGCTGGGCTGGCAAATGCTCAACGGTAATCGTTTCAACATCCACTTCCCGTGCCGAATGAATCATCTGTTGTAAAACAGTCAGCAGCTTTCTCGCACGAGCCCACTCATTGATTTTCTTGTCAATGTTGCCAATCTGTTGGATCATGAGGTCATCCATTGTTGCGGGTGTTCGATGCTCAATAATCCGCTTGATTTCGAGCAGCGTGAACCCCAGCTGCTGTGCCGTGCGGATCAAGTTGACGACCGCTGTTTGGCCGACAGAATACAGACGGTATCTGCTCTTCCCGCGGTTTGCGGGTCGGAGCAAATCTATTTTGTCGTAATGGATCAGCGTTGCTCTTGTTGTCCGCGCCAGTTTGGCAAAATCGGTTATAGTAAAAGAATCCTTGCGTGGCATAATGGCCCTCCTCATCTCAACAGCTTTTACCATTATGCCATGTCGCAAGGCATTTTGCAACAACTGTGTGGTTACCTTACAGTTGTTGCGAAAAAACCACGGCTAACCTCACCGTGAACGCAAAGAAAACTTTAAGCGGCGGTGAATAAACCGAACGGTTTAGCATTTGTGAAGCACGCCTAGACCGCCTAATTGCGGTAAGTTATGGCATGGAGTCACCCAATCTTAGTTAATATAAGACAATTATCTACAAATCGAAAGCTCAAACAAAATTATCATTGTGAATTTTACACTATCGCGACTTGACTGTAATGTTACCTCATAGTTTATATTTAATACAATTGAAAATAATCTGGTTAAAATCCTGATAAAGATTGGCTAATATTGCCAAATGTCAAACTGCCGGCGCCATCAGTTCCAAGCCAAGGTAGACCTTGTCCTTATCATCCTGCGTCACGCCGAGATACCTGCGGGTCACGGACCACGAGCTATGGTTGTAAATCTCCATGATAACTGCCGGCGGAACATTGCTCTGCCATGCGTGATAGCCCAGCGTTTTTCTCAACGAGTGACAAGAAACGCGCTCTTGGAAATGGAGCGCTTCCGCCGCAGCTCGGATGAGCCGGTAGGCTTGGATGCGGCTGATTGCTTTCTTTGTTCTCGCATTCTCGATAAGAAAACGCCCCGGCTTGGCGTTTGCGGCCGCGAACAGTTCCAATGCCTTTACTGCGGCTTTGTTGAGCGCAATGATCTTGGATTTTTTCGTCTTCTGCTCAATGATGGAGATACTGGCCTTGACACGCCCGGCCCTGAAATCATAAACATCGTCCCACCGCAGGCGCAACAGATCGCTGATGCGTAAAGCGGTATGTACGCCCAGAACAATAAGAACATGGTTGCGCAGCTGCCCCCTTTGGAGATAATACGATGCGAGCTCGCGGATTTGGTGCTTGTTGCGGATAGGTTGAGTAGTAGCCATTGTATGACCCTCCTTAAATAATAAGCGCCTGTGTAACATCCTTTTCAGTATGTTACACCGATACAGACGGCTTATCTAAGGCAAAAAGTTGGGCCGCGAATTATTATATACCGTTCAAGATGGTCTTGGAAAAGGTCATTCTGCTTATAAACATCAGAAAAACAGAGCCTGTGTAACATACTGAAAATCATGTTACAGTGCAGGACATCTCGCAGCTCGGCGGCACAAAATGCAAGCTGCTGCGACAGGGGAAACGACATGCGCATCACCGATATTGCAACAAGGAGTTGGTGTTAGTGAAAACACTTTGCATCGTGGACGGCAATGCAAAGGCCGCTAAGCAGGCGATGTCTATTCTCAATAAGCATTACCATGTGATGCCCATGAAATCCGCAGCCGAGTTGTTTTCTCTGCTGGAGATCCAGCCGCCCGACATGATCCTGATGAACGAACATCTGCCCGACATGAGCGGCCTGGAGACATTGCGAACCCTGAAGTCGCTCGCGCTGTTCACCAAAATCCCTGTTATCATCGTGTCCTCATCACAGACCAGCGAGATCGACGAGGGGGACTACTTTTTTGAGGGCGCCGCAGACTATATCAGACGGCCGTGTTCGGCAAAGGCATTTTTAGGCCGTGTGCAGGCTCGCTTAAAAACAAACGGGCAGGAACTGCTGCGGGCGAGACGGTTCCAGGACTTGCAAAACGGTATCATGGTTGTTTTGGCTGACGTCATTGATCAACGCGACCACACAACCGGCAGCCATGTCTTGCGGACATCTGCGTATATCAAAATTTTAACAGCGGAAATGATGCGGCGCGGGGTTTACGCGGACGAGACACGGGACTGGACGCCTGAAATGCTCATTCCGTCCGCACGGCTGCATGATGTTGGGAAAATTACTGTGCCGGACAGTATATTAAACAAGCCGGGCAAGCTGACGAAAGAGGAGTTTGACGTCATAAAAAAGCACACCACCGAAGGCGAGCACATCATCGAAATGATGGTGGAGCACGCTGGCGGCGGCGCTTTTCTGTCTCACGCGAAGGTTTTTGCCGGGGCACATCATGAATGGTGGAACGGTTCCGGGTATCCGTATGGCCTGAAAGGCACGGACATACCTCTGGAAGGGCGGGTTCTGGCCATAGCCGATGTGTACGACGCCTTGATATCCGAGCGTCCGTATAAACCGGCTTTTTCCAATGCTGAAGCGGAACGGATTATCCTTGAGGAAGCGGGAACACATTTTGACCCGTTACTGGTAAATATTTTTTACGATATACGGGAGCAGTTTAGAACAGTGGAATTGCTTGTCTGATGATGTTCCCGCAACCGACGTCAGTTTCCTGATCGTAACGCTGCTTGCTGTTGCGATTGGAGCGACGGGGATTTTCTCGCTCATGTCGGCGGCGGATAATACTGCCTTAATGGCTGAACGTACCGAGATCGCTATTATCGCGGCGCGCCTTAACCGAACCATACAGGCACAGCGCGCGGCCTTTCGTGGCGCCGCGGTTTATCAGGTGATGGGTATGACAGAGCAAAGAGACAGTAACATTGCCGACCTGCAAACCTTGGAAACAGACTATGACACCCTCCACGGTCAGGTGGCCGACATGCTGCAAACCGAGACCGGAATACGCCTCATGTCAGAAATTGACGCTGCCTATAAGCCGTTTTCAGAGGCGCGGGATGTCTTTGAGGAAGATATCATCGACCCCAATATTTCCAATGAGGCAATGGTTGCCCAGTTGGATGTAGTCGCTGAGACAGTGGCTCCTTTAGCTAACAGCGTGGCGGCGCTGGTGGACTTTGCCGATACCCTGACCAGCGATATGGCTATCGAGGCCGAAGCTACCGCATCCAGAACGACCGTAATCATGGTGGTGGTTCTGATTATCGTTGCCGCTATCGCGATGTTCCTTGCCTTCTATATCTCCGGGCTTATCAGCAAGCCGCTAAAAGATATGATGGGGTATATCAAGCAGGCGGGCGAAACAGGCAACCTGCACTTCCGCGACGATGAATGGGCCAACTGCGACCGCCTTTCCCAAGGGAAGGATGAGATAGGTCAAACCATGAACGCGTTTACGCGGATGATGCGCAAGTTTGTTTATTACGGAGAAACCGTCGACCTTGTGGCTCATCGGGATTTGACCGTCGCGGTGGATACGATGGGTCCCGACGATACCTTTGGGAATGCGATTGCCGGGATGGTAGATAACCTGAACGACATGTTTGCTGAAATCAAAGTCGCGTCCGCGCAGGTCGCCACCGGCTCTACGCAGATTGCCGACGGCGCGCAGGCACTGGCGCAGGGCTCAACAGAACAGGCCGCAACTGTGCAAGAGCTTTCTGCGTCAATCTCCGAAATTGCTGAAAAGACCCACGAAAACGCCGTTATGGCAAGTGACGCCGCGAAGCTTGCGAATACGATTATGGATAATGCCGAAAAGGGAAGTCAGCAAATGAACGAAATGACCACCGCGGTAAATGAAATCAACATGGCCAGCCAAGATATCGGCAGGGTTATTAAATCGATTGAGGATATCGCTTTCCAAACCAATATACTTGCTCTCAATGCCGCAGTCGAGGCAGCCAGGGCCGGCCAGCATGGCAGGGGGTTCGCCGTAGTGGCCGACGAAGTCCGCAACCTTGCCGCTAAGAGTGCTGAGGCCGCCAAGGATACGGGGGTGTTGATCTCCAATTCGATAGTGAAAGCGCAGTTGGGCGCGCAAATAGCGTCAGACACCGCATCCAGCCTTGCGGAGATTGTTTCGGGCATCAGTGAATCCACGCAGATTGTGAGCAAAATCGCGACTTCATCGGAGGAACAAAACGCCGGCATCAAGCAGATCAATGAAGGGATCGATCAGGTTGCCCAAGTCGTGCAGCAGAACAGCGCCACCGCCGAGCAAAGCGCGGCGGCGTCCCAGCAGTTAAGCGGGCAATCGACCATGCTGGAGCAGCACATAGGGCAATTTAAGCTGCGCGGCCAACAAACGGCTGCCCTGCAAACCGTTCAGCCAATCCGGCGGGCGGCTTCTGACACAAGTTCCTTTGCGCTGAATAACGGAAGCTCCGGTAAATACTAACATGCTAATCCACCTGAAAGAGGTTTTGAATGAGCGATAGCCATATCCTGTTTTCGCCGATGGAGATAGACGCCATAGGCGAAATCATGAATATCAGCATGGGATCTGCGGCTACCGCAGCATCAACACTGCTTGAAAATCAGGTAATGATTACCACCCCCACCGTAGAAATTGTCCATTTCTCGGAATTTAATATTGCAGGATTTGGCCCCGCAATCGCTGTGAACATTCAATATGTGGAAGGCATTTCCGGCTCCAATATCCTGCTCCTGCGCAGAGAAGACGTCCGCCTGATCCTGCAAACGATGATGATGTCGGAGCTGCCGGATGACTACCAGATTGACGAGATGGCGGAAAGCGCAATCTGCGAGCTGATGAACCAGATGATGGGATCCTCCGCTACTGTCCTGTCTTGTTTTTTAGGCCGCACAATCAATATCTCCACACCGGGCATTGTACAAATTGATTCTATCGAAGAATTCAAGCAAAAGTATTATTCAAGCTCCGAATACATAGTTACAGTCGAGTTCTCCTTGATCGTGAAGGACATGCTTGAAAGCCGATTTGTCAGTTCAATGGAAATCGGTCTGGCAAGAGAGATTATCAGTGCTTCGTTTGATTTCAACACCGAGGACGAGCAAACGGAAGATCCCGTGGAAGGGTCTGTAACAAAACCTGATCCGTTGCCGGCGCCATTGCCCCCTCCCCCCGTATCAGCGCCGCCAATTCCCGGCAGTGTGCAGACGCGCCCCGCCTCCGGCGTGTCTGTGCCGCTGCCGGTACCACAATCGGCATACCCCTCTCCGGCGCCGCAGTTCCAGTATCCGCAAGCGCCATACCCCCAGCAGCCATACTATATGCCGTCACAGCAGTACCCGCCATACGCCATACCACCGTACAGCCCTCCCACTGCTATGAATTACAGTCATGCGGCTCCCACTTCCCCGGAAGCAGGCAGCGGACAAACAGACATAGATTTAGTCGCAGAGATTCCGGTCAGCGTCACAGTTGAACTTGGGCGCACGCGAAGAAAAATTAAAGACATTTTAGCTTTTGGAACCGGCGCTATTGTAGAACTCGACAAAGCGGCGGCTGCTCCTGTTGATATTTTTGTAAACGGGGAACTCGCCGCAAGAGGGGATCTGGTTGTTATTGACGATAATTTCAGTGTCCGGGTGACGGAGATACTCAAGACCCTGAATATAGGATAACCCGGCTACGAGCCACGAAATAAAAGGAGGCTGCCAAAATGCAACTTGTAGCGGTTCCTCTGTATAACCGGAACATGGGGGAAGAGGCATATATCTTCCGCGACCTTAAATCCAACAACCTGTATTCAACCTTCCAGGCGCTCAACAGGTTTGACGGCGGAGCGCAATGCGAGTCGCTGGAAATGCTTGAGAAGGTGGGGCTGGATGCGTATACCCTGGGCAGGCCGATCTTCATTCCAATCGTGGAGATCAATCTCATCGGTAATATAGCGGCGCAGTGCAGCGTACCGCCGGAGAAAATCATCTTCGTGATTGAAAGCCCGCTGACCAATGTCGGCCTGTATCTCCCCTGCATCCAGCGCCTTTCTGAGCAGGGGTACCGCTTTGCCATCAACTACCCCATCAAGCATGTGCCAGGCGACCCGGTTCTACAGGCCGCCAGCTTCATTTTCCTCTCCCATCGGGAGGAGCGGCTGGCGGAAACGGCCGCGTCGCTGCTGTACGTCAAACGGTTTTACCGAAACCTTGTCCCCGTCGCTATCCACATATATACACGGGAGATGTTCACGTCACTTCTAAACAAGGGCTTTGAGTTTTTTGAGTGCAAGGTGTATAAGACGACGCAGCGGGGCGAAGGGGTCACTCCGCTCAAGGTCAACGCGATCCGCCTCATCAACACAGTTCAGGACGAGGATTTCGCCTTTGAAGAGGTCACGAAAATCGTCCGCGGCGACCCAGCCCTTACCATATCGTTGCTCAAGCTTGTAAACGCGTCGGCGCATATGAGGGGCAAGGTATCGACCATCCAGCACGCGGTCGCGATGCTGGGGCAGCGGGAGGTGCGCAAGTGGGTAACGACCGCCGCGTCCCGGTCACTCGGCAGCGACCGGCCAAATGAGATCACGCGCATATCGCTGCTTCGCGCCAAGTTCGCCGAAAACCTGGCCCCGCTTTTCGAGATGGCTCATATGACGGGCGAGTTGTTCTTGATGGGCCTCTTTTCGGTGCTGGACAACATCCTCAGCCTGCCGATGGCGGAGGCCCTTCAGCAGGTGATTGTCACAGAAAATGTCCGTGCGGCGCTGGTCGAAGAAAAAGGGATATACGCTCCGATTCTGCAGTTCATCCGGGACTATGAGAATGCCTCTTGGAATCACATATCCCGCCAGATGATTGTGCTTGGAATGGATGAAGACGCACTTTCAGAAGCATACGTAAATGCTTTGCTTTGGTATTCTGATCTAATAAGCGCTAACGTTGAAGCTCTGCCTGAGCCCTAGCGGAGGTGGCTGTAAAAGATCAACGTATTCATAGGAGTGAAATGCTATGGTAATGGGGGATTGCGCATGAAAAACAAATTGCTTCTGCGCACGAATCTGATATTATGCGTTATATTGGTTGTGGGTTTTGTATCAGCCTCCATGATCATATATCAATCGAATATCGGAGAGTTCCGGGAATATGTAGAGCGCATAGCGAATCTTACGTCGGATGGCATTTATTATCAAGGCGTGTCCTACTTCGCGGAACCGATCAATACAGCGATGGCAATGGCAAATAACAGTATGCTCAAACGCTTTCTCGCGGAGGAACCGGAAGAGCCCGACGAGGGATACCTGACAGAAATAAAAAATCATTTGAACGCTTATACCGGGCAATATACGTATGTCTCATCTTTTCTTGTCTCCACAAAGAGCAACCGGTACTATCATTTCAGCGGGCAGCACAGAACGCTGGAGCGCGGCGATCCCGCCAATGCGTGGTACTACGGATTCCTGGAAAGAGCCGATGTATATTCATTTGACGCGGGAACAGATCAGTACGAAGGGAATATGTATTTCATCGACTGCAAAATATATGACGACGACGGTGATGTGATTGGCGTAATAGGCGTTGGCTTTCAGTTGGACAGCCTGCATCAGCTGACATCCAGATATGTTGAGGCTTATGACGTTGCTGCAATCTTGATCGGCGCGAGGGATACCTCGAAAATAGCAGCCCCGGAAAACGCGGCTATGTTCAGTGCGTTCAAATACGCGGATGAAGCTTTTCTCACGTCAGTAATCGCCGGAACAGGTCAGGAGCGAAAAGCCTTTTGGGGGGAAGACCTGCGGAGCGACTGCTATATGGTGTCGCAATATGTTCCGGAGCTGCAATGCTATTTAATTGTGGAAAACGATATGTCGCGGCTGCGGGAACCGTTTGAGCAGCAGCTTTTTATTGGGATCACCGCCGCCGCGCTGATTGCTTTTGCCATCATCCTAATCTTCAATAAAGTGATATCAACGTATAACCAGCGGCTATTGCGGTCGGCCGTTTCACTGGAAACACAGAATCAGCAGGAGATGCTGAATGGTATTCTCAACGGCATGGAAGCCCTGATATGTGTCTGCGACGCCGAGACCTTTGAGATACTCTTCCTGAACGACGCGATTAAAGATAATTTTGGCTTAACAGGCGACTGTACAGGACAGTTCTGCTATAAAACGCTTCAGCGGTTGGACGCCCCGTGCCCGACCTGCCCATACAGTGAACTGCATGAAAACCCGGATAAGGCGCTTGTTTGGGAGCATCACGAAAGAATAAAGGGCAGTGTACTGAGAAAAACCGCGAAACTAATCGACTGGGCCGACGGCAGAAAGGCACATCTGGAATATGCGATAGATATTACCGCGCTGAGAAAAGCGCAGGAAAGCCTTGAACAGCGGGACGCAATGCTTAACGCCCTGAACAAGGCGGCGATTGTTCTACTGGCTCAGGAACAGGAAGACTTTATTGAGTCGATGAGTAAGGGAGTAAACCTCATTACAACACTGTCAGATATAGACCGCGTATCTGTTTCGCGTAACTTTACCCAGCCGGACGGTCTGTACGCTTCTCAGGTATTTCGATGGAATAAGGCGTCCGGGGCGTCTATAGTACCGCTTGATGAACTCAAAGCTAACTCTTATGACCGGCATATTCCGCGCTGGAGGGACGTTCTT
>QMCE01002167.1_pt1 | contig 10870 bp, 10 predicted proteins | sample 1821851 | NCBI WGS metagenome assembly QMCE01 (sample SAMN09453174, study PRJNA476694) | Termite gut metagenome, whole genome shotgun sequencing project. | isolation source: worker | host: Odontotermes sp. | place: South Africa:Pretoria | collected 2016-01-28
GATTTGGATTGTGCCATGATGTTCCACCCCGGTTATACCACCGAGCTTGTTGAACCTTATCTTGCCATACAAAATGTGAAGATACGCTACCACGGCAAGGCCGCCCACGCGGGCGCCGCGCCGCACGAAGGCATTTCCGCACTGGAGGCCATTATCCAGCTTTTCGTCAATATCAACGGTATGCGCGCGCATCTCACCTCCGACGTGCGTGTGCACGGAATCATCACCAACGGCGGGTTTGCCTCCAACGTGATTCCCGAATTGTGCGAGGCGGAAATTGGCGTGCGCGCTGCCACAGCTGCCGGGCTGGAGGAAGTTCTGCAACGCCTGGCGGCCTGCGCGCAGGCCGCGGCCCTGGCCACCGGCTGTACCCAGGAGTTGGAACGTATTGGTGTTTTGTACAAGGATTTTATCCCCAACCACGCGTTGGCCGAGGTGCTGTACGGCAACATGGTGGAGCTTGGCCTGCGGGTTGACGGCAAGTTTTCCGATTTGGCCCTTGCCTCTACCGATATGGGGAACCTTTCGCATTATGTCCCGGCTATCCACCCCATCATGGGTGTGGGCAACGAGGCCGGGCTGCACAGCGCGGAATTCACAAAACTTTGCGCCGGGCAGCGCGGCGCCGATATCGCCTATGACTGCGCGCGCGCCCTTGCCCTTACGGCACTGGACTTGCTTGCGCAGCCGAACCTGATAAGCGAAATCCAAGAGGAATTTACCCGCCGCAAGGCAATGCGCCCAAAATAGCGCTGTTTGGCACAAAAATCCCTTCTTCACCAGATGTTACGCGCAATGCGCTTAGCAAAACCGGCACAAAAAAAGGAAATGCGTTAAAAAAGGAGTTACACATGAAAAAGATCGCTTTGGTAGTTGTTTTGGCACTGCTTCTTGCGCTGGCTACCGCTTGTTCGGGCACTTCCGGCAGCACAGCCGCCGCACCCAGCGCAGACGCGGCCACACCGGCCGTCAGCGATGACGCCGCTTCCACCAGTCCCGCCGCTTCCGGCAAGGACAGCCTTGTCATCGCCGTCAGCACCGACCCCCTCACCTTCGACCAGTTCAACGCCTTCTCGATGCTGGAACAGCAGATGTCTGGAAATATCTACGACAATTTGCTATTTTTTGACGAAAACAACGACCCGCAGCCCGCGCTGGCGGAAAGCTACGAAATTTCCGACGACGGCCTTGTGTACACCTTTAATCTGCGGCAAGACGTCAGCTTCCACAATGGAGAACCCTTCACAGCCGACGACGTTGTGTTCACCATTGAATATGCCAGTACATCACCCAACGCGGCCGAGCTGCTTTCCATTGTGGAAAGCGTGGAAACCCCGGACGACTACACGGTTGTAATTACCACAAGCACCACATCGGCGCCCTTCTTTGGCGAGCTTTGCGGCGATCAGTTCCCCATTTACAACCGCGAAGCCGTGGAAGCGGTGGATACCTACGGCACCGAACCGGTGGGCACAGGCGCCTATAAGTTTGTAAGCCACGCTGCCGGCGACTCTCTGTCCTTCGAGGCAAACGAAGATTACTTCCGCGGCGCGCCCGCTATCAAAACCCTCACCTACCGCATTCTCTCCGACGCCTTTACCGCCGGTGTGGCACTGGAATCCGGTGACATTGATATCATTTGGGCCAGCGATGCCGCCACGGCTGCGACATTGCAGGGCAACCCCGACCTGGTGGTGGAACCAAGCGCCAATGTCCGCGTCAATTACCTGATTTTGAACACCGAGCAGGCCCCCCTGGACAATAAGCTGGTGCGGCAGGCCATCAACTATGCCATCGACCGCGAGACAATCCAGGACATTGTGGACGAAGGCATGAGCGAAATTAAAGACGACATGGCCATGCCATGGATGAATGCCTACAGCGAGCCCTCCATTCACTACAGCCTGGATGTGGAAAAGGCTTTAAGCCTGATGGCCGAAGCCGGTTACTCGCCCGACAGCCCCCTCGAATTGAGCATCAGCTGTGTTGTGGGCACCCAGAAGGTTGCGCAGATTGCGCAGGAAAACCTTGCCGCCATCGGCATTAACGCCACAGTGGATGTGCTGGAGTTCAACACGAATCTCTCCAGCCAGCGCGACGGTCAGTTCCAAATCAGCGTGGGCGGCTTTGGCATGATCCAGCGCGATATGGACATTATGAAGTTCTTCTACAGTAGCGACATGATTAACATCCTCAACTATGCCCGCTACAGCAACCCGGAAGTGGACGCCCTGTTGGCCGAGGGACGCGCCACGCTGGATGGCGCTATGCGCATTGAAATTTACAAAGAGATGATGGATATTATTCAAGAGGATTCGGCGTACATCATTTATGCCAACCCCCTCACCATCCGCCCTTACAATAAGGACCTTCAATTCGCCAACGTTTATCCAAACAACCTGTATATTCGGGACATTTCCTGGGCCTAACCAGATGTCCAACTGTTTCCCCGGGGAAAAGCACAGCCCCCTGGCCTGTGCTTTTCCTTGGGGCAGTTTGGGGTTTTATGTTGAACCGCTGTAATCTTTGTAGCCGGGGAATGGTATTCTAGGAGGACTCTCATGGGGAGATTTGTAATCAAGCGCATTCTGCTAACCATCCCGGTTTTGCTTGGCGTTATGCTCATCGTGTTTTTTATCATGAGCTTTACGCCGGGCGAGCCGGCTGAACTGATTTTGGGCGAACGCGCCACGCCCGAACAGATTGCGGAACTGAACCAAAAAATGGGGTTCGACCAGCCCTTCTTCATCCGGTTTGGGCAATATGTTTACAACGCCGTTTTCCGGCTGGACCTGGGGCTTTCGTACCGCACGCAAACCCCCGTGATAAACGACATTCTGCAAAAGCTTCCCAACACCTTCAAATTGGCGTTGCTGGGTGTGTTCTTTAGCTCCCTCATCGGTATATCACTGGGCGTTTTGTCGGCCATCAAGCAATATTCCGTCACCGACACCCTCTCCACCGTTACCGCCATGTTTTTTGCGGCCATACCTAACTTTTGGCTGGGGATGAGTTTGATTCTATTCTTTGCGCTCCAGTTCAACCTGTTACCATCCAACGGGCTTGAAACTTGGCAAAGCTATATCATGCCCACGCTGGCCATTTCTCTGCCGTATTCGGCCCGCGTTTTACGCCTTACACGCTCCACCATGCTGGAAACCATCCGGCAGGACTATGTGCGCACCGCGCGCGCCAAGGGCGTAACCGCGCGCGCCATTATTTGGCGGCACGCTTTCCGCAATGCTTTGCTGCCCATCATCACCTTTTTGGGCATGAACTTCGGCGAGCTGATGGGCGGCGCCATCGTTACCGAAACCGTATTTGCCATCCCGGGGCTGGGCACCCATATCGTGGACGCTATCCGAATGAAGGAAACACCCATTGTAATGGCCTGCACCGTCATCTTAGCTATCTTGTTTTGCGGTATCATGCTGGCCGTGGATATTTTGTACGCATTTGTCGACCCGCGCGTCAAGGCGAAATATATGAGGGGAAAAACAAAGCATGAAAAAGCGTAAAAAGGAAAGCCAGGCCAAGGAAGTTTTTCGCCGCCTGCGCAAAAACAGGGCGGCCATGATTGGGCTTGTCATCATCTGCATTTTTGTGTTGTTCGCCCTTTTTGCGGACGTGATTTCCCCCTATCAGGCCGGCATTCAACAGGATTCCAAAAACCGCCTGCAGCCCCCCAGCGGCGCACATATCTTTGGCACCGACGGCTATGGCCGCGATGTGTTCACGCGTGTTTTGCACGGCGCCCGCATCTCGCTTACCATTGGCATTGCAACCACGGTTTCCGCCCTAATTTTTGGCGGCATTCTGGGGGCCTGCGCCGGCTATTTCGGCGGCAGGGCAGACGAGATTATCATGCGCATACTGGACACGGTGATGTGCATTCCCGGGCTGCTGCTGGCTTTGTCCATTGTGGCCTCGCTGGGCTCAGGGTTGGGAAACCTGCTTGTGGCCATCGGCATTTCAAACATACCCCCTTTTGCGCGGCTGGTGCGCTCGGTGGTTTTAACCATTGTGGATAACGATTTTATTGAGGCCGCCGTTGCCTGCGGCACAAGCGATTGGCGCATTATACGCCGCCATGTGCTGCGCAACGCCATTGGCCCCATTATTGTGCAGGCCACCATGTCCATATCGGGCATGATTTTGATGGCGGCCGGGCTTTCCTTCATTGGGCTGGGCATTACGCCGCCCGCGCCCGAGTGGGGTTCAATGCTCTCCGAGGCCCGCGAGTTTTTGCGCCGCGCCCCTTATCTGATGGTTTTCCCCGGCATGGCCATTCTCCTTTCGGCCCTGTCTTTCAATTTGCTTGGCGACGGCCTGCGCGACGCGCTTGACCCGCGCCTCAAAAGTTAGGAGGCGCCCCGATGAGTGAAACGACAAATGAAAAACTGCTTGAAGCGCGCGAACTTTCGATTATTTATAAAACCGACCAGGAAACCGTTTATGCCGTGAATGGCATTGGCTTTGATGTGGCCCGTGGCGAGACCCTGGGGATTGTGGGGGAAACCGGCGCGGGCAAAACAACCACAGCTCTCAGCATTCTGCGCCTGCTGCCCGAGCGCATTGCTCAGGTAACCGGCGGCCGCGTTCTTTTCAACGGCAGGGACCTTCTGAAACTGCCCGAGGGTGAGATGCGGAAAATACGCGGCGAGAATATTTCGATGATTTTCCAAGACCCGATGACCAGCCTGAACCCGACCCTTTCGGTGGGTTTTCAAATTGCCGAGGCATTGGCCTACCACAACGACAAAAATATGAGCAAGGAGCAAATCGAGACCCGGGTGGACGAAACACTGGAGTTGGTGGGCATTCCGCGCGCTCGCAAGCACGAATTTCCGCATCAGTTTTCCGGCGGCATGAAGCAGCGCGTTGTTATTGCCATTGCCTTGGCCTGCGAGCCTGAATTGCTGATTGCCGACGAACCCACCACCGCCCTGGATGTTACCATTCAGGCGCAGGTGCTGCACATGATGAGCGGCCTGCGCGACCGCCTGGGCACCGCCATGATTTTAATTACACACGACCTTGGCATTGTGGCCCAAATTTGCGACAAGGTGGCCGTGATGTACGCGGGTGAGTTTGTGGAGTACGGCAGCATCTTTGATTTGTTCAGCGAGGGCAGCCATCATCCCTATACCGAGGGCTTGTTTGGCTCCATCCCCAATTTGGAAGTGGAAAGTGACCGCCTTAACCCCATAGACGGCCTGATGCCGGACCCTACCAACCTGCCCGCCGGGTGCAAGTTTTCGCCCCGCTGCCCCAAATGTATGGAACGGTGTAAAACCCAGCAGCCACCACAGGTGCAAAGCGGCACACATCACATTGCGTGCCACCTTTTCAGCGAAAGGACGGTAATGGGGAATGCGTGACACGGTGCCTTTAATTCAAACGCTTGAACTGCAAAAATACTTCAAGGTTCCGGCGGGGATGCTGCACGCGGTAGACGGCGTGAGCATTTCCATTCCAAAAGGCAAAACACTGGGTGTTGTGGGGGAATCGGGATGCGGAAAAAGTACGCTTGGGCGAACTGTTTTGCGGCTTTTGGAGCCGAGCGCCGGCGATGTACTTTACGAGGGGCAAAGTATCCTGCAGTATGACAGGCAAAAAATGAAGCAGATGCGCCAAAAGCTGCAAATCATTTTTCAGGACCCCTATTCCTCGTTGAATCCACGGCTCTCTGTGGAAGAGATTATTGCCGAACCGATGATTGTGAACAAAACGCTGCCCGGCAAGCGCCAAATTATGCAGCGCGTGCAAGAGCTGATGGAAACGGTGGGCCTTGCCGCGCGCCTTGCCACCGCCTACCCACACGAGCTGGACGGCGGCCGCCGGCAGCGCATTGGGGTGGCCCGCGCGCTGGCGGTAAACCCCACGTTTATTGTATGCGACGAGCCGGTGTCGGCGCTGGATGTTTCCATCCAGGCCCAAATTTTAAATTTGCTGATGGACTTGCAGCGCGACATGGGGCTTACCTACATGTTCATCACGCACGACCTTTCCGTGGTAAAGCATATTTCCGACGAAATTGCGGTCATGTATCTGGGGCAGTGTATCGAGCGCGCCTCCTCGCGCGAATTGTTCCAAAACCCCCTGCACCCGTACACCAAGGGCCTGTTATCGGCCATTCCTGTGCCCAACATCAAAACACGCGGCAAAGAAATTATGCTGCTGCGCGGCGAGGTAAACTCACCTGTAAACCCCAAACCGGGCTGCCGTTTTGCCGCGCGGTGCGGTTTGGCTGAAGCGGGTTGTACCGGGCAAGCCCTGCCCCTGCGTGAGTGTTCCCCGGGGCACTTCTGCTCCTGTGTCAAGGCAACATGAGCGTATTCCATATGTGTGAAAGGACTATTCTATTTTGAGGCAGCGAGGCAAAGGTATTCTCAGCGTTATCATCTCATCACTCACATTTGGCCTGGCGCCTTTTTTTGTCAGCATCGTGTACGCCTGCGGCGGTGCGCCGTCCACCGTTACGGCCTTGCGCTTTCTCAGCCCGCTTCCGGTTATGCTTGTCTGCTTGAAAGCGAAAAAAATCCACCTGCGGCTAACAGGCGCCGAGGTGAAAAAAGTGGCCGTGCTGGCCATTTTTGGCTACGCGGGCACGGCTTTTCTCTTACTCACTTCCTACCAATATATTTCGGGCGGGCTTGCCACTACGCTTCATTTTATCTACCCGCTTTTTGTCATTCTGGCTGGCCTGCTCTTCTTCAAGCAAGCGGTAAAAGGCCGCAAGCTTTTAAGCGGCGGCATTTGCCTGCTTGGCATAGTTTTTGTCAGCCAGTTTGAAAGCGGGAGCCAAGCGCCTGGTATTGTGCTGGCGCTCTGTTCGGCTGCCACCTATGCGTTTTACACCCTGTACTTGCAGCACAGCGGGCTGGGTGCAATGGATAATTTAAAGCTGGCCTTTTATTTGCAGGTTTTTGGCGGCGTGTTTGCCTTGCTCTGGTGCTTCGCGGCAAAAACCAGCATCACCGATATCAGCGCTGCCGGGCTTGCCGTTATGGGCGCCTACAGCATGGCCTTTACGTTTTTGGGCGTTGTTCTCTTTCAACTGGGTGTGCGCTGCGTCGGTTCTGAAACCACAGCCCTGTTGAGCACAATGGAACCGGTGACCAGTATTTTGGCCGGCAGCCTGTTACTGGGCGAGCATGTGGCCTCAAAGGGCATCATTGGCTGCGCGCTGGTGCTGCTGGGTGTTTTGCTTGTTACAGTAGACGGCAAAGAGGCGCTCACTTGATGGGACTATGGCGTGTTTCAGAAGCTAGCGCAAATCAACATAATGTTGCGCAACTGGCCCCGGCCATGCCCAATGAATACATCGACAGGGTGATGGTTCACAAGGGCGTGTGGCCAGAGGGCAACACTGGCGAGGGCGGGCGTCCACGTGGCTCACGCACCAAGCAAGTGGATGTTTACCTCAAATACATCGGCAAGTTTGATTGTCCAGATATGCGCACAGATGAAGAAAAAGAAGCCGAACGCATCGCCGAAAAAAGCGGGAGGCGAAGCGGGCTTACCACCGTGAGAAGACGCGGCAGTGGAAGGAGCGGAAAGTTGCCGCTGCCCTCGTGGCCAAGGCCACTGATGGTGACACAGTGCCGAAACCTGCCGCATGACCAGTGTACCATAAAACAGCGCCGCCTGTACTCTGAGTGATTGCAGGCGGCGCTTTTTTGTACCAGCTATTTACCAAACAAGTTGCTGTGGGCTCCGGTGCGGGATAAGGTCAGCACCAGCACATCGTCCTCAATGCGATAAATCAGCAGCCAATCGGGGAGGGTATGGCATTCCCGGTGCCCGGCCCAATTCCCGGTCAAGGCGTGGTCTTTGTTCTTTTCCGGCAATGCCTTACCCATCGCGAGAGCAGAGATAACAGCGTCTAACAGTTCGATATTCAGCCGGCAGGCCGAGAATGGTTCAATACCCCGCGGCTCTGCCGCGGAACACGCGCCTGCGGGGCGCGGGGTGCAGGGCTTTACCCTGCGGTATGATACCATTCATTGCGGCGTCTGGGCTGAATGCTCAGCGCATGGGAGACTGTGCCATGCGGCGGTAGGTGTGGCGGCGTCCCTTCAGGGCAATACACAGGTCAAGCAGCGTCTCCGGCAGTGCGATACTCTCATACACGCCGCCAGCCGCCAACGAGAAAATGTCCGCGCCGCAGGCCCTGTTCGTCAGTGCCAGATGTTTAATTGTATAACTGTCCGCCCCCTCAAGCGAGTGCGCAATATTGCTCAGCACCAGCGACTTACCCTCATGTATGGCGGTGGCAAGCTCGGTCGCATAATCCTCGGTAAAGCCGGGCACCATGCCCACGGCGGGGATGTCCACAATGTCGGCGCCCGCCACCGCCAACTGGTGCACCATTTCCGGTGTAATGAAATGGCGCAGGTTATAGGGCGGCAAATCGCCATGCACTACGCCCGGCCCGTGCGGCATGCCGGATTCAATGATGATTCGCCCGGCGGCAACCTCTGCGGCCTCCTTTACGCCGCGCAGCATGGTCTCGAAATCGACGCTGAGTATGGCCACAAAATCGTAGCCCTGCTCAATCAGCGATTCCAGATTGTCCTTTGTATACAGGTGGGACTTGAATATTCCGTACATGAAGGGGTCAAAGCCGTCGAAGGGCACCATCAGGAAGGTGCCGAAGGGGCGGCCCACCAGCCTTTTGAGCTCGCGGATGCTCCACCCATAGCCCATTTCCACCTGTAGCTCCGCCTTGTATTGCTCGTCGTCCTTCGAGTTTTTGGAGGGCAGCCCCGGCATTTGGATATTCCACAAATCGAAACCCTCCAGAAATATCATGTCCGCGCCAAAGGAAGCCGCCAACTCCACGTTGGAAACGCGCTCTACATAGGGAACGGCTTTGGGGCACACATAGGCGTTTACCGTGCGTCCCTCCGAGGCGCGGATGGCGTCCAGCAGTTGCTGGGCGGGTAAATCAATCATTTCGCGTGGCGTCGCTTCCAATAATCTGTTCGGCATTTTCGTCACTCCTTTTCCTCTCCTGCTCATTCGTCGTGTCGTTGCGGTTTTGGTAGTAGAATATAATGGTCTTCCCTCCCTTTGTTTTGCCCGGCATGCGCTGCCAAACAATAGATTCCCTTGTGTCCACCACCACCGCCGTGTGTGTGGCCAGGCCGGCCCGCTCAATTGCCTGGATATCCACAAGGCAAATCAGCTCTCCCCGCCGAACCGTCTGCCCCGCCCGTACTAAGGGAGAAAAAGCCCCCTTCGGCAGCTTAACGGTGTCCACACCGATATGCACCAGCACCTCGGCGTTGTCGCAGGCACATATATTAAACGCGTAGCCTTTTTCAGACACGTTGGCCACCATGCCGTCAACAGGGCTATACACGCGCCGGTCACACGGCACAATACATACGCCGTCGCCAAGTATCTTGTCGGCGAATACGGCATCCGGCATTTGTTCAATGGGATAGGCATATCCGCTTTGCGTGGCATAAATGGCGCCGGCTGCACTTTCTTCCCCCGGTTTTGCCTTGCCGTCAAACAACATAGGAATCCCTCACGAAAGCATATTTTGAATATTCAGGCGTATCTAAGCTTTTTCTTCTGCTCCCCCGGTGCCGTCCGCCGCTTCGTTGCCCCGCTTGTAGGCAAACAGAAGCGTCCCCAGAAAGGCCACGCCCAGCGTCGTCAGGGTTGCGGCCAGCCACGACAGGAAGGTTGGGTTAAAATAGATGGGCAGGCCACCAAGGGGTGAAAGCGCCAGAGCCACGGCGTAGGTTTTGAAGATGCCGCAGATGAGCCCGCCAAGGCCATTCGCAATCATAACGGTAACCATGATTTTCTTGAAGGGAAGAAATACGCCGTACAGTGCCGGTTCGGTAAGCCCAATGCCGGTGACGATGGCCGCTGTTGCCGACACGCCCTTCAGCCGCGCGTCCTTCGTGCGCACAAATACGGCCAGGGACGCCGCCGCCATTCCCGTGTGGCAAACCGACATCAGCGGCATGATATAGTCCACGCCCAATGTGGCCAAAGACTGTAGCGCAATGGGCGCAAGGCTCATGTGCAGCCCGCCCAGCACCATAAAGGGATACAGTGCCGCAAATAAAATGCTGGCGGGAATTGACGCAAAATTGTACAGCCACAGGTAGCCCGCCGCAATCCAGTCGGAGGCGAATTTTGAAACCGGGCCAAGCAGCAGCAGCGACACGCTGCCCAAAAGCAGGATGTCTGCCAGCGGTATGACGATAGTGCGCAGGGTTGGTGGCACCACCTTGTGCAGCAGCTTTTCAAATTTCGATTGCACATATACCAGAATTAATGCCGGAATGATGGTGGAACTGTAATCCAGCAGGCGCAGGGGAATAAAGCCGAATACCATGGCGTATTCCGTACCGGCCGCCGCCATGCCCGCGAAGGTTGGGTGCAGCAGAATGCCCACAAGCGCCATTGCCAGTATTTTGTTTGCCTTGAAGCGCTCCGCCGCGGTGTAGGCCACATACATCGGCAGCCAATAAAAGCCCACGTTCCCCAGCACGCCCATGATAGTGGCAACGGTGTCCCCCGGCTGCAAAAGACCCATGTTGATAAACAGCACCTGAAAGCCCATCACAAGCCCCGAGCCGCAGATGGCGTACAGAATGGGCTGCATCACCTGAGACATGGTGGCAAAAAACAGCATCAGCGGGTTTTGCATTTTCCGCTTTTCGCCGGGCGGCAGGGTGTCCGCGTCCTCTTGCTGCACATCCACGTATTCCGCCAGCACCTCGAATACGTCCTTCACATGGTCGCCCACAATGACACTGTATGTGCTTCCAATCCATTTTGTTGCGATAACCCCCATCAGCGAGGCAATCTCTCCGTCCTTTACCAGCGCGTTGTCCTT
>QMCE01006896.1_pt1 | contig 10869 bp, 6 predicted proteins | sample 1821851 | NCBI WGS metagenome assembly QMCE01 (sample SAMN09453174, study PRJNA476694) | Termite gut metagenome, whole genome shotgun sequencing project. | isolation source: worker | host: Odontotermes sp. | place: South Africa:Pretoria | collected 2016-01-28
CTACGACATAACGATAGTCCTCAAAGGCGATGCTTCGTCGAGTACCGGCGGCGGTAACGAAGACCCGACACTGCCTATCCATAACGCCGATATCGAAGTTACGGTCAGTATAAACGACTGGGTGCCGGAAGCGCTCGAAAAAGAGTTCGATTAACACAGTTATGCGCCTCTTGGGTGGGGCGCATATCGCAAAAAGCTAAAAAAGTTATAACTATGAAGGTAATGAATTTAATACTGCGTCTCGCATGCTTTGCCGCGCTTACACTTCTCGTGTATGGGTGTATTAAGGAGGACCTGAAGGATTGTCCGCCAACGACTACTGTTAATAACGTGAAGATCGACTTCACGCTCTTCAACCCTCAAGACCTCTTCACGGACGAGATATCGTCGGTGATCGCGGTGCTGTTCGACGGACAGGGGACATATATCCCGCCTACGAAGACGCTCGACAAGGCCGCCCTCGACCAATACCCGGGAATTGAGATGGCGCTCGCCCCGGGCGACTACCGCATGGTCTTCTGGGCAAACGTAGGCACGAATACACAAATTAAGGTCGGCGACGACGGCATTCCGATCATCACCTACACGGCCGCCGACGGAACGAACCAGCAGGTCATAGGAAACGGCGACCCGGTGTGGTACGCTCCAGCCGTGGCAGCTTCACGTGTCGATCAGAATGCACAGCCGCTCGAAAACTATCAGTTCGCGGTTCCCGCCGACGGCAATTATACCGACCAGGTCTCCTTTACAGAGACCCACAATTCGGTGAACGTCTATCTCCACGGCTTGCCTCTCGACCCCGCACAGATGCCGTTCGTCGAGATAACGAACCTTGCCGCCGCGGCGACATTTTACGGGATGGATGCACTGGCCAACCCGCTGCCGCCGGTCACCTCGTCGCTACAAACCGTCGTTACCGAACAGAACGACGAACCATATGCTTTGGCGGCATTCGAAACTTCGCCACTCGGAGGCAAGACGGGGATGGACCTGGTGATCAAAGATGCACAGGGCAATGAGATATACCGTACCTCGTTGACCGACGCCATTACACAGAGCGGCGTCGACCCCAATTCACACGAACTTAATATACTCGTCGACTTCAGCTATTACGGTGATCCGGTTCTCGATATGGTAGTGAAGATATCGGCATGGGACGGCACCGGGTTGGGTAAAGATTTTTAGAAAAATACAAGGGCCATGAAACGATATATGACATTATTGAAGGGAGCGCTCATCGCGATGGCGGGCGTTGCGGCCGTATCGTGCGTGCAGGATAGAACATTCGACAATACATTCGCCTCAGGAGAGGCTATGGTCACCATTTCGGTGCAGCTTCCCGTGGCCGCCATTCCTGCTACACGGGCACTGGCCCAAGCGGACGAGAACGAGGTGGCCGAGATCGACATCCTCGCATTCGAGCCCGGCGGCGCCTATGTTTTTACGGGGCAATGCACCGGCAGCCAGATCACCACCGACCCGGGCAATAACGCCAGAAAAACTTTCACCGCCCGGCTCCGCGAGGGGACGTTCGACCTGGTGGTTTTGGCCAATTCGCGAGAATTGCTCGAAGGCGCAGCCCTCGCAGGGAAAACCAAGGCCGACGCGCTGGCCTCACTGATCGAAACATTGCCCGCCGGTGGTAAATGGGTGGCAAACCCGTTGTCATCGAGTTATAAACCTTTCCCGATGTGGGGCGAGGCGGACAATGTTACAGTAAATTCGGGCACCAGCCTCACGGGGGATAGGTCGGTTAAGTTGGTCCGCATGATGGCGCGCATTGATGTTCGGGTCGACGAGGCGATAACCGATTTCGAACTCACCGAGGTTCATCTCTTAAATTACCATACGCAGGGACATGTGGCCCCCGTAACAGACGGCTCATGGGATGCCGGTGCGGGCATGGCCCTTGCGCCTTCCGTTCCCACGGCCGCGACGGTAACATCAGGGCCTCTCAGCTATACCGGCGCCGAAATAAATACCGCCACAAACTCATGTACGGGCGAAATATATATGTTCGAATTCGAGAACCACCTCGATCCCACTCATGTATTAGGTAACTCTAAGGAATTACTCTCTCACATCGTCGTGGGCGGTGATTACGGCAATAGCGGCACCACGACCTACTACCGGCTCGATTTCACGACGCCCGGGGAGATTATCCGAACGTACTTCGACGTGCTGCGCAATCATCAGTATGTGTTCGACATAAGTGCCGTTTCGGGGCCTGGTTACGAAACGGTGGACGAGGCTTCCGCGGGTGATTCGTTCAACATCTTGAGCTCCTTTGTAATTAGCTCCGGCCATAGCTATTTTGTACAAAATTTACATAGTATTCTTGTAATCAACAAGAAGGATTTTCTAATCGACAGCAGCTCAGCCAGAATAGGTGAGCAGGAAGACAATGATATGACAGTCTACTCAGCGTACACCGATGGCTGGACGATAGAAGGTATCGTGGACGCTGCCGACGGCACGACCCCCGCCACATGGATAACACCCTCGGTCACGGAGGGCCCCGACAGTAGAACGACACACGTCACATTAAATATCACGGCTAACGGCACGGGGGCCGACAGGAGTGCCGTTATATTGATCACGGCCGGACGCCTGAAAGCACAGGTGACGGTGACGCAGCGCTGGACATCGCCCGACAACGGCGCCCACTTCCTCTATTTCGACGAGAACAACAACCTCAAAGTGGGTGCGTATATGTATCCCGACAACACCCCAGGCCCGGCTACCGTCGACAAATTGGCATTCTTCAAGTTCGGCAGCGTGATCGGGGTGAGAGGCACCACCGTATGGGACAACAGCAATATCGTGTACAACCCTTCCAAATATGTCGTTGGCACCGATATTACGATGTTCTACGTCGACGGCCCTGATAACGCCCTGCCAGGTATCCCCGGGTTCGAAGCGACGGACTTTACCGGCGATTTCACCCCCCTCGTCTCCGACCATACCTACCACAACGGAGCGAATATCAGAAAGGGCAAAGGTGATCCGTGCCAGCTTGCGGGATTCGATTTGCGTACCCTCGCCGGCATGAGCGAGCCCGAAGCCGAGGCCGCCCTCGGAGCATATGACTCGGGATGGCGTATGCCCACCGAAACAGAATGGGTATATTTCATCGGCGGTAGCCCCGCTAATGCCACATGGAAATCATGGCACCGGAGTGCCTATCCGGTAGATGACCAAAATAATTTCAGTTATGTGAACGGCCCCTCCAACGGTTCTACGACATGGCCATTTTGGTATGACGGCGATAATACGCCAAGCACTACCTGGACCGGCGGCACCGGTACCGCGCGTTTCCCCGTCGCGAACAACGGCGATATCGGTGCGAATACGCTGATCGTCCCCGCCGCAGGAGGGCTTAATCCGGCCGTTAGTGGTAATTTAGTGCAACAAGGATTGGATGGGATATGTTGGACGTCTATTCCAGTTCGCCATTCCGTCGGATCAAGCGCCGATGGTCTCGGTTTAGGTATTGTATTTCTCAATACCGCCGTTACGACAATGGACGAATATTTGTACGATGGCTTTAACGTCCGTTGCGTCCGCACCACATCCACCGATCAGTAAAAGTTGGTAATAAAAGGTATAAGACTATGAAATCGAACGTATTATATGGGATCTGCCTGTTGCTACTGGTGTTGTCCGGCTGCACCGCCGACCCCGACAATCGCTCCGGCATCGACGGCAACGGCGAGACGGCGGTAAATTTCGTGATCAAGGTTCCCGCGGCGTCACCCGTCACGCGCGCCCTGAGCGAGGTGAATGATGAGCAAGATATACAGCAAGTCGACATTCTGTTATTCGATGGTACGAGCGGAACGTTCATCTACCGCATTGTTGTATCGGGAGCGAGCATCGGCGGCACCGGAACGCAGAGAAACTTCACCGTGAAGATGCGCGTGGGAACGTTCGATATGGTGGTGCTGGCAAATGCCCACGATGTGGTAAATGCCGCCCCTTTAACGGGAATGCTTAAGCAAAGCGCCCTGAAACTGCTTGAGGAGACGATGCCTCCCGGCGGCAAGTGGATCGCCGATACGTCGGCAGTCGGCTATAAACCCCTACCTATGTGGGGTGATGTCGGCGTGACAGAGATCGGCTCGGAAACCGCCTTCACCGGAACAGATGCGATAGAGCTGACCCGAATGGTGGCGCGTGTCGATGTGGTGGTCGCCCCGGGTGTCGAGAATTTCCAACTTACAGGTGTCGATGTCTACAACTATAACACCAAAGGCTCAATCGTACCCACGGTAACGGGCTCCTGGGGCGCGGGCGTGGCTGTTGCTCCCTCCATTCCCACAAGTTCGAGCCTCACCCTGGGGCCGGTCGGCTATACCGATGCCGAGATAGACGCCGCAAACAACCGCTGCTTCACGGAGATATATCTTTTCGAAGCCGAGAACCACACGAGTTCCACACACACCATGACTAAAGCGCAGGACGACCGTACCTGTCTGGTGATGGTCGGTAAATTCGACGCCGACGGCGACGGTTTCGGCAACGACCCGATAACTTATTACCGTATGGATTTCTCCAGAGGCACGGGCGCATCGCAGACTTTTCTCGACGTGTTGCGCAACCATAAATACACGTTCACCGTCACGAGGGTTTCCGGCCCCGGGTGCGCGGATTCGAGAACGGCGTTCGAAAGCATACCATATAACATCGAGGTGAACGTAGTGCCGTGGAACGAGAGATACACTCCCGACCCGATGGACGATATGATGTACTATTTCTCGATCGCGCCCCTCGATGTAGAGGTCCCTTATAATGCCGGCTCTACCGCGACGGTGACGATCGAGAGCAATATCCCCGATTTCGGCATAGCCCTCGACGACACAGAACTCTCTCCCGTCGGCACCACGGCTTATTCGAGCAGCTATTACAACTACACGCTCTCTGCCACCGGCCCCGAAACATATACGCTTACGATCGAAGCCATTGGTATGAACCGCGGACTGACCCTCCAAGACCACTTGGAAGAGTGGACTGTTGCTGTCGATCATGGGATAACCCATCTATCCGTAACGCAGGAGTGGAGATATTATATTAACGCCGCCAATCTTCTCTACTACCGAAAACATTGCTTACTTCAAAGCGGGAAGTGTGATCGGTTTCAGGGGGTCTCCCGACGGAGGTGTGACGACGTCATGGAGCAACGACTACATCGCCTACAACCCGTCGCGGTATGTCGTGAATGCAGCAGGGCCGGACGACGGCAACACCATAACAGGCTACGGCGACCAATCTTCTGTTTTGCCCGCCATACCCGGATACGTGCCGGATACCGATTATGTCGCCGGATACGTTAACTTTCTGACCAGCCCAGCTTATCATAACGGAGCGAATGTACGTGCGGGAAAGGGCGACCCGTGTAAGTTGGTGGACTTCAGCCTCACCAGCCTCGATGGCATGACAGAATCGGAAAAGGAGGCCGCCCTGGATGCGTACGATAGTGGCTGGCGCCTGCCGACAGAAATCGAGAACGTCAACTTTGTCGGAGGCCCTTATGTGCAATTATGGTCGCCGGGAGTGTTTGTCGGATATGAGAACGGCCCCATAGATGTAAATAATCCTGTACAAATGCCATATTATTACGGCAGCGACGGCAATCCGACCACGACTGCAGGCACTCCCGGAAACGTTGCCACGGGACGTTTCCCCGTGGAGTCGACCGCCGACTATGCGACATATTCTCAGGTAATCCCTGCGGTAGGATATCGCTCCGAAGGCGATGGTAAACTATATCAATTGGGCGAATACTCAATTATGTGGGCGACCTCGAATAATGAAGAAGAAGTTCTGACGATTGTTTTTGATCATACATCGGTTATTGCTAATGTTTATTATGGTATAATTGCTTTACCCATCGGTGCGCCTATTCGTTGCGTCTACGCGCCCGGAATGCCGGAGTAGCGTGCCACAACAGCCCGTGGCTTTTTGTAACAATACGGCGTGGACTTACCGTAAAGCCGTGGCGCATTATCGGGAGTTCAACGAGGGGCGGAATGCGGGATTCGAGGGGATCACGGCGAAGTCGGTGCGTGATTATCGGATGTAGCTTAAAAGTGAGGGGTTTGGCACCAATACGGTGGCGCTATACATCAGGACACTGAAGGTGATCTGCAATAAAGCGGTGGGCGATATGCATCATCCCCGCCCGCCTTGACAACCCCTTTGAAGAGGCCTACACCTTCGTCGAAATCGACAATCCGATTCTCGAATTAATTAATCACTGCCTATGACATAGGATTTGTCTCTGTCATACTTGAGAAATATTTCTTACATTTGTAATGGTTGTTATTAGCAGTATTAAAGAGTCTTTTATACGAATTAAAAATTTAAAAAATAGGTAAAAAGAAATAGTCACCAGCGTGATAACAAGCAAAAGCGACTTTTGGGTCGCTTTTGTATAATAGCGCTCGTATAAGTTTTTAGACCGATACGTATTATCTTTACATCGTCTTAATATAAGTTGCCATGAGAGAATATTCTAAGAAGCCCGAAAATCAATCCCGCACACTGGAAAGCAATCCCCAAGCATCCAAACAAGCACCAATTGATGTTATTCTCCAACGGCACAAGGAAAGCATACCGCGAGACGAAAAGCCCAATAATACAGGACTGCCCGCAAGTGCCGGCCCACTTTCTTCGAAAGTATCGGCTTTCGGCGACACACCGGTGCAAAGGATCCGCATCGAATTAGATCATGGCCTCGATCCCATAATGAACAATGTTCGGGCTTCCCCTGTTCCGCAACCCGGAGAAACTACGGTGGATGGGTTCAGAGATTACGAACCCAACCACCGACCAATCGGAATGAATGAAAATATTATTTTGGAAGGGCATGGAACATACCTGAATCCACAGCATGCCGAGGGTGCCGACTATGATTCCCAGGCATACTTAACGCCTCGGCAATTGGCCAACGTAGCCTTTCTTGTTCCCAAGCCTGATAATTGGGCGGGACAGATTATTCTTTTCGGTTGCAACACCGGCCCTTTGACCATGGAAGTCTCCCGCCACTATATGGCCTTATCAAGACGCCCGGTTAATGTAATAGGCACACTGGCAGATATCAGGATGGAAGTTCCCGGGTCGCAACATCCTGACGGACATATTCGCCCCGCTCATACAGCCGAATACGATGCGGATGCGAACCATATGTATCCCACCGCTCCCGCCGGTAATATTTCTGCCGGTGAAAGGGTACGGCAATTGTCAACCGAAGGTATAATTATCGCGCAGACCATCAGAGATGAAATGGAGCTATTTCACAGCATTCAAGACGAAGAGTTTGCTAACGATGTTGGCCGGAATAGACTAAGAGAGGTAATTGATCCATCTATAGAAAATATCAACCGGCTTTTGATTACGTCTTTAGATTTAAATTATCAAGGGCTAAAATATGATGGAACGTATAGTGGTGGTACATATCAGATTCCATTGATTCGGGAGATGATGACAACAGCTGTTAACGAACTTTTGCCATTTAAAGAAATGATCGGATTCGACGAAATAAGCTTATATGAATTACAAGATAAGGCATTAGGGTTTGTTATATTTTTTGATCAACTTATCTCCGAGCTAACGACATTGCGTCTTATCACAATTTCAGCAGAAGCGTCCTATCCTCCGGGGACGGTTGATTGGGAAGGAGATAATGTTATCAATTCCAGAGTTCACACAGCTCAAGGTTTATATGGAATCCCCCCACTGGATAGAGATGAAATAGATTCCGATAGATGGGGTGGCGGCGGCGGACTGATGATGGAAATGACGCAACAAGAAATGATTCAGCACGATGGAGATCATGATGATTAATTATTTGCTATATTTGCACTTGTAGTGAAATTGGGCGCAAGATGCCACATAACCGTCTGCACATTATACATTGCTTTGAGTAGCTTTGCCCTTATTTTAAAGGCGAAAAATTAAAACAAACGCATTTTCGTATCGTGGCGGCATTAAATAATTTTATCATGAAGCTTAAATATATTATCGGAGTAGCATTTCTGTTTATTTTAGTGTCGTGTAAAAAAGACCGGACATATGTCCACTACAATCTTCCGTTCGAAGAAGTGGCACAGATTGCACAGCAGAGGGACAAGCCGTTCTGTGTCGTGTTGTCGAGTGGTTTTTGTCCGCCTTGCACGTCGTATATCGACCGGATCATGGCCGATAGCGCCTTCTATGCAAAGGAGGCTGTCTTCAATATAGTAAATACCGATTTGGCAGAGAACAAATGGTACCAGCATTGGTTATGTGTGAGTGCGGCGCCGACGACGGCCGTCTTTAGTCCTGAGGGCGAGTTGCTGTCCGTAGTCGCGGGTACGGGGCGCAGTAGCCACGATTGCATTCAGAAATCGCTGGCGGGAGAGACCGACTGCATGGCATATTCATATAACCCTCATGTTTTCTCCAGAAAAGGCCATAAAACAGCTTTGCAGACACTGAACAACGTGCTGGATTACCGACGCACCGGCAACGCGGAGAACCTGGGACAGGAGGCGGATTATCCGTATATTGTATATTTACAGGCGGAGAGTACGCGCGATAAAGCCAGGGCCGAGCAATTTATGTCATCGACGGGCAACGACCGTCAGATGCGGCGCCTTTATGCCGACCTTGCTCCGCTGGCTATGGAGATCATCGAACCCGGCTACCATCCCTGGAACGACGCTGTTCTGGTCACCGACGAGGCCGTGGTGGTCGACAGTTGCCGGGTGGACGGGCCGCGCTATTTCTCGATCACTGTGGAGAACGGCGGCAAAAAAGAGCTGGTCGTGGACGATGTTATGACGAGTTGTAATTGCGTTTCGCTGGCCGGTGACGGGTATCTGAAATTGGCTCCGGGCGAGACGGGTACAATGGATTTCGTTATCAATGGCAGTTACCGCGGGACCGTGAAGCAGCTCGTATCGCTCTATTCAAACTCGGTATACAATCCCGTTCAGGACATCGAAGTCCATGCCGTATTCCCACGATGAAGAAGGTTGTAGTGTGCATATTGGCCGCCCTACTGTCGGCGTGCGGCTACAATAAGGATATAAAAAATACTTTGCAGCAGGCGGGCGGTAATGCCGATGAATTGCGCAAGGTATTGTCGCACTATTCGGCGCCGGAGGATGCGCTCAAACGCAAAGCCGCCCGGAGGCTTATCGCCGATATGTCGGATTGGCACACCGTTTCGAGCGACGGTTTCGAACGGTTCAACGACTCTTTATTCCGATCAATCGAAGGAAAAATACCTTATCCTATCTTAGGCTATTCGGTTCTCAAGGGCGCGCTGGAGGGTGTGCGGAATAGGCCTGCGTTTAAGTTGGCCCCAAAATACGACCCGGAGCACCTCACCGCTGATTTTCTTATTGAAAATATAGATTGCGCTTTCGAGGCGTGGCAGAATAACCTGTGGTCGCAGGGCGTGAGTTTCGACGATTTTTGCGAGTATGTTCTACCCTATCGCGCACACACCGAATTAGTGGGGTTGGACAGGCGGTCGATGTATGAGAAGTATACACAGATGGCGCGCGAATGCCACGACCAGAATAATCCCGACTCGGTGTTCCGGTATATTATGCGCCAGCCGTTGATTACGCCCAACCTTATGATTGAGGAATTATATCCTTATCCGACAAGCGTCCATAATATCGAAACCGTCGGCATAGGTTCGTGTATCCACATAGCAGTTTATTACACCATGGTTTTGCGCGCCATCGGCCTGCCCGTCGCCGTCGACCATACTCCGCATTGGGGGAATTACTCCGGCAGCCACTATATGCCACAGCTGATTCGCCCTGCCCAAGCACGTCCACACCCGCTCATTACCAATAACAATTCGTTCGATACGGCACGTAACCCGTGGTTCGAGATGTGGTTCGACAACAGCTCCTTCATTCCGCAGGACAGCCTTCCCGAGGGACGCTATGTTCAGTATGTGAAGACCGTTCCCAAGATATATCGAGGTTCTCGGGATGTTACGGCAGAGTATCTGGAGTGTTCCGATGCGGTGGTAAAAGTAGGGGGCGCGGATAAAGCCTGCCTGTGCGTATTCGGTGACGGCGGATGGATACCCGTTTGCGAGGCTCCGGTCATGCGCGGTAAAGCGCGTTTTCGCGACATGGGCAGGCAGGTGGTTTATATGCCCGCGATTATCGACGGAGAGATGATAACGCCCGTGGCCGAGCCGTTCTATTTCACAGCCGAGGGAGAACGCGTCGTGCTTAAGCCGGACGGCGAATATACCCCGATGAAACTGAACGCCAAATACCCGCTCTTTTCGTACGCCGCCCGCCATGCGGCTAATATGAAAGGCGCGCGGTTCGAGGGCGCAAATAGCCGCGATTTCAGCGATGCCCAGACCATTCATGAGATTGACTACTACCCGTTCTACTATCAGGATTTCGAGGTTCGGAAACCGTTCCGGTATTACCGTTATGTTTCGCCGTCCCGTATACCCTGGACGCTTGCCGGCCTGCATTTTTATGAGGGAGACACGCTGGCCGGGGGCAGTTATTTCGACCGATTCAACACCGATGCCGCATATTTCTCCGCCATCGCCGACAGCGATTTAAATACCCATATGCGCGGTATGCCCGTGCCGGTGAGCTGGGTCGGTTTCGACGTGGGTGGGCGGCAGGTCACGAGGATCCGTTATGCCCCGATCAATGATGCGAATTGCGTTGTCGAGGGGAACGAATATGAGCTTTTATATTGGAATGACGGCCGGTGGCATTCTCTCGGAAATCAATGGGCCGACGCCGATCATTTGGTATTCGATGACGTTCCGCAAGGTGCGCTCTACTGGCTAAGATGCCTCACAGAGGGCCGCGAAGAGCGCATCTTCAC
>QMCE01006296.1_pt1 | contig 10866 bp, 6 predicted proteins | sample 1821851 | NCBI WGS metagenome assembly QMCE01 (sample SAMN09453174, study PRJNA476694) | Termite gut metagenome, whole genome shotgun sequencing project. | isolation source: worker | host: Odontotermes sp. | place: South Africa:Pretoria | collected 2016-01-28
TCCATACCGGTCCCATCACCCTGAAAAGCAACGTGTGCTTGCATTTGGAAGAAGGCGCCGTATTAAAATTCACCACCGAAGCGAAATATTATTTTCCGGCAGTGCCTACCCGTTGGGAGGGCATTGATTGCCTGAACGCCCGGCCGCTGATCTATGCTTACAACGCAAAGAACATAGCGGTTACCGGTAAAGGCGTTATCGACGGTAATGCGTCGAACAACGACTGGTGGGCTAAGAGCGGCAGTCCGCGTTATGGCTATAAAGATACTTCCATGATCTCGCAACGCACCGGGCGTCCCAAGTTGTTGCAATATGAACAGGGCGGTGTGCCCATTGAACAACGGGAGATGACGGAAAAAGACGGGCTTCGTCCCCAATTGATCAATTTCTATAAGTGTAAAAACGTCCTGATCGAAGGCGTTGAATTGCGCAATTCTCCTTTTTGGGTGATCCATCCGCTGATGTGCGATCAATTGGTGGTGCGCGGGGTCAGTATATTCAGTCATGGACCGAATGGCGACGGCTGTGATCCCGAATCATGTACCAACGTGTTGATCGAGGATTGCATGTTCGATACCGGCGATGATTGTATCGCTATCAAATCGGGACGCAATAATGACGGGCGTAAGTGGAACAAGCCGTCGGAAAATATTGTAGTACGCAATTGCCAAATGAAAGACGGTCACGGCGGCGTGGTGATAGGCAGCGAGATCAGCGGCGGTTTCCGTAACCTCTATGTGGAAAATTGCGAGATGGACAGTCCGGAACTCGACCGGGTGATACGTATTAAAACCAGCAATTGCCGCGGCGGGATCGTTGAAAATGTATATGTGCGCAACATCAAAGTCGGAGAGTGCAAAGAAGCCGTGTTGAAAATTAATCTGATCTATGAACCGAAAGAGCCTTGTGTGCGCGATTTCCCGCCGGTGGTGCGCAATGTGTATATGGACAACGTAACCAGCAAAAAGAGTAAATACGGCGTGTATGTTACAGGTCTCGCCGACCGCGACAATGTGTATAACATTCACGTGACCAATAGTAAGTTTGACGGCGTGGAAAGCGGTAATTCCGTGACCGGAGCGAAAGAAGTGACGTTTGAGCGCCTGTATATTAATGGGAAGAAGGTGACTAAGTGACTAAGTGACTAAGAGATTAGGGGAGGGGAAATATAAATGATAAATTAAATAATAAATGAAAAAGGTTTTTCTGATAATGATCGCCACACTCTTTTGCATTGCTGCTGCATCGCCGCAAAAGAAAATTACTATTTTCCTCTGTGGTGATTCCACTATGGCCGACAAACCCCTGACCAAAGATAACCGCGAGCGGGGATGGGGTATGTATTTCAACCGGTTTTTCAATGACAAAGTGCGCGTTGAGAACCATGCGGTGAACGGCCGTAGCACTAAAAGTTTCCGTACGCTCGGACATTGGCAGAAAGTAATCGACAAGGTGCAGTCCGGCGATTATGTGATCATCGAATTTGGCCATAACGACAGCAAAGTCGACGACACGGCGCGCTACGCCAACCCCGAAACCGATTTTCGCACTAACCTTGCACGCTATGTGGAAGAAGTACGCAGCAAAGGCGGCAAGCCGGTGCTGTATACTGCCATCAGTCGCCGTAAATTTGAAGACGGCAAGTTAGTCGACACCCATGGCCGTTATTTGGACGCTACCCGTGAGGTGGCGGCGCAACTGCAGGTGCCTATGGTCGACCTGTATGATTCCACCGCTAACTGGTTGCGGAAATTAGGCGAGGAGGGTTCCTACGGAATGTTTATGAACTGGGCGCCCGGCGAAACCTTATCAGCGCCTAAAGGAAGGACCGACAATACGCACCTGAACATTACCAGCGCACCCATGATAGCCAAAATGGCCGCCGAAGGCTTACTCAAAGTCTGCCCCGAATTGACCGTTTATAGGACGCAAGATGTTGCGTCCCTACATCACTCATCACTTGCTTCTTATTTCGCCCCCCGCCAATCGAAACTCGCCTTTCCCGGCGCCGACGGTTTTGGTAAATATACCACCGGAGGCCGCGGCGGTAAAGTGATTTACGTAACCAACCTGAACGATGACGGCCCCGGCAGTTTGCGCGAAGCCTTGGAAAAAACCAAAGGTGTGCGTACTGTCCTGTTCAGCGTATCGGGAACCATCCACTTGGAATCTATGTTGTCTATTAAACATGGTGACGTGACCATTGCCGGACAGAGCGCTCCGGGCGACGGTATTTGCGTGACCGGCGCGCCGGTAAAAATATCCGACAGCAACGTAATTATTCGCTACCTGCGCTTCCGCATGGGCGATACACACAACAATCAAGACGACGCATTGGGCGGCAACCGCCGGAAAGATATCATCATTGACCATTGCAGCATGAGCTGGAGCACCGATGAGTGCGCCTCGTTCTACGACAATGAGAATTTTACCCTGCAATACTGCTTGATTTACGAAAGCCTTACCAATTCGGTACATGATAAGGGAGCGCACGGCTACGGCGGTATCTGGGGCGGTATGGGCGCCTCGTTCCACCATAACCTGTTGGCTAACCACAGCAGTCGCAATCCCCGTTTTTGCGGAGCGCGTTACCACGAAGCCACCGCCGAAACCGAATGGGTGGACTTCCGCAATAATGTTATCTACAACTGGGGCTACAACAGCTCTTATGCCGGCGAGAACGGCCGGTACAACATGGTGAACAACTACTATAAACCCGGCCCTGCCACCCATAAAGATGTGCGGCACCGTATTCTGGAAGCTTGGCAAAGCAGCGACAGGAACGGGTTCCACGACTTCGGCAAGTTTTATATCGACGGAAATATCATGGACGGCGATGCGGCGGTTACCGCCGATAATTGGAAGGGCATAGACTTCAAAGCCTATGACGAATCGCAGAGGAAAGCGATAGACTACGCATCTTCTTCCCCGGAGGGTGTTGGGTTGATGAAAACACAGCGTGTAGACAAGCCCTACGCTATTGTTCCCACCTATACGGAAACAGCGCAGGAAGCCTACGAGAATGTATTGAAAAATGCCGGCGCCAACAAAGTGCGCGATGCGATGGATGCCCGTGTGACGGACGAAGTGCGCAAAGGAACGGCTGCCTATGGTAAGAACGGCCTGATTGACTCCCAAAAAGACACGGAAGGACTGCCGGAACTGAAATCATTGCCTGCACCTGTCGACACCGATGGCGACGGCATGCCCGACGAATGGGAAAAGGCCCGCCAGCTCAACCCTGATGATGCGGCGGATGGCGCGGCGTATCCTTTGGATGGCGCTTACACCAATTTGGAAATATACCTCAATAGTTTAGTAGCGGATAAAAAATAATTTGACATGAAACGTATTTTTACTACTGTTTTCTTTTTCTTTGGGCTCTTGTGTGCGTGCACAAATGCCCAAAATGTTGTTCCTAACCCGGCGCAGGTAGATTTTGCTGAGGCTGATGTGGTGGTGGCGCGCGATGGCACGGGTAACTTCCGGAATATTCAGGACGCCATCAATTCCATTCGTGATTTTCGTCCCGAAGGCCGCGTACGTATTTTTGTAAAGAACGGTACCTACAAGGAAAAAATTGTGGTGCCCAACCATAAAATCAACATCACCCTGGTGGGCGAAAGTGTGGATAAAACCATTGTCACTTGGGATGACCATGCGAAAATTGATAACATGGGCACTTTCAAAACTTATACGATATTAATTCAGGGCGATGGCTTCGAAGCCGAAAATATTACCTTTGAAAATAATGCGGAGCAATTGGGACAAGCCGTGGCTGTGCACGTGGAGGCCGACCGGGTAGTCTTTAAAAATTGCCGCCTGCTGGGCAACCAGGACACCCTGTTTACAGGCAAGGCCGGCGCCCGCCAGTACTTCGAGAATTGCTATATCGAAGGCACTACCGATTTTATTTTCGGCCCTGCCACCGTATGGTTTGAAAATTGCACCATTCACAGCAAACGCAATTCTTTTGTTACGGCTGCTTCCACGCCGGAAGATATTCCTTTCGGGTACGTATTCAACCGGTGCACGCTCACTGCGGCGCCGGGTATTGACAAGGTATATCTGGGACGGCCCTGGCGCGCTTATGCGGCGGTGCTGTTCATGAATTGTACGTTAGGCGCACACATCCTGCCCGAAGGCTGGGAGAACTGGCGGAATCCCGAAAATGAAAAAACAGCCCGCTACGCCGAATATAAAAATACAGGCCCCGGCGCCGCAACTAAAGGCCGTGTAACCTGGAGCCGACAACTCTTCGCCGACGAGGTCAAACAATATACCCTGACCAATGTCTTTTCCCGCAACGACCAATGGACACCAAATGAATAATGTAATGGTCGTCCTTGCGGCGACCAAATAAACAATAAATCGTAAATCATGAAGCGCTACATACTATTCACTGCATATTGCTTACTACTCACTGCCGCCTATGCCCAATCCAAAGTCTGGGTGGCCGACAACGGCGACGGCACCTATAAAAACCCGGTGCTCTACGCCGATTATTCCGATCCCGACGTTTGCCGTGTGGGCGATGACTACTACATGGTATCGTCGAGTTTCAATTGCATTCCCGGCTTGCAGATCCTGCGTTCCGGTGATTTGGTGAACTGGACGATTGTAGGCTATGCTGCGGAAAAACTGATCCCTGAAGACGTGTTTAGCAAGGCGCAACATGGCAACGGCGTGTGGGCGCCGTCCATCCGTTATCATAACGGGCGGTTTTATATCTACTACGGCGATCCCGACTACGGCGTTTACATGACGTGCTCACGCTGGTGAAGGCCGGCAAGGGGTTGATCGATGCCTGTCCGCTGTGGGACACCGACGGCAAGGTGTATCTTGCACATGCTTACGCAGGCAGTCGCGCCGGCATTAAAAGTGTCTTAGCGGTTACCCGCCTTTCCGATGATGGGAAAAAGGCCGTAGGCGCAAGCGCTATCGTATATGACGGACATGAAGACGATGAAACCATCGAAGGTCCGAAATTTTATAAATATAACGGCTATTACTATATTTTTGCACCGGCCGGCGGCGTAGCCACAGGCTGGCAGGTAGTCCTGCGCTCAAAGAACGTGTGGGGCCCTTACGAGCGGAAAATAGTGATGGCGCAAGGATCTACGCCTGTCAACGGCCCTCACCAGGGAGGTTGGGTCGATACAAAGACCGGCGAACATTGGTTCCTACACTTCCAGGACCTGTATAACTACGGCCGCGTGGTGCACCTTCAACCTATGAAATGGGTAGACGGCTGGCCGGTGATCGGTGTCGACAAAGAAGGTAAAGGCTGCGGCGAGCCGGTGTTGACCTACAAAAAACCGAATGTGGGCAAAACCTATCCCATCGCTACGCCGGCGGAAAGCGACGAGTTTACTTCGCCCGCCCTGGGACTGCAATGGCAATGGCATGCCAATCCGGCCGACTGGTGGGCCTTCAATGATGTGAAGAACGGAATGCTCCACCTCTATACAGTGCCTGTGGCGCCCGGTTACAAAAACCTGTATGATGCGCCCAATCTCTTATTACAGAAATTTCCTGCGCCTGAATTTACCGCTACCACGAAACTGCAATTCCGTCCGAACACACGGATCACCGGAGAGCGCGTAGGCTTGGTGGTGATGGGACTGGACTATGCTTCCATTTATTTGGAATCCACTGAGGAGGGCGTTGTTCTTTATCAAAATACCTGTAAGGCTGCCGATAAAGGGAGCGCAGAGGAAGCCGTCGCCCACACCGTAAAATTGGATGTGGACGCACCCGTATATTTGCGCGTGGAAGTGAAAAAGGGAGGCATTTGTTCGTTTGGCTTTAGTACCGATAACAAAACCTATACCCCCATCGGCGCATCATTCACTGCCAAAGAAGGCAAATGGATAGGCGCTAAGGTCGGCTTTTTTGCTACCCGCCCCGTAGCCAACAACGACGGCGGCTGTGCTAAAATCGACTGGTTCCGGGTAGAGTAGTTGAGAATTGATTGCTTCGTTCCTCGCAATGATGGTGGGGAATTGAAAATAAAATAATAAATAGTAAATCTGTCAATCATGAAAAAATATTTTCTCTTTCTGTTATTGCTTCCCTTCATGGGTTGTGTGCGCGCACAAGTGATCCCGGACGACATTTATAAAGACCTTCCGTTCCGGATGGAAAAAGTGAAGTTGCCGGTATTTCCCGGCAATACGGTTAACATCAAAGATTTTGGCGCTAAGGGCGACGGGCATACCTTGTGCACCGGGGCTTTTATCAACGCCATTGACGCCCTCGCAGCCAAAGGCGGCGGAAAATTAGTGGTGCCGCGCGGTATATGGTTTACCGGTCCCATCGTGTTGAAAGATAATATCAACCTGCATATTGAACGTGGCGGTGTGATTCTGTTCAGTCCCGACTTCAACCTTTATCCTTTAGTGGAAACATCCTTTGAAGGCTTTGATACCCGCCGTTGCCAGTCGCCGCTTTCGGCGAAGGGAGCAACGAATATCGCCGTCACCGGCGAAGGGGTAATTGATGGGAACGGACAGGCATGGCGCCCCGTGAAAAAGGAAAAAATGACGGCCAATCAGTGGAAGGCATTGCTGGCTTCGGGCGGTGTGCTGAATGAAAAACAGAATATCTGGTGGCCTTCGGAGAGTGCGCTCAAAGGCAGTTTGAACGTGATCGACCAGAACGTGCCCACAGGTCGCAACGAGGCCGGATGGCAGGAAATTAAAGACTTCCTCCGTCCCGTGATGGTGAGTTTCGTGCGTTGTAAAAACGTGTGGCTCGACGGAGTTACTTTCCAAAATTCACCGGCCTGGAATATTCATCCCCTGATGTGCGAAAATTTGGTGATCAGCAACCTCACTGTGCGCAATCCCTGGTATTCGCAGAACGGCGACGGATTAGACGTGGAAAGTTGCAAAAATGTGATTGTCTACAACAGCAGTTTCGACGTGGGTGATGATGCCATTTGTATTAAATCGGGGAAGGATGCCGACGGCCGCAGGCGCGCTATGCCTACCGAAAACCTGATCGTGAAAGGCTGTATTGTATACCACGGCCACGGCGGATTTGTAGTAGGCAGTGAGATGAGCGGCGGTGTGAAAAATGTAAAAGTAAGCGAATGTACCTTCTTAGGTACCGATGTGGGCCTGCGTTTCAAAAGCACGCGCGGCCGCGGCGGTATTGTAGAAAATATTTGGATCTCGGATATTGATATGATGGATATTCCCGCCGAACCTTTGTTGTTCGATCTTTTCTATGGCGGCAAATCAGCGATGGAGGCTAAGGCCGACGGAACCGACGGGATTCAAACCACCCCGGCGGTACCGGTGGACGAAACCACGCCGCAATTCCGCAATATAGACATTAAGAATGTAGTGTGCAGCGGTGCCGGACGGGCTATGTTTTTCAACGGCTTGCCCGAAATGAATGTGAAAAATATCAGTCTTGAAAATATATTCATCCAGGCCGATAACGGCGCCGTGATCTCGGAAACCGACGGTGTGACACTCAAAAATGTGCAGATCGTACCCAAGAGCGGCGAACCGATCGTCTTCAAGAATACGAAGAACATAGTGACTAAGTAACTAAGAGACTAAGTGATTAAGAGATTAGGACATTTTCAATTTTCAATTCTCAATTTTCAATTAAATATGCGTCGTTTATTCCTCATACCTTTCCTTTTCGCATTGAACTTGCTCAATGCGCAGGACGTTCGTGTGCTGCCTTATCGCGCCGACCGCAACGACCCGAAATATATGTCGGGCGAACATCCAAATAAAATAAATCTAAACATATAAACTTGTAAACCGTAAACTAACATGAAACATTACAAACTGCTTACAGCTTGCTGCATACTGCTTACTGCATGTTTTGCCGTAGCATGCACAAGCCAACAACCCTGGTCGGTGCGCATGGCCGACTCCGAAATGACCCGTTATCCGAAAGCCGTTAATTTGGACTTCCGGGAAAAATTGAAATGGGATTATACCTTCGGTCTCGAGGGCTTGGCCTTTGTTCAACTCAGCGAAAAAACCGGCGAGCGGAAATATTTCGATTATATCGAAGCTTACACCGATACGATGATTAATGAAGCCGGTGAAATTACGACGTATAAACTTAGCAATTACAACATCGATCACCTGAATCCGGGAAAAATGTTGTTCCCTATTTATGAAAAAACACAAAAGGAAAAATATAAAAAAGCCTTAGTGATGTTGCGCGACCAGATCAATACCCATCCGCGCACGAATGAAGGCGGCTTTTGGCACAAGAAAATTTATCCTTACCAGATGTGGCTCGACGGACTGTACATGGGCGCTCCTTTCTACGCCGAGTGTATACAGCGTTTCAATGAACCCGACTCCTTGTATGACGATGTGATCAACCAATTTGTTTACGTTGCCCGTCACACTTTCGACCAGGCTACCGGCCTGTTCCGTCATGCCTGGGACGAGAGTCGCGAGCAGGCGTGGGCCGATAAGGAAACCGGACAAGCCTCGCAGGTGTGGGGACGCGCTATGGGCTGGTATGCCATGGCCCTGGTAGACGTGTTGGATTTTATTCCGGCACAGCATCCGCGCCGCGACACCATCATGGATATACTGCAAGTCGTAGTTAGAGGCGTTCGGCAATATCAGGACACCACCGGCGTGTGGTGGCAGGTGATGGACAAAGGCGGAAAAGAAGGAAATTATCTGGAAGCTACCGCATCGTCAATGTTTGTGTATGCCTTGCTGAAAGCCGTGAACCATAATTATATTGATAATTCCTATTTGGCAGTGGCGAAAAAAGGCTATGAAGGTATTTTGAACCAATTTATTGTAGTAGATGAGCAAGGCCTGGTAAACCTCACGAGCTGCTGCTCGGTGGCCGGTTTGGGCGGTAACCCTTACCGTCCGGGAACTTATGAATACTATTTGAGCGAGCCTATCCGCGACAATGACCCTAAAGGCGTTGGGCCTTTTATCATGGCGAGCATGTTGTATGAAGATCTGAAAAAATAACAGGAGGAAAATAAATTATGAAAGCTTTTATGGACGATAATTTTTTGTTGCAAACGCAAACCGCGCAGGACCTGTATCACCGTCATGCAGCAAAAATGCCGATTATTGACTATCACTGTCACCTGAACCCCGAATTTATTGCCAAAGACCGTAAGTTTGATAACCTCGGCCAAATATGGCTGGAAGGCGATCACTATAAATGGCGCGCCATGCGTACCAACGGCATTGACGAACGTTTTTGCACCGGTAAAGACACCGGCGACTGGGAAAAATTTGAACAATGGGCAGCCACGGTGCCTTACACCATGCGCAATCCATTATATCACTGGACTCACCTGGAGCTTAAAACCGCTTTTGGAGTAAATAAAATATTGAAGCCCGAAACCGCCAAAGAAATTTTTGACGAATGTACGGCTAAACTCCGTACACCCGAATATTCGGCGCGCGGACTGATGAAGAAATTCAATGTAAAAGTGGTGTGTACTACCGATGATCCGGTGGATTCGTTGGAACATCATTTATCATTGAAAAAAGAAGGCTTTGAAGTTAAAGTATTGCCCACCTGGCGCCCCGACAAGGCCATGGCGGTGGAAAACCCTGCCAACTTCCGCGCCTACATGGAGCAGCTGTCAAAAGTGTCCGGCGTGAGCATCAGCAAATATGCCGATGTGATCACCGCCCTGCGCAAACGTCACGACTTCTTCGCCGAAGCAGGCTGTAAGCTGAGCGACCACGGCATAGAAGAATTTTACGCCGAAGATTACACACAGGCCGAGATCGATGCGATCTTCAATAAAGTGTATGGCGGTAAAGAACTGACGAAAGAAGAAATTATTCAATTCAAATCGGCCATGCTCTTTGAATTTGCCGTGATGGATTGGGAAAAAGGCTGGACACAGCAGTTCCACTACGGCGCCATTCGCGATAACAATACCCGCCTGTTTAAAAAACTTGGCCCCGATACCGGTTTCGATTCCATTGGCGACTTTACGGTGGCCAAGGCCATGTCGAAATTCCTGAACCGCTTAGACACGCTGGATAAATTGGCTAAAACCATTTTGTATAATCTGAACCCGCGCGACAATAATTTAATTGCTACCATGATCGGTAACTTCCAGGACGGCAGTGTGGCGGGCAAAATGCAGTTCGGCTCGGGCTGGTGGTTCTTAGACCAAAAACCGGGTATGATCGACCAGATGAACGCCTTGTCGACCCTCGGTTTGCTGAGCCGCTTTGTGGGCATGCTCACCGATTCGCGCAGTTTCCTCTCGTATCCGCGCCATGAATATTTCCGTCGTATCCTCTGCAATCTTCTGGGTACGGACGTGGAAAACGGCGAGATTCCCGCCTCAGAGTTGACTTTTGTAGGCCAAATGGTGGAAAGCATCTGTTACAACAACGCGAAAGAGTTTTTTAAATTCTAAATTTATTTCAACTCAAAACTCAGCGGCAGCAGGTCTTTGGCGCTGTGTACGATTTTAATGGTTTTTGCGCCGCCCATAATGACTTTGATGGGCATGCCGAAACGGTGTTCGCATTCGAGCAACACCTGACGGCAATTGCCGCAGGGATAGGCCGGGTCGTCATTTTCCACGCCGTTCACCGCCGAACTAATGGCCAGGGCCTTTACGGCAACGTTAGGGAAGCGGGAGTTGGCATAAAATAAAGCTACCCGCTCGGCGCATAATCCCGACGGATAAGCGGCATTTTCCTGATTGCTGCCGGTGATGATTTCACCGTTATCCAGCAGCACTGCCGCACCCACATTGAATTTCGAGTAGGGGGCGTAGGATTGTTTGGTGGCGGCTAAGGCTTCTTTTAACAATGCGGCGTCACCTGCCGGCAACTCATTCACACTGCCCGCTTCATACACGGTTATTTCTAT
>QMCE01002170.1_pt1 | contig 10862 bp, 7 predicted proteins | sample 1821851 | NCBI WGS metagenome assembly QMCE01 (sample SAMN09453174, study PRJNA476694) | Termite gut metagenome, whole genome shotgun sequencing project. | isolation source: worker | host: Odontotermes sp. | place: South Africa:Pretoria | collected 2016-01-28
CGATCCCGAGGGGGTGGAGAACCTGCGCTCCTCGATTCTGGTCAAGCTGGCCGACGCCCTGGACGGTCTGGGACGCGAGAGCGAAGCCGCCCAGGTCCGAGCCAGGATCTGAGCCTGGACGGCCCTTCAGGGCCTCACCCAGGTCGGGCACGGCCAGCCGCGGTTCCGCGCCAGTTTTCCCCTCGGGCTGGGCGGACCCCTGACCGGGGGATCAGGCCGCGAAGGCCTTCCAGAACTGGTTGAAGGCCTCCCATTCCTCCGGTTGGTTCATGTAGGCGTAGTACTTCTCGTCGTATTCACTGGCGACGCCGAACTGGACGTACCCGGCCATCACGCCGCCTGGGCGGTAGACGCAGTACTGGCCGCCCGACATCTTCGCCTTCTTGATGGCCCCCTTCACGAAGCGCTCTGGCTCGCCGCAGTCGTTGAGCTCTGGCGTCGTCGGCAGGATCACGATGCTCATGTCGGACTCCCGCCAGCCGATGACCAGACTGGTGATCGTGGTGGTGGTCGTGCGGAGGACGGCGTAGTTCATCGACTTGACCGAGTCTGAGAAGCCGTAGACGAGTCGGTAGCTGTCGCCATCCGGCACGGCCTTGTTGAAGACGCTCCGCATGGCGGCCTTGTTGAGATCGATCCTCGTCGCGTCCCATTCCTTCTTCCGGGAGAACAGCCCCATCGCTCAGCTCCTTTGCAGCTCGAATGCTCCAGTTGGGTGTTCCATTCAGTGAACAATAAGACATTATCGTACATCTTTGAGGTGTTTGTATAGTGCGATTGTTATGATATTTACTTACTATGATGTTCACTGGCCGGGCGATCGGGGGTGGATCGGGCTACCCGGGCCTGTGGGGTTCGCCTTCCAGGCCTCCCGTTCCCCGTCGGGGAGCCCTGCTTCGCCGCTTCCGGCGGGGACACTATGATGGGTTCCGCCCAGGTCACGGTTCGCCGTGGCTGATGGACCTTGTCTTTTGTTATCGCAACCTGATCAGGGGGATTTCCTTATGTCGTCATCGCAGCAGTCCGTTCTCGTCCTCCACGGCAGCCGTTTCGGACAGAGCACGAAAATCGCCCAGGCGATCTGCTCCGAGTTGGAGGCCCGGGGTTGCCCGACCGATCTCCAGCCCCTGACGGCGGCCCAGGCGGTCGATCCTGCCAGGCACCGGGGCCTGGTCCTGGTCACGTCGGTCCGGTACGGCCATTTCGACAAGAACGCCGCCCGGCTGGTCGAAAGGCAGCGGGCCTGGCTCGGCACCGTCCCGACCCTCCTGGTGACGGTCTCGCTGACGGCCCGGACCCCGGAGAAACGCGATCCGGCCGTCCATGTCTACACCAGGAAGTTCCTGGAGAAGACCCAGTGGACTCCGGGGCACACCGAGGTCGTGGCCGGGGCCCTGGAGTACCCCCGGTACAACCTCTTCGACCGGGTGGCCATCCAGCTGATCATGCACATGACCAAGGGGCCGACCGATCCGACCACCTCGATCGAGTACACCGACTGGGACCGGGTCCGCCAGGTCGCGGACGACTTCGCCGGGCAGCTGGCCTGAGCCTGAGCTAGCCGGTCAGCGGGTCTGGCCCTCGCCGGTGATGACGTACTTGGTGCTGGTCATCTCGGGCAGGGCCATCGGGCCGCGGGCGTGGAGCTTCTGGGTCGAGATGCCGATCTCGGCGCCGAAACCGAATTGGCCGCCGTCGACGAAACGGCTGGAGGCGTTGACCAAGACGCAGGCCGCGTCGACCTCGGCCACGAACCGGCGCTGGTGGTCCAGGTCCTGGGTCAGGATCGTCTCGGAGTGGCCGGAGGTGTGGCGGCGGATGAAGCCGATGGCCTCGTCCAGGCCCGGCAGGACGGCGACCCGCAGGCTGAGGCTGAGGGCCTCCTCGTCCCAGCCGTCGTCCGGCACCGCCCCGATCCGGGAGTCGATCGCCTGAGCGGTGGCGTCGCCTCTGACCGTGACGCCGGCGCCGGTCAGGGCCTCGACCGCCCGGGGCAGGAAGTCCGCCGCGATCTCGGCGTGGACGATCAGGGTCTCCAAGGCGTTGCAGACGGCCGGTCGCTGGGTCTTGGCGTTGAGGATGATGGCCAGGGCCTTCGCCTGATCGGCGCCGGCGTCGACGAAGAGATGGCAGTTGCCGGTCCCAGTCTCGATGACGGGGACCTGGGAACCGGTCACCACCGCCTGGATCAGGGCGGCGCCGCCCCGGGGGATCAAGAGGTCGATCAACCCCCGGGCCCGCATCATCTCGGCGGTGGCCTCATGGCCGCCCTCGACCAGGCCGACGGCCCCCTGGTCGAGACCAGCCGCCGTCAACCCCTGCCGCAGGGCGGCCACGATGGCCCGGTTGGAGTCGATCGCGCTGGAGGAGCCCCGCAGGAGGACGGCGTTGCCCGACTTCAGGCAGATGCCGGCTGCGTCGGCGGTGACGTTGGGCCGGGCCTCGTAGATCATGCCGATGACGCCGAAGGGCACCCGGACCTGTTCGATGGCCACGCCGTTGGCCAGCCGCCAGCCCCGGACCACCTCGCCGACCGGGTCGGCCAACTGCGCCAGGCCGGTGAGGCCCTCGGCCATGGCGGCCACTCGGGCGGGGTCGAGCGCCAGCCGGTCGATCAGGGCGGGATCGGCCCCGGCGGCCCGAGCCCGGTCGACGTCGGCCTGGTTGGCCTTCAGGATGGAAGGCCCGGCGGCGGTCAGGGCCTCGGCCATGGCGGTCAGGGCGGCGTCCTTGGCCGCCCGGGTGGCGGTGGCCAGGCTGAGGGCGGCGCGGCGGGCGTCGCGGGCCTGGGCGGCAAGATCTGGAGTGGTCATGGAGTCAGATTACCCGGTCGGGGAGACGGCGGGGCGGGTCGGCGGATTGATGGTCGTCCAGGCGGGGCACGCCACCTCGCCGACCGGGGAGGAGCGGGGGAGGGCGGCCATCGGGATTGACTGACGGGCGAGGCTTCTCAAGGAGGGGCCGACTGTCCCGGGCGGCCTCGGTCCAGGGGCGACCGCCAGGGGTCAGGGGTGAGCCGACCGCGCCGGTGGTGCGCCGCGACCGGGGCCGGGTGGCTCGAGACGAAGCGGCCACCTTTCGCAGGGTGCCGACTGAGACGGCGGCGCGCGGCAACCGGGGCGGTGACCGCCGGAGGTCAGGGGGTGGGCGCCAGAGTTCAGGGGGTGAGCACCAGGTCGTCCCGGTGGATGACGGGCCGGGCGTGGCGCGGGCCCAGGGCGCTGGCCAGCTCGGCCGAGGTGTGACCCATCATCTGGGGAAGGTCTGCCGCGTCGAAACCGATGGCGCCCCGGGCGATGACCCGGCCGTCGGGGGCGACGACGTCGACCGGATCGCCGGCTTGGAAGTCACCCTCGGCCTGATGGACGCCCGCCGCCAGCAGGGAGGCGCCGCCGGTGAGCAGGGCGGTGGCGGCCCCGGCGTCGACCCACAGCCGGCCCCGGGTGGCGCCGGCGTGGGCGACCCAACCAGCCCGCCGGGACAGTCGCCGGTCGGCGGCCGCGAAGACCGTGCCCACCGCCTGGCCCGCCAGGAGGGGGCCGGCCTGGTCCCAGCGGGCCAGACCCACCGGGATGCCGGCCTGGGCGGCCAGATGGGCGGCCTCGACCTTGGTGACCATGCCGCCGCTGCCCAGGCCGGAGGCGCCGGGATGGTAGACGTCGGCCGTCAACTGGTCGACGTCGGCCACGTAGTCGATCCGCTGGGCCAGGGGGGAGGAGGGGTGGGCGCTGTAGAGCCCGTCGACGTCGGACAGGAGGATGAGGGCGTCGGCCCGGACCAGTTCCGCCACCAGGGCGGCCAGGTGGTCGTTGTCGCCGTAGCGGATCTCCCGGGTGGCCACGGTGTCGTTCTCGTTCACCACCGGTATCACGCCGAGCCGGGTCAGGGCACCGAAGGTGCGGAAGGCCCGGGTGTAGCTCTTCTGCTGGACCAGGTCATGTTTGGTGAGCAGGACCTGGGCGACTCGCAGGTCGTGGGCGGCGAAGGCCTCGGCGTAGGCCGCCACCAGGAGGCCCTGCCCGACGGCGGCGGCGGCCTGCTGCTGGACGACGTCGGCCGGACGATGGGTCAGGCCGAGCGGCTCCAGGCCGGCGGCGATGGCCCCTGAGGAGACCAGGATCATCTCGGAACCACGGTGCTGGCGCTTGGCCACGGCGTCGACCAGCGAGCGCAACCGGTCGACGTTGAGGCCGGATCTGGCCGAGGCCAGCGAGGACGAGCCGATCTTGACGACGACCCGCCGGGCGGTGGCGATGTGGCGCCGGATGAGTTCGGCTTCGGCCATGTCCTTGTCTTCTGTCCTGGGGCCTGTCATCGGTCCTCCTTGTCGCGACCGAGTCTAGACGAGGTGGAGGGGCGGGGAGAGGTCCGCCCATCCCCGCCGGTTTCCGGCGATCGTCGTGGACTCGGCGCCTGGTCTCGGCCTCGGCGTGGCGCCCGGTCTTCCCCGAGCCTGGTCGCCCCGGAGCTCGGTCCTCCGGAGCCTGGTCTGCCTGGAGACCCGAAGGGCGGATTCTGGCACAATAGATCAGGTGAGCACTCCTGACACGGCCCCCCATCCGCCACGGGGGTGGTACCCCGATCCGGTCGGGCCGCACCGGGAGCGTTACTGGGACGGCGACCACTGGACCCAGGTGGTCCGGCGCTCCGAGGTGATCGAGCCGACGCCCTGGGCGGTCAACCGGGTCGACCGCCCGCTGCCGAAGGTCAAGGATCCGGCCCTGGACCTGCCGCTGGCGAGTTGGGGGCGCCGCTTCGGCTCAGGCCTGGTCGACACCCTCATCGGCTGGGTCCTGGCGATCGGCCTGGTCCTGATCGTCTCGCCGGGTTTCTTCTCCCATGTCTGGAGCCTCTACCTGACCTACGTCGGCGACCTGCAAGGCGCCCTTCTGACGGGCGGCAACCCCTGGACGGTGTCGGCCACCTCCCTCCAGACCGGGGTGTCGACCCTGATGATGGTCGTCGGCGGCGTCATCGCGGTCTACTCGATCGTCTTCATGGGCACCTGGGGGGCCACGCTCGGGCAGCGGCTGTGCGGCATCAAGGTGGTGCGCTCCCCGCTGCCGCTGGCGGTGCTGGCGGCCCATCCCGAACTGACCTTCACCGTCCAGAAGCCGGGTTGGCTGCGGGCCTTCTCCAAGGGCCTGGGCTGGGCCCTCTTCTCCACCGGCGGCAGCCTCTTCATCCTCATCCAGCTGGCCAACGTCCTTTTGCCCCTGTGGCACCGCCGCAAACAGTCCCTGACCGACCTCCTGGCCAACACCCTGGTCATCCGTGACGTCGGGGAGGCCAAGCCGCCCGCCGGCAGGTAGGCCGGCCCGATCCTGGGCGCCTCCCGGCATGTCGATCTTCCCGACCGATCTCGATAAGATAACTGCGGACTCTCACCGAAAGGCACCCATGTCTGAGCTCGACCCCCGACTCGCCCGTCTCGCCGGGCTCCACGGCATCTCAACCGAGTTCTGGGATTGGAAGGGGCAGTACCACCAGCCGTCGACGGAGACGGTCATGGCCTGCCTGAGGGCCTGTGACGTCGACACCGAGGGCGAGGACTGGATCGAGCGGGCCTTCCGTGAGGCCGACGAGCGGGGCTGGCGCCGGGCCCTGCCGCCCTGCGTCGTGGCCGAATGCGGGCGCCCGGCCACGGTCGACGTCCATGTGGACGCGGGCCGGCCGGCCCACGTCTGGGCCAGGTTGGAGGACGGCTCCACCCTCACCCTCGACCAGGTGGACAACGCCGTGCCCGACCGGATGATCGGCGACCGCCTGATCGGCCGGGCCACCTTCCGGCTGCCGACCGAGGCCGTCCCCGGGTACCACAGCCTCTTCATGGAGAGCGACGACCAGTCCTGGAGCGCCAGCTTCATCCTCACCCCCGCCCGCCTGCCCGCCCCCGGCCCGGCGCCGGTCTGGGGCCTGATGGCCCAGCTCTACTCCTTGTGCGGCGAGTCCTCCTGGGGGGTGGGCGACTTCTGGGACCTGACGGATCTGGCGGCCTGGATCGCCACCGCCCACCAGGCCGACTACGTCCTGGTCAACCCGATCCACGCGGCCGAGGTCGTCGCCCCGATGGAGCCCTCGCCCTACTTCCCGGCCACTCGCCGCTACATCAACCCGGTCTACATCAGGCCCGAGGCGATCGAGGAGTACGCCACCGCTCCCAAGAAGGTCCGCAAGGCTGTCAAGGCCGGCCGGCGGGAGTCCCTGGAGGGGGAGCGGGCCAAGGAGACGATCGACCGCGACGCCGTCTGGCAGGCCAAGAAGGCGGCCCTGTGGGCCATCTTCCGCCTGGGACGACGCCCGGCCCGTCAGATGGAGTTGGACGCCTTCATCGCCCGCCAGGGAGAGTCCCTGCGCCGGTACGCCAGTTGGTGCGCCCTGTCGGAGGCCCACGGGCCGCGGTGGCGTCAGTGGCCGGAGCAGTACCAGGACCCGGACTCGGCGGCGGTGACGGCCTTCGTCAGGGACCAGGCCGAGACGGTGGACTTCTACGAGTGGCTGCAGTGGGTGGCCGACCGCCAGGCCAAGCAGGCCCAGGCGACGGCCCGGGAGGCCGGCATGGGGATCGGTGTCATCTCCGACCTGGCGGTGGGCGTCAGTTGCGAGGGCGAGGAGACCTGGGCGGCGCCGGACCGGTTCGCCGCCGGGGTGACGGTCGGCGCCCCGCCGGACGCCTACAACCAGTCCGGCCAGGACTGGCGCCAGCCCCCCTGGCGGCCGGACCGTCTGGAAGAGGCGGCCTACGCCCCCTTCCGGGAGATGGTCGCCGCCATCCTGAGTTACGCGGGCGGCCTGAGGGTCGACCACATCATCGGCCTCTTCCGTCTCTGGTGGATCCCGGAGGGGATGGATCCGACCCAGGGCGCCTATGTCCGTTACAATCATGAGGCGATGGTGGGCATCCTGGCCCTGGAGGCCTACCGGGCCCAGGCGACGGTCATCGGGGAGGACCTGGGCACGGTCGAGCCCTGGGTGAGGGACTACCTGGCCGGGCGCGGGATCCTGGGGACCTCCATCCTCTGGTTCGAGAACGGGGACGACGGCTCCCCGCTCAACCCGGAGCAGTGGCGTCCGCTCTGTCTCGGCTCGGTCACGACCCACGACCTGCCGCCGACGCTGGGCTACCTGGCCCACGACCATGTCGCCCTGCGCTACCGGCTCGGACTCTTGACCGAGTCGCTGGATGACGAGATCGCCCGCGACGCCGCCGAACAGGGGGCGATCCTTCGCCGGTTGGCGGAGCGGGGCCTGATCAAGGCCGGTGAGACCGATCCCCACGAGATCATGCTGGGGCTCTACCGTTTCCTCAACCAGACCCCCTCCAAGCTGAAGTGCGCCGCCCTGACCGATCTGACCGGGGAGCGGCGCACCCAGAACCAGCCCGGCACCATCGACGAGTACCCCAACTGGCGGGTCCCTCTGGGCGATGAGTCCGGCCACCGGCTGACTCTGGAGGAGATTTACGGCCTGACCAGCGTCGATGTCATCGCCAACCTGCTGTCTGGCGCTGAATGGTAAAGTTTTGCGCGACAATTGCACCTTTTGTCGCCTGAGGAGCCGCCGCACCTCTCGACAGGACATCCGCCCGGCGCGGCTGGCCCCCTGTCACTGGTCCGGCCTCGTCTCAGGCGTGGCCCGCGACAGACGACGGGCCTGAGAGCAGAGGAGGAGGGGCCATGTCAGAAGGCGGATGGTACGAGGAGGGCGGCGCCCAGCCGTCGGGCGACGGATCGGCGGCTCAGTCCTTGCAGCCGGTCAAGCCGCGCAAGAGACTGTCGGTCGCCTCGGTCATCCTGGCGATCCTGCTGATCCTGGCCACCGCCGCCGGCGTGACCGTGCTGGTCCGGGTGGGCGTCCTGCCGACCTGGGCCCTGGTCTTGGCGGTGGCGGTCGACATCATCGTCGCCCTGGGGTTGGGGGCCATGCTGCTCCTGTCGGGGCCGCGCTCCCACCGGGGCCGGTTCTGGGTGGCGGCCGTCCTCTCGGTCCTCCTCATGGTCGGCAACCTCGGCGTCGTCAAGGTCGGCACGGACTTCCTCCGTTTCGGCCAGGACATCCAGCCCCCCGCGACCGACACCATCCTCTACGACGTCGTGGTCCAGGACCGGGGCCCGACCGAGATCCAGCAGTTGGCGGGCAGCGCCATGGGGGAGGTCCAGGACGACCCTCTGTCCCAGGCGGTCCATGAGAAGGTGGCCGAGCTGGTCCAGGTCGACTTCGTCGCCTCCACGCCTTGGACTTCCACCGTGGCGGCCCTGACCGGGGGAGAGGTCACCTCCATGGTGATCGAGGACGGCTACATGCAGGTCCTGGCCGACGCCAACCCGGACGCCTACAAGGGCCTGCGGATCCTGACCAGCTTCGGGGTCGACGCCTCCCGCTCGGCCACCCCGCCGCCCTCGCCTGCGCCGAGCGCCACACCGAAGCCCTTGGGCGAATCCTTCATCGTCTACATCAGCGGCAACGACTCGGACAAGGTCTCCCCCCGGGGCCGCAGCGACGTCAACATCCTGATGGTGGTCAACCCGGACACCGGCAAGGTCCTGCTGGTCAACACCCCGCGGGACTACTACGTCCAGTTGCATGGGACGACCGGTCTGAAGGACAAGCTGACCCACGCCAGCACCTATGGCATCGACACCTCGGTGGCGACCCTGGAGGATCTCTACGGCATCTCGATCGACTACTACATCCGGATCAACTTCACCTCCCTGGTCACGGTGGTGGACGCCATCGGCGGGGTGGACGTGGACTCGGCCTACACCTTCTCCGCCCAAGGCTTCGACTTCGTCAAGGGCATGAACCACCTGAACGGGGCCCAGGCCCTGGCCTTCTCACGGGACCGCCATGATTTCGCCGCCGGCGACCGGGTGAGGGGCGAGAACCAGGAGAGGGTGATCGAGGCGATCATCAAGAAGATGTCCGACCCGATGGTCCTGGTCAACTACCCCAGCTACCTGGGCACCATCGAACAGGCCGTTCAGACCTCGATCCCCCAGGAGGAGATCTCCTCCCTGATCAAGTACCAGCTGTCGACCAGCCGCGACTGGGACGTGAGTTCCTCCAACGTGACCGGCGGCGACGCCTCCGAGTACACCTACACCTATCCCGGCCAGAAGCTCTACGTCATGACCCCGGACCAGGCCAGCGTGGACGCGGCCAAGGCCAAGATCCAGGAGACCTTGACCGGGCAGTGAGGGGCCGGAGCCCCACCACCGGGCGGAATGATACGATGAATCCGCGCCAGGAGGGACACAGTCTTCCTCCGGCGCGATCGCTGTGTGGGGAAGAAAGTGACGGCGGCAGTGACAGTTCGATCGGGGGCCCGCTCGGCCGGGTTTGACAGTGGCCGGAGAAGGAGGGGTGTGACCGCCTCGGGCTGGCGCCAATGGTTTTTGGACGCTTGCGCCTGGGCGATCGCCCTGGTGTTCGCGGCGGTCCTGCGCTACGACTTCCACATCGACCGGATCGACGTCTCCACCGGGGTGGTCGCCATCGTGATCGTGATGGTGGTCCACCTGGGCGCTGGCCTGCTCGGGTCCCTCTACCAGGGACGCTACGCCGCCGGCAGCCTGGAGGAGATCCGGGCCCTGGCCTGGGTGATGGCCATCGAGTTCGTCGTCCTGGGTCTGGCCTGCGTCTTCGTCGCCCGCTCCTTCGGCCTGCCCCGCAGCCTGGTCTTCCTGGCGGCGCCGGTGGCCGGCTGCCTCATGCTGGGGGTCAGGTACCTCCACCGCCTCCTGTCCGACCGTCAGATCCCCTCCAACACCAGCGGCCGGCGCACCCTGGTCTATGGCGCCGGCAGTCTGGGCGGCATCATCATCCAGCGGATGCTGGTGGACGCCCGCTCGCCCTACCTGCCGATCGGCTTCCTTGATGACGACCCGGCCAAGGACAACTTCTCCATCCGGGATCTGAGGGTTCTGGGCGGGCTGGAGGACCTGCCCCAGGTGGCCCAGGAGACCCGCGCCGCCGTCCTGGTGGTGGCCATCGCCAACAGTGGCCCCGAGCTCCTCTCCCGGGCGATGGCGCTGACCACCGAACTGTCGATGGACCTCAAGATCGTGCCCACCCTGGAGAAGAGCCTGACCGGGCGGATCGGCATCGGACCGGTCAGGGACCTGGCGGTCGAGGATCTGCTCGAGCGCCCCCCGGTCGATCTGGACATCGCCTCGATCGCCAAGTACCTGGCTGGGCGCCGGGTCCTGGTGACCGGCGCCGGCGGCTCGATCGGCCAGGAGCTCTGCGTCCAGATCAAGAAGTACGCCCCCAGCTCCCTGGTCCTGCTCGACCACGACGAGACCCACCTCCAGGACACCGAGTTCGCCCTGTGGGGGACGGGTCTGCTGGTGCGCGACGAGATCGTCCTGGCCGACATCCGCGACCGGGCCAAGCTCCAGGAGGTCTTCGAGCACTGGAAGCCGGAGGTGGTCTTCCACGCCGCCGCCCTCAAGCATGTGCCCATGCTGCAGCGCTACCCCAGGGAGGCTTGGGAGACCAACGTCATGGGCACCCTCAACGTCTTGGAGTGCGCCCGGGCGGTCGGCGCCGGCGTCTTCGTCAATGTTTCGACTGACAAGGCGGCCGACCCGACGACCATCCTGGGCTACTCCAAGCGTCTGGCCGAGTGCCTGACCTCCTGGATGGGGGAGCAAACCGGCAACCGCTACTGCTCGGTCCGGTTCGGCAACGTCATCGGCTCCCGGGGGTCGGTGGTGCCCCTCTTCAAGAAGATGATCGAACGGGACCTGACGATCACGGTCACCCATGAGTCGGCCACCCGCTATTTCATGACCATCCCCGAGGCCTGCCAGCTGGTCGTCCAGGCCGGGGCGATCGGGTCGGGCGGCGACGTCATGATC
>QMCE01002171.1_pt1 | contig 10861 bp, 10 predicted proteins | sample 1821851 | NCBI WGS metagenome assembly QMCE01 (sample SAMN09453174, study PRJNA476694) | Termite gut metagenome, whole genome shotgun sequencing project. | isolation source: worker | host: Odontotermes sp. | place: South Africa:Pretoria | collected 2016-01-28
AAGGCCGCCAAAAGAAGTTTCTTCATCGTATAGTCAGGTTTATTATTTTATGCTCTCAAGGATCATCACCTCTTCGGCCTTATTGCCGCGGAAGTTGAGTTTCTCGCGTTTCACCAAACCAACCTCGGGCGAGATATAGTCGGCATACTTGGCGATCACAGGTGGGTCGTCGTCCTCGTAACTCACGCTCGGCGGCGAGTTACGCCATCCCCAACTGATCCGCGTCGGATGGCCGATGGTACGGTCGGTAGGGCCTACCAAATCGTAGGTTATACGGTAGCACTCGAATTCGCCAGCCGGGGTTTCGACCTTTGTCATGCCATCCACACGGCGCTTAGTGATCATGGCGCTTTGCTCATAATCGTAGGTCAGAGGCCTCTTGGGAGGCTGCATGCCGTGCTGTATAAACTGAGATTCGAGGCTATGCTCCCCTTCGCGGGAGCGTTGGCGTTCGAGCTTTACCGAGTCCGTCAACTGCTCATAGAAGATGCCTTTGTAGCTTACGTCGGGAAGAGCATCGCCCACGTTCATAACTTTTGGATAAGTTGCTGCGCCCGAGAGCTCCACTATATAATTCTCGTTGCCGCCCCAATTGGCGAGAGTCTCGGGAATAAAAGCCCACATGATATTATCGAAAACGACCTCGTCCTTATTTACTACGACATCGCCATAGGACAACCCCTCTACGACACCGATGATGGTGGTGTCCTTGGCAAGGCGGTCGAGCGTCTCGTTCATCACCGTAACGTTCGCCACCGAGTCGCCCCACAGTTCATCCACGGTAAGACGCGTCCAACGCTTGTTATTCCACACGTCGCGCAACTCCTTCTTACCGTTGCCCTTGTAGTGTTTGTACTCCAGAACAGTCCCCTTTTTCATCGGGAAAAACGTCTGGTGAGTGCCCGCACCGGGCGTTTTTGTAACGTCGACAACCTGATCGGAGGCGAAACACACCCAACCCGCCCGTGCTCCGGCAAGCATAAAAACCGCACCTAAGGCAGCTGTCAAAATAAACTTTTTCATCATTTCACACTCACTAATAACATGGTTTCTTCGGCTTTATTGCCACGGTAGTTCATCTTCTCGCGTTTCACCAAACCCACCTCGGGCGAGATGTAATCGACATACTTGAATATGGTCGGGGTGTTCTGTATATTGAACTGCTCCGGAATACCGACCACACTCTCGGTCGGGCCGACGACCTCATAGCTTATCTTCCAGCAATCGAACGTCCCCGCAGGAGTAGTGGCCTTTTCGAAAGCCTCAACCTTACGATTACTAATAACGGCCTTGGACGAGAAATTAATCTGGCGCGGCAAAGAGGCCGTCTCACCATGCATCATCATCTCGCTCTCGGCCTCGGAAAACTGCTCCTCGCGCTTTTCCTTAAGCTCTTCGGTCACCTGTTCTATGAACAGCAACTCGTAACGCTCATCGGGCAGCAAATCACCCACTGCCATATTCGCGGGCAGGAAATGGGCCGCAGTCAACTCCGCACGGTAGGGCGTAATGTTCTCAAGGGCCTCCTCGGGCATTTCGCCGGGCATGGATGTGAACATAGCGGGAATACCTGTGAAGAGCCACTGCATATTGTCGAACTCAACACCCCTGTCCGTAACGCGCACATCGCCGTAAGAAATATCGGCGATAGCTTGTTGCACCAATACATTCTTCGCCAACCGCGCCATAGCCTCGTTCTCGACGGTCACATTCGCCACCGAGTCCCCCCACACTTCGTCGACCGTGAACCGTATCCATCGCTCGTTCCTCCACTGGTCGCGCAGGGGTTTTTCCTTGTCATCATAATATTTATACTCCAAAACCGCCCCCTTTTTCATCGGGAAGAAAGATTGTGCACTCGCCGGCACCGCCACAAGTAACAGAAGATATAAAATTCTTTTCATACCTATAAGACGAACAATTCGCCGAAATGTAACATCTATAAAAAACTTTTTTTACTCCACGTACCAACCGGCGTACATCCGGTAGTCGCGGGCCGTGCGTTCGATGATGTCGCGCTGCTGCTCGGGCGTAACATCGCGCAATCTTTTCGCAGGTACGCCCGCGTACAATCCACCCGGCTCCAGAACAGCCCCCGACAGCACCAATGCCCCCGCAGCGACGATACACCCTTCGCCCACGACCGCGTTATCCAACACCGTGGCACCCATGCCGATCAGGCACCGGTTGCCGATACGCGCACCGTGTATAATAGCGTTATGGCCGATCGACACATCGTCGCCGATGACCGTCTGAGACGGATGAGGAGACCCCTCGTAAAGCGTGTGGATAACCACACCGTCCTGGATATTGGTGCGATTGCCGATAGTGATCTTATTCACATCGCCGCGCAACACCGCGTTATACCACACCGAACAATCGTCGCCAATAGTCACATCGCCGACCAAAACAGCCGTCTCAGCCAGAAAAGTACCCTCGCCGACCTGAGGGGAAATACCACGTAATTCTCTTAATAATGCCATCGTATATAATGGTTAGTGGTTAGTGGTGCGTGCTCGCACGCACTTTGCCTCCTGCCACCACTGTTCGAGCTGTTCGGGGGTGAAGTCGCGCAGCGGACGGCCGGCGGCGCGGCCCTCGATATGTTCGAAGCGCGAGATAAACTTGCGGTTGGTGCGCTCAAGCGCCATCTCGGGATCGACGCCATAGAGCCGCGCCGCATTGACCAACGCGAAAAACAGGTCGCCGAACTCATCCTCAAGCCTGTCGTGCCCGCTCTCGGCACGCACCTCCGCGACCTCCTCGTGAACCTTATCCCACACATCCTCGCGTCGCTGCCAATCGAAACCCGCGGCCGCCGCCTTCTGGCTAACCCTGAAAGCCTTAACCATAGAGGGCAACCCCTTCGGAACACCGCTCAGCACACCCCCGCGGCGGCTCTTCTCCTTGAGTTTCAGCGCCTCCCAATTTTCGCTAACCTGTTTAGGATTTACGGGAAAATCAAAATCGGACGCGTCCGCAAATACGTGTGGATGGCGATATACAAGCTTATCTACAAGGCCTTCGATAACGTCGCCGATATCGAAACGCCCCTGTTCCTGAGCGATGCACGCATAGAAAACCACGTGCAGCAGCAAGTCACCCAGCTCCTGGCGGATGGCGTCCCAATCCTCGGCCGCAATAGCGTCGGCAAGTTCGTAAGTCTCTTCGATAGTATTATTGCGCAAACTTTGGATCGTCTGCTCGCGATCCCACGGGCACTCTGTGCGTAGCCGCTGCATCACCTCTATAAGGCGGTCGAATTTTTCCATATTGTCGACAAAGTTAATATCTTTGCGGACAATATGGAGTTTTTCATACACGAATTATCGAACGGAATACGCTGTGTGCTGCATCGCGCAAAGACCCCCGTGGTGTGGTGCGCGCTCACGACAGACACCGGAAGCCGCGACGAAAGCCACGCAGAGTACGGTATGGCGCACTTCACGGAGCATATGTTATTTAAAGGTACCACTCGGCGGCGTGCGCACCACATCAACAGCAGGCTCGAAAAGCTGGGCGGCGAGCTGAACGCGTACACAACCAAAGAAGAGACCGCCGTGCACGCAACAGTGCTACGAGGCGACTTCGCGGCAGCCGTAGACCTGATAGCCGACGTGGTCTTCAACTCGATATTCCCGGAAGGCGAGATCGAAAAAGAACGCGAGGTGGTGGCAGACGAGATAGACTCGTACCAAGACTCGCCCGCCGATTCGATATACGACGATTTCGAAGACCTGCTATTCGCCGGATCGTCGCTCGGGCACAACATATTAGGCGCCCGCAAAGGAATCGCGAAAATGGACGGACAGGCAATCCGTAACTTCGTGGGGCGCACGTACAACACCGACAAGATGGTATTCTCGGCCGTGGGGAATATAACCGAACGCGCTTTCGTGGCCGCAATGGAGCGGTTCTTAGGCGGGGCGGCGTCCAATACGCGGGTATTCGAACGCACCATACCCGTGCAAGCAGCTCACTTCGACGTCACATCGTCGCGCCGTACACACCAATCGCACTGCGTAATCGGAGCACGTGCATACGGGGCAGCCGACCCGCGGCGCACAGCACTCGCCCTACTCACAAACATAATCGGAGGGCCCGCGGCAAACTCACGCCTGAACGAAATACTGCGCGAAAAAAACGGCCTCACATACACCGCCGAAGCAGCATACACCCCGTTCAGCGATGTGGGAATGGCGACCATATACTTTGGGACCGAGCGCGAAAAAGTGGCGCGGTGCCGCGAATTGATAGACGCTATGTTGCGTGGCTTACGCACCGACCCCCTCACCACACGCGAACTCGCAGCGGCGAAAAAACAGTTCACCGGCCAATTCACCATCGCACAGCAAAGCTACGAAAGCATAATGCTCGCGGCAGGGAAAAGTATGATCCTCTACGGCGAGGTAGACCCGCCATCCGAAATATACAAAAAAATCGCCGCCGTGACCGCGTCCGATATACTCGAAGCCGCGAACGAAACCTTCGGAAATGTATCGGCGTTGACGTTTAATTGATGCGTGATGGGTAATTGTAGGCCGCGAAGCGGCCGTATCGACCGAGCGTGAAGCGAGGTCGGTCGCACGCCGCCGCCCCATGCGGCGGGCGACTGCTTGTCGCCCTTGCCCGGCAGCGCGCCCATACTGTACCGATTAATGAGATACATATTAGGTTCGTGTTCTATTATTAACCATTATTAAATGGATTATATAACGCAATTTTCGACACCCGAGGAGCCGCTGTTGGCCGAACTCGAACGAGCTACATACCTGCGTGTGGTGAACCCGCGGATGATCTCCGGGCACGTACAAGGCCGGTTGCTGGAGATGATGGTGCGTATGGTGCGCCCGAAGAACGTGCTGGAGATCGGAACGTTTACCGGTTACTCCACGCTATGCATCGCCGCGGGGTTGGACGACGGCGCCGAGGTGGATACCATCGAAGTGGATGACGAATTAGAGGAGATAGCAGCATCGTTCTTCGCGCGTTCGGTACACGGCCGCAAAATACGCCAACACATCGGCGACGCGCTCGAAGTGGCCCCGAGGCTCGGGAAAACATACGACCTCATATTCATAGACGGTGATAAGCGTCAATACCCCGAATACCTCGAAATGGCGGTGGAGCTGACCCGCACAGGAGGTTTTATCCTCGCCGACAACGTTCTGTGGTACGGGAAAGTCACAGAACAGGCCGCACCGAACGACCTACACACCCAACGCCTTCAGCAATTCAACGCTATGGTGGCCGACGACCCGAGGCTCGAAAACATAATCATCCCGCTGCGCGACGGGATAAACATTATAAGAAAACTATGACCGGAACCATTGCAAACGCCGCTGCCGTTTTGGTAGCCGGTGCCGCGGGGCTGGCCGTGCGTAAGCATATTCCCGCCAAAATGACCGATACCGTATTCCAGGCGTTGGGCTTGTTCACGCTCGTGATAGGTGTGAAAATGGCCTTGGAGACGGACGATATGTTGCTGGCCGTGGTGAGCCTCGTGCTCGGTGCGCTGGTGGGACAATGGCTCGATATAGACGGCGCGCTGAAACGCTTATCACGGTGGCTGGAACAACGAGTGGGCGGATCGCAGGATACTTTCACATCGGGGCTCGTGACGGCAACGCTACTGTTCTGCGTGGGGTCGATGTCGATACTCGGCGCCATAGAAGACGGGATGGGCAATACGCCGACACTCCTCTACACAAAGTCGATAATGGATGCCGCAAGTGCACTCATACTCGCCGCTGCATTAGGCGCGGGAGTCCTCTTTTCAGTAGTGCCGATGCTCATATATCAGGGCGGGCTGACACTGCTGGCGGGGTTCATGATGGAATTCATGAGCGACAGCATGATGGCCGACCTCACCGGGGTAGGGGGGATACTGATAGTAGGGCTCGGGATAAACCTGCTGAAAATCAGAGAAATAAGCGTCGCGAACCTATTGCCCGCATTAATATTTATCGTCGCGTTATCTTACCTTTTCTGAGCAGCGCGGCCGTGAGGTAGGCGATCAACGGATAGGTGGGCAACAGGTATAACTCCGACTTCGGGCCGATGAGCGACATGACCACGAAATTAGACCAAACTGCTATAAAAAGGAACTGCGCCATGTCGCTGCGCAGCTTCTTGCGCCACACGCCTAAAACGATGAATATCAAATAAACAGGTGTCCACGGCAGAAGTCCGAGAAACAGTCGCGGTACGTACCAGAACAGATGCTCGCGCGGCGCAAATGTGAAGATCGTGCCACCATCCCACCGGAATCCCAACCATAAAGAACACAACACACAGAATATCAACACTTCGCGCAGGCCGAACCAACTCCACGCCCGGCGCCAAGCCCGTTTAGCCGTGACGAACGCCGCGATGCCCGTAAGCGGTGCGATCAACCCGACAAGCCCGCCGCACAGCATAGAGACGAACAACCAAAGGGGGAGGGTGGCGCGTGGGACTTGTGGTTGGACGGGCGAACGAAGTGAACTCAAGCGGTGACCCGCCGCCGACGGCAGGCCGGGATCAGGAGCTACGCCGGATTCGGGGCGTTCGATCCCGATTGCCTTATAAACAAAGAAAAAGTTGGATAGCGAAAGTGTGGAGAAAAGGGTGATGAGCATGGCCGCCGGATCGGTGATCGCCGTGTGCGCAAAAAGCCATGTAGTACATAATAGAACCGCCGCCAGAACCGCGCTATGGCGCATCCCCTCTGCACGCAGCCATCGTTCCATAACCACCACGACACCCGCCGCAGCCGCCAAAGAAACAACCACGGCCATCACGCAAGACCCAATTCGCGGCGAACGTAGCCGATATCGATACCCAGAATGGTCTCTACGATATTCGGGAAACTCTTGCCGTGGAAACCGAAACCACCACGAGTCATCTCCTCGATAGCCTCCTCCTTACTGACCCCCTGGAATATGATGCGGTACATAGCAATAACGGCACCCGTGCGGTCGCTCCCATGCCAGCAATGAACCAGGATAGGGCCTTTCGCATCGCGGATAACACGCAACGCCTCGATCAACTGATGAACACTGATCTTGCTCGCCTTGCTCGCTATACGATGGAACTTCAGCCCCGCAGCAAGCGCGTGACGGCGATGGTTATGGTACCAACGCAAGTTCAAAACCTCGCTGATCCCATGCTCCACCAACAGACGTAGATCGCCCTTCTTGGGGCGTGCCGAACGGTAAAGCTTATGGTCTACTTTGAAAAAGTTTTTCATAACCGTGTGCAAAGATAGTGAAAGCCGAGGGATAAAAATCAAGCTTGCTTGAAAATTTTTGTCCGATGCGCATCCTATCTTATGTAAAGATAACGAAAAAAATCCGACCTTTGTTATGATATGAGTTATATAATAGGGATATGTTTTGCGGCGTGCCCGTTCTTGTGTGTGGCCGATGAGAGGTTGGCGGTGTTATGCCTGGTTTGTGCAGGGGCGATATGCGCGGCAGCTTGTCTGTGGAATAAAAATTACCGGGTCACGGTGGTGGATATATTGGCAACGGCGGTTGCGGCGGGCTATTTCGCGATGGCCGGCGGTAGGGTTAGCCCCGATAAACTCTACGCATTCGCGGCGTTGTGCACTGTTTGGTTTGTGGTGAGAAATGCGAAGAACCCGAAACGAATAGTACAGCTCATACTGATAGGAGCGTTGTTGCAGGTGGCCTTATGCGCGGCGCAGGTGGCGGGGATTACGATGTCCCACCACTCGTTGTTCCCCTTTACGGGCAGCTTCATAAATCCAGGGCCGTTGGCGGGGTTTCTCGCTGTGACGCTGTTCGCGTACCCGTACCTGTGGGGGCGAAAAAATAGAATATGGCTCTGGATCGGATTGTTGGCGACGCTGGCGATTATAGTTTGGTCGGGGGCGCGGGCGGCGTGGCTGGCGGGGTGCGTAGGTGCGGCGGTGTGTTTCCTGCCGCGCATAGGGAAGCGAGGGGCGGCTATGTTGGGTGTTGCCGCACTCGTTCTGTGCGCCGGATTATACTTTCTGCGGCCCGCGTCGGCCGACGGGAGGGTGTTGATATGGAAAGCGTCGGCGTCGATGTTCGCCGAATCGCCGGTGTTCGGGAACGGCGCGGAGGCGTTTCGGCACGGATATATGTACCATCAGGGCGACTATCTCGAAGACAAATTACTCTCGGAAGAGGCAGGGTTGGCCGATAACGTGGCTTACGCTTTCAGCGAGCCGGTAAGGGTGTTGTGCGAGTACGGAATCGCGGGATTGCTGCTATTGGGGACGTTCGTAGTGTGCCTGATCGTGGGCTCGAAGAACCGTTTCGTTGCGGCGGGGTTGGTGGCGTGGCTGGTGTTCGGGCTGTTCAGCTACCCCGCGAACGTCTACCCGTTGAGGCTGCTGTTCGTAATCCTGGCGGCGCTGTCGGCGAAAGGTGGCAGAGCGGTGTGGACTATCGAAAATAAGAAGTTTGTTCGGGTAGTGGCGACGTTAGGGTTGGTGTTATTGGCGGCGGGCGCGACGGTGAATTACCTCCGGCCGCAAAGGGATAAAGACCCCGACTACCTCTATGCCCGAGGCGCGCAGTTGTACTCCGAAAAGAAATACGCCGAGGCGATACCCGTCTACGAGCAAGCCATGCGCTTGGCGCCGTCATCGCTGTTGGCTGTCGATATGGGGGTGAGCCTCTATGCCGTCGGGCAGGTCGACGAGGCCGAGAAGTGGCTGAAAACCGCCGTCAATATGACACCCGCCTACGCCACTCCCGCATACGAACTTTTCGACCTCTATCGCCGCGAAGACCGCACCGCCGAAGCCCGCCGATGGGCCGAATACATCATCGCGCGCAAGCCCAAAGTGACCAACTCCGTGACCCTCTTCGCCCGCAAACAAGCCCGCGAATACCTCGCTACCACCAAACCTGACGGCCGTCCTCGTAAGTGAAAATGCGTTCCTCGCGGCCGCGCGTCTTGTTATCCAAAAGCAGTAGCGCGTTTTTCGGCACGCCGTTGAAGACGAGATGTTTCTCCGTGGCAGTCTGTTCGCCCAACGAAGCCCAACCGTCGATGCAATCGCAAGAGGCCGACGGCCCGGCCCAATACTTCAACTCGTAGACATCGCCGGGACGGACACCGTTATCGTCGCTGCGCGGAACGACCCTCGCACTACCGATCATAACAGGTGCTCCCATGTCGAGCCCGACCCAGCCGTGGATATTGGGAGAGGTATAGCTGGTCAGCCAATCGCCGTCGAAAACCTTTTCAAGGGCAGGCAATCCCTGTTCCAACTCTTTCTCCGAGCCGATGACCGTGCCCGAAGCAGGTTGGCCTCCATGATCGTGATAGAATTGCAACTCGGCAAGGGCGCAGAATTGTGCCGACGAACCCTGATGAAAACGCCAATACCTGTACTGCTCCGACGTGTCGAGCGGTACGAGGTCGGGGTATTCGGGGCCGGTGATCGTATACAAAACCACGGCATCGCCGAAATCGGGATCGTTAGACGCCTGTATCTGCCCGCCAACGAGGTGGCTCTCCCACAGCGCCGCATTAGCGTTTTTCGGATATTTCCTGATCAACTTCACGGAATCGAGCCTGTCATCTCCCACGGTGCAGTACCTCACTTCGCCCGAGGCCTCGACGACGAACGGATCGGAAACAGGGGTTAATTTCTTGCCGTCATAACCCATTACGATATAGGCGATCCCCTGGCCGACCTTAGTGAAATGTGCCTTGCCCCTTTTCAAAACCCCCACGTCGACAGGTTCCCAATCGGTATTGTCGAATACCGCAAGGTAGGCGTATTTCTCCTTGATACCCTTCCTGTTTACCGGGATCGAGAGGTTGCTCGTTCTGATATAGAGGTCGGTAACGTCTTTATGGAACCGGTGGAACAAAGGTAGTTTCAACAACGATCTATTTTCATACTCTTCATAAAAAGGGTTGATCGCATAGGTATACCTGAAAATTTTCGGCATCTTCTTCTCCGGAAAGAACACGTCGCCCGGGAACGACTCCTGATGCCACGGCGAGGGCAGGTACACGCCATTGCTGTTCAGGATGCTGTACCACGCATGGCCCGAGCCGCCAAAAGCCCACTTCGGGACCTGCTCGACACATGCCGGAATACCCTTACTCCTCATAATGGCAACAGTCGCAATGGCATAATCCTCGCACCGCCCGAAGCGTAGGTTCGCGAGAGTGTTCATATTGTAAAGTACATCGCCACCGTAGTCGGGTATCTGGTTCGAGCGGTTCAACATCCTAAGCCATTTGGTGAGGTACTGCGCCACATACTGCGGGTTCGGCGAAGTAATGTCGTCGGGGATGAGCGTATTGCCCCAATTATAATATTTATCCAACCTCTCGCGCCACCCGTCGATCTCCTGCGTCTCGGCGACCTTGTAAGGTAATATCAGCTCGCAAAATTCGTCGAAGTTCAGATGTCGGCAGTGAGGCGCGTTGTGCCACGAATCGAACGAGCGGTCGATATTGTCGATCAGATAATTGGCGTTCATAAGTTTTAAGTCCTCCTCGATGTTGGCCTCCAGATTATACCGCGACGACAAGGCCAACAGATCCTCCTTCTTACGCTCCAAAGGGATACGGATGTCGAGAAAAATCCTCTCATACTCCTCGCGGAAGTCGATAATCTCTTCCGACACATAAGAGCAATGCCCGGGCATATTTCCGATCAGGAATTCTGCCGCCCGCAATTTCAACGGATCGTCGGCGTAATGGTCCAGCACCTTTTGTAACTCGGGCCTGTTGTCTCCCGACAGCCTCAGCGCCTCTTCCAGACGATCGTTACTACGGACGCATGACAACGCGAACAGGGCCGATACCAAGACAAAAAACTTTTGCATAATAGAAATATTTAATGCTATGTGTTGAATTT
>QMCE01002172.1_pt1 | contig 10855 bp, 5 predicted proteins | sample 1821851 | NCBI WGS metagenome assembly QMCE01 (sample SAMN09453174, study PRJNA476694) | Termite gut metagenome, whole genome shotgun sequencing project. | isolation source: worker | host: Odontotermes sp. | place: South Africa:Pretoria | collected 2016-01-28
GAGGTGCTGAAACGCTACGCACTGCAGGCCGCTTTCTCCGGTCTCGGCATGCTGCCCGGCGGCGTTTTTCCCGGCGGCAGCGGCCTGAGCGGTCGTATCGATCTGAGCGAGAAGGGGGGCGACCTGATGCTCGACAGCGAGCGCTCGACCCTGTCGCTGCCGACGGTATTTCCCGAACCGGACATCGCGCTCGATACCTTGCGCGCCAATGCGCGCTGGATCGTTGATGGCGGCAACATCGACGTCCGTCTGTCGCGATTCGATTTCGCCGGTTCCGACGCCGCTGGCGAGGCGCGCGGCAATTACCGCTTCAGTGGCGACGGACCGGGTGTCATCGATATGCAGGCCACGCTGGCGCGCGCCGACGGGCGCGCCGTCTGGCGCTACCTGCCGCATGCCGTCGGCGCCGACGCCCGCGCCTGGGTGCGCCGCGGCATCACCGGCGGCCGCGCCTCCGACGCCAAGCTGATCCTCAAGGGCAATCTGGCCGATTTTCCTTTTCGCGATGGCCGGAGCGGCCAGTTCCGCATCACCGCCAAGGTCGCCGGCGCCAGTGTCGACTATGCCGACGGCTGGCCGTTGATCGACGGTATCGATGCCGACATGGAATTCGGCGTCGGCATGCGGGTCACCGCCCGCAGTGGCCGTATTCTCGGCGCCAGGTTGTCCGATGTGGCCGTCGTTATTCCCGATTTCGAATCCGCCGAGGAAATGCTGCTGGTGCGCGGCGTCGCCGCCGGACCGACCGGCGCATTCCTGGATTTCATCGAGCGCAGCCCGGTGGCTGGCGACATCGATCATTTCACCGAAGGCATGCGGGCCAAGGGCGATGGCCGTCTCGATCTGGAGCTCGATTTGCCGCTGCAGCACATCGACGAAAGCCGCGTGCGCGGCCGTTATCGTTTTCAGAACAACGAGCTGGAACTACTTGACGGCTTGCCGCCGTTGACCCAGGTCAACGGCCTGCTCAATTTCACGGAAGCGACGATCACTGCCCAGGAAATTGCCGGCCGGGTGTTCGGCGGGCCATTCAAGGTCCAGATTCGCAACGCTGGCGACAAGGTCGATGTCAAGGCCAGCGGCACCGCCGCCATCGCCGAGGTGAGCAGGCATTTCGCCTGGCAGCTGGTCGATAGATTGAGCGGCAGTACCGTCTGGCGGGCCGATATCGGCATCCGCAAGCGCGAGGCCGAGCTGGTGATCCAGTCCGATCTGGTCGGTATCGTTTCGCCGCTGCCGGAGCCGCTAGGCAAGGCGGCGAGCGCATCGCTGCCGCTGCGCGTCGAACGCAGCGCGCTCGATGGCGGCCGCGAGCAGTACCGCGTCAGTCTTGGTACGCTCGGCCGCGCTACTGTGGTTCGCCGCGACGGCATCCTGGAGCATGGCGCGGTGGTGGTGGGCGAGGCCGAGGAAGCCAAGTTGCCGGATAGGGGGCTGGCAGTCCACATCGCCGTGCCGCGCCTGGACGCTGATGCCTGGCGCGACCTCCTGCCGCAAGGTGGTGGCGGTGCCGGCGGCAGCGCCATCGACGGCGGCCTGGAGCTTGCCCAGGTTGTTGTGACGACGCCGCTGTTGCGTCTGATGGGCAGCGACTATCACCGGGTCAACCTCAATCTGCGTCCGTCCGATGGCGGTTGGCGGGCCGGCATCGATGCCGACGAGGCGAGCGGCGATCTGCTCTGGCGCAGCGGCGAAGGCTGGCCGGGGGGCTGGGTGGAAGGCCGTTTGCGCCGCCTGCTCATTCATCAGGCCGCCACGGAAAGCGCGCCGGCCGGCGACAGCCCGATCAACAGTCTCCCCAGCATGAATCTGGTGGTGGATGATTTACACATCGGCGACATGGCGCTCGGCCGCCTCGAGTTGAAGGCCAGCAATGATCCCGGCGCTTGGCGCATGGAGCAGGTGAGTTTGCAGAATCCGGACGGCACACTGAACGGCAAGGGCGTCTGGGCCAACACCGGCGGTCGCCATCAGACGCAGTTGGAGTTTGACCTCAATGCCCGCGATGTCGGCAAGTTACTCAACCGCTTCGGTCACTTTGATGCGGTTCGCCGCGGCACCACGACCTTGTCTGGCGAACTGCGATGGAACGGGCCGCCGACCGGCATCCACTACCCGTCGCTGAGCGGGCAGATGCGCGTCAATGCCAGGAGCGGCCAGTTCAACCAGATCGATCCCGGAGTCGGCAAGCTACTGGGATTGATTTCGCTACAGTCGTTGCCGCGCCGGCTGACCCTCGATTTCCGCGACATTTTCAGCGACGGCCTGGCGTTCGACAGCATCGACAGCCGCCTATCCATCGACCAGGGCATCATGCGCACCGTCAGACCGTTGCGCATTAACGGGCCGGCGGCGCAGATCGAGATAGAAGGCGAAGCCGACCTGCGTCAGGAGACTCAGGATCTGCGTGTCGTGGTTCGTCCGGAAGTCGGCAGCCTGGCCGCCGTCGGTACCGCCGCACTGGTCAATCCGGTGGTTGGCGTAGCGGTGCTGGCGGCCAACACGGTACTCAGGCGGCCGCTCAACCGCTTGATTAGCTATCGCTACCACGTTACTGGAGCCTGGAGCGACCCGCAGGTCAACCAAGTGGGTCAGAGTGAAGAACTGCCCGGAACCGACCCGCAGCCGGAGGACCATCCGTGACCCCGCAGAACTGCCGTATCGCCGCCTTGCAAATGGTTTCCGGCCCGCGCGTCGGCGACAACCTGCGGGCCGCCGCCCGACTGGTCGCCGAGGCCGTCGACCAGGGGGCGCAACTGCTCGTGCTGCCCGAGTACTTCCCGATCATCGGCAACGTCGATGCCGACCGCGTTGGCGCCCGTGAGGATTTTGGCCGCGGTCCGGTGCAGGATTGGCTGGCGGAAACATCGGCACGCCACGGCGTGTGGATCGTCGCCGGTTCGCTGCCCTTGACCGCCGCGACGCCGGACAAGATGCGCAACGCGACACTGGTTTACGACTCACTCGGCGCTTGTGCCCAGCGCTACGACAAAGTGCATTTGTTCGGTTTCACCAAAGGCGACGAGCGTTACGACGAGGCGGCGTTCATCGAAGCCGGCGACCGGCCGGTGGCGCTCGCTACGCCGTTCGGCCGCATCGCCCTGTCGATCTGTTACGACCTGCGTTTTCCAGAGTTGTACCGGGCTCTGGCGCCGGTGGACCTGATCCTGGTGCCGGCTGCTTTTACCGATACCACCGGTCGCGCCCATTGGGAAATCCTGCTCCGCGCCCGGGCCATCGAGAATCAGTGTTATGTGCTGGCGGCCGGCCAGGGCGGCCGTCACGAAAGCGGCCGGGTGACGCACGGCAACAGCATGATCGTCGATCCCTGGGGCGAGATTCTCGACCGCAAAATGAAAGGGCCGGGCATTGCCATTGCCGACCTCGACCATGCGCGCATCGCCGAAATTCGCCAGAGCCTGCCGGCGCTGGCACACCGTAAGCTGTAATTGAATTTTCCGGAGTCCCGATGAATTCCAACATCCTGGCGCAAGCCGAATCCCAGTTGCTTGAACCCTTTGCGCTCAGTGAAGCCGATCTATCGCGGACTTTCGGTCAGTTATTGACGCATCTGGTCGTCTACGCCGACCTCTATGCCCAGTGCTCGCGTTCCGAGGCTTGGAGCCTCGACGAAGGCATCGTTAAATCGGGCAGCTTCAACATCGACCAGGGCGTCGGCGTGCGTGCCATTTCCGGTGAAAAGACGGCCTTTGCCTACTCCGACGACATCAGCGCCCAGGCGCTGGGCGATGCCGCCGGCGCCGTCCGCGCCATTGCCGCCGCCGGCCGGGCCGGGCCGGTACCGACCTTGAAGCGCAGCGCCGATAGCCCGCTGCTGTACGTGCCGCACGATCCGATCGCCTCGCTGCCGGCGGCGGCCAAGGTCGCTTTGCTGGAGCGCCTGGAAAGCTTCGCCCGTGCCATCGATCCGCGTGTCGTCCAAGTCATGGCCTCGCTCGCCGGCGAGTACGAAGTGGTGCTGGTGGCCGGCTCCGACGGCCGGCTGGCGGCCGATATCCGGCCGCTGGTGCGTTGCTCGATCTCGGTCATCGTCGAGGAACAGGGCCGGCGCGAGCAGGGGTCGGCCGGCGGCGGCGGCCGCTTCGATTTCGCCTATTTCGATGACGAAATGCTGCGCCGCTATGCCGGCGAGGCGGTGCACCAAGCGCTCACCAATCTCCACGCCGATGCAGCGCCGGCCGGCCAGATGATCGTCGTGCTCGGTTCCGGCTGGCCCGGCATCCTGCTTCACGAGGCGGTTGGCCACGGCCTGGAAGGCGACTTCAACCGCAAGGGTAGTTCGGCCTTCACCGGCCGCGTCGGCCAACGCGTCGCCGCCAAAGGCGTGACCGTCATCGACGACGGTACGATTGCCGATCGCCGCGGCTCCCTGAATATCGACGATGAAGGCAACCCGACCCGGCGCACCGTGCTGATCGAGGACGGTATCCTCAAGGGCTATCTGCAGGACAGCCTCAACGCTCGGCTGATGGGCGTCGCCCCAACCGGCAACGGGCGGCGCGAATCCTTCGCCCACCTGCCGCTGCCGCGCATGACCAACACCATGATGCTGGCCGGCCAACACGATCCGCAGGAAATCATCGCCTCGGTCAAGAAAGGCATCTACGCCGTGAATTTCGGCGGCGGCCAGGTGGATATCACCAGCGGCAAATTCGTGTTCTCGATGAGCGAGGCCTACCTGATCGAGGATGGTAAGGTGACCCGGCCGATCAAGGGGGCGACGCTGATCGGCAACGGCCCCGATGCGATGACCCGCATCTCGATGATCGGCAACGACCTGCGTCTCGACCCGGGGGTCGGCACCTGCGGCAAGGATGGACAAAGCGTGCCGGTCGGCGTCGGCCAACCTACTTTGCGTCTCGATGGACTGACGGTTGGCGGGACGGCATAATAACTAATACTTTTTATAGGGGATTGCGATGCGCTCATTGCTGGTGATGGCAGGCTTATTGTTTTCTGCTTCGGCATTCGCCCAGATGCCGTCGCCGCAGGAGCGTCTGAACGCCATTGCTACAGACCCGGCGGCGCTCCGCGAGGCCATTGATGCCGGCAAGCAGGTTACTTTCTTCTGCGCCAATTGCCACGGCGAAAATGGCGTCAGCAAGATCCCAGAGGTACCCAACTTGGCCGCTCAGAATCCCGCCTATCTGCTTGAACAGATCCGAAAATTCGGCGCCGGCGAGCGCAAGAACCCATTCATGCAAGGACTGATCAAGGTACTCAAGGATGAGGAGCGCCTGCAGGCCGCACACTTCTACGCCAGCATGCCGGTGCCGCCGTCGTCGGCCAATCCCGCCCTGGTGGCGCACGGCAAGATGTTGTTCACCAAGCTGTGCGTACGCTGTCATGGCGAGCAAGCCCGCGGAGGGGAGCTCTATCCGCGCCTGGCCGGGCAGCAGATACCCTACCTGCAGGTCAGCATCCAGCGTTACCGCGACGGTACGGGTATCCGCAACGACAAATTGATGACCATTGCCACGTCGACACTGAAGAACGACGACATTACCGCCATTGCCCACTACCTGACACAATTGCCCTGAGCCGGCATCAACCGTTTTCCGTTGCAGTTGTCGGCGTAGGATACGCTGACAATGAGTTAAGCACGGCCAACGATTGTTGATGCTTATCATGGATTTGGCTTTTCACTGTCGTTACTCTCCGACCCCTACATGAATCTTCTGCGGAGGGGATATGAAAGCCTTATCCAGCATGCTTCTCGCATTATTCCTGGTTGTGGCTGGCGGTGAGGCGTTGGCGCAGATCAGCGACATCAACATGGCGATCAACAAAGCCGGGCGGCAGCGCATGTTGTCCCAGCGCATGGCCAAGGCTTATTTCCAGATCGGCATGCAGGTCGATACCAAGCGTAGCGAGAGCATTCTGGATAGTTCGGTCGCCACCTTCGACCGTCAGTTGGTCGAACTCAAGAATTTCTCGCCGACGCCGGAAATTAAAAATACCTATCTGAAACTCGAAACCGCCTGGCTGGCCTACAAGGATGTACTGCTCGGCAGCGCTCCCTCACAGAAAAACGGGCGCAAGGTGTTGGCCCTTTCCGAGGAGGTGCTGGCCATCGCCCACCAGGGGACCGTGCAACTCGAAAAACTGTCGGGTACGACCGCCGGTCACCTGGTCAACGTTTCCGGCCGCCAGCGCATGCTGTCACAGCGCATGGGCAAGTTCTATCAGGCGATAGCCTGGGGCGTGGCCGACGACCGTAGTACAGCCAATCTGGCTACCGCCCGCAAGGAGTTTATCGAGGGCTTGCAGGAGTTGACCAAGGCGCCGATCAATACGCAGCAGCTCAAGGAAAGCCTGGAACTGGTTGCGCAACAGTGGTTATTTTTCGAGAACGCCCTGAATCAAAAAGGCAGTGGAGACAGCAAACGGCAGTCGCTGGCAGTGGCGACGACCAGTGAGCGCATCCTCGAGGAAATGGAAAACGTGGTCGGGCTCTACGAGAAGTTGCAGAAATAAGGTGGGGTGTTCCGGTTGGTAATGGTATGGTGCCTGCCGCCCGGCCGTAACTACCGTACCGCTACTCGGGGCTAGGAGATTCTGCGTACCCATCCGGTAAAATAAGGCGTTTCGGTATTCCTACAAGGCAGGCCATGATGCCGCAAAGCAAACCAAACACCGACGACGTTCGCATCAAGGAAATCAAGGAACTGGTGCCGCCGGCCCACGTCTTCCGCGAATATCCAGTCTCGAACCGCGCCGCACAAACCACCTACGGTGCTCGCCAGGCCATTCACCGTATTCTGCACGGTGCCGACGATCGCCTGCTGGTAGTGATCGGCCCTTGCTCCATCCATGACTACGACGTGGCCATGGACTACGCCAGGAAGCTGACCAAGGAAGCCGACAAATACAAGGACGATCTGGTCATCCTGATGCGTGTCTATTTCGAAAAGCCGCGTACCACGGTTGGCTGGAAAGGACTGATCAACGATCCGCGCCTCGACAACACCTTCCGCATCAACGAAGGCATCCGCTTGGCGCGCCGCCTGCTGCTCGATATTACCGAGCTCGATCTGCCCTGCGCCACCGAGTTCCTCGATACCATTACGCCGCAATACACCGCCGACCTGATCGCCTGGGGCGCCATCGGCGCCCGTACCACCGAATCGCAGGTACACCGCGAGCTGGCTTCCGGCCTGTCCTGCCCGGTCGGCTTCAAGAACGGTACCGACGGTAACCTGCGCATCGCCGTCGACGCCATCCGCGCCGCCAACTCGCCGCACCATTTCCTGTCGGTTACCAAGTCCGGTCACACCGCCATCGTCTCGACCCTGGGTAACGAGGACTGCCACGTCATCCTGCGCGGCGGCAAGGAGCCCAACCACGACACCGCCAACGTCGACGCCGCTTGCCAGGAGATCGCCAAGGCCGGCCTTGCCGCCAGGCTGATGGTCGACTTTTCGCACGGCAACAGCCGTAAGCAATACAAACTGCAGATGGAGGTCAGCGACAGCGTCGCCGCCCAACTGGCCGCCGGCGAGGAGCGCATCATGGGCGTCATGGTCGAGTCGCACCTCGTCGAAGGCCGCCAGGACCTGCTGCCGGACAAGGAACTGACCTACGGCCAGAGCATCACCGACGCCTGTATCGGCTGGGACGACAGCATCAAGGTGCTGGACCAACTGGCCGCTGCCGTGCGGGCGCGGCGGGTGGCGGAGGCGGCAGAGTAAGCTTTGCCGACTGCAGTGCTGAAGCTACAGGTTGGCAATACTCCTATTTTGAATACGATAGTACTTGTTGGCAAAAGGGGTGCCCGGCAGGACTTGGCATATTCGTTTTCGGTATCGCAGTTTCAACCCATGCCCCTCGCTACCGAGAGGCGAAGCGGGGCAATGGCCTTGCGGAGGCGCTTCATAAAGAGCTGTTTCAACCCACGCCCCTCGTTACCGAGAGGCGAAGCCTGGCCGGTTTCCAGATCGGCGGCCATCGAAACGTTGTTTCAACCCACGCCCCTCGTTACTGAGAGGCGAAGCAGGCTGCCATCGAGACCCGGCGGATGCTTGACGAGTTTCAACCCACGCCCCTCGTTACCGAGAGGCGAAGCAAGTAGCGGACACGGATAGGCGCAATAGCCTTGCGTTTCAACCCACGCCCCTCGTTACCGAGAGGCGAAGCCAAATGGGAGAGAGGCGAAAGCCGGGTTTTTCAAGTTTCAACCCACGCCCCTCGTTACCGAGAGGCGAAGCGACCGGCAATATCGGCATCAAGGCCACGCTCACCGGGTTTCAACCCACGCCCCTCGTTACCGAGAGGCGAAGCCTGTCACAAACAGATCCCTAACTTCACACACCACGTCATGTTTCAACCCACGCCCCTCGTTACCGAGAGGCGAAGCCGGATATCGTGTTTGTTGACTTTATGCCGATAGTGTTTCAACCCACGCCCCTCGTTACCGAGAGGCGAAGCCATTGGGGGCTTTCGTCCGTGAGACGGATGCGCGGTTTCAACCCACGCCCCTCGTTACCGAGAGGCGAAGCGCGGTTGCGGAAAGACATTGAACACTCCAATAGAAGTTTCAACCCACGCCCCTCGTTACCGAGAGGCGAAGCGCTTAACCTGTTCTTCAAGTATAACCCATAAGAGGTTTCAACCCACGCCCCTCGTTACCGAGAGGCGAAGCGTCAGTTGTTGTACTCTGATTCGCTAGGATACCAGGTTTCAACCCACGCCCCTCGTTACCGAGAGGCGAAGCCTAAAAAACCCGGCTTTTGCCTCTCTCCCGTTTGGTTTCAACCCACGCCCCTCGTTACCGAGAGGCGAAGCTGTGGACGAGGTTCTCCCCGGTGACTCCTTCTCGATGTTTCAACCCACGCCCCTCGTTACCGAGAGGCGAAGCGATTTTCCACAAACCTGATGCAATCCAGGACCTGGTTTCAACCCACGCCCCTCGTTACCGAGAGGCGAAGCCCGGGGATGTACATCGACCCGCAAAACCTCGAAGGTTTCAACCCACGCCCCTCGTTACCGAGAGGCGAAGCGATTATTGGGTTAACAATGTAACAAAAGGATATGGTTTCAACCCACGCCCCTCGTTACCGAGAGGCGAAGCTACAGACCACTGTGCATCCTATGGTGTTCCACAAGTTTCAACCCACGCCCCTCGTTACCGAGAGGCGAAGCGCATCGGTGTATAGCTCGATACCGTGTGATAGTTTAGTTTCAACCCACGCCCCTCGTTACCGAGAGGCGAAGCTCGATACGAGTACTTCAAACATCACACAGGAGATCGTTTCAACCCACGCCCCTCGTTACCGAGAGGCGAAGCGTATAGCTCTTCGCCTACCCGCACCATGTACTGGTCGTTTCAACCCACGCCCCTCGTTACCGAGAGGCGAAGCCCTTGTATTGGACGACTTGATTATAAATACGCTTGTTTCAACCCACGCCCCTCGTTACCGAGAGGCGAAGCTTCTCCATCATCCACGACACACTTATCGTTATTGGTGTTTCAACCCACGCCCCTCGTTACCGAGAGGCGAAGCCGCACACATACGCGCAGGCCCGCGCGTGACTAACGTTTCAACCCACGCCCCTCGTTACCGAGAGGCGAAGCTGATTCTAGGGCCCAGTACTTGAAGTCCTTCGGTAGTTTCAACCCACGCCCCTCGTTACCGAGAGGCGAAGCTTGTTATAAGTCTAAAGGAGAGGATAGTAATGGTGTTTCAACCCACGCCCCTCGTTACCGAGAGGCGAAGCCTGTGTTGATAAACGACATGTCCAGTTATTTATGTTTCAACCCACGCCCCTCGTTACCGAGAGGCGAAGCGGGATCACTGGGAGGAGTTTATGGGTTCCCAAAAATGTTTCAACCCACGCCCCTCGTTACCGAGAGGCGAAGCCCTTGTACAGACACGGTACATGAGGGATCATATCTTGTTTCAACCCACGCCCCTCGTTACCGAGAGGCGAAGCCTGGAGTGTCACGTCTTATATCGAAGATCTTCGTGTTTCAACCCACGCCCCTCGTTACCGAGAGGCGAAGCATATAAACATAAGTGGACGCCTGTTACCACTTTAGTTTCAACCCACGCCCCTCGTTACCGAGAGGCGAAGCTCGTCTCCAATCCCGAGTATGTTCTTTTAAGATAGTTTCAACCCACGCCCCTCGTTACCGAGAGGCGAAGCGATTGATGATAAGCTCATTGAGCTGATCATACATCGTTTCAACCCACGCCCCTCGTTACCGAGAGGCGAAGCTGCGCAAGAAATAACGTAGCCAGCGTCACAGCGAGTTTCAACCCACGCCCCTCGTTACCGAGAGGCGAAGCACGCCGGCCTCACACGCTCTGCCCGACGATGGCAAGTTTCAACCCACGCCCCTCGTTACCGAGAGGCGAAGCGAGCACGTAAGTCTTTTCATCAACTTCTGCTTGTGGTTTCAACCCACGCCCCTCGTTACCGAGAGGCGAAGCCTCAGCCTAGAGTCCATGGATACCTGTTGTACAGGTTTCAACCCACGCCCCTCGTTACCGAGAGGCGAAGCCATCTCTTTTAGGATCTCGTAGCTTGGTGTGAAGAGTTTCAACCCACGCCCCTCGTTACCGAGAGGCGAAGCTCTGTTTTTAACGGATCGATTAGTGCCTCGTAAGGTTTCAACCCACGCCCCTCGTTACCGAGAGGCGAAGCCAGCCGCAGCACCTCTACCGGCCATTGCCCTGGAGTTTCAACCCACGCCCCTCGTTACCGAGAGGCGAAGCTTTTATCTCGATCTCTATCGACGGTAAAACGCCTGGTTTCAACCCACGCCCCTCGTTACCGAGAGGCGAAGCTATCTTGCAGCACCAGCAGCACCACAGTACCATTCTGTTTCAAC